>Ga0214472_10000684_pt1 | contig 41274 bp, 39 predicted proteins | sample RVTome_6_FD_207662 | JGI IMG/M metagenome (GOLD analysis project Ga0214472, IMG submission 207662) | Soil microbial communities from uranium-contaminated site in the Upper Colorado River Basin, Wyoming, United States - RVT140D175 | ecosystem: Environmental > Terrestrial > Soil > Contaminated >...
CACGGCGTGTCCCGGAAAGCAACACCCCTCCCTGCCGGGCACGACGCAGAGATTTCAAACATTAACCCGAACATCTGAAGGCAGAACAGCCATGCGGATCTTACGATTGTTCAAGAAGGACCTCGCCCGCGAGGTGAGCGACTGGGTCGGCGACGGCCTGATCGAGCGCCAACAGGGCGAGGCGATACTGGCGCGCTACGGCGCGCGGCTGACGGACGGGCAGGGTAGCTCGCTCGGTTACTACGTGCTGACGGCGCTGGCGGCGCTGTTTGCCGGGCTTGCGCTGATTCTGATCATCTCCCACAACTGGGACGAGATTCCGCGCCTGACCCGGATGCTGGGGCTGATCGTCATCACCGTCGCGATCAACCTGATGGGCGGACTGCACCTGCTGAACGATCGCTATCGATCGGGCGTGCTCTGGCTCTTCTTCGGCGGCATCGCCTACGGCGCATCGATCATGCTGATCGCGCAGATCTACCATCTGGGCGAGCACTTCCCCGACGGCATCTTCTGGTGGGCGCTGGGCGTCTTGCCGCTGCTGTTTGTCACCCGCTCGCGGTTGATCGCGCTGCAGGCGTTGGCGCTCGCCACGCTGTGGATGATCACCGAAGCCCAGACCGGCTTCTTCCCGGCCTCCTATCCGCTGTTCGCCCTGGCCTGCCTCTGGCTGGTGGGGACGGAAAAACACTCGGCATTGATCTTTCTGGCGGCGTTGGCCGGGCTGGTGACCTGGCTCAACCTGCTGCTGGCCTGGGGAGCGGGCGATTGGTACCGCTACGACGCCTTTGCCGATCAGGTGCCGCTGACGGTGGCGCTGGGGCTGGTGCTGGTCGGGGTGGCCTGGTGGCTGATGCGCAGCGACCGGCCGTTCAAGAGAGACTACGGCCAGTTGCTGCATCTGTACCTGCTGCGCGGCGCCATCCTGACCCTGCTGATCCTCAGCTATCCGGAGTTCTGGCGTGACCTGATGCGCGACGACTACCTGCTCGGCGTGTTCAACCCGCTGTTGCTGGCGCTGGGCACGCTGGCCGGTTATGCGCTGGCGCGACCCTCGGGCCGCAACGCCTCGGCACCGCTGCTGGTCAACGGCGCGTTTTTCACCCTGTCGGCGCTCTGCGTGCAGCAGCAGTGGGTGGATGCGCCGAGCTTGGCCGTGGCCACCAACCTGCTGCTGGTGATCACCGGAATCTGGCTGATCCGCCGGGGCATCGAGGACGCCGTCACTCACTTCTTCTACACCGGTGTCGGCGTGCTGTTGCTGACGGCACTGCTGCGCTATTTCGACCTGATCGGCGACTATATCGGCGGCGCGCTGCTGTTCATGGTGGCCGCCGGTGTACTGTTCGGCGCGGCGCACTTCTGGCGCAAACATCTGCGGGAGGGCACAGACCATGCTTGAAGCCACGAATGGGTTTGAGACCACGAACAAGCCCGCATTGGGCGGCAAGCGGCTGATCGGCGCCGGTCTGTTGCTGACGCTGCTGCTGCAACTGGCGGTGCTGGGCACCGAATATCTCGGCTCCATCTGGCCGCTGAAGTATGGTCAGCCGGTATTGCTGAAGACCGAACCGATCGATCCGCGCAGCCTGTTCCGGGGCAACTATGTGCGGCTGAACTACAGCATCTCCAGCGTCGATGGTGATCTGGCGGCGCAGCCGTTCCGCAGGCACGAAGTGGTGTATGTGGCGCTGAAGCCGGAGGGGCGTTACCACGTGGCCGACGCGCTGCTGCACGAACCGCCGGAGCAGGGGCCGTTCATCCGTGGCCGGGTGCGCTGGGCCGGTAGCGAGATATACCGCATCGACTACGGCATCGAAGCCTTCTTCATGCCGAAGCGGAAGGCGCTGGCCGCGCAACAGGCGGTGCGGGAGAAGGAGGCCTGGGCGCAGGTCTACCTGCTCGATAGCGGAAAAGCCGCCATCGCCGATCTGCTGTGCGAGGGTGGCTGCGGCGAATAAGGTCAGCTTGGGATCGTTGTGCTTAGACTAAAGTCTAAATTTTGTGCAGTGCGGTATTCACTACACTGCAGGTTCGCCCCACCTTCGGGGGTCTAACAGGACGGAATACAGGAGTCCGGTTATGAAATTGAGTGCCAACGACTTCATCCAGCGCAAGGGTGTTAAACCTATCCCGATGCTGACCGCCTATACCTGCCCGGTTGCCCGTGGCATCGAGGAAGCCGGTGTACCGGTGATTCTGGTCGGCGATACGGTGGGCATGGTCGAGATGGGGTTCGACAGCACACGCGATGTGACCCTCGAGCATATGGAGTACCACATCGGCGCGGTTCGCCGCGGCGCCAAGGAGACCCATATCATCGGTGACCTGCCCTACCTGACCGACAAGGACCCGGACACCGCCCTGGCCAGCGCCAGGCGCCTGATGGTTGCCGGTGCCGACAGCATCAAGCTGGAGGGGCCGAAGCTCGACGTGATCGAACATCTGGTCGCCAACGGCATTCCGGTGGTGGGCCATACCGGCCTGACGCCGCAGACCGCCGAGAACTTCAAGAAGGTGGGGCACTCCAGCGAAGAGGCGCAGCGAATCATGGACGAAGCGTTGGCGATTCAGGCCGCGGGCGCGTTCATGCTGGTGATCGAGCATGTACCGGCGACGCTGGGGCAGGCGATAACGCAGGCGCTGAGCATCCCGACCATCGGTATCGGCGCCGGACCCGACTGCGACGGCCAGGTGCTGGTGATCAACGATGCCCTGGGGTTGGGCGACTACTGGCCGCCGTTCTCCAAGCAGTACGCGCATGTCAGCAAGGCTATTTTAAAGGTGGCCACCGAATTTGCCTCAGAGGTGGAGACGGCGGAGTTCCCCAACAATATCCTGCAGTTTACGGGTACCGGGCGGCGTTAACTGCTCGGTGCTTGGCGAGAAGGGGGACCTCTTTTCTGGACTCGCTGTGTATACGTCCCTGTACGCTCGACGCCGGCTTCCTTGCCGGCGACGGTCCAGAAAAGAGGTCCCCCTTCCCGCCTTGCAAGTCCTCTGCGGGATTCTAAGTTTATTCCCCTCTCTGAAACTGATTACCCGAGCTTAACGATCAGGTATTGAACCGTTACGCGCAATAATCTAAATTATAACCATTATCATTTAATATCGACTGGATCCTGAGGAGAGATCACATGCTGGCGATTCTGTACGGCTCGACAACGGGCAACACCTCGGACGTGGCGGTGAAGGTTCAAAAGCTGCTGGGCGAGGGCGATCTGTTCGATGTCCGTGACATGGGGCTGGAGATCACCGAAGCGTATGAGCGCATCATCTTTGCCATCCCGACCTGGGACTACGGCGAAGTGCAGGAGGATTGGCTGGAGCTGTGGGACGCATTCGATTACGTCGACCTCAACGGCAAGGTAGCCGCCTTCATCGGCCTGGGCGACCAGTACGGTTACGCCGAATGGTTCCTCGATGCGATGGGGATGCTGCACGACAAGGTGGTGGCTCGCGGCGCCACCGTCATCGGTCACTGGCCGGTGGAAGGGTACGAGTTCGACGAATCCAAAGCACTGACGGCGGACGGCAAGTACTTTGTCGGCCTGGCGCTGGACGAGGACTCCCAGCGTGACATGAGCGACGAGCGTATCGCCGCCTGGTGTGAGCAGATCAAGCGGGAGATGCTGCAGGCCGCGTAACTCTTTATTGCTCCGCCGGGTGGCCTGCCCGGCGGAGCTTCCAGACAGTCTACTTCGCCGGTGGCGCGTCGCGCAGGAACACCCAGTTATCGCCCTGCGACTGCTCGGGGCTGAAGTAGTACCCCTCCAGATCGAACCCCTTCAACGCCTCTGGTTCATCGATCCGATTCTCGATCATATAACGGCTCATCAGGCCGCGTGCCTTCTTGGCGTAGAAGCTGATGATCTTGTACTGGCCGTTCTTCAGGTCCTTGAACTCGGGGGTGACGATGCGGCAGTTCAGCGCCTTGGGTTTCACCGACTTGTAGTACTCGTTGGAGGCGAGGTTGACCAGTACCGGGTTGGCCTGCTCGTTCAGTTCCGCCTGCAGCGATTCGGTGATGATATTGCCCCAGAACCGGTACAGGTTGTCGCCCCGGCTGTTCTTGAACTTGGTGCCCATCTCCAGGCGGTAGGGTTCGAGCAGATCGAGCGGGCGCAGCACGCCGTACAGGCCGGAGAGAATACGCAGGTGCTGCTGGGCGAAGGCGAAGTCGTCGTCGCTGAAGCTGTCCGCCTCGAGCCCGGTGTACACGTCACCCTTGAACGCCAGCACCGCAGGACGGGCGTTCTGCAGTGAGTGCTCGGCGCTCCAGCTTTCGTATCGCGCCACGTTGAGGCCGGCGAGCTTGTCGCTCAGCTTCATCAACTCGGCGATATCCTGCACCGCCAGCTTGCGCAGCTGTTCGATCAGTTCGGCCGAGTGGACGAGAAAGCGCGGCTGCGTGTGTGTGTCGGTGGCGAGCGGGGATTCGTAGTCGAGCGTCTTGGCGGGCGATATCAGCGTCAGCATTGGGTTTGGGCCTGGTCTTGTGATCTGAGCGTTCGATCATACCCAACCGGGCGGGTAGGAAAAAGTGCAGGCCGTCCATCGGTGGAGATTCCAGGCTCAATGATGATTACGCAATAACGCACTCAACTCGTCGACCACCTCCGCCCACTCCGCGTCGGAGTAGATCGCGTCCTTGAGAAAGTCGGCCTGCGAGTCGCTCCAGAAACTGGCCTGATGCAGCGGCACCTCCTGGGTAAACAGGCGGTGGGTTTCGATAAAGCGCTCGATCTCCGCATCGCTGCTGGGGAGTCCGAGCTGTTCGAACAGCGTATTCAGCGTATGAGCACTGGTGTCCATGGCTCTTCTCCTCGATTGTCGGATATAACGCAGAAGCGTCCTACGCACGGGGGCGTGTGCGGCTGATCTAAGTATGGTGATCGCTACCGGCCTGTCAAAGCGGGATCAGCCGTTACGGCGGACATACCACTGCTGGGCCAGCACACAGAGCAGCGCGCCGATCACCACCAGCGCCGAATTCAGCAGGGCGGGCGCGCCGCTGCCGATCAGACTGATCAGCGCACCGGCGAACAGCAGACCGCCGAACATGCAGAACAGCGCGATCAACAGGGTGTGCATGATGTGGCCGGCCGAGCGTTCCGGTCGACGTTTCAGCAGGATACCCGCCGGCAGCAGAAAACCGGCCAGGGTGACCAGAGAGGGGAGCAGTTCGGACATCGGGCGTCTCTTCTTGTAGGTAATAAGCCATGTTGTAGCACCCCAAACCCGACGAGACCAGTCGCCCTTGGTCAAAGGGCTGCACATTTTGTGTATGATATCTGGCCTCAAACGCCAAGCAGCCAACAGAGCAGACGATGAGCAAGAAGACCGTACTGACAGGTATCACCACAACAGGCACACCGCATATCGGCAACTATCTCGGCGCCATCAAACCGGCGATCGAAGCGAGCGAGAACCCGGCGTTCAACAGCTACTTCTTTCTGGCCGACTACCACGCGCTGATCAAGTGTCACGAGCCGGAGCGCGTGGCGCGTTCCACCCGTGAGATCGCGGCGACCTGGCTGGCCCTGGGGCTGGATACCGACAAGGCGACCTTCTACCGGCAGACCGATATTCCAGAGATCACCGAACTGACCTGGCTGCTCACCTGCCAGACCTCCAAGGGGCTGATGAACCGCGCCCACGCCTACAAGGCGTCGGTGGATGCCAACCGCGAAGCGGGCAACGAGGATCTGGACGACGGCATCACCATGGGCCTGTTCAACTACCCGATCCTGATGGCTGCCGACATCCTGATGTTCAACGCCGATATCATTCCGGTGGGCAAGGACCAGATCCAGCATATCGAGATGGCACGCGACATCGCCGGGCGTTTCAATCACGTCTATGAGCCGCTGTTCACCCTGCCGGAAGCGCAGGTCGACGAAGAGACCCAACTGATTCCGGGCCTCGACGGCCGCAAGATGTCGAAGAGCTACGACAACACCATTCCGCTGTTCTGCGAAAGCGACGAGCTGCGCTCGCTGATCAACAAGATCAAGACCGATCTGCGCGAACCGGGCGAGCCGAAGGATGCCGACAACAGCACCCTGTTCCAGCTCTACAGCCACTTCGCCACCGCCGGCGAGAAGGCGGCGATGCGTCGCCGGTACGAAGAGGGGATCGCCTGGGGCGAGGTCAAGCGCGAGCTGTTCGAATTCCTCGACGACAAGCTGACCGCACCGCGTGAGCGCTACAACGCGCTGCTGAACGATCTGGGCTATGTGGAGAAGATTCTGCACGAAGGTGCCGAGAAAGCCCGCGCTTATGCGACGCCGTTCCTGGAGAAAGTGCGCATCGCCTCCGGTATCCGCCCGCTGACCTATGTACCGGCACAGACCTCCGACTCGGAATCCGCGAAGAAGGAGAAGAGCGCCGAGGAGCTGGCCCGTATCGAAGAGGGGCGTCGCCGCGCTATCCTGAAGCAGGTGCAGCACCTGATCGACCGCGTCACCGAGGCCGACGACAAGGCTGCCGAAGCCGGTCGGGTGATCGACGAGAAGGCATCCGAGGTCGAACAGTTGAAGAAGAAGGCGAAGCAGAAGGCGCAGAACGAGCTGGATATTCTGCGTGAAGAGCTGTCTGCTTACCTTTAACACTTGAATCGCCAAGGGGGATATCCATGTACGGAACACTGATCGAGGTAGACCAGCTCAAGGCGCTGGACAGCCCCCTGATATTCGATTGCCGCTTTGTCCTGTCGACCTCGCCCGACGATCGGGACGCCGGGCGCAGCGCTTTCGCCGAAGGCCATATCCCCGGTGCGCACTACCTGCATCTGGAAGATGATCTTTCTTCACCGATCACGCCGGACAGCGGACGCCATCCGTTGCCCGATCCCGAAGACCTGCTGGCGAAGCTGAAGGGCTGCGGACTCCGAGCCGACCGCCAGGTGGTGCTGTACGATGCCTCCGGCGGTGCCTTCGCGGCGCGTGGCTGGTGGTTGCTGCGCTGGCTCGGCCACACCTCGGTCGCCGTGCTCAACGGCGGCTGGCAGGCGTGGTTGGCGGCGGGCGAACCGATGGAGAGCGGCGTTCTGGCCGATCCGGTGGCGTCACCGGGGGCGGCAGCGCACTGCGACGCCGATGCCCTAGTGAGTGCCGGCCAACTGCAGCACGCGCTGGAATCGGACGGTTGCCTGTTGGTGGATGCCCGTGCCGGGGAGCGCTTTCGCGGTGAGGTGGAGCCTTTGGATCCGGTGGCCGGTCATGTGCCGGGGGCGGCCAATCTGCCGTTCACCGATCATCTGATCGATGGCCGTTTCCGGGATGCCGAGCAGTTGCGGCAGCGCTGGCTGGCGCTGTTGGACGGGCGTCCCTCTTCCGAGGTGGTGCATATGTGCGGCTCGGGCGCGACCGCCTGCGTCAATATGCTGACCATGGAGCATGTCGGGCTGTCGGGTTCCCGTCTGTATGCCGGCTCCTGGAGCGAGTGGATCAGGGATCCGTCGCGACCGGTCGAAACCGGGCCTGTTTGTCTCTGAATTACAACTCTTTACCGACCGTTTGTTGATCCAGCGCAAATGCTGTTCTATTTTTCACCAATCCGCGTCGCGGTAGCTGTCGCCGCGTTGTCATGCCCCACCGCTAGGCTATACTTCTGTAGTTATACTACAAAATATAATTATTCTGGGGGTGTATATGGAAGTGCAGCGGATTGTGAAAACGATCGCGATTCTTGGCGTAGACGGCGACAACTATGAAGTGGGCGGTGTGTATGTCGGCGAAGCGCGCAAGCCCAGCAGCTATACGCTGACCAAGGCGGAAGACCGCAGCGTTCGCTTCGAGAATCTTGACAGCTTTCCCGACCACGAGCGGATTCGTCAGCTTATCCACTGATCGATGAGTCGGGAAATCCGAAAAGCCGCGGCAAATGCCGCGGCTTTTCTATGTGGGATGTACAGGGACGTACGCGGCGGTTACTGCACCAACTCGTTGTCGCTGAAGACCCCTTCGAACAGCGCCGACGAAAGGTAGCGCTCGCCGGAGTCGGGCAGGATGACGACGATCATCTTGTCCTTGTTCTCCGGCCTGGCCGCGACGCGCAGCGCGGCGGCGGTGGCGGCGCCGCAGGAGATACCGGCGAGGATCCCCTCCTTCTCCATCAGTTCGCGTGCGGTGGCGATGGCGTCGTCGTTGCCGACCAACTCCACGCTATCGACCAGGTCCAGCTCCAGGTTCTTCGGCACGAAACCGGCGCCGATGCCCTGAATCTTGTGCGGGGCGGGTTTTACCTCTTCGCCGTTCAGGGTCTGGGTGATCACCGGCGAATCGGTGGGCTCGACCGCGATCGAGGTGATCGCCTTGCCCTTGGTCTGCTTGATGTAGCGGGAGACGCCGCTGATGGTGCCGCCGGTGCCGACGCCGGATACCAGGATGTCGATCCGGCCGTCGGTGTCGTTCCAGATCTCGGGGCCGGTGGTCTGCTCGTGAATCGCCGGGTTGGCCGGGTTTTCGAACTGCTGCAGCATCAGGTATTCGCCGGGGTTGGCATCGACCAGCTCCTGCGCCTTGGCGATCGCGCCCTTCATCCCCTTGGCCGGTTCGGTGAGCAGGATCTCGGCGCCGAGCGCCTTGATCAGCTTGCGGCGTTCAAGGGACATGGAGGAGGGCATGGTCAGGATCAGTTTGTACCCCTTGGCGGCGGCGACGAAGGCCAGCGCGATGCCGGTGTTGCCGCTGGTCGGCTCCACCAGCGTGATACCGGGCTTGAGCTGCCCGCTCGCTTCGGCGGCGTTGATCATGCTGGCGCCGATACGGCACTTGACCGATCCGGCCGGGTTGCGCGATTCCACCTTGCCGTACAGGTTGCCGGCCGGCCAGAGGTGCTTGAGACGAACCAGGGGGGTGTTGCCGATGGTCTGGGAGTTGTCGTCGTAGATGTTCATAAAGCTCCACTTCCTTGAAGTCGTTTTCGGTTCTCACAATGGAGACGGGTGTACTCAGCCCCTTTCGGACGGCTCTGACATTCACCGGTCGGCCCTTCATGTCATGCGGGGTGGCTGACAGTGTAATCAATATAATCTATCCCTAGCGGCGCGTCAGTTCGACCTGGTAACTGAGCGTGGTTTTCCCCCGGCCCGGTACCTGAATCCGCCAGCGTGCCTGGGCGCCCTGGCTTTCCGCCGGCAGGCTGCTCTGGGTGATCTCCCAGTTCTGGTTGAAGTTGGCGGTCAGTTCCACGGTTTTTGTCTCCTCTCCGGCGTTGCCGAGGGTGACCTGGTAGGCGAGTCGGGTGGTATTGCCCAGGCGCTCATACCGGCTTTGGGTCTGCTCGATGCCGATATCGAACGCCTCGCCCAGCACCATCTCGACCTCTTCGCCCGCCGCATGGGCCGGTATCGTCTGGCCGCCGACAAAGCTCAGGCCCTGCTCCTTGTCTCTGACATAGACGCGCGCGTTGCCGGCCGGTAGCGGGCTGTCCCCGTTGTCTTGCTGCGGCAGGGTAAACGCGATGGTGCGGCTCGGTCGGCCGCGGATCGGTTCGGGCTGGGCGTTGCCGTACACCCCCATCTGGAACCGGTAGCTGTTGCTGTAGTCCAGTGTCTGCACCGGCATCAGCGGTACGACTGCAGTGGCGCCATCGGGCAGGTCGACGCTGCCGGGCAGGGTGTATAGGTGGTAGCCTTCGAACGCCTGCTCGGCGGGCATGCTGTCCGCCGCCATCTCCATCGCCGCCTTGGCCAGGAAGGGGCGGGGCGCTCCTTGCGGCTGATTGACCTGACCGGCGAGCAGGCGCACCCGACTCTGCGGCAGGTCGATGCCGCTGTGGTTGCTCAGCGTGGCCAGGGCCTGCAGCGTCAGCCGCTTGGCCTGATCATCGAGGGTCAGCGTGTAGTCGGCCTGCCAGTTCAGGCCGCCAGCCATATAGCTGAGCGACAGGGCGTCGGCAGGAGTGCCGCTGTGCCTGATCTGCAGGTAGGGGGTATCGCCGCGGAGCGGAGCCGGTTGCGGCAGCAGTAGCTGCCACTCTGCGTTCAGCGGCAGATACTCGACACGCTCCCCGTCCTCGAGCAGCAGGAGGTTGCCCTCGATACCGAGCAGGCGCGCCTCGCGATAGACCGAACCGCCATCCGCGGCGTAGCGCTTGAGGCCGATGTTCTGCCCGATGAACGGCTCCAGCCGCTGCCGCAGCCCCGTTTGCGGTGTGACCAGCGCGATCTGTTCGATCTCTCCGGCGCCTTCGGCCAGTATCGATCCCGGCTGCAGTTGAGGGCTGATGCCGGCGATTTCGATGGTGTCGCCGGCGGCCGCTGCGGACAGGCTGTAGCGTTCGCTGAACAGCGTCTGACCGGACTGGAATATCATCAGTCGGCGCTGGGTCAGATCCTTGTCGGAGAGCCTGAGCGGCTCGTCTGCCCAACTCTGGCCGGCCGTTGCGAGCGCGATGCCGGCAACCAAGGTGCGGATCAACATGGTGTTACTCCCTGTGTTCTGTGTCCTGCGGCGTTCAAGCCGCGATTGTCTATTCGTCGGCGGGTAGATCCAGCGCCACCCGGAACCCCCAACTGTTGCGGCTGGTGTCGGGCGGATGGCGGTAGCGGCTGGCGGAACGGATCAGGCGTGGAATCTCGAACCAGGAGCCGCCGCGCATGACTCGATGGCTACAGTTGCCGTTCGTGCTCGCGCTGCCGTCCGTCGGCACGCCGTCATAGGTGCCGGTGTAGCAGTCCTCGACCCACTCATCGACATTGCCGTTGAGGTCGTGGATGCCCCAGGGGTTGGCCGGGAAGCTGCCCACCGGTGCCGGATGTCGGCCGTCCCATTCGGTGCCGCATCCATCACAGACCGCCATCCGCGGGCCGAGTTCATCGCCCCACCAGTATCGGCTGGTGGTGCCGGCGCGGGCGACATACTCCCACTCCGCTTCCGTGGGCAGGCGGTAGGGCTGGCCGCTCTGCGCGGCGAGCCAGTTCACATAGGCCTTGGCGTCCTGCCAACTGACATTGATCACCGGCTGGTTGCCGCGCCCCCAGCCCCCGTCGTTGGGCAGGGAGCGGCCGGTCTCTTCGGCGAACTGGTCGTATTCGGCGAAGGTGACCTCGAAGCGGCTCAGGGCGAAGGCGTGGTCGATCACCACCTCGTGCACCGGGTACTCGTTATCGTCTCCGGCGCCGTGCAGGTCGCCCATGCGGAAGCGACCCCGGGGGATCGCCACCATCTGCGGCGCGAAGCGACCGGGCGCCCATTGGTCGCGGAACACGCTGGGGCCGTCGACCTGGGTATTGTCCTCGCGAAGTCGGGTGTCGGGATTGCCCGACAGGTCGGGCCCTGTCGGTTTGGCGGTCGAGCCGGAGAGGGGCGCCGGCGCCGCATCGGCCGGGGCTTCGTCCCGTTGCGGATCGCTGTCGCCGGACGGCGTCGGCTGTGCCGGCCGCTCCCGCAGTGCCCGGTTCTCTTGCCGCAGTTGTGCTATCTCGGCGGTGTCGGCAGGTGTCGCTTTTTCGACCCGGCCCTGTGCCAGCCAGTAGCCCAATACGATGCCGCCGACGAACAGCGCGGCACCGCCGGCAGCGGTTTTCAGCCGGCCGCCGGGGAGGGCGATCCGCCTTGCTCGGCCTTCGGGCGCGGTGGTCGGAACAGGCTCGGGTGCTTCGGTGTCGCTGCCGACGGCGTCAGTGCCGGCGTCGGCATCGGGTACGGCACTCTCTTCGTCGCTTTTGTCCGCGTAGAGCCGGCGCAGCAGCTCCATGGGCGAGGAGGGACGCTGTTCAGCGCTGTACGACAGGGCGTTCTGCAACACCTTCCACTGCTCGCGGCCGAGGCCGGAGGGGGCTTTCAGATCGCTCCTGTTGCGGCTCTCTTCACCCTCTTCGGCGGTGAAGGCGGGCCTGCCCGCATAGAGCTGGTAGATCATGCAGGCCAGGGCGAAGGCATCTTCCCCGCCGTCAAGCGGGTTGGGGTGGAAGGCGTCGGCGGACTGCCAGGCGATGTAACCCGGCGGAACATCCGGTTGCGCAAGCAAGGGGTCGAGCAGGGCGCGCCACTGGTAGCCGGTCAGCCGCACGCCGTTGCTGCGGTTGAGGTAGATGAACTCCGGTGCCAGCGTGGCGTGGGGCTGGTTGTACTGTTTGAGATGGGCTTCCAGCGCCTTGCCGACCTGCAGGATCAGACCGCGCTTCTGCGCCTCCTTCATCTTGTAGGCGCGCCCGTCCGCCAGCATCTGCGCCAGGGTCAGGCCGTCGAGCGTCTCCCAGGAACTGAAGAACAGCCCGCGCCAACTGAACAGCCCGTAGCAGCGGGCGGCGTGGCTGTCCTTGATCGCGCGGTTGCGGTTCAGGGTATCGCGCAGTTTGTCGACGAAGCCCTTCCGGCCGAGCAGCTGTTCGCTCAGGAACAGCAGCGTCACCGGCGTCGGTTGGGTGGTGGAGAGGTCCTCGGCCTGCCAGAGCTGACCCAATAGGTGGGGGGACAGGAGCGAGCCGAGCCGGAATCTGTGATGCTCGGGGCCGATGATCAGGTTGGGCTTGAGGGCGTCCAACGGTCGTTTCGCAGCGCTGTCCATGGGCTCCTGTCCACTCACCGATGATGGCTTAGCCGGAGGTGTCCAGTGCAGGGAAGCGCTTGACCAACTCGTCGATCGCCTTCATCTGCGCCAGATAGGGCTCGAGCTTGTCCAGCGGCAGCGCACAGGGGCCATCGCACTTGGCCTTGGCCGGCTCGGGATGGGCCTCCAGGAACAGTCCGGCGATCCCCTGGGACAGACCGGCGCGGGAGAGCTGGGCAACCAGGGCGCGGCGTCCGTCGGCGGAGTCGGCGCGGCCGCCCGGCATCTGCAGGGCATGGGTGGCGTCGAACATCACCGGATAGCCGAACTCCTTCATGATGCTGAAGCCGAGCATGTCGACCACCAGGTTGTTGTAGCCGAAGCTGGTGCCGCGTTCGCACAGGATCAGCCGGTCGTTGCCGGCTTCCTTGCACTTGTGCAGGATGTGCTTCATCTCCTGCGGGGCGAGGAACTGTGCCTTCTTGATGTTGATCGCGGCACCGGTCTCGGCCATCGCGACGACCAGGTCGGTCTGGCGCGACAGGAAGGCGGGCAGTTGGATGATGTCGCATACCTCGGCCACCGGCGCCGCCTGGTAGGGTTCGTGCACGTCGGTGATCAGCGGTACGTTGAAGGTGTTTTTCACCTCTTCGAGGATCTTCAACCCCTCTTCCATGCCGGGGCCGCGGAAGGAGTCGAGCGACGAGCGGTTGGCCTTGTCGAAGGAGGCCTTGAATACATAGGGGATGCCGAGTTTCGTGGTGACTTCCATATAGTGCTCGGCGATCTTCAGCGCCAGATCGCGCGATTCCAGCACGTTCATGCCGCCGAACAGCACCATGGGTTGATCATTGCCGATGGCGATATCGCCGACCTGTACCACTTTCTGTTGCATATCCTTGACTCATCCAGTTTGCATAGAGCGGCCATTATAGCAGGCTACCGGAAAACTACCTGCGCACGGTCCGGGCAAGAGTTCGTAAACAGGCTGTTAGAGGCCATCCGACGGAAATTGTTCGGCAAATTTTTCGACCCACTCGTGGGCGGCATGCTCGAACGTCGTCGGGTGTCCTTCTGTATCAAGAGTGTGACGGTAATGCTCGATGTGGCAGAGTTGTTCCATCATCCGTACGGTGTACAGCTCTTCGCTGTTGTAGAAGGCGACACCCAGTTGGTAGCGGGCCCCCAGGCGGCGGCACCAGACGATCTGGCCGACGCCGTGCATATCCGGCGCCAGTCGGGGGCTGCTGATCTCGACCTGTGTACCGTTGCTGAGACTGTGCAGCGAGTTGCAGATCAGGCCGAGGGGCAGGGGCGGTTTGTCGGAGGGTAAAGAGGGCCTGGCATCCAGACTCAGGGGGGTGTTGTCCGGGTGTTGTATGTAGCTGATTGGGCTGGGTAAAGAGGTCATTTCGGTGCCTCGCGTTAGCTCTCAATCCACTCTACTTACCGTTGTCGGCCGTCGGAGCCGGCGCTTTAGACCGTTGTCGTCAGCAGTAACTCCAGTCCTATCCAGAATGCAAGCAATGCACATGCCATATAACCGGCAAGGTGCCAACGAAAACGGCTGAGCAGGCCCTGTTCGTCGAAGGTCGACAGCAGAAAGGGCTGCCCCTGCTCGTCCGGGTCCTGCAGTAGGTGCAGGGTGGGCGTCGCATCCAGCTCGCGCTGCTGCGCCCTGGCCTGTCGAACCGCCTCTTGCTGCGCCTGCCCCCACTCGGCCGGGTCGATCCTGCCGTCGCCATCGCTGTCGAAGCGGCCAATCAGTGCCGCCTGGTCCTGTTTCCAGTCGCGCAGGAGGTCGCGGCTTGCCGCTTTCAGGTCGAGCCGTTCACGGCCGCCGCCGACACTGCGGAAGCGGCCCAGGGCGTAGAGCCGCTCATGTTCGAAGATCAGCTGTTCGGTGTAGCGGTAGCGGCCGCTGCCGCCGACGATGGCGGCGGCGTAGTGGTCGAAGTTGCCGCTGTGGATGCCTGCGCTCGGCATCTCGCTGGCCGGCACCCCGGTGCTGCCGTACCAGGTCTTCTTGTGCCGGGTGTTGGCTTCGGCGCCGGCGGGGTCTATCAGGCAGATGCCGGTGCCGTCGTCGATCTGGAACCAACTCGCGGAGGTGCTCCGTCGCACCGATTCCCAGCGACCGCCCTTGCCGTTGGCGTTGCGTTTGTAGCGGTCGACGCGGATCTGGTACCAGACGCAGGGGCGCCCGGAGAGCGGCGAACTCAGCATGCCGTCCTCCCCGGCGATCACCTCGCCGATCAGTTCGACATAGCCCTGCGGGGCGGAACGGATCAGCGCGGTCGGCGTATCGGCGACCAGGCGATAGCGGGCGAAGCGGCGGAAGGCGAGGAACACGCAGAGTGTAAAGCCGACGATACAGGCGAGTAGGCCGAACAGCCGCTCCTGGCTGTTGATATCGAGTTCGAGCAGCATCCGTTAACTCAGCTGAACAGCGTCTTCATGTCCACATCGGCCTTTTCGGCCTCGTCGAACTCAAGCAGTGTTGCAGATTTGAAACCCATGCGCCGGGCGACGATCAGGTCGGGGAACTGCTCGATACGGATGTTGTACAGGTTCACCGAGTCGTTGTAGTACTCGCGGCGGTCGGCGATGGCGGATTCAAGCCCGCTGATGCGGCCATGCAGGTGGTGGAAGGATTCGCTGGCGGTCAGCTCCGGGTAGGCCTCGGCGACGGCGAACAGGTTGCCGAGCCCAAGGCGCAGCTGGCTCTCCGCCTGCCCCAGGGCCTTGATGTCGCCCTTTTCGCCGGCGGCGGCGACCGCGCTGCGGGCGCGCATCACCGCTTCCAGAGTCTGCTGCTCGTAGCCCATGTGCTGCTTGCAGGTTTCGACCAGTTTGGGCAACTCATCGTGGCGCTGTTTCAGCAGGACATCGATGTTGGAGAAGGCGCGGGAGACGTTGTGCTTCAGACGTACAAGATGGTTGTAGATGAAGATGGCATAGACGATAACCAGTGCCGACAGTACGAGGATTGTGATCAGAACCGGGTCCATGGGCCGCTCCCTGCAACGTGTTGTTGCAGGGACTATAACTCAGCCCGAGGCGGATCGTAACCGGTAGGATTGTACGAAAAGGACGGTCGTATTCCGACAGAGGGTCAGATAGTGCCACCCTCGATCAGTTCGACGACCACGGTTTTGACCAGGAACGCCACCAGGCCGAGGCCCAGGGCGAAAAAGAGTATGAAGGTGCCGAAACGGCCCGCGTTCGATTTCTTGGCAAGATCGTAGATGATGAAGAAGATAAAGCCGGCAAAGACGACCAGGCCAATGTTCAGCATCAGGCTTTCAGCTTCGGCAAGACGCATGGAGGGATCCTCGGAGTTGGTCAAAAAATGCGCGCAGTTTACTGTCCCGGCTGTGTTTTATAAACAGATTTATAAACAGACTTTTCAAGGGGCCTTTCAAGTCAGGAGGGGGCGGCGGGTCGCGATGGTCACTCGTCGTTCCGGCTCTCCAGCACCCGGTCGCGCCAATCCGGGCCCAACTCCTGCTCGATGAAGTCACGGATGAACTTGCGCACCATCTGTGAGGGGGTGACGTCATGCTCGAAGCAGAGCTTCTCGAACACCGCCTTCTTGTTCGGATCGATCAGTAGGGTCAGGCGTGCCGTGCGCTTCTCGGTCTTTTCCACCGTTGTCTCTCTCGTGGTCGGGATTGGACTATATGTTAATGCTATTAACATTGCATTCCAACTCAATTCACCTGTAATGTTTATATCTTTCCTCTAACGTTCGTTTCGGGGGTTCCGCCATGTCGTCCAGCCGTGCCAGATTGCATTCGCTCTCCTTTGCCAGTGCACTGAGGGAGTCGCTCGCGGCGGGGTATGGCGGACGGGATCTGGTGTCGGATCTGATCGCCGGAGTGACGGTGGGGATCATCGCGATTCCGCTGTCGATGGCGCTGGCGATCGCCAGTGGCGTGAGGCCGGAAAACGGGCTCTATACGGCGATCATTGCCGGTTTCCTGATCGCCTTGGCCGGTGGTTCGCGCTACAGCATCTCGGGCCCCACGGCGGCGTTCGTGGTGATCCTCTATCCGGTGTCGCAGAGCTTTGGCCTGGCCGGCCTGCTGGTTGCCTCGGTGATGGCGGGGCTGATCCTGGTGGGGTTGGCGCTGGCGAGGCTCGGTCGCCTGATCGAGTATATTCCCGAGTCGGTGACGCTGGGCTTTACCGCCGGTATCGCGATCGTCATCGCGACGCTGCAACTGCCCGATCTGCTCGGTCTCTCCGGCGAGGGGCTGTCGCCTCACTATACCGAGAAGCTGGTCGAACTCGGCCACCGGCTGCCGGGTTGGCACTGGGCCGATGCGCTGGTGGCCGGGACGACGCTGGGCATATTGATCCTTTGGCCCCGTTTACGCTTGCCCCTGCCCGGCCACCTGCCGGCGTTGATCCTGGGTACCCTGCTTGCGCTCTGGCTGAATCGGCACGGCGCCGCTATCGATACCATCGGCAGCCGCTTCAGCTTTGCACTGCCCGACGGCACCCTGGGGCAGGGGATACCGCCGATACTGCCGAGTTTCGAGTGGCCCTGGTCCCACGCCGGTGCCGGTGGCGAGCCGTTCGAGTTGAGCTGGGCCACGTTGCGAGAGCTGCTGCCGGCGGCCTTCTCCATCGCCATGCTGGGCGCGATCGAATCGCTGCTGTGTGCGGTGGTGCTCGACGGTATGACCGGGCATCGTCATCACGCCAACGGCGAACTGCTGGGGCAGGGGATCGGCAACCTGGTGGCGCCCTTCTTCGGCGGCATTACCGCGACGGCCGCGATCGCCCGCTCCGCCGCCAACTATCGTGCCGGTGCGCGTTCGCCGCTGGCCGGTATCATCCATGCGCTGGTGGTGCTGGCGGGGCTTATGCTGCTGGCGCCGATGCTGGCTTACCTGCCGATGGCGAGTATGGCGGCACTGCTGCTGATGGTGGCGTGGAACATGAGCGAAGCGCCCAAGGTGGTCGAACTGCTGCGCCGCGCGCCGCTGGGCGACGTGCTGGTGCTGCTCTGCTGTCTGTCGCTGACCGTGCTGTTCGATATGGTGATCGCGATCTCCACCGGCATCGTGCTGGCGTCGCTGCTGTTCATGCGCGATATCGCCGGTATGACGCGGGTGAACGATATCTCCACTCAGCGCAAGCATGTGCCGCAGGAGCTGCCCGAGGGCTGGTGTGTGGTCAAGGTGACCGGGCCGCTGTTCTTCGCCGCCGCCGACCGGGTGTTCGAGGAGGTGCTGGCGCTGATGGAGGGGCAACGCGGCCTGGTGCTGTACATGGATGCGGTGCCGCTGCTGGATGCCGGTGGCCTCAGTGCCTTCGGCCGCTTTCAGAAGCTGTGCGAACGGACGGGTATCGAACTGGTGATTGCGGACCTGCAGTTCCAGCCGTTGCGGGCGCTGGCGCGTGCCGGGGTGCAGCCCGCACCGGGTCGATTAAGCTTCACGCCCACGCTCAAGGCGGCACTGGATGGGTTGAGCGAGGCGCCGGTTCAGGCGGTCTCGGCCTGAGGCCGGGCGTGCTCGCCGCTCCAGCGCAGTAGTCGGGTCATGTTGTCCGGCTCGGCGCAGATGTCGGCGAGCGTGTATTTTCCCAACTCTCTCAGGAAGGCTTCCTGAGCATCGAACAGTATCCCCTGCAGCCGACAGTCGCCGACGATAGGGCAGTGCGGCTGACCGCAGTTGACCGGTTGCAGGGTCTCCTCCGTGGTTTCGATCAGGGTGCGCAGGTTGATCCGTTCCGCCGGCATGCCCAGGCGTATGCCGCCCCCCTTGCCGCGCACGGTATCGATGAAGCCCACCTTGCCCAGATGGTGCACGATCTTGATCAAATGGTTGCGGGGGATGTCGAAATGGTCGGACACCTGGGTAATGGTGACGCGGCTGTCGGAGCCCTGAATGCCCAGGAACATCAGCGTGCGCAGTGCGTAATCGGTGTATTTGGTCAGTTGCATGTCGTCGTTGCCCGGAAGCGGAGGTATCCGCAGATGGATCGGAGTGGGCCGGTGCTATCCGGGGAGCCGACCGATCTGTGATCGATAGCCTAGGCTAATATATTTTCCTCCTAATATATAGGCTGTTGCCTTGGTGGTGGGAGCTTGTGTCGCCTGTCGGAGAAAAAGTTGATCGCCGTCATAGTGTCGGGGTTTTCTGTGTTCCTTAAAAATGTAAAATGGATGCATATTTAAATCTGTAGGCGGAATCATGTTGATCACTCCGATGAGCGAGCCGACCAACGGTTGGCAGCGTTTTTTCAGCAACGGCTTCAGGCCGCTGTTTCTTGTCTGTGCGCTGCAGGCGCTGGTGATGATGCTGGTCTGGCTGCTCTATCTGGGCGGACAGGGCGTGCTGAACGCTCCGGAAAGCTGGGGCGCGATCGCCTGGCACGGCCACGAGATGCTGTTCGGCTTCGTCGGCGCGGCGGTGGGCGGCTTCCTGCTGGCGGCGGTGTCGAAGTGGACCGGTCGCCCGCCCGTCGGTGGTCTGCCGTTGATCTGCCTGACGCTGTTGTGGCTGGCGGGACGCGCTGTCACCTGGGGCGGCGTCGACAATGGCGCGCTGCTGGTGGTGGCGAACACCGGCTACTGGGTGCTGCTGTGTGTGCTGATCGGGCGTGAGGTCCTGGCCGGGGGCAATCGGCGTAATCTGGTGGTGGTCGCGGCGCTGGCGGTGATGATGCTGTTCAGCCTGATGTTCCAGCTTGGCTGGGTGGATCGCATCCATCTGCTGGAGTCTCAGGTACTGATGATTGCGCTGCTGATCTCGCTGATCGGCGGACGGATCACGCCGGCCTTTACCCGCAACTGGCTGATGCGCCGTCAGGCGGCGCCGGAGCGCATGCCTGCAGGCTTCGGTGCGGTCGACAAGGCGGCGGTGGTTAGTTCGGTGCTGGCAACCCTGACCTGGATCGTTCAGATCCCCGCGCTGCTCAGCGGCAGTCTGTTGCTGCTGGCCGGTGTTGCTCAACTGGTGCGTCTGGCACGCTGGCGCGGTTTCGGCAGCTTCGGCGAACCGCTGCTGTTTTCGTTGCACCTGGGCTATTCCTGGGTCGGTCTGGGGTTCATCCTGTTGGGACTGAGCCAGTTCACGAGCGGGGTGCCGGTGAGTGCCGGTATCCATGCCCTGGGGGTCGGCGCGATGGCCGGGATGATTCTGGCGGTTGCGGCCCGTGCGGCGCTGGGACACACCAACCGGGAACTGAAGGCCGGTCGGCTGATGTCGTTTGCCTTCCTGACCATTCATCTGGCCGCGCTGGTGCGGGTGTTGGCGGCGCTGTTGCCCTCGCTGTCGATGATGCTGATCATGCTGGCCGGTACGTTGTGGCTGATCGCCTTCGCGCTTTTCGCGCTGCGCTACGTGCCGATCCTGATCGGCCCGGAGGAGAGTCTGTCGGCGGCGCTCAAGCGTGAAAAGGCGAAGATGAGCGCCAGACCTCAGAGCTGATTCGCCTTGCGGTAGCGCCCTTCGTAGTCGAACAGGCGCTCGCGCACCCGCCAGTGCTGTTTGTGGCGGCGGGCGATGACGAAGTCGGGGGCCCTGAATCCGGTTTCGTTGGCGAGTACCTCGGCGACGGAGTCGAACCGCCGGGGTTCGCCGCCCTCGTTGAAGCGGCGCCCGAACAGGCGGTTGAACACGGCACGCTGCCCTTTGTGGCCGAGGTCGAAACTCTCGTGCAGCTCTTCGCCCTGTTCGTCGTGATAGGTGATGCGCAGGCGCCCCTGACGTTCGGAGAAGCCGACACCGGCACAGCGGATCACCAGTGCGTCCTTCAGTTGCAGGGCGCGCTTGAGCAGGTCGTCGGGGTCCACGACCGCTTCGCCGCATTGTCCGCAGTCACGGGCGGCGATATCGTTTTCGGCGCCGCAGTGCGGGCACTCCTTGAAGCGGAAACGGTAGTCGCACTGTTGCGGCTTCTCCCCCTCCATCTCCAGCACCCCCTGACAGCGTCGGCCGTAGTGTTCGATCACCTGCCCCTGTGCATCGGTCTTGCCCCAGAAGATGTTGGCGAAGCCGCAGCCGGGGCAGAACACCTGTACCGGCTCGGAGTCCGAGTCGGGGCGCGGAGTGCCCACTTCGGGGTGGAACAGGTCGAAGCCTGAACCGGCGTAGTCGATGATCAGGCACTCCCGTTTGCCGGGGCTCAGGCGCAGGCCGCGACCGACGATCTGCTGGAACAGGCTGACCGAGGCGGTCGGTCGCAGCAGGGCGATCATATCCACATGGGGGGCGTCGAAGCCGGTGGTCAGCACGGCAACGTTGACCAGGTAGCGGATCTCGCGCCGCTTGAACGCCTGGATGGTCGCTTCCCGCTGCGCCGAGTCGGTGTCGCCGATGATCAGCGCCGATTCCTCCTCGGGCAGGTAGCCGAGTATCTCACGGGCGTGTCGCACGGTGGCGGCGAAGATCATCACCCCCTCGCGTTGGCTGCCCAGTTCGACGATCTGTTCGCAGATCGCCTGGGTGACACGCGGGTGTCGGGCGATCAGGCTGTTCAGCTCGGTTTCGTTGTACTGGCCGTTGGCGTTCGGTATCAGCGCCGAAAAGTCATAGTGGGCGATGGCGGCATCGATCAGTCGGGGCTCGGTCAGATAGCCCTGGCGGATCATGAACGGCAGCGGCAGTTCGTAGATGCAGTGCTCGAACAGGCGTGGTCCGTCGGCACGCACGAAGCCGCGGTAGTGGTAGCGATAGATCCAGCCGTAGCCCAGGCGATAGGGGGTGGCGGTCAGGCCCAGCACTTTCAGTCCCGGGTTTTTCGCCTTCAGCGCGGTGATGATCTGTTGATACTGGGAGTTGTCGTCGTCGCTGACGCGGTGGCACTCGTCGATGATAAGCAGCGAGAACTCGTCATCGAAGCTGTCCAGGTTGCGCGCCAGCGATTGAACCCCGGCGAAGGTGACCTGATGCAGATGCTCCTTGCGCCCGAGCCCCGCCGAGAAGATGCCGCCCTCCAGGCCCAGGGCTTCGTATTTGGCGTGGTTCTGCTCGACCAGTTCGCGGACGTGGGCCAGCACCAGAATACGACGCCGGGCCAGCCGCGCCAGTTCGGCGATCACCAGACTCTTGCCCGCGCCGGTGGGTAGCACGATCACCGCCGGGTCGTCGCTGCGGCGGAAATGGACGAGCGTGGCCTCCACCGCTTCCCGTTGATAGGGGCGCAGGGTAAAGCCCTGGGTTCTGTTCTGTTCGGTCACGCGGGTTCTGCTTCAACAGGATGCGGGATGACTAGGGTATAGGAATCGCGGTCTTGTTGACTATCTGGCGCAGCACGAAGCTGGAGTGGGCGCCGGTTACCCCCTCGATGCGGGTGATCTTGTTCAGCAGCAGGTCCTGGTAGGCGTCCATGTCGTGGACCACCACCTTGAGCTGGTAGTCGGCGTCCTGACCGGTGATCAGCAGGCACTCCAGCACTTCGGGGATGGCGCTGACGGTACGGTCGAAGTTGGCGAAGCGCTCGGGGGTGTGTCGGTCCATCGAGATGTGCAGCAGCGCCATCAGCGTCAGCCCCATCGCCTTGGCATCGACGATGGCGCGGTAGCCGGTGATCAGCCCCGATTCTTCCAGCGCGCGCACCCGGCGCAGGCAGGGGGAGGGGGAGAGGCCGACGCGGTCGGCCAGCTCCTGGTTGCTGATGCGGCCATCGGTCTGCAGGATCTCGAGAATATGGCGGTCATGGCGATCTATACGCATTATGTGTCTCGATATCTGGTTGCTTGGCAATATTAATTCAATATTTTGTCATTAAAAGCTATAAATTGCCAAATAAAATGCAAATCATCGCGACTTTGCAATCATCTGCCTCCGTGTTTTCTCTACACTATCCCCTGTCGACTTATCCAGACGACTTGGGCGTCACCCGACATCCGGTGGTGGCGCTTTTTCTTTCCTTCTCTCCACGCTCTATCCGGGCGTTCGGGCGAGCAGGCTTCACAAGAGCCGAAGACGTGAAACCAGAACTCAACCTTTTTCAATGGAAGATCTCATGAACAGTTTTAACCACCAGCGTTACCAACCGGCACCTGCCGTACCCGTGCAGCAGCGTCGATGGCCGGATCGTACACTCACCCAGGCACCGCGCTGGGCCAGTGTCGACCTCCGGGATGGTAACCAGGCGCTACTGGAGCCGATGAATGTGGCCCAGAAACGGCGTCTGTGGGCGCTGCTGGTGAAGCTCGGCTTCAAGGAGATCGAGGTCGGTTTCCCCTCCGCCAGCCAGCCCGACTATGACTTCGTGCGCTGGCTGATCGAGGAGGATCGGATACCCGATGACGTTACCGTGCAGGTGTTGGTGCAGGCGCGCAAGGAGTTGATCGATCGTACCTATGAGGCGCTCAAGGGCGTCAAGCGTGCGGTGGTGCATGTGTATAACTCCACCTCGACCATCCAGCGCGAGCGGGTGTTCAACAAGGATCGCGCCGGCATCACCGATATCGCGGTGCAGGGTGCGCGCTGGGTGATGGAGGGCGCCGCGCAGTACCCGGAGGTGGAGTGGACCTTCCAGTACTCGCCGGAGAGCTTCACCGGTACCGAGATGGAGTACGCGGTGGAGATCTGCAACGCGGTGGTCGATGTCTGGCAGCCGACGCCGGAACACAGATGCATCATCAATCTGCCCTCCACGGTGGAGATGACCACGCCGAACATCTTTGCCGACCAGGTGGAGTACTTCGTCACCCATGTGAACAAACGCGACAGCCTGATCATCTCCGTGCACACCCACAACGACCGCGGCTGTGCCGTGGCGGCGGCGGAGCTGGCGATGCTGGCCGGTGCCGACCGGGTCGAGGGTACGCTGATGGGCAACGGCGAGCGCACCGGCAACATGGATATCGTCACCATGGCGATGAACCTGTACAGCCAGGGGATCGATCCGCAGCTGGATCTGTCCAACCCGGACGAGATGATCGAGGTGTACACCGAATGCACCCGCCTGCCGGTGCATCCGCGCCACCCCTGGGTCGGCGAGTTGGTCTACACCGCATTCTCCGGCAGCCATCAGGATGCGATCCAGAAGTGCCTGCACCGCCAGCAGCCGGACGAACCCTGGCAGGTTGCCTATCTGCCGATCGATCCGAAGGATCTCGGACGCGATTATCAGGCGGTGATCCGCGTCAACAGCCAGTCCGGCAAGGGGGGCATGGCGTTCGTGCTCGAACGCGACTTCGGCCTGCATCTGCCGCGTTGGCTGCAGACCGAGCTGGCGCCGATCGTGCAGCGGGCGAGCGAGGTGCGCGGCTCCGAGATCAACAGCCTGGAGATCCACCGCTTGTTGATGGAGAACTTCGCCAGGACCACCGATCCGGTGGAGCTGCGCGGCTACCGTATCACCCGTGCCGAGCATGAGCAGGTGGAGGCGGATCTGATCATCGCCGGCCGGCCGTGCACCCTTCACGGCGAGGGTGAGGGAGCGATCTCCGCCTTTGCCCAGGGCTGGCGCAATGCGACCGGCGAGGCGTTGAACGTGGTGGATTATTCGGAGCACGCCATCGGCGAGGGTTCCGATGCCCAGGCCGTAGCCTATGTTCATCTTAACCTGGGTGGGCAGCGGGTATCCGGCATCGCCTTCGACAACGACACCGTCAGTGCATCGCTGAACGCGATCATCTCGGCACTGAACCGCTCCGGCACGGTGGCCGTCGTGGCGGCCTGATGGCGAGGGGCGGAGGGCCGATCCTGGATCGGCCCTCCTTGCGTCTGCGGATCAGTCGTTCCGGCTGGTCACTTCCAGCAGGTGGAAGCCGAACTGGGTTTTCACCGGCCCCTGCACCTCGTTCAGCGGCGCGCTGAACACCACCTTGTCGAACTCCGGCACCATCTGACCACGGCCGAAGCTGCCCAGATCGCCGCCCTGACGTCCGGAGGGGCACTGGGAGTGGTCCTTGGCCAGTTGGGCGAAATCCGCGCCGTCGAGGATCTGCTGTTTCAGGTCCTGGCACTGCTGTTCGGTGCCGACGAGGATGTGACGTGCGGTTGCGCGAGCCATGGGGGTTCTCCGTATTAACTGTTTTAGAAAGCTAAGCATAGCCATTAATGGTGATGACCGCCGACGCCGTGGGCGTGGCCGTGGGCGATCTCGTCATCGGTCGCCGGGCGTACGTCGACCACCTGGATGTCGTAGGTCAGCGTCTTGCCCGCCAGCGGGTGGTTGGCGTCGATCACGACCATCTTCAGCCCCGGCTTGACCACGGTGACCTGGCGCATCCCCTGGTCGGTCTGAACCACGGCGGTCATGCCCGGCTTCCAGCTCTTCTGTCCCTTGGGCAGCCCCTGCAGGTGCTTGAGCGGGATGCGCTGCTCGCGCCCCTCCTGGCGTTCGCCGTAGGCCTGCTCCGGTGTCAGGGTCAGGTGCAGGGTGTCGCCGGCGCTCTTGCCCTCGAGCGCTTCCTCGATCGCGGCGATCATGTTGTCGTGGCCGTGCAGATAGGCCAGCGGATCGGCATTGAGGCTGGTTTCGATCTGGCTGTCGTCGGCGTCGGTCAGTGTGTAGTGAAACTGGACCACTGTGTCTTGGGTTATTTGAGTTATTTGAGTTATCTGGGTCATGGTCGATCCTGTGCGTTGAACGGGCCCGGCGCGGCCGGAAAAACCGGCAGTATCCGGTTATCCGGGGAGGTTGGCAAGGGAGCGACAGCGGACCCGGGCTCTGCAATAATCCGCCCACCATGCGACTCGACAAGTTCATCTGCAAACATACGCCCTACAGCCATCAGCGCTCGCGCCTGCTGATCGCCGCCGGCCGCGTGCGTGTCGCGGACCGGGTGGTCACCGATCCTCGGGTTTGGGTGGATCGGTTTGTCGACGTCTGTCTGGACGATCAACAGCTGCAGGGGCGCACGGCGCATTACCTGATGCTGCACAAGCCGCCGGGGTATCTCAGCGCCACCGAGGACCCGCAGCACCCCACGGTGCTGGAACTGCTGCCGCAGGCGCTGCATCCGCAACTGCATATCGGCGGCCGGCTGGATCGCAGTACCAGCGGCTTGTTGATCCTGACCAACGATGGCCTGTGGTCGCGGCGGTTGACCGAGCCGGGTAAAAAGGTGCCCAAGGTGTACCGGGTGCGCACGTCCGAACCGATCGCCGGTCATGCCGAGGCGCTGTTTGCGCAAGGGATCTATTTCGCCTATGAGGATCTGACCACGTCGCCGGCGGCGCTCGAACGATTGGGCGAGTGCGAGGCGCGGCTGACGATCTACGAAGGGCGCTACCATCAGGTGAAGCGGATGTTTGCCCGGGTCGGCAACCGGGTGGTCGCGCTGCATCGGGAGCGTATGGGGAAGATCGAGCTGGACGCCGCTCTGGCGCCGGGGGAGTATCGCGCCCTGACAGAGGCGGAGATCGCCTCTGTCTGAGCTGCGGTGCGGGTGTGCCGTCTGACGGCTTAGCCGTCCTGATTGATCTGTGCGATCAACTCGTTCAGTACCGCCTCGGCGCGATCGTTCTCCACCTGACAGGTACCGGCCGCCTGGTGGCCGCCGCCGCCGTACTTGAGCATCAACTCGCCGACGTTGGTGGCGGAGCTGCGATCGAAGATCGACTTGCCGGTGGCGAATACGGTGTTCTGCTGTTTCAGGCCCCACATGACGTGGATCGAGATGTTGCACTGCGGGTAGAGGGCATAGATCATGAAGCGGTTGCCCGCCCAGATCGTCTCTTCGTCGCGCAGGTCCAGCACCACCAGATTGCCGTGCACGGTCGCGCAACGTGCGATCTGCTCCTTGAACTTCGCTTCCTGTTCGACATAGAGGTCGACACGCTCACGGACATCCGGCAACTGCAGGATCTCGTCGATCGAGTGGTTCTTGCAGTAGTCGATCAGGTCCATCATCAGCGCGTAGTTGGAGATGCGGAAATCGCGGAAGCGGCCCAGACCGGTACGCGCATCCATCAGGAAGTTGAGCAGCACCCAGCCCTTGGCGTCGAGCACCTCCTCGCGGGAGAACTGGGCGGAGTCGCCCTTGTCCACCGCTTCCATCATCTCGTCCCAGCTTGCCGGGAAGGTGTCGTGACCACCGTAGTGGCGCCAGACCACGCGCGCCGCGGAGGGCGCGTCGGGGTCGATGATATGGTTGTCGGCCTTTTCGTTACGGATGGTTTCCGAGAGGTGGTGGTCGAAGGCCAGGTTGACCCCTTTGACATAGGGCAGGTTGGTGGTGATGTCGCGATCCGATATCTCGACCTTGCCGTCCTGCATATCCTTGGGGTGGACGAACTTGATGTCGTCGATCAGATCCAGGTGCTTGAGCAGTACGGCGCAGACCAGGCCGTCGAAGTCGCTGCGGGTTACGAGTCTGAATGTATCACCGGCCATCACTATCGTTTCCTTGTTGGTTGACGTGTTTCCAAGACTACCACGGGTGTGGCGAGCAGGGCTTTGCCCGACATCATCACGGCAGCAGGCAGTGCTTGGTGAAGTCGCCGAGTTCGTTGGCTGTCCACTCCCCCTTGGGCTTCTCCTTCATATCCGCGCACCATTCGGGAGTGCCCACCTTGGGGCTGCATCCGGAGATCAGCAGCAGGGCGGCCAGGGCCGAGGTCAACAGGACGGATGTTTTGGCTTTGCTTCCTTTAACGGGGGTGGTCATACACGGCTCCATGGTTGATCGGTTGTCGTGCAGATGTTAGCCGATCCGGGCGGCGCTGTCCTCCTGCTTGAGCCTCGGCCCGAACCCGGTCAAAACCGAGCACTTTTTGGCGCTTCGGTGTAAGGTTGCAGCAACAATTGCGACTGAACTTTCAGGAGAGGGAGGCCGGTTTGACTACCGAGGCACAAAGCGAACATTCAATGGAGGATCGGCAGGCGCTGCAGCAGCGTCTGTCCGCTGTCAGACCGCGACTCCTGGCGTTTGCCCGGCTGCAGCTGTCGGATCAGGTATACGCCGAGGATATGGTGCAGGAGACGCTGGTCAGCGCGCTGGAGTCGCTGCACCGGTTCAGGGGGCAGGCAAAGTTTGAAACCTGGGTATTCGGTATCCTGCGCCATAAGCTGATCGACGCCATCCGCCTGAAGGGGCGAGAGGTGACCGCGGAGCATGATCCGGACGAGTTGTTGCCCGATATCGACGAGCTGTTCGACGAGCGGGCGCACTGGACTATCGGCGCGCGTCCCCAGGAGTGGGTGCAACCCGAGGCCTCTTGCGAACGTGACAACTTTTGGGAAGTGTTCGACCTATGTGTGTTTCATCTGCCCAAGAATGCAGCGCAGGTCTTTACGATGCGTGAATTGATGGGGCTGGAGACGGCCGAGATCTGCGAGAGCCTGGCGATCAGCGAGCAAAACTGTTGGGTGATCCTGCACCGGGCGCGGCTCAAGTTGAGAGGCTGTCTGGAGGTCGGCTGGTTCAGTAAAGGGGAGGGCGAAGTATGACGATGGCCTGCAAGCGAGCGACGGAGTTGATGTCGTTGCGTCTGGACCGCGAACTGACGATGGTGGAAAAGAGCTCTCTGCGGCTGCATCTGACGATCTGCCGTTACTGCCGGCGCTGTGAAAAACAGATCGAGATTTTGCACCGGATTACCGCCGGTAGACGGGAGGATAAGGACGGCTGCGACTGAATATGCAGGCTTGCTTATTTATTGTACCAAGGGCTAGTTGTGGAAGCCGGGCAGCCGGTTCAAGCTATTACTAAAAGGCAGGATATAGACAGTCAATCAACGGGTGATGTATGAAGAATCTGGATGCTCAAAGGCTGATAGCCGAATCGGGCCTGGATTATTTCAAGGATGCTTCGACCTTCGGCGCCCTGAGTGACGATGCCATACGTTTTCTGTTGAAAAACGGAGAGATTCAGCGGGTCGAGACCGGGGAAACGATCTTTCGGGCGGGCGAAGCCGCCAACTTCTTCGTCGTCGTGCTCAAGGGCAAGGTGTGTTACTGCCGTGAGGTGAACGGGGAGCGCCTGAATATCCGGGATGTTCGTTTCGGCGAAGAGGTCGGCTATGTGTCGATGATCGGCCTGTTCAACCGCAAGGGCTCGGTCTACGCCGGCGAACCGAGTACGCTGCTGAAGATCGATTCCAACCTATTCTTCCAGCTTCACATCGATTACCCGTCCGATTTCGGGATTCTGATGCTCAACCTCTCGCGTGAACTCGCGCGAACCATCGACGGTATCAACAACAAGTTGACGGCAATCGCGATGAGCCACGGCCGGGAGTAGCCCGACCCATCGCACTGCTCGCGTAACTCATCAGCCCCGGTAGTAGCGCTGGGGCACGAACGGCATACGGCACACCTTCATCGGCAAGCGCTTGCCGCGGACTTCGGCAAAGATCGGGGTATCCAGAGCGCTGACCTCGCTGTCGACATACGCCATCGCCACCGACTGTTCGGCACTGGGGCCGAAGGTACCGCTGGTGACCGTGCCGACCCGATTGCCTGCGGCATCGAACAGTTCGGTCCCTTCGCGCACCGGCGCGCGGCCTTCGCCGATCAGTCCGACCCGCTTGCGGGGTGCCGACCTGTTGTCGATCTGCGCGAGCAGGATATCGGCACCGGGGAAACCGCCTGCGCGCACGCCGCCGCTGCGACGCGCCGGTGAGATGGCCCAGATCAGGCCGGCTTCGGCCGGGGTGGTGCCGGTGTCGATGTCGTGTCCATAGAGACAGAGGCCGGCTTCCAGGCGCAACGAGTCACGCGCGCCAAGGCCGATCGGTTCCACTTCCGGCTGGGCCAGAAGGGTGCGGGTCAGCGCCTCGGCCGCCGAAGCCGGTACCGAGATCTCGTAGCCGTCCTCACCGGTGTAGCCCGAGCGGCTGACGAAGCAATCGATGTCGTCGATCGACAGGGGGAGGCTGTCCATGAACAGCATCGCGGCCACGGCCGGCTGCAGGCGGGCGAGCACGTCGGCCGCTTTCGGGCCCTGCAGCGCGATCAGCGCGCGCTGGTCGAGAATCTCAAGGCGGGTATCGGCGCTGAGGTGGGCCTGCAGGTGGGCGATATCCTCATTCTTGCAGGCGGCGTTGACCACCAGGTAGTAACCGCCCTCCATCCGCGTCACCATCAGGTCGTCGAGGATACCGGCGTCGGCGTTGGTGAACATCGCATAGCGCTGCTTGCCCTGCGGCAGGTCGATGATGTCCACCGGCAGCAGACGCTCGAGATCGGCCCCGGCCTGGGGGCCGCTCAGAAAGAGCTGTCCCATGTGGCTGACATCGAACAGTCCTGCCGCTTCACGCGTATGCAGATGCTCCTTGCGCACACCGGCGGGATACTGCACCGGCATCTCGTAGCCTGCAAAGGGAACCATACGTGCACCAAGCTCTATGTGCAGGTCATACAAGGGGGTATGCAGCAGTGTCTCTTCCATCCTGTGCCTCGTTCATAATCAGATGTTTGCCGGCTGGCGGCGGAGTGCGGCGATAAAGGTGCGATTTTGTCAAAATTTCCAATAGGAAACAATCGTGCCGTTTTCGCCGAGTGTTGATAGAACCCAGGATTGACCTCCCCCTATCCCCAAATTACCTGCTGTGAAACCTGAAGAAAGGAGGTGGTTTGCCTATCGTACGCTTTTCGGATTTGTTAACCTGTTTCTCGAGTTTCCTATACGAAATATTGCTTGCCGAACGCAGGGTCTGCTGTTAGTCTGCCGCCCCATTCGGCGCAGCCGGTTTACCCTAAACTGGTTTACACTAAGAAAGCGGCGGCCAGAACAATAACACTCGGTTCGTTTCCTGTTTTTGACGCTCAGTCCAGACGGAGAATCACCATGTCGCTCAGTATCTTTGATCTGTTCAAGATCGGTATCGGCCCCTCCAGTTCCCATACGGTCGGGCCGATGGTGGCAGCGCAGCGCTTCATCGAACAGCTGGACGGTCGTGGCGTGTTGGCGCAGACCCGGCGTCTGCGGGTTCAACTCTACGGCTCCCTGGCGATGACGGGCAAGGGCCACGCCACCGATACCGCCGTGATGCTCGGCTTGAGCGGCGAACGTCCGCACCTGGTCGATCCGGACGCGGTCGAGGGTATCGTCGAAGGTATACGTGAGCGCCGCTCGATCCTGCTGCCGGAGGGTGGCGAGATCGCATTCGATCCCGAGCAGGACCTGCGTTTCAATTACGGCGTGTCGCTTCCCGCCCACCCCAACGGCATGCGCTTCGAAGCGCTGGACGAGGCAGGAATACAGCTCGCGGAGCTGGTCTGTTATTCGGTCGGTGGCGGCTTTGTGGTCACCGCGGATGAGGTGGAGAACCCGCAGGCGGATCAGGGGGCACCCGAACCCTGGCCGTTCAACAACGCCGACGAATTGATGTCGCTGGCCGAGCGCGAAGGGCTGAGCATAGCCGAACTGATGCTGGAAAATGAGGAATCACGCACGCCGCCCGACGAGGTGCGTCCGCGCCTGCTGCAGATCTGGCAGGTGATGGACGAGTCGATTCGGCGTGGTTGCCATCATTCCGGCGAACTGCCGGGCGGACTTCATGTGCGACGCCGGGCGCACGAACTGTATAGAGAGTTGATGGATAAACCGCACTCTGCCATCAACGATCACCTCGCAGTACTCGATTGGGTCGATCTTTACGCACTGGCGGTGAACGAGGAGAACGCCGCCGGTGGGCGGGTGGTGACGGCACCGACCAACGGTGCGGCCGGTGTCATTCCGGCAGTGCTGGCTTATTATGACCGCTTTGTTCCGGGCTCCAGCGACGAGGGGGTGATAAACTTCCTCGCCACGGCCGCCGCGATCGGCATGTTGTACAAGCGCAATGCGTCGATCTCGGCCGCCGAGGTGGGTTGCCAGGGCGAGATCGGTGTCGCCTGCTCCATGGCCGCGGGCGCGCTGTGCGCGGTGCTCGGCGGTACCGTGCGGCAGATCGAGAACGCCGCCGAGATCGGTATGGAGCACAATCTGGGGCTGACCTGCGATCCGATCGGCGGCCTGGTGCAGGTGCCCTGTATCGAGCGCAACACCATGGGCGCGGTCAAGGCGATCAACGCGGCTCGGCTCGCGTTGAGAGGTGACGGCAAACACTTTGTGTCGCTCGACTCGGTGATCGAGACGATGCGCCAGACCGGTGCCGACATGCAGGATAAATATAAAGAGACCTCCACCGGGGGGCTCGCGGTAAACGTGGTGGCCTGCTGATCGGGCAGTGCCGGCCGATAACGACTAAACGAGAGATGGATTAGAACGCATGAACAACCTTCCGACCGAACTGAAATACGCCCCTTCCCACGAATGGATCCGCGACAACGGTGACGGCACCCTGACCCTGGGGATCACCGACTTTGCCCAGGAGCAACTGGGTGACGTGGTGTTCGTGGAACTGCCCGAAGTGGGGCGTGAAGTCTCCGCCGGCGAGGAGTTCTCGGTGGTCGAGTCGGTGAAGGCCGCCTCCGATATCTATGCTGCCGTCGGCGGCGAAGTGATCGCGGTGAACGAGCAACTGCAGGATAGCCCTGAGCTGATCAACGAATCGCCGTTCGCCGACGGTTGGATCTGCACGCTTAGGGCTGCGGATGCCGGTGAGCTGAATGCTCTGCTCAGCGCCGAGCAGTACGCCGAGCGCATCTCCGAAGAGGGCTGATCGAGATCAGGTTCAGGACGGGTCGGTCATACTCTAGCGGCCGACCCGATCTATTTTTATTGGCAGAATAACGTCAAGAGTGGGGCAGGCAAGATGGCAGTAGAGATCAGCGGATTGAGAGAGCTGGAAGCGCGTGACGAGTTTACCAGGCGGCATATCGGACCGGATGCAGCGGAACGGCAGGCGATGCTGGACGCGTTGGATCTACAATCTCTGGATGAGCTGATCGAACAGGCGGTTCCGGCCTCGATCCGTCTGGATGACGCCCTTGCCATGCCCGAAGGCGTCACCGAAACCGAGGCGCTGGCCGAACTCAAGGCGCTGGCCGGTCGCAACAAGGTGAACAAGTCCTTTATCGGCATGGGCTATTACGGCACCCTGGTGCCGGGTGTGATACAGCGCAACGTGCTGGAAAACCCCGCCTGGTACACCGCCTATACCCCCTATCAGCCGGAGATCTCCCAGGGGCGTCTCGAGGCGCTGTTGAACTTCCAGCAGATGGTGATGGACCTGACCGGTATGGATCTGGCCAACGCCTCCCTGCTCGACGAGGCGACCGCAGCCGCCGAAGCGATGACGCTGTGCAAACGCTCCAATCGCAAGAAATCGGATATCTTCTTCGTTGCCGACGATGTGCACCCGCAGACCATCGACGTGATCCGCACCCGCGCCGAATACTTCGGCTTCGAAGTGGTCGTCGATGCCGTGGACAACCTGGATCGGCACGACAGCTTCGGTGTGCTGCTGCAGTACCCGGGCACCCACGGTGATATCCATGATATCGAGGGGCTGATCGCCAAGGCCAAGGGGCAGCAATCGATGGTCTGTATCGCCTCCGATCTGCTGGCGCTGGTGCTGCTGAAATCGCCGGGCAGCCTGGGCGCGGACGTCGTGTTCGGCTCCGCGCAGCGTTTCGGTGTGCCGATGGGCTTCGGCGGTCCGCATGCGGCGTTCTTTGCCACCTCCGACAAGCTCAAGCGTTCCGTGCCGGGCCGTATCATCGGGGTCTCCGTCGACAGCCGCGGCAACCAGGCGCTGCGCATGGCGATGCAGACCCGCGAGCAGCATATACGCCGCGAAAAGGCGACCTCCAACATCTGTACCGCCCAGGCACTGCTCGCCAACATGGCCGCATTCTATGCCGTCTACCACGGCCCGCAGGGGCTGCGCTGCATCGCCGAGCGGGTACACCGGCTGACCACGATTCTCGCCAACGGCCTGCGCAGCAAGGGGATCAAGCTCAACGACAGCTTCTTCGACACCCTGACGCTGGATCTGAACAACCCGGGCGAGGTGATCGAGGGAGCGCTGGCCGGAGGCTGCAACCTGCGCCTGTTCGGCGGCCACAATATCGGCATCAGCCTGGACGAAACCACCACCCGTGCCGATGTCGAGCATCTGTTCGAGATCCTGCTGGGGGCCAATCACCAGCTCTCCGTCGACGAGCTGGATGCCGCGATAGTCCAGGGCGAGGCCACCGGCATCCCGGCTCGGCTGCTGCGTGACGATGCCATCCTGACCCATCCGGTGTTCAACAGCTATCACAGCGAAACCGAGATGCTGCGTTATCTGAAAAAGTTGGAGAACCGCGACTACTCGCTGGTGCACGGCATGATTCCGCTTGGCTCCTGCACCATGAAGCTGAACGCGACGTCGGAGATGGTGCCGGTGACCTGGCCCGAGTTTGCCGACATGCATCCGTTTGCGCCGCACGACCAGGCCGCCGGCTATCTGGAGATGGTGCGACAGTTGGAGCGGATGCTGGTCGAGATCACCGGTTACGATGCGGTGTCGATGCAGCCCAACTCCGGCGCTCAGGGCGAGTACGCCGGTCTGCTGGCGATCCGCAAGTACCAGGCCTCGATCGGTCAGGGCCATCGCGATATCTGCCTGATCCCCTCGTCGGCTCACGGCACCAACCCCGCCTCCGCGGCGATGATGGGGCTGAAGGTGGTGATCGTCGAGTGCGACGACCAGGGCAACGTCGATATCGCCGACCTGGCCGCCAAGGCCGAGACCCATGCCGACAACCTGTCCACGCTGATGGTGACCTACCCGAGTACCCACGGTGTCTACGAGCAGGAGATCGTCGAGATCTGTCGGATCGTGCACAAGTTCGGTGGCCAGGTCTATATGGACGGTGCCAACATGAACGCTCAGGTCGGCATCTCCAAGCCGGGCCTGATCGGTTCCGATGTGTCGCACCTGAACCTGCACAAGACCTTTGCCATTCCCCATGGCGGCGGTGGTCCGGGTATGGGACCGATCGGCGTGAAGTCGCATCTGGCCCCCTTCCTGCCGGGCCATGCGGTAAGCCATGTCGCCGGGCAGAAGCAGAACAACGGCGCCGTTTCGGCCTCGCCCTACGGCTCCGGCGCGATCCTGCCGATCAGTTGGATGTATGTCCGCATGCTCGGCAAGAGCGGCCTGAAACGCTCCACCCAGATGGCGATCCTCAATGCCAACTACCTGACGCAGCAGCTGTCCGAACACTATCCGGTGCTTTATCGCGGCAGGCATGGTCGCGTCGCCCACGAGTGCATCATCGATATCCGTCCGCTCAAGGAAGCGACCGGCGTGACCGAGGAGGATATCGCCAAGCGCCTGATGGACTACGGCTTCCATGCCCCGACCATGTCCTTCCCGGTGCCGGGCACGCTGATGATCGAACCGACCGAATCGGAATCCAAGGCGGAGCTGGATCGTTTCATCGAGGCGATGGTCGGCATCCGTGGCGAGATCGCCCGCGTCGAAAGCGGCGAGTGGAGTGCCGAGCAGAGTCCGCTGCATAACGCACCCCATACCCTGGCCGATATCACCGGCGAGTGGGACCGCCCCTACAGTGTTGTCGAAGCGGTATTCCCGACGGCGGCCACACGCGAGAGCAAGTTCTGGCCCGGCGTCAACCGCATCGACAATGTCTACGGCGATCGTAACTTTGTCTGCTCCTGCCCGTCGGTGGATGCGTATCGGGAGTAGGGCGAAACGCAGGTTAAAGGCTCGGCGTAGGCTGGGCCTTTTTTATATCTTGTGATAAATATGCGGTATCCTGTGCCTGGACAATAAGTACGACCATCTCAAATGGACTTTTGAATGCCCGCAAAGTTACGTTCCGCCACCGGCCAAAGCAGGATCGATCCGATCGCGATATTGCTGCTTACCGGCGTATTGGTTGCCGCCCTCTGGTCCGTGCTGCTGTTCGAGCAGCGCCGGAACTACGAGGATGTCAGGCGCTATGCCATTGCCGACGCCGGCAATGTGGCGCGTACGTTCGAGGAACACGTAGCCAGAACCCTCAACAATATCGATGCGGTGTTGCGGGTGCTGCGTCAGTCCTGGATCGAGGACCGGGCGCAGTTCCAGAACAAGGTTCGCATCATGCAGGCGGCGTATGACGAAAGCCTGCTGGTTCAGGTCGCGGTGATCGACGCGGCAGGGAAGCTGGCCTACTCCAATCTGGACCCCAACGCGGCGCCGGTGGATCTCAAGGATCGCGAGCATTTCCGGGTGCATTATGACCGTGATGCGGATGAGCTGTTCATCAGCAGGCCGGTTAAGGGACGGGTGTCCGGTCGCTACAGTGTTCAGTTGACCCGCCCGATCATCACACGCAGCGACCGCTTTGGCGGCGTTCTGGTGATATCGCTGAACCCCAGTTACTTCTCCAACTTTTTTGGCTCTCTCGATCTCGGCGACGGGGGCAGCATATCGCTGGTCGGTCTCGATGGCGTGATGAGAGCGAGGGGGATCAACCGGCAGTTGGACGAGAACGCCATCGGTACCGAACTGCCGAGCGACACACCCTTCCTCCAGCCCGGTGCGGCAACCGTCGGCGTGTTCGAAGCCGTCAGTGCCATCGACGGTCTGGACAGGATCGTAAGCTACCGACTGATGAGCGACTTTCCGATGGTCGTGTCGGTGACGAAATCGGTCGACTCCGTTTTTGCGCAGCATGAACAGCTTTGGTCGGGTTACAAATTGTGGGCACTGGTCGTTTCATGCCTGCTGCTGGCGGGCGGCGGGTGGCTTGCGCGGGCGGTGCAGCTCCAGTATCGGTTCAAGCGCCGCCTGCTGTCGGCCAACGACAGTTTGAGGACCCTGAACAACATCGCGACGCAGACGGACGCGGAACTTGCCGACAAGCTGCACAAGGCGTTGGAGCTGGGCTGCCGACATCTGGACGTTGAATTGGGTCTGGTCGGAGCCCTCGAGGACCAGCGTGTCGTCGTCGAAAAGTGCTATCCCTCGGTGGCCGGCATCAAGGAGGGCGATGAGCTCGACCTTGCGGCAGTCGGCGGTATGGACGCATTGAGCAGAACCGATGTGTCGGTTGTCCGGCATGCGAGCAGTTCGGGGCACGCCGACCGCCGGCGCATCGGGTCGATGAAGTATGAGTGCTACATAGGTGTCCCGATCTGGGTCGGAAGCGAGCTCTATGGCAGCCTGAACTTCTATTCGGCCACCCCTCGTGTACAGGCGTTCGATGACAACGACCATGAGTTCGTGCGCTTGCTGGGCCGCTGGATCGGCGTCTCGATCGCGGAAGATCGTGCTATCCGGGAATTGACCACCCGGGCGACCACGGATGCCTTGACCGGTGCCTGGAGTCGCGGCTACTTCCTGCCTATGGCGGACGAAGAGATCGACAGGGCCGGCCGTTATCGGCGACCGCTGTCCCTGGTGTTGATCGATCTGGATCACTTCAAACGGGTGAATGACAGTTTCGGCCATCATGCCGGTGACCAGACGTTATGTCATATTGCGCGGCTGAGCAGGGAAATGCTTCGTGCGCACGATACCTTTGCTAGACTCGGCGGTGAAGAGTTCGCGATTCTGATGCCGGAAACTGCGGAGGCCGCTGCCGCTGCCGTTGCCGAGCGATTGCGCGCCAGGGTTGCCGACGAAAGCATCGAGACCCTAAGTGGTCGGGTGCGTATCACCATCAGTGTCGGCGTGGCGCAGTTGAGGGCGGGAGAGGAGTTCAAGGCGCTCTATAACCGTGCCGACAAGGCGCTCTATGAGGCGAAGCGCCAGGGACGAGATCGTGTCGAGACAAGCAGCGACCCGGATCGGATCGAGTTGCACTCTACATGCAGTTGAGGTTGATGCAGTTGAGGTCGATGCTGTTGAGGTTGAAAGCTGCGAGCGCCACGAAGGTCGCGCTGATGTCGCTGTTGCTGTGCTGTTTCGTGGCCTTGAGGGTCGAGGCCGCCGAGCGGCTGCAGGTGATCATTCAGGGGGTCGAAGGAGAACTGGAGAGCAACGTCCGCTTGCACCTCTCGTTGGCGCAGTTGACGGATGAGCAGCCTCTGCCGAGCGCAACTCGTATCCGTTACCTGCACGGGCGTGCGGAGCAGGAGGTGGATGCCGCTCTTTACCCCCTCGGCTATTTCAACAGCCGCGTCGATGCCGAACTGGTGCAGACCGAGGAGGGTTGGCGTGCGTCCTACACCATCGATCCCGGCCCCCGAGCGACCATCGGCCGCAGCGAACTCAGCCTGAGCGGTGCAGGCGCCGGCGACCCCCGATTCAAGGCCTGGCAGCGGAATCCCGCGCTGCAGCCCGACGCACCCTTGGATCAACAAGCCTATGAGAGTATCAAGTCGGAGCTGCTGGAGCGGGCGGCGGGGCTTGGCTATTACGATGCCCAGTTTACCGACGCGCAGATTCTGGTGGACAGGCCGCGCAACAGTGCCGACATTCGGCTGGCATTCGAGACCGGCCCGCTCTATCGCCTGAGCGAGATCCGCTTCAACGAGGCGCCGATCAAAGAGGCGTTGCTGCAGCGCTACCGAACGCTGGACGATGGCGAACCGGTCGCGACCGAACAACTGCTGGAGATGCAGCGCGGGCTGGTCGACAGCGGCTATTTCAGCGGTGTCGAGGTACAGCCGCTCTGGGATCAGGCCGATGATCGGCACCGGGTTCCGGTACAGGTCTACCTGACGCCCGACCAGCGCACGGCCTATCGATTCGGCGCCGGCTACGGCACCGATACCGGGGCCAGGCTGAGCGCCAGCCAGCGTCGACGTTGGGTCAACGACCGCGGTCACCGCATGGAGACGATCCTGCGGCTGTCGGAGGTAACCAATACCCTGCTGCTCAACTATGAGATACCGGGCGCCCGTCCGGTTTCCGATACCTATCTGATGCGGACCTCCTACGAACAGGAGGCGACCGACAGCACCGATTCCGAAACCTGGAGTGTCGGAGCACAGGATCAACGCTCCCGTGGCAACCAGAGTTGGCGCTGGGGGCTGGGGCTGGAGCAGGAGACCTTTCGTTTCGGCAGCGTGGAGGAGAGCACCATGCTGCTGGTACCGGAAGCGGGCTGGTCGATGGTCGAGACCGACAACCGACTGGACCCGCGCCGGGGCTATCGGCTCAGTGCCGAACTGTCGGCGGCCTCGGAGAGCCTGCTGTCGGATACCAGCTTCGTGCAGGCGGAGGTCAGCGGCAAGGCGGTGTACAGCCTGACCTCGAAGATGCGGTTGCTGACACGACTCGACCTCGGCGCCACTGCCGCCACCGACTTCAACCAGATGCCGGCGTCCCGGCGCTTCTTCGCCGGCGGCGATCACTCCGTTCGCGGATATGTCTACAAGGAGCTCGGCCCCACCGACAGCGACGGTGAGGTGCGCGGCGGCCGCTACCTGATCGCGGGCAGTATGGAGGTGGATTATCGGGTAGCGGAGAAGTGGCGCGGCGCGCTGTTCTGGGATATCGGCAACGCGTTCGACTCGCCCTCCACACCGCTGAAGAACAGTGCCGGTATCGGCGGGCGCTGGCAGTCGCCGGTGGGGCCCGTGCGCGTCGATCTGGCCAAGAAGCTCGATGATGGCGGGTTCCGTATTCACTTCACGCTGGGGCCCGATCTGTGATGGTGCGGTTCAAGCGCGTACTTCGTTACGCCCTGTTGTCGCTGCTGCTCCTGGTACTGCTGCTGGGGGCGCTGCTCGGCTGGATGTTGGCCACCGAATCCGGTACGCGCTGGCTGATTGCCCGCGCATCGACCTTTGTCCCCGGCGAGTTCGGTATCGAACAGGTGTCGGGGCGGCTGTTGGGCGAACTGCGGCTGAGCGGTATCCGGTATCGTGACGACGCGCTGACGGTGGTCGGTGATTCGCTGACGCTCGATTGGCAGCCGTCGCGGTTGCTGTCCGGCGAGTTGCTGATCGAGCGTCTGGCACTGGGAAATATCGATCTGCACCTGCCGCCCGCGACCGAGGAGCCGGAGCAGCCCTCGGCGCCGGTTCAACTGCCGCAGCAGATTCCGTTGCCGTTGGCGATCGAGATCCGCTCGCTGAGCCTGGGCCGGGTCAGGCTCTATTCGGGCGATGCCGAGCAACCGGTACAGCAACTCGATGAGGCGCAGCTGAGCCTTGGCGTACACGATGGACAGCTGGAGCTGAAACAACTGGCACTGCGTTCGCCGCAGGCGGATCTCGATCTTGCCGGCAGCGCCACGCTGGGCGGCGAATACCCGCTGGATGTGACGACCCAGTGGCAGTTGCGGCTGCCGCGGCAGGCGCCGGAGGGCGGAGCAGCCGAGCAGGTGCGGCTGGATGGGCGTGGCCGTCTGGCCGGTAACCTGGCGCAGCTCGATCTGCAGCAGCAGGTCGAGGGGGCGGTGGCGGCCCGACTGACGGCACGTCTGGATCAACCGTTGAGCGAACTGCGCTGGCAGGCCCGACTCGAGCTGACGCAGGTCGACATCGAGCAGCTGCTGGCGGATCCCGCGCCGGAACTTCTGGCCCTGCAGCCTCAGGCCGAACTCGAGGCGAGCGGGGATCTGACCTCGGCAGAGCTGAGCCTGGAACTTGCCGCAAGCCTGCCGGAACTGCAGCGGACTCGACTGAAACTGGTTGCCGATGCGTCGCAGCAGCGTATCGAGGTGCGGGAACTGACACTGCAGCCGGAGCAGGGGGAGACCCGTTTCAGTGCCGTCGGCCGGATCGAGGATCCGCTGGTCGAGCGCCGGATCGACGCCAGTGTGAGCTGGCAATCGCTGCACTACCCGCTTGCGCAGACCGCCCCGGAGTTCTCGTCATCGGCCGGAGAGGTCCGGGTAGAGGGGACGCTGGATGCCTATCGTCTGAGCCTGCAGACCGAGGTCAGCGGTGTCGATCTGCCGCCGACTCGTCTCAGTGTCGAGGGGCAAGGCAACAGCGAAAGCCTGCAACTGCAGCCGCTGAGGGCGGATACGCTCGGCGGGCGGATCGATGTCACCGGTGCCGTGCACTGGTCGCCACAGTTGAGCTGGGACCTGGCATTGACGGCGGACGGGTTGCAGCCCGAACAGCAGTGGCCCGATCTGCCGGGCAAGCTGAACGGAAAACTGCAGATGCAGGGTGCCCTGGATCGGCAGCTTGAAGCCCGGGTACGGATCGAGCAGCTGGGCGGCACGCTGCAGGGGCAACCGTTGCGTGGCACGGGGCAGGTGCAGATAGCCGGTTCTGCACTGAGCCTGGATCAGTTGGATCTGGGCTGGGGCGGTAGCCGGGTTCAGGTCAGCGGCGAGATCGCCGAACAGTTGGCACTGCAGTGGCAACTGCAGATTCCCGATCTCGGTAGGGTGTTGCCCGGTGCAGGCGGGCGGATCCAGGGGGAGGGGCGGCTGAGCGGAGCACCCGGGCTGCCTGCCGTCGACGCCGAACTGGCGATCGCCGACCTGAGTTATGAAGAGACGCGGGTGGAACAGCTCGATGCAAGGCTGGTGTTCGACCCCAGTTGGCAGACAGCGGCGGATATCGAGCTGAAAGCCCGCCGAATCTTCGGCGCCGGGCAGGCGATTCAGAGTGCCGTGCTAAGCGTCAGCGGTACCGACCGTCAACTGCAGATCGCACTCGATGCCGACGCCGAGCCGACCGCCCGTCTCAGTCTGCGCGCGGACGGGCAACTGAACACCGATCTGCAACAGGATCCGGTGCACTGGGCCTGGAACGGTCGGGTGACGCGCCTCGATATAGCCAATCCGCAGGCGGGGCGCTGGGCGCTGACGGCGCCCGCCGTGATCGAGGCCGAGCCCCGGCGCTACCGCCTGGGTCCTCTATGCTTCGCCTCCCGGGAGCTGGAAGGCACCGCCTGTGTCGAGGGAGACAGCACAGAGGATGCGCAGGGGACCAATGCGCAGGCGAGTCTGCGGGTCGACAGTCTGTCGCTGGAGGTGCTTGCGCCGTTCATCCCCGAGCCCACCGAGATCGTCGGCCATGTCGACGCGACGGCCCGGTTCAATCTGAGC
>Ga0214472_10000686_pt1 | contig 41255 bp, 41 predicted proteins | sample RVTome_6_FD_207662 | JGI IMG/M metagenome (GOLD analysis project Ga0214472, IMG submission 207662) | Soil microbial communities from uranium-contaminated site in the Upper Colorado River Basin, Wyoming, United States - RVT140D175 | ecosystem: Environmental > Terrestrial > Soil > Contaminated >...
CCGTCCAGCCGGAAGCAGTTATCATCGCCGAAAGAATTACCGTCTGAGTTATAGTTTTGGGATCGGTAATATCTCCACCGATTGTCTTCGCAACTTTTGTGCTTAAATACGCTCCTAGAAAATTTAATGTAGCACCGAACAGAACTGCTTGGAGAGGCGAAAGAACCCTTGTTGACACCACGGTTGCTATCGAATTTGCAGCGTCGTTCCAACCATTAGTAAAGTCGAATAAAAGCGCTATTACTATAACTACGACCGTCAATAAGAGGGTGTCATGCATTCTCGAGGACTATTCCTTCCAAGATGTTTGCTACATCCTCACATTTGTCAATCGCATCTTCAAACGTCTCGTAGATATCCTTCCACTTAATTATTTCAGTGGGATCAAAATTAGAATTAAACAGGTCTGACAGGGCGATCCTAAAGACCCTATCGCCCTCATTTTCAAGGCTATGGATCTCGATACAGATGTTTAGAATCGATTTAGAGTTCTTTAGGTTACTGAGCCCTTCTACTCCCTTTGCCACTTCTATAATGGCCCTTTCCAGTGTATCGATTAAGGAGAGCGCATGGGCAGTTGATGTCGTTATTTTATATAAGAAGACCCTTTCCGATGCAGCATAAATAAGGTCAAGAATATCATCCATCCTGGTTATTAGGGAATGTATAAATTCACGATCAATCGGGGTTATGAATGTTTGATGCAATTTGGAAATTGTCTCATGGGTTATACGGTCAGCTTCATGTTCAACTTCCTTTATCTTCTTCGTCTTGTCGGCTGCAGTCGATAGATCTTGCATCATTTCCTTAAAAAGTTTTATACCCGCAAGGATTTTCTCGGAAGCCTCGTTAAAATAAACAAAAAACTTCTCTTCTCTTGGAAAAAATCTAACCATCAGAGTGGATTATGAGTTCTTATAACTCGTTTTTAAAACATGTGACCTGTATTTGAGTAACTTTTAATGATACTTGAAACTCATTTAAAAACCAAGCATCATATTAACTTAAAAGTAGATACATTAGGGGAATTATAGATTGAGCAAGGTTGAAGTTTACACAACTACTTACTGTCCATATTGTCGGGCGGCAGAGGCGCTTCTTGACAAAAAGAAGGTCGACTATAAAAAAATCGATGTTACGCATGACCATGAATTGAAAAGGCGAGTAATGGAACAGTTTAGTTGGAGAACAGTACCGATCATCATAATAGACGATAAAGTTATTGGCGGATACGATCAACTCGCTGCGCTTGAAAGGACAAGTAAACTGGACAAAATCCTCAATCATGTCACGGAGAAATAATGTGAAGACACCCAGAAGGGGCGTCTCTATCGCGCTATCAAAATCCGGGACATACAATTAAATATTTTGACTCATCATAAACTCTAATTTACCTTGAATCCCATGAAAGTGAGAACCAGATTTGCTCCAAGCCCTACTGGCTCCCTGCATATTGGGGGCGCCAGAACAGCAATATTCAACTGGCTATTTGCAAGGCACTTCCGGGGTAAATTTATTCTCAGGATTGAGGACACCGATCGCAGCCGTTCAACGGAAGAATCCATTACTGAGATACTGGATGCTATGTCATGGCTAGGTCTGGACTGGGATGAAGGTCCGTACAGACAGTCGGATAGAATTGCTATTTATCAAGACCACGCTCAAAAACTGATAGAGAGTGGAAATGCATATAGATGCTATTGTACCGCTGAAGATATTGAGTCGAGAAGAAAAGAAGCTCAAAAGCAGGGAAGGATTTATAGATATGAAGGCACCTGTAGAAAACTAAGATCCCATCCTGAAAACAAACCTTACGCCATTCGACTCATGACACCCGACTGGGGCTCAATAGAGGTGGATGACCTTATAAGGGGAACGATAATCTTCGACGCCAAAGAAATTGACGACTTTATAATCCAAAAAACCGATGGGTTCCCGACGTATAACTTTGCGGTAGTAGTTGATGATGCTGAGATGGAGATATCTCATATAATCAGAGGAGACGATCATCTACCAAACACACCTAAGCAGGTTTTAATATATGGAGCTTTCTCGTATGATGTCCCGAAAATTGCCCATGTATCCACAATACTGGGTTCAGATAAAGCAAAGCTTAGCAAAAGGCACGGCGCTACCTCGGTGATAGCGTACAGAGAAAGCGGTTACCTGCCGGAGGCCTTAATAAATTATCTCGCCCGCTTGGGTTGGTCCTATGGGGATCAGGAGATCTTCTCTAAGGATGAATTGATTGAGAAATTCACCCTTGACAATGTCGGCAAATCTCCCGCGGTATTCAACCCGGAAAAGCTTATTTGGTTGAACGGCTGGTACATAAGGAATAAACCAGCCAGTGAGGTCGCAGAACTTGTAATTCCGCTACTTCAGGATAAGGGGTTCCGAGTAAAAATGGATTCCAAATTAATAAAGATAGTCGAGAATCTTAGGGAAAGAGCGAAGACACTCGTAGACATAGTAAACTCAGCAGATTATTTTTTCAACGATGAAATTAAATTCGACGATAAGGCAAAAAATAGATTTCTGACCACAGAATCGCTGCCAATATTTGAAAAGCTCATAAATAGGCTATCCAAACTAGATGAATTTACTATCGAACAATTACAAAGGATTTTTCAAGAAATAATTGATGAAAGCGGGCTCAAACTTGTAAACGTCGCTCAACCTACGAGGGTAGCACTAACAGGTGGTGCGGTAAGCCCAGGGATTTTTGAGGTCATGGAAATACTCGGAAAGGACAAAGTTATCGAAAGATTAAAGAAGGCAGTCGCACATATCTCAAGTGCCTAAAGCCGTAACGGAAAACCTTAGTTTTCGATTTAAGAACCCCCTATCCACCTCGCCCATTTTATTTTATTGTTCTCCAATATGTTTACCAGGTTCTCATCAGCCGTCCAGAACTCACAGCCTTCGTGTTCTGCAAGGGCTAGATAAAATGAATCATAAGCAGTCGGCAGTCCTAATCGCTCAGATATGGCCCATCCCATTTCAACTAATTCTGGTTGATATATCAATTCAATGTTTCCGCTCCTGATTTGATTCAGAGCTGAAAACCCTTCCTTCAGTGTAATGACTTGCCTATGCACTTTATTTCTCAAAGCGGAGGCTATTTCATAGATAAAAAGTGTCGGTGCAACTAGAGAAACCCCTTCAAGCAGCCAATTGCGAAGGACTTCTTGCGCCCTGTTTGTATATATTTCAGGCAATACCCACTTGAGAGCTAGGCTTGCATCAATACAGACTTTGTCCATGAACTATTAACTAATCGTCCTCACGTGTCTAAGATCCCGAATGGTTTCAGTTGAATCCTCTAATAAGGAACTATGGTGTCTTTCCTTTATTTCTCTACATAACCTCTGACACCCGTCAAACCAATCTAGGGTTTTCTTTGATCTATTTACTTCATCTATAGGACTGATGATTCTCTTTAAATCATCAGAAGAGATACGTACGACTCTACCTATTTTATACGCCTTAAGTTTTCCTTCTCTAATATGCCGTCTCACAGTAGCCTTACTAATCTTGAGTCGTTTCGACACTTCATCTATGGTTAACAGATCTTCCATTGCCGTCCCATGTGTTAAACTTTATTTTAATATTCATAAGTATGGATAGATACACATAATAGGTCAATACTTTACTTGCAAAGCTAGGAAGTCTCGTCGATCTCAACTACAATTTTTGAGATGGCTTTCGCATCATCTTTTGACCTAACCTCGTACCCCTTAAACTCATCACTTACGGTATCGTAGACAACGAATGTCGAGGGAATGTCCTTTTTGTTCACCCCGTCGTATCCCATTATAGCTCCAGGATTAATCAAAAGGGTTTTATTAACATGTTGAACTCTATAAATATGGTTATGGCCAAAGCACACCACATCATAATCTCCCGACTCAGCAATTGATCTTGCAATATTTGGATAATGATTTACTGCAAGACGCTTTCCACCTAGCTTGAGCTCTGCAAATTCACCATGAATTATTACGCGGCCACCATACTTAATTGCGTTGTTGGTGATGCGGTATTGATCGCCATCATTATTTCCGAACACTATATGGATTTGCTTTGGAAAGCCATCGGCCATCAAGTCCACTATGAACGGGGAGCACAAATCCCCGCAGCAAATGAGAGCGTCAGCACCCTGAATTTTTTCGACTGCAGCTCCCAAATTCCACACATTGTCGTGAATGTCTGAAATGATTGCAATTTTCATATTCTTCACTTCTAATTAAACATGACATTTACACCATATTTATTTACCCACATTACTGCAATGGTACTTCAAGAATGCCGTGGATATTTTTGGTGATTCAAATTAACTACATGCTTAAGATTCTACTATATTATACATATTGAGCCTTCACCTCAATTAATAGAATATCAACCCTAATGCGCTATTTATAATGGGCTAACACTTCAAATCTAGAGACTTCATTGTCTAACTTATGTCAAATTATCTTTATTTGAAACAAACTAATACGCAAATTAGAATACCCTAGAGATGAAGATAATAGGACTTACTGGAAATATCGCATCTGGAAAGACCGAGGTAGCAAATATTTTTAAACAACTAGGGGCAAAGGTAATTGACGCCGACAAGATTGCAAGGGAAGTCGTGGAACCCGGCGAGATTGCCTGGAAAGAGATCATAGAAGAATTCGGAAACAATATCTTAAATACCGATGGCTCAATTAATAGAAAAAAATTAGGGGAAATTGTCTTCAATGATGATACGAAGAGAGAGCAACTAAATCGGATCACCCACCCCAGGATAATGACAAAACTAAAAGAGTTAATCGATAAGTATAAGAAAGAAAATGGAAATCTGGTAATTGTTGAAGCGGCTCTCATAGTTGAAAAAGGAGGTCTGTTAAATCTTATTGATGAATTGATAGTAGTTGTCACTGATGAAGAAACTCAGGTTGAAAGAATAATGAAAAGAGACGGACTCCGAAGAGATGAAGCGCTCTCAAGAATAAAATCCCAGATGCCAATATCTGAAAAAACTAAACATGCAACACATGTTATCGATAACTCGGGGAGTTTAGGAGAAAGTAGAAAACAGGTTGAAGAAGTTTGGGAAAAAATAACAACTGAGTTGCCACAAAGACTCTAAGACACAAAGTTCGAATTCATAGAGTTAAAATGCAGAAGTCAGGAGTCAGAAGTATTTATTCTTCTGGATTCTGAATTCTGACTTCCAAATCTACGTTTTTAAAACTCATGTTCCTCCTTTGTGCCTTAGTGCCTTAGTGGCTAACTACGACTTTGATTAAGGGAATTTTTCTGGTATAGTTGATTCCGCTTTTTTGAGATGGAGAAGGGGTTTGGATTCTAATTATATCCCTAAAACTTACAAAATCTCAAACGTAAATTGTTTTCTGAATTTAAATGATAATTCTTACTACAACAGGCCCGACGAAACACAGTTCAACACCCAAATTGCTGTCTTCCTTACCCAAGTGTAATTTCCCCGATCCTATAGATCAGTGAAGGAGTAAAACATGAAGGATAAGATTGAAATTCTGGAGCATAAGGAAAAGGAAGCAGAACAGGGTGGAGGAAAAGCTAGAATCCAAAAGCAACACGAAATGGGGAAGCTCACAGCTAGAGAGAGAGTTAATCTTCTGCTCGATAAAGGCACATTTGTGGAACTAGACAAGTTTGTCGTTCATAGATGCACAGATTTCAATATGGATAAAAACAAAATACTTGGAGATGGTGTAATAACGGGGTACGGAAAGATAGATGGGCGACAGGTATTTGTATTTGCACAGGATTTTACTGTTTTTGGCGGATCTCTAGGAATGGTCTACGCAAACAAGATCGCAAAAATTATGGACCTTGCCACACAGGTCGGAGCCCCGGTAATCGGTTTAAACGATTCTGGTGGTGCAAGGATTCAGGAGGGTGTTGAAAGCCTTGCAGGCTACGCCCACATATTTTTAAGGAATGTACTCGCCTCGGGTGTTATTCCTCAAATCTCGGCCATAATGGGACCCTGCGCAGGTGGTGCTGTATACTCTCCAGCTATGACCGATTTTATAATTATGTCGAAAGACACCAGTTATATGTTCATAACCGGTCCCGACGTCATTAGAGCCGTCACCCATGAGGAGGTAACCAGAGAGGAACTTGGTGGCGCCATGGTTCATAATTCAACTAGCGGCGTAGCCCACTTTGCAGCACAGGACGATAAGGACTGTATTTTACTCATCAAGGAGCTACTAAGCTTCTTACCCTCCAACAACATGGAAGATTCACCAAGAATTTCAACAGACGATCCCATTGAACGACGCGAAATGAGCCTGAGGGGTATAGTCCCAGAAAATCCCAACAAACCCTACGATATCAAAGATGTTATCAGGCTTATCGTAGACCATGGTTATTTCTTCGAGGTTCAAGAACATTTTGCCCAAAATATAAATATCGGATTTGCTAGACTGGATGGCAGGGTTGTGGGAATTGTAGGCAACCAGCCAAATGTGCTCGCCGGATGTCTTGATATTAATGCGTCCGTGAAGGGTGGAAGGTTCGTGAGATTCTGTGATTGTTTTAACATTCCCATTCTTACCTTTGTTGACGTACCTGGATTTCTTCCCGGTACGGCCCAGGAATGGGGAGGTATTATCAAACACGGGGCTAAGCTTCTATATGCATATTGCGAAGCAACTGTACCAAGGGTCACCGTTATTACGAGAAAGGCCTATGGCGGCGCGTATGACGTCATGTCCTCCAAACATGTAAGGGCCGACATTAATTTTGCTTATCCCACCGCAGAGATAGCTGTAATGGGCCCGGAGGGAGCTGTGAACATAATCGCAAGGAAGGAAATAGAACAGGCCGAGGACCCTGAAGCGGAGAGAGTGAGACTTACCGAAGAGTATAGAGAAAGGTTCGCTAATCCTTATAGAGCTGCCGACCTTGGCTTTATCGATGAAGTTATCAGGCCCGAAGATACAAGACCAAGGGTGATAAGGGCGTTTGAGATGCTTGAAGCTAAAAGACAGACAAATCCACCAAAAAAACACGGAAATATTCCATTATAGTGAAAGTAGCCACCAAGACACTAAGGCACAAAGGAGTAATAGGAGTTTGAAAGTCAATTTTAGAAGTCAGAAGACGGTATCCAGAAGAAAAATTGCTTCTGACTCCTGACTTTTGTATTCTAATTCCTAAACTCTCGCTTCGTATCTCATCGTCTTAGTGGTCAAGGACTTATTGGAGAAGATAAATGTTCAATAAAATACTGATTTCCAATAGAGGGGAAATCGCAGTACGTATTATACGGGCTTGCAATGAGCTTGGAGTAAAAACGGTTGCAATCTATTCCGATGCAGATAGAACCTCACTCCATGTCGCACTAGCAGATGAAGCCTATCACGTAGGTCCTTCAGCACCCAGTGCGAGCTACCTAGTTAAGGAAAAAATAATAGAAATCGCAAAAACTTCAAAGGCCGAAGCCATTCATCCAGGATTCGGGTTTCTGGCCGAAAATGAGACCTTTGCAGAGATGTGTGAAAAAGAAGGGATTGTATTTATTGGCCCCTCATCAAAATCTATCCGACTAATGGGAGATAAAGTAACCGCTAGAAAAATTGCCCAGGAGACGGGTGTACCGCTAGCACCGGGATCTGAGGGTGCTGTGAGTGATGTGGAAGCAGGGGTAATAGCCAAGAAAATTGGTTATCCAATTATGATAAAAGCCTCGGCCGGTGGCGGTGGAAAGGGAATGAGGCTTGTTTTGAAGGAAGATGATTTCAAAAGCTCATTACGTATGGCCAGAAGCGAGGCCCGTTCATCATTCGGCGATGATTCAGTCTACATTGAAAAATTTGTCGAGCAACCGCGCCACGTTGAGATTCAGGTTATAGGTGACTTGCACGGAAACATACTACATTTGTTCGAACGAGAATGTTCCATACAAAGAAGGCATCAAAAGGTGATTGAAGAAACTCCTTCTCCAGCCATTAATGCTAAGACCAGAAAAAAGATGGGGGAAGTAGCAGTTAAAATCTCAGAGGCAGTTTCTTACCACGGAGCTGGAACTGTCGAATTTATATTGGATCAGAAGGGAAATTTCTATTTCCTAGAGATGAATACGAGAATACAGGTTGAACATCCAGTTACCGAAATGGTTACTGGATTCGACATCGTTAAATGGATGATAAGAATAGCCAACGGAGAGAAGCTGCCTTTTAAACAAAAGAACATCACAATGAAAGGGCATGCGATCGAGTGTAGAGTTTATGCCGAAGATCCTGAGATGAACTTCATACCTTCACCCGGCAAAATAGTCTATTTCAGGGCGCCGAATGGTCCGGGTATTAGGAATGACTCATCGATCTACAGTGGTTCTGAAATTACCCCATTTTACGATCCTATGATTTCAAAGCTCATAGTATGGGGTGAAACAAGAGAAGTCGCTATCAGCAAAATGATTTCTGCGCTAAAGGAATTTGTTGTTCTGGGCGTCAAGACAAACATCGGTTTTTTATTACGCGTGATGGCTAACAATGAATTTAAAGAGGGCACTATTGATACCGGTTTTATTGAGAGACATTCAGATACTCTTAAACCTACTTCACTTGATATAGAACCGGCTCTTGTTGCTGCGGCCATAGCCATGAGAGATGCTAGTCATGATATTGAAAAAACAAAATATAGGCCAGCTTCAAACTGGAAACTTTTCTCTAGAAAACTTGGTCTAACCCGGAATAATATGCTATGACCTACAACTTCAAATATAACGATCAAGTTTACAGGATCAGCTTAGAGGAAGACGAGAAAAAAACCCATTTTGAGTTCAATGGGAAGAAGGTACCTGTAGAGTATCAAAAGATTGATAACTATATTTATTCAATCATTTTAGAGGGAAAGTCTTTTTGCGTGGGAGTACGGAAAAATGGGAAAAAGGTTCACGTTTTTTTTGAAGGCGATCTCATTGAACTAGAGGCGATATCTGAAAGACAAAGGTCTAGTGCTGCTGTTTCTGACTCAGGAGCACAGGTAATAACATCACCCATGCCGAGCCGCGTTGTTAAAATACTTAAAAAGGTGGGAGACGATGTGCAGGCTGGTGAGGGTGTAATAGTTGTAGAAGCTATGAAAATGGAAAGCGAGCTTAAATCAAACATCGAAGGTAAAGTTACAGAGATAAAGGTTGAGGAAGGTGACGCGGTTGAAAGTGGGACCGCCCTGGTAACTTTATCTTCAGAGTAATTAACCTCTTAAATTTAAATCAGATCCAAAAGCAACCACCCGCAAATGTTACTTTTCCAAGTTTGGCGTCAGATGCGCTTGATTTATCGCCCTCAAAAGACAACACACTACCTACGTGAAATAGAAAAAAAGAGATTAGCAAAAACATTCTTAATTTTTTCATTGCAATCGTATTCATATTTTTAATTAAACTGAATATTACACGCAACTCATTAATATCATTAAATAACTTTTCATTCAAATTGTTTGACTACTTGGATTAAAGTTTTTTTAATAAAGACCTTTAAATTCAATTAATAGTGATTATTTTACGGTTTATAGGGGTAAATCATGAATAAAGAAAGTATCGACTATACAGCTACTCAAACGGCTGACGGTTTTTTAGTAGAGTTTCACGACTCAATAAAACCTTGTATAAGCATAACAGATAAAGATTTTCACGCGTTTGCCATGAGAATAAATGAAGGATTTTTCAATGCAAAAGAAATAACCTTCACAGAGAAGGAAGAAATTCTATTTAATCTATGGCAATTGCTCCTTATACCTGAAAACACAAAACATTGATCTAGATGCTAGATGAGCTACTCCTGCAGGATTTGTAATCCAAAAGCCCGAGAATCCTTCCATAAGCACTCTATCTAGTTTATTCGAGCGGTGTATCGTCTAAATTTGCCCATTCAGCCATGGATCCATCATACAACTTAGTTACTGGGTAACCCACCAGCTCAAGAGCGAAAGCAACAAGCGAAGCCCGAATACCCGATTGGCAGAGTGTAACATTCGTCTGATTCTTATTGATCCCGTACCCTTCCAATAATTCCTGAATCTCTTCGGCGGACCTGAAGCGACGAACTGCTTCAATATCGTTTGAGTTTTCGAGGAACCTGTTCCATTCCAATTGAACTGCTCCTGGTATATGACCGGCCCTTTTATTGCCACGGTCCTCCTTTCCGCCATATTCATCATCTGACCTGACGTCGAGGATCCTCCATTCTTGAGCCTTATAATGTTCCTTAATTTGTTCAAGCGTCGCGAGACGATCAGGATTCTTAGAAGGCGAGAACGTTTCTACCCTATCCGAAGCCTTGGAAGTTTTGAAAGATACGGGGAATCCAGATGATACCCATCCCTGCCAGCCGCCATTGAGAACTTTTGCATTTTCGTGACCGTAATACCTGAGAACCCACCATAGTCGAGCTGCCAAGAGAGAACCCCTGTCATCATAAAGAACGACAGATGTGTTTTCGCCAATACCCAGCTCAGCCATTAATCCCTTGAATTCGTCTGGCTCCTGTAGATGAAGGGTGATGTCACCACTGGCATCTTTCGCCTTTATGTATGGGTGTACGGGAAGTTGTAACGCCCCGGGTATATGAGCACGACTATAAGATCCCTTATCCATCGGACAGTCGACAATTACCAGGTTAGGGTCCCGTTTGTGTTGGTCGAGCCATTCGGGACTAACTAAGAGATCCACTTTGGCATAATCGATTTATTTTTCCCCCTGCATTCATTTTTGAAATACCGAAATACTACAGCCAATTTCTCCTGTATGCGCCATGTGGCAATATGATAAATTAAGATCCTGCCTTGATCAAAATTATTTTAGGTCAATTGTGTAGCATTGCAAGAGCTAACCGCATTTTTGTGTTATTGCATTCATGAGATAAGTAACCAGGAAGCGATTTTAGACTTCTCAATATAAACATTCTATTTGAACTTTAAATCATCCTTGCCCATACTTAATCAACCTAAATAATTATTAGACAGTTCAGACCGGAGGCTCTGCAACTTAAAACCGTAATGCGATCAAATTCTTCAGCTTTAATTTTAACGATACTTATTATTCTGGGGTGCGCGTCTGTCGCACAAAACGAGACCAGCAATATATGCCCTTCAAAAAAAGCACTAACCGACATATCGGGAAGTGGCGAAAGCAAAGCAGTAGCTATTGAAAACTTCAGAGATAATGCAAGAAATGCATGCTATGAATTATGTAAACAGAGTAGTTGCAATTCAGATGCTAAAGACGGCATCTGCAGTATTGACGACCCCAAGAGCAAATGTTGCTTTTTAGAAAAATGGACAAGCGAAAACGACCAGCCTCTTAGGGATGAAAAAGGTTTCTGGAATTTGGTTAATAAAGTGACTTGCGACTGTGGATGCAGTGAATGTAACGATAAGCATGCTAGGCTAGTATACGCCCAACCTCTTGAATCGGAAATAAAAAGTGATCGAATAGAAGCTGAGGAAGAGGCACTTGAATGGGCCAGGAACTGGTGTTCTGAGAATGAGTGCCGTAGGTTTAAGTGTCAAGAAGGGAAAAAGTGTGTGAGCACATCTGTTCATCCGGCACGTCAGCAGATAAAATCCCCCCCCGAGGATCGAAACAAATTTATTTCAACTTATGTAATTGAAAGCTGTGAATGCAGTTGTAAATAAGAACCTGAATGCCTTTTCTCTCAAACGTTCGTCATCTCGATAATCTTTGGGAAGAAACATCTTGTCAGTCTTTTTTTATTGGGCTATACCCTTTTCCCTTGAGTAGCTTAAGAATTTCCTCCTGATGTTCAAAGCTCCTGGTCTCAAGACATATTTCCACAATCGCTTCGCCAATCGGAAGATCCTTTGAATACCTGTCATGATAGATTTCTACTATATTAGCTTTTGCCTCGCCGAGAAGGGTGGTGAGCGTCCCCAGGGAACCCGGTACATCTGGCAATCCTAGTTCCAGTCTTAATAGTCTTCCATTTTTCAAAAGCCCTCTTTGAATAATTCTGGCTAGTAGATTAATATCAATATTTCCGCCGCTGATAATGATCGCAACATTCTTTTTACAAAAATCCTTTTTTCTTTTAAGGAGTCCGGCAAGCCCCACGGCGCCTGCACCCTCCACCACGATTCTCTTTCTCTCTGTTAATAGAAGGAGTGACTCTTCAATCCCATTTTCATCAACTGTTAGGACTTCATCAACATATTTTTGTGCTATTTCAAAGGTAATCTCACCTATCCTTTTTATGGCGATTCCATCGGCAATGGTCTGTGTTGAACCGGTTTCTACTATCCTTTTTTTCTTCATTGAAAGAAACATTGAAGGAGCCCCTTTTGATTGAACCCCAAATACCCTAATATTCGGATTCATCTTCTTTACGGCTATCGCAACACCAGCAATCAATCCACCCCCACCAACAGGAACAATAACCGACTCTACATTTTTAAAAGAATCGATAATTTCAAGTCCTACAGTACCCTGACCCGCTATAACCTCAGGATCATCAAACGGGTGAATGAAGACTTTCCCTGTTTCTCGCTCGAGTTTCCTAGCATAACCGAATGCATCGTCAAATGTATCACCAAAAAGAACTATTTCTCCCCCGTGATTCTTCACCGCTAACATTTTGTTGATCGCAGTACCTTCCGGCATAACCAGAGTCGATTTCATTCCAAGTAGCTTTGCTGCCAGTGCTACGCCCTGAGCATGGTTCCCCGCAGAGGCTGCGACAACCTCTTTTGTAATGTCCTTCAGTTTGTAGAGCTTATTGTAGGCCCCACGAATCTTGAATGAACCGGTTCTTTGAAGATTTTCAAGCTTCAAATAAACATTAGCGCCCGAAAGCTCACTCAGTGAATAGGAGTATACAAGTGGGGTTCTCAGGATTACATGTTCCAGTATCTTATCCGCTTCTTCAATATCTTCTAATGTAACCATTTCGAAATCGTGCTTAATAAATTCCCCTAATTCATTCTTAAAAAAGGCTGGGAGCGATACTTCAATTTTCGGTGGGAGTATATCAATTACTCCGATGTATCGAACCTCGACCAGTTATAGTTAAAATTAATCATGAACAATTGTTGCTATTAGTCGTCGAGTACATTAAGATTTTTGTTCTATCGATAAAGTTTCTTAATCGGAGAGTCCAATTAAAATTGCAGTCTTTGAAAATAAATCTGAAACCCATTGCTTTAGACTTATCGCAACTTTCCATCAGACAATAAATTATTCATATTCTAATATAAAATAAAAAAATGCAAAAAAATATCATTTTTACTCTTTTAGTTTTTCTTCTTCTGATAGGATGCAAAGGCGACCCTAATAATTCTTCGTCTGGGGATATTTCCGAGAAAGACACGTTAAGAATTAACATCGGTACGGAACCGCCGTCGCTTGACTGGTCTTTGGCTACAGACAGCACTTCTTATTTAATACTAAATAATATAATGGAAGGGCTAACGAGGTTTGGAGACGATTATAAGCCAGAACCGGCTCTGGCGGAAGGATGGGAGGTAAGTGATGACGGAAAAACATATACTTTCTATATCAGAAAAAACGTATTTTGGTCCGATGGGAAACCACTAAAAGCTGGGGACTTTGAATATTCATGGAAAAGAATTCTTGATCCAAAGACGGCAGGAGATTATGCATACTTTCTTTATGATATTGAAAATGCAGAGGAAGTTAACACCGGTAAGCTAGCCAATCTGGAAAAAGTCGGCGTCAAGGCAATCAACGACAATATTCTTGTGGTTAAGCTAAAGCACGCGGCAGCTTATTTCCCCAGTCTTTTAACCTTTATGTCTACCTTTCCAATGAGAAAAGATGTCGTTGAAAGGTATGGTTTGAAGTGGACCGAACCTGAAAATATTTTAACACTCGGTCCTTACTCACTTTCTTCTTGGCGTCATCATGATGCGATTTTGCTTACAAGAAACCCGAGATACTGGGGAGAAAAATCAACGGTTGAATTTGTAAATATGATAATGAATGAAAACCCAACGTCGGCGCTCGCCCTTTATGAAAGCGGGGAGCTGGATTACGTTGACGGAAGTGGCATTCCGGTTCTCGAGATCCCGAGGTTAAGACTTTTGCCTGATTTTTCGACACAACTTCAGTTTCGAGGAAACTACATAGCATTCAATGCCAAGAAACCCCCCTTCGATAATCCACTGGTGAGAAAAGCCTTCTCAGCCGCAATAGATAGAGGCAGTATAGTCAATCTCATACAGGGTGCGGGGATTCCAGCAACGTCCTGGATACCAAAGGGAATGCTTGGCTATGCCCCAAACATCGGTATAAAGTTCAATCCAGATCAGGCAAAAGCGTGGTTGTCGCAAGCTGGCTATCCGGATGGTAAGGGATTCCCTAAAGTTACCTTCCTATATCCGGATGTAACCAACAATCGAATTATAGCCGAAGCCCTTCAGAGCATGTGGAAAAAACACCTCGGTGTCGATGTGGAACTCTCAAATCAGGAATGGAAGGTCTATTTAAGCACAATTAATACTGATCCGCCAGAAATACACAGGGCCGGATGGGGTGCAGATTTCCCAGACCCACATAATTTTATGAATCTTTTTGAGTGCAACAGTGGAAATAATAGAACACAATGGTGCAATCATAAATACGACGAACTAGTGGAAAAGGCTGCACAAGAAACAGACGTTCAAAAAAGAAAAGCGCTTTATGATAAAGCTCAAGAAATTCTTACCGAAGAGGACGTGCCAATTGCTCCCTTCCTAATCTCAATTCAGCAGAGCATGGCTAAACCCTACGTTGCTGGTCTTAAACCGAATCCCCTTGGGATCATTCTTTTTAATAAGGTGCACTTCGTCGACCATAACAAGAAAACTGAATAACAAGGAATTGGTTAAGTGTAACTTAACCTCATTCCAATCATATAGAGGATATCATCGAGTGTTATAATTCCCGTCAGTTCACCCTTTTTATTAACGGTTGGAACCCTCCTAATACCGTGATCTTGCATTACTTTTACAAGGTCAGCAGCCCTTTGACTATCCTCCCCGGTAATAATGCTAGCTGTCATAACATCCTTTACTTTTGTCCTATTTAGATCTGCTTTCCTAGCGACAACTCGCACTGCTATGTCCCTATCAGTTAAAATCCCGACTGGCTTTTTATTCATTACCACCACAACGCACCCTACTCCATTTTTGTCCATAAGCTTGGCTGCTTTTACGACAGAATCATTAGGATTTGCAGTGATAACCCTCTTTTTTTTAATTTTTCTTATGTGCATATACTATTTCTCTTTAAAATAGGGGATTATTTCTTTAGCATATGTATTAAGAGTTACCTCGGGGTCAGGACTAAATCTGTAGAATAATACAAAATGGTTAACGCCACTATCGATAAACTTCTCTATCTTCTGAATGCAATCCTTCTTTGAACCTGTGATTGTAAAATCCAATACCGCCTCCCGTGGAAAGAATTTACCTATTTCTCTGAACTTCTGTCTCCCTGCTTCATCCTGAGGAACAACATTAAAGTAATTTAAGCCACGATACTCCTCAGGGATTTCAATGTCGTAGCCGGCCTTCTTTAACTGGTCCTGCATGATTAATACGTACTTGAAGGGCTCTAGTGTCTTATAAGCGTCATCAACGTCCTTTCCAAGCGACGTAAAGCTCCATAAGCAAGCATCAAAATTATCCAAGGATCGATTTGCATTTTCCGCATTTTCCTTGATTTGACTCAAATATCCAGAATAAAGGCTAGGAGTAAGATCTATTGGAAGCCACCCATCAGCCATCTGTCCGGTAAACTCGAGACCCTTTGGGGTATGAGTAGCCATATACATTGGGATTAGTTTTCTTTTGTAGGGTTTCACCTGAAGAAATGCACTCTTAAGGTTATAAAATTCCCCATTGTAATCTATGTGCCCCTCTTCCTGCCAAAGCTTCCTCATTATCTCCATTGATTCCCTCAGTCTAGATAGAGGCTTATTCCATTTTATTCCATAGGCATCCAGGTTCATGGACTCACCAACGCCCATACACAGAGAAACCCTTCCTTTTGAAAGATGGTCGATCGTCGCAAGTCTTTGTGCAAACACAGCTGGATGCATTCTGTGCGGATCAGAGACTGTTCCAAGCGTGATGTTGCTTGTCATTCCCGCCGCAGCCGTTGCTACAGTCCATGCCTCATGTGCCTCTGTGGGTGAGACAAAGACAACGTGATCCGGATACCAGATACTATCAAAGCCAAGCCCATCAACCTTCTTAGAAAATTCCAGAAGTCCATTTAGATCGGCCCCTGGCATAGGGGCAGAAAGTCCGAATTTTATCTCTTTACCCATTTATCACCTCTTGATAGATTGATAATGTCATTATAAACAAAATAAGCGCAGGATGAAAATACCCTAAGTTCATAGAAAAGGACTCAGATAATTATTATCAGAGATTCGAAAATATCGGCTATCCGTCGGTTAACAGGTTAAGATAATCCGATCATCCTGAGCAGGGTCGAAGGGTGGTTGTGCAAATCTGTCGCTCAACTAAATCTCATTTTCCTAGTGTATTTATGACATTCGCTTTAAGTAAATATAATGGATGTCATTGTTATCTTAGAGCACCCAGGAACATGATCTGGATTCCCACTCAAAACATCTGGGAATGACACTTAGCCTGTTCCATGCTCATACGAATATATAAGGATTCCCTAAGAAATCTTATGTCCCGATGCATACCTGATAATATAAATTCACTAGCAAGCCTGTTCCGAGCCGTTCGACAGGGCTCACGACAGGCTTTGTCGAGGGGATTCGTGACGTACTCGATTAGAAAATATGCAATTTCAAATAATCCAGTGGTGAGCACGTTGGGGAAGCCATTGAGATCAATGTTATACTAGCTTGAATTATCATGTTTGCCATTATGGGAGCATCAGGAAATACAGGCAGCAAAATAACCAAGAACCTCCTGGATCATAAGGAAAGTGTAAGGGTGCTTGGCAGGTCGAGAGACAGGCTGCAAACATTCATAGATAGGGGAGCCGATGCTTTTATTGGCGATGCATCAGATCCAGATTTTTTGACAGCTTCGTTTACTGGAGCAAAGGCTGTATATGTTATGATCCCCCGTGATAACTCTGTAAATGACTTACGAGCTCAAGACAATAAAATTGGAGAGCGCGTCGCGGAAGCCATTCGAGATTCTGGCGTCAAGTACGTTGCAAATCTAAGCAGCTTAAGCGCATACAGACCCGATAAAAACGGGCCAGTCAGGGGTTTATATGATCAGGAACAAAGGCTTAATAAGCTTTATGGAATTAACATCCTCCATTTACGACCTGCATACTTCATGGACAACTTCTTTCGATACATCGAGATGATCAGAAAAAGAGGAATTATCGCAACGGGCTTTATCGGTTCAGTCGAATTCCCTATGGTTGCGACAAAGGATATAGCTAACGAAGCAACCATGCGACTTTTGAACCGTGATTTTTCCGGAAAAACATTTAAGGAACTAAGAGGCGAGAGAGATCTATCATTCATAGAGGCGACGGAGATTATCGCAAAAGAAATAAATATTCCAGAACTCAGATATGTTCAACTTTCATATGACGACCTTGAAAAAGGTTTGATTGCCTCGGGGATGAGCAGTAACGTGAGTGGACTGATTTTGGAAATTACAAAATCTATAAATGAAGGTATATTAGGAAAGGATAACCCAAGAACCGTTGATAATTCCACTCCTACAAGCTTTGAAGAGTTCGCTAAAACCTTTGCCAGAATCTACTATCGTAGTTCTTCGGGTTAACTAATCTCCTCACGTGTTATAATTGAAAACCAATTAATGACACGGAGGATTCATAATGAAATTTGGCATAGGGCTCTTCACCATGCAGTCGCATAAAGACAATCCCGTTTCTCAGTCAGAGCTTTATAAACAGACTCTTGAACAGGTTAGACTTGCTGAAGAGGTAAACTTTGACTCGGCGTGGATTTCAGAACATCACTTTCTCCCTGACGGCTACTGTCCTTATCCCCCCATTGTCGCGTCAGCAATGGCCGCCGTTACAAGTCGTATAAGAATCGGTTCAGCCGGAGTTATCCTCCCACTTCACAATCCAATAAGGGTAGCCGAGGACGCTGCCCTTGTTGATAACATCTCAAATGGAAGATTTAATCTAGGCGTCGTTTTGGGCTACAGGAAAGAAGAATTCGATGGATTTTGCATCCCAATGAAGCAAAGACCGTCAAGAATGGAAGAGGGAATAGATGTAATAGTTAAAGCATGGACTGAAGAGAATTTCTCCTTTAAAGGAAAGCGATATGAATATAGCAATCTCAATGTGACTCCAAAACCCATCCAAAAACCCCATATCCCAATTTACATCGGGGCATTCGAAAAGCCGGGAATCAAGAGGGCCGGGAGAATGGGTTGCCCTCTCCTTATCGGTCCAGGAAGAACGATGCAGATGGTCAGAGATACATTGAACTTCTACAATGAAGGAGCTAGAGAAGCACATAAGAATTCAGATAATATAGAACATATTTTAATTAGAGAAACTTATGTACACCCTGACAGTGAAAAAGCTAAACAGGGCGGTAACAAATACATTATTGATATGTATAAATACTATTTCACCTTAGGTGTAAAGATGTACGTACGAGGGAAGCAACTCACAGGGCTTGATGACCCTTTGTTTAAGCACCTTTCAGAAGACAGATTTATAATCGGAACTCCTGAGCAATGTATCAATGAGATTAATCGCTATAAAGATGAATTAGGAATTAACTACTTTGCCTCTCGAATGGTATTCCCACAGGCAAATCACGAAACGATTTCAAAATGCATTGAGTTGTTCGGCAAAGAGGTCATCCCGGCCTTTGGCTGATTGTACTTACGGTTAATATTCACACGACAGGAGGGGTTTCCCATCTCCGTAGGCTACAATTTAGAATTAGGAGGCACCATCCGTGCCGGTCACCCTGAGCGTGTCGAAGGGTAAACAATTTGTGTTCAGTGTAAAATATCCGTCCTTCGATCCTTCGATAAACTCAGGACTCAGGACGGACGGTTTATTTATAAAGCTCGTGCAGTGTAAGAAATCCCCAACCATTTCTTTCATCATGTTCTCTGAGTCCAGCGCTCTAAGCTTGATCGAAGAGTCGAAGGGTAAAGGGATGAATATATCCTTTGTCTTGACATTGTCACAGCAAAGGCTATCATGTGTATTGTAAATTAATTGTTCCTTTAAAATCTAAGATTCTCAGGTGCCTGCTAGGCTTAAAAGGGAAATCCGGTGAGAATCCGGTGCAGCCCCGCTGCTGTAAGTAGCCCTAAAAACCCTTTGCATCTAATGCCACTGAAATCATTTATCGATTTTGGGAAGGCGCAAAGCGGTTCGATGGCTACGAGCCAGAAGACCTGCCTCTGAAACCTTGATTTACTTTTTATCGAGGGGATAAAAGTAAATGACTTCTAAATTAAAATTATCCCCTGCCTGTAATTCAAAAGAGCAGGGGGCTTCATGAAAAAAGCAGTTCTTTTATTTCTCTTCTTAATTTCTACAAAGGGCTTCGCACAGGAAGAGAAGGTTCTTGAGCCCGTGATTGTCGAAGAAGCCCCTGTCAAGCCTCCATTAAACTATCCTTCGGCATTCTCAACTATACTGGACCTCGAGGATTTCAGAGGTGAGTATAACACTACTTCCGAAATCCTTTCTTTTTCTCCCGGAGTCGTTGTCAGGGATTTTGGAGGATTCGGACAACTTAAAACACTCTCCATCAGAGGCTCCTCGAATGACCAGGTGGTTATTCTCTTAGACGGCATAAGACTGAACAGCCCGCTTGGGGGAGGAGTAGACCTATCTACAATACCAGTTGATTATGTCGATAAATTTGAGGTCATAAGGGGCGGTGCATCAGCCCTGGCTGGCTCAGACGCTATCGGTGGGGTTGTAAACATCGTCACGAAGAAAACCGATAAGCCATTTACTTCATTATCCGCCACTTATGGTTCATTCGAAACTCTATTGTTAAATGCGTCAAGAGCCCAAAAAATTGGAAATCTTGGATACTTTCTATCTTATACGCACTCCCAAAGCAATGGTGATTTCGAATTTAAATCCATAAATGACCTGAGCGTTAAAAGAATAAATAACGAATTCCACTCTGAGAGTTTTTTGGGAAAGGTTGATTATGATCTGAATGGCTTGAAAGTTAGATTTTTAAATGAATTCTTTTACGACGACAGGGGCGTTCCGGGACTCGGTGAATTTCAGCAACCCGACGCAAACCAAAAAGACATCAGGAACCTCAGTAGCGTTAATCTTTCAAAAGAGGGGTTTGTTAGACCTAACATTGACTTTGATCTGGTATTGTACAATCGTTTCGATAATCTGAAGTTCAAAAACCCGGAACCGACCATTGGTCCTCCCATAGACACGCTGAGCAAAATTTTCACTTTTGGAGCAAATCCGAGGCTCACGTGGTATGCCCCCTTCAACCAGATAGTCACAATCACTACTGACTTCAGAGGAGATGTCTTAAGAAACGAGGGTTTTGATAACCCCGATAGGTTTACATACAGTCTTTTCCTGAGCGACGAGATAAACCTCTTGGAAGATTTGATACAAATAAACCCTTTGGTGAGATACGATCTTTACAAAACCTCTGCTGAGACAAGTACGATAGAAGATGGGTTTTCACCAAAGTTAGGTGTAATTTTAAATCCGATCAATTATATTTCCCTGAAAGGGAATATAGGCAGGTCCTTTAGAGCCCCGAGTTTTGGTGAGCTCTTCTTCCCAGAAGAGGGGTTCATTGGTGGTAACCCTAACCTAAAGCCAGAAACCTCGTTTGACTTTGACTTTGGTCTTATTTTTTCACACCCGAGGATTGGTTTCGAAATCAACTACTTTCGAGATAAAATAGATGACCTGATTCTATTCGTATTCATCAGCGCACAACGGATAGAACCACTTAACGTGGGTAATGCAAAAGAACAAGGAATCGAAACAAGTTTAGTCGTAAGGCCATTCGATTTCATCGAGCTTTTCGCAGGATACACATTTCTAGACGGTGAGCTGGAGGACACAGGAGCCCAATTACCTGGGAGGCCGAGAAACAAATTTGATCTCAGAATGGTGTTATCCCATAGATACTTAAAACTTTTTTGGGAAACACACTACGTCGATAAAATTCCTCTTTCTCTTTTTCCCGACTCACCAACCACGGATGCAAGGACTACATTCGATGTCGGCGCTACAACTGAATGGTGGAAACTGTTTCTGACGTTCGAAGTTAAAAATCTACTTAATAACCTGGACGTGCGGGATGCGCTGGACTTTCCGCTGCCGGGGAGGACAGTGTTTTTAAAAGCCGGGATAAATTTTTAAAGCGAGGATTCACGATACAGGATGCAGGATACAAGATACAGGATACAGGATGCAAGTAAAAACATTCTTCAATGTGCATCATGGATCATGAATCGTGCATCGTGAATCTTTTTTAAATTTTAAAAAAGGAGGGATTAGTCATGAGAATGTTTAAGAGCATGTTTATTGTTATTATGTTGGGGGTATCAGTCGTGGGGTGTAATGATACAGGCGGCGAAGACGGCGGGGGTTTTATTCCAACCGGAAACATCATCGCAGTGGCTGAAAGAAGCGGTTCAAATCAAACCATCAAGGTAGGTGGTACACCCGGCGCAGTCCCACCGGGTAGCCTTGTAGAAGTGACTAACATTAACACCGACGAGACACAGGTTACTTCGGGAGAGAATGACGGAAGCTTCGACCCAACTTTTATAGGTAACACAAATGATATTTTTAATATTCAAGTGACAGATGGCGGCGCCATTGTTGAAGACACGACAATAGGAGTCACCTTACTTTCTCAAGCGGTGAGAAGAGACTTAGCCCAGCTTGGGAGTGTACCAACAGCAATAGAAATTAGAGGGGATAGAGCATATGTAACTAACGGATTTTCGAATAACATCCAAATATTCGATTTAGACCAGAACACTCCACAGCAAATTGGAACGATTGTGCTTCCCCAAGGATCAAATCCGGTCGCTCTGGCATTTCTGGATGACACAAGGGCTTATGTTGCAAATAACATTGGACAGAGCGTGGCACTGGTAAATCTTCAAACTAGAAACTGTGAATTAATTATCGTTCGAACAGGTGAGGGTAACAATTTCCCACCGTGCCAAGAGGTAAGATTTGCGGTCGACGGATTTGAAGATCCTTCAGGCATTGCGGTAGCAGATGGAAAGGTTTATGTGTCCAACAATAATCTCAATGAATTCTTCGAACCAGCGGGGCGTGGATTCATATCAAGAATCGATGCTGAATCCAACCAGTTCTTAGGTACATTCACGGCATCTGGTGCAAATACGGGTGGAATGACAGTTATTGGAGAGAGAATTTATGTTGTAAATGCTGGAGACATTTCTTCAACGCCTGACTTTTCGGAATTTTTCTGCGAATTCGATTTCCCGCCTTCAATCGATGTAATAGATGTCGAGACCGATTCTATAATTGATACAATAGATATTCCACTGAGCGAAACAAATTCAAAGGTGTGTCTTCCAAATAGAATTGCACCGACTCCGGATGGAAGATTCGGATACATGGGATTAGGCCTGGTAGGCGCGCTTTTAAAGGTAAATTTGGAAACCAATACTGTCGTAAATGGACCTAGCAACCCAATAATTGTGACCGATATCAGCGGACTGAATAATACCGGAGATATAGAAATCAACGAAGACGGTCTCGGGTTTACAACTCTTTTCAATTCTGATCAAATTGCTGTGATTGATACTGCGAATGATGAAATTAGTCCTTTTCCATTTAGTTTCTTTTTCCCCGCGGGAATCCGAGCAGATAATCCAAACTCGGACTTATTTGACGGAGTACAATTTCTAGCCATTAGACCTGGAACTGCGGGGGTTGACTTTGAGGGAGCAGATATATTCTACACAACAGGAATAAGCTCAAAATTTGGTTCTGTAAATACTGCACTCGTGCTACCTCCTCAGTGAATGAAGGTTGCATCTGTAGGTAAAGTAGTTAAAGATTATTGTTAAAATAATTCTCAGTTGCAATGACAAGAGGGGTTATTGATATGCGGATATGTTCATTACTTCCCAGTACTACGGAAATTGTTTGTGCGTTAGGGTTGGCTGAAAACTTAGTGGGCGTTACACATGAATGCGATTATCCACCTGAAGCCAGGGATAAATCTAAGGTCATAATGAGTTTTATCAATCCAAATGAGTTATCAAGTCGTGAAATAGATGAGTTAATCGTCAAAAATCGGAATGAGGGCAAAAGCACCTATCTCATAGACATTGAGGCATTGAAAGAGGCTAACCCCGACATAATACTTACTCAAGGATTATGCGAAGTATGTGCCGTTTCAGGAAATGAAGTACTGGAATCGGTAAAAGCCTTAGGTCATACCCCCGAAATAATTTCCTTGGAACCAAATACAATTGAACAAATCCTGGATACAATCCTGACAATTGGAGATGCAACCGAAACAAAGGATCGTGCGGATGAAATTGTAGGAAAACTAAAATCAAGAATACACAGGATTAAATCCCTTTTTTCAGATGAGAGGGATAGACCAAGAGTGTTCTGCATGGAATGGCTAGAGCCTACATATGCCGCAGGCCATTGGATTCCGGAAATGGTTCAACTGGCAGGTGGAGACAACGGAATTGCAAAACCTGGCGAACCATCGCTTGAGGTATCCTGGGACGATATTTTGAACTTTGCACCTCAAATTATCGTTGTAATGCCCTGTGGGTTCAATATTGAAGACACCCTTAAGGAAATTGATATCCTGACTTCTCATAAATATTGGAACCAAATACCTGCTTCAAAGAGGGGGCATGTCTACCTGGTTGATGCAAATTCGTATTTTTCGAGGTCAGGACCGAGAGTAGTGGACGGACTCGAGATATTGGCAAAGATAATTCATCCAGAAGCATGTGAATTTGAATTTCCAAATAACTCTGTCCTGAATCTGAGGAATCACTATTATTTCGAATTAAATTTGGGATGATAAATGAAATCGGTTATAAAAACCTCCTTAGTTCTCTTTTCAATATTAATCTTCTCTTACGTAACCCTTTACGCTAATTCCGACAAAAACCCTCAACGTATAGTTTCGCTTTCACCGAATGTCACAGAGATTATTTATGGTTTAGGCGCCTGGGATAAGATCGTAGGTGTTACGATGTATTCAGACTTCCCACCTGAAGCGGACGCTGTCCCAAAGGTGGGGGGGTGGGTAAACCCAAACCTGGAGGCAATTGTCAGACTGAAGCCTGACTTGGTCATCTTTATGACAGATCAGGACAGTATATTCGGAGATAATATTAGAAAGTTAGGTTTAAACACGCTTGCTGTCGATAGCAATAAGTCGATTAAAGACATACAGAATTCGATTCTCCAGCTAGGTAAGGTCTTACAAAAAGAACAGGAGGCAGAAAACCTTTCAAATAAAATTAATTCAAACTTCGAAGAAATTAGTTCAAAGACTTCCGAAGTCCCCAAGAAAAGGGTTTTATTTGTTGTAGGTCGGAATCCAGGAACACTTGAGGATATTTATGTAATTGGAAGAGACAACTATATAAACGAACTAATAAATCTCGCGGGTGGAGAAAATGTGGTGAAAAGCAATAGGTTTGCACTAAAGATTGCAAAAGACGCCATCCTTTCGTTTGATCCACAAGTCATAATTGAGACGACGTACGATAAAACAGAAAACAAAGGCTCAACTATTAAAACATGGGGCGGTCTTAAGGAAATTTCAGCCGTTAAAAATAACGAGGTCCACGTCGTTTCAAGCTCGGAATTGCTCCGACCGAGTCAGAGAATAATTGAGGGTGCTTATATTTTGGCTCATATTCTACACCCTGAGGTATTCGAAAGATATCATGGAGCCACCAAGGCACAAAGGCACAAAGAATGACAAGCAAAACACAAAATACAAGTTCCAAAATTCAAATCAAAAGAAAATTTTTTACCATTTGGAATTAGGTGACTAGAATTTATTTATATATTCGTGTCTTCGTGCCTTTGTGGCGATAAACACATGGAAAATATAATTGAGGGACAGAATATCCGTTTCTCCTATGATGGGGTAGAGGTTATAAAGGGCGTCGATTTATCTATTGGTCAGGGAGAATTTGTCGGACTGCTCGGAGCAAACGGTGTCGGCAAATCAACCCTACTGAAGATTCTGACGGGCATATTGAGCACAAAACGTGGGAAAATACTCTATAAAAGTAAGGAACTAAAATTTTTGCCTAAAAGAGAGATCTCTAAAAGAATCGCCTATGTACCCCAGAATCCGACATTTGGTTTCCCTTTTACGGTCTCTGAAATAATAAAAATGGGTAGGGCCCCATATCTAGGAAGGTTTGAGTTTGAAAATGATAAAGACAATGAAATAGCTTTTCAAGCGATGGAAACTGTAGGCCTAACCCATCTCCAGGACCGATTAGTCACTGAGATTTCTGGTGGAGAAAAACAGCTCACTTCCTTTGCTCGCGCCCTTGCCCAGGAGCCTGAGGTAATGATTCTCGATGAACCAGTATCCTTTCTCGATGTGAGGCACAAAACCGAGATACTAAGACTCTTATTAAAGCTCAAAAACGAAAGGAATATATCTATAATTGCAGCCACACATGACATATTTTCTGCGCTATTTTATTTTGACAAATTAATCATATTGAAAGACGGAGGGATACTTGCCGAGGGTGAATTTGATCAGGTACTGACTGACGACATCTTGAGCAAGGCTTATGATATTGAAGTAACAGTGAGAAAAGAAGACGGAAAGATTTTCGTATTTCCAGTTGGCTAATGTTAAATTTGAAATCACTTCTTCGACGGAATTCACTCATTCTCATGACAAAACCATGACATCCTAATTGAATTTTGCTTTAATAAAATGCCGCTCAAATTAATAAGAGACCCGTAGATTCTTGTGAATCTAGAGATCATGCACGCCAAAAAAAAACTCATAATATCATCAAGCATACTCATTTTGATCTGGATCCTAATCTCACTCATCAGCATATTCATTGGAACTTATGATATAAATCCAGTTAAAGCCGTATTCTCGGGTGACGAACTCGCAAGAACGATTTATTTTAAGATCAGAATTCCCAGGATTCTTATGGCTTCTATTGCCGGCGGAACTCTTGCCATAGCGGGTGCCGGTCTACAGGCACTCTTCAGGAATCCGCTGGCCTCACCATTTACGCTCGGGGTATCGGGAGGCGCCTCTCTCGGAGCGCTTCTTGCGATACGGATTGGGTTGGCAAATGGATTCCTTGGCTTCTCTGCCGTGTCTGTCTTGTCCTTTCTTTTTGCGATCTTTACCATTCTCTTCGTTTATTCTATATCAAAGCTCCGGGGGGTTGTTGCAACCGGCAGACTTTTATTAGCCGGAGTAGTCGTGAATTTCCTTTATTCAGCCATAATACTTTTCTTACAATTCTTCTCAGACCTTACTCAGCCGTTACAGACTATGAGATGGATTATGGGAAGCTTAGACATCGTTGGATTCGATACCGTCTGGAAAAGCCTTTTATTTGTTATCCCAGGTTGTTTGATCCTTCTTTCGATGACAAAAGACATGAATTTATTTTCACTAGGTGACGATGTAGCATCCTCTCTAGGAGTAAACGTCGACATGATGGAAAAGAAAATCTACTTTGCCACATCGCTTGCAGCTAGTGCCGTAATCTCAGTTACAGGTCCTATCGGGTTTGTCGGTTTGATAATTCCTCACATCCTGAGAATGATATTAGGAGTTGATAATCGTATAATATTACCCTGTTCGTTTTTTCTTGGGGCTTCCTTTCTCACTGCTACGGACACAATATCCAGGACTATTCTTTCGCCTGTTGAAATTCCAGTTGGAATTATCACAGCCTCTTTTGGAGGGGTTTTTTTCCTTTGGCTTCTTATGAAGACTAAAAAAGAGGTAATTGTTTAATCCTAAAGTCCAATTTAATAGCCAAAGGCCTAAGGTCTAATTCTTAAGTTATTGGACAAAGCCTGCCTATCCCGACTCAACTCATAATTATGAACTAGGAGCCACGGGAGACTTGAAGGGATCAATTCCTTCCTCAGTATCCGAGGGTTTCGGTGGCTCGTCCGTTGTAGTCTGGGCCTTCGTTTCTTGAGTTTGGGTTCCCCGTGAGGGCGCCTCCTCTCTTACAAATGCGAAGTAAATAGCCAAAAACACTATGAAGAGAACGATTACATACATATTCCCCTCCCTTATAAATAGTTACTAAGATTGTTTAATGCGCTATCCGATTAACAAAATCATAATAATAAATTTTATACATAAATGTCAAGCTATATTAATCGTAGATCTCTATTATATTGGACCCAGGGTTTAACTTTCACCCTGGAGTCAAGAAACCGGCGAGAGAATTATGATCGGACCCAGGGTATATTATAGTGTTTCAACATTTTGCGAAAAATATTAATTCAGCAGTGACATAGTTGATATCGTACTTTGTTAAATTTTTCCTAAATTCTGAAGCCCAAAGGAAGAACCGTTGCAATTGAATTCCGAACTAGAAATATCACTCTCGCTGATAGAGTCGGGTTGCATGGCCACATCAATTAATAGCGAAACGCTCTTCATTTTTAAGCATTCTCAAGAGGTAATCGAGTCACTTAGAGGAGTCGAAAAAATAGCTTTTGAGCTCGAATGCTTAAAAAGACCCGAATTCCCCACAATAATTATGCTTTTTTATCTCGAAGGTTATAATAACAACCTCTACCAGTTTGAATACTCTTTCGCAATTGAATCAGAGAACGAGATGGAGCTTCTTAAGAAATTATTGGAGCAAGGCCACTTTTACATATATTTTTTTGACACGAGGATTCAGTACTCAAAAATGGTTTCGTTAAACAATATTGACGCAGAAAACATCAAATCCATAATAGTTGAGGCTACAAATTAGTTTGACAAAATCGATGCTTACCCTGATAATATCCCTTCGACTATACCTCGGAGGAAAAAAGTAGACTTGGGTTTTGTAAAGATAACTGGCACTGGCTCATATACACCCGACAGGATCCTTTCAAACCAGGACTTTGAAAAAATGGTCGACACTTCCGATGAATGGATTAGAACCAGGACCGGGATTGTCGAGAGGAGAATCGCCGAACCACAAGTGGCTTCATCTGATATGGCTTATGAAGCCGCTTTAAAAGCGCTTGAGTCAGCATCAATAGATCCCGCTGATGTTGATGGGATAATCTTGGGAACTGTCACACCCGATTACATATTCCCTGCCACTTCATGCTTTGTCCAGAGCCGCCTGGGAGCAAAAAATGCATTTGCTTTTGATCTTCTGGCAGGTTGTTCCGGGTTTATATATGCCCTACAAGTAGGAAAAAGTATGATTGAAGCCGGGAATGCAGAAAACATTCTGGTAATAGGAGCCGAAACGTTATCAAGGATCACGGATTATAAAGACAGGTCAACCTGCATACTCTTCGGAGATGGAGCAGGAGCCGCAGTGTTATCTAAATCAGAAAAATCCGGTATTTTATCAATTTTTCTTGGTGCAAATGGGGACGATTGGGAAAAAATTATCCTTCCTGCAGGTGGTTCTCGTACTCCAGCAAGTGAGGAAACCGTCCAAAATGGGTTACACTATCTAAAAATGAAAGGAAATGACGTATTTAAAGAAGGGGTAAAGGGACTGGAGTTTGCATCATTGGAGGCTATAAGGAAAGCAGATATAACCACGGCACAGGTAGATCTATTCATACCGCACCAGGCAAATTACAGGATTATGGACGCTGTAAGGAGACGGCTAAACCTCTCTCCCGAGAAGCTGTTTGTGAATGTTGACAAGTATGGAAATACCTCCTCGGCTTCTGTTCCGATTGCTCTAGATGAAGCAGTTAAAAGTGGAAGGATTCAAGAGGATGATTTAATCCTTTTCGCCGTTATAGGTTCCGGATTTACATTTGCGTCAGCAGTCATAAAATGGTAAAAACTTCGAGTATTTTCCTTCCACCTGTTCTTTTGTAAAATATACCCGATAACTTATCAGCAAAGTTGTGACAACCCACCCTTACTATTCACATTTATGTTGGAAATCAAATATTGTGTCCTTCCTAAAATTAAGAAAAAAATAATCGAGTATAAGATCAATTTTATATCGGGTAGAATAAGGAGCCAATCGTAGTAAATTGTCTGACCGAGGATTGCTGAAATTATCCCTTCAATCATAAATATTGTATTTCCCGTTCTTATCATCTCCGCTTAATATTTTTTATATGCGCAGGTAAGAGATATAAAGTTTGATTTACATCTGCCAATTTTTACCTGAACCTGATAGGCCTGCGTAATACTCCGATTCATGATAATTCCTTTTCTAACAAAATGTCAATGATGGAATACCCAATCAGCGAACATCTTTCAATACCTTTCTTGTCCAATGAACCTAGAAATGGTAATTTTTTCCCCAGTGTCTACAGAATCAATACACGGAGGAGGCGCAAAACTAAGAGGAGAACTTACCCCTCCCGGTGATAAATCGATTTCCCATAGAGCAATTATTTTAGGATCTATCGCCGAGGGATTGACAACCGTTACCGGGTTCTTGCCAGCGGGTGATACCCTTTCGAGCGCAGACGCTATGATGATGCTCGGTATACCAATCAAAATAGACGAAGATACCCTAAAGATAAGGGGTAAAGGTACATATGGACTCGTCGAACCAGAAAATACTATCGATGCAGGAAATTCTGGAACAACTGCGAGGCTCCTTACCGGCATCCTGAGTGCACAAAATTTTTTCTCCTCTATAACGGGTGATCAATATTTAAGGGCCCGACCGATGGAAAGAGTTGTAATTCCACTATCACTTATGGGGGCTAGAATTTGGGGAAGAGATAATGGGAAAAAATTACCGCTTGCTATTTTGGGAGGTAACCTAAAAGCTATAAGCTACACGTTGCCCGTGGCTAGTGCTCAGGTAAAATCCGCTATTCTTCTAGCCGCTCTATATGCAGAAGGGGAAACCGAGATCATCGAGCCTGAACCCACGAGAGATCACACTGAAAGGATGCTTTCATATTTCGGAGTGAGGATTGAAAAAGATGATTCCAGGATTAAAGTTAGAGGGCCACAAAAGCTTGAAAGTGGAAGAACATTATCAATACCCGCGGACATTTCTTCAGCTTCATTCTTTATTGTAGCTTCCTTAATTAACCCAAACTCTGAAATCTTAATCAAACGTGTCGGCCTAAATCCAAGTAGGACGGGGGTCTTAGAAATTCTTAAAGAAATGGGTGGAGACATCAAAATACTGAATAAAAGAGAGGAAAGCGGCGAGGATATCGGAGATATACTAGCAAAATCCAGCAAATTAAAAGCAGTAGAGATAGCTGGAAGGATTATTCCTAAGACGATTGATGAACTTCCCATAATTGCGGTTGCAGCTTGTTATGCGGAGGGGGAAACCGTAATCAAAGACGCAAAAGAATTAAGGGTAAAAGAAACCGATCGAATAAAAGCCGTGTCAATAGAACTCAGAAAATTTGGGGCCGAAATAGATGAACTAGATGACGGAATGATAATCAGGGGAAGAGAAACCTTGAAAGGAACAGAGTGCTCAAGCTGGGGGGATCATAGAATCGCAATGGCCCTTGCAGTTGCTGCTACTCGTGCAAAGGGCAGGACAGAAATTAAGGATGCAGAATGTGTTTCCGTATCTTTCCCAAGATTTTTCAATATACTGAAGACCCTAAGAACCTGATTATGGCACATCGGAAAAACGGCATAATCATAACTATCGACGGTCCGTCAGGTGCAGGCAAGAGCACTGTTGCTCAAATTGTCGCCGAAAAACTTGGCCTACTATATATTGATACTGGTGCCATGTATAGAGCAGTTGCTCTACTCGTAGCGCGAAGCAGCATCAATACGGATAATGACGAAGGACTCGAAAGACTCCTTCGCACTTCTACTATCAAGATCGATAGGAATTCCAACAATAATGTTAAAGTACTTCTTAACAATGAAGATGTGTCTGATAAAATTAGGAGACCAGAGATTTCTCGACTTTCCTCCTACTTGGCTACCAAAAGGGTGGTAAGGAATAGACTCAAGGTAATTCAAATGGACATGGGTACTAAGGGTAATATCGTGGCAGAGGGGCGAGACATGGGCACTTATGTGTTCCCCCATGCTGATTTCAAGTTCTATTTAGATGCATCACTTAATGAAAGGGCCAGAAGAAGATGGGTTCAGCTTAACGCTAGTGGCAGCCGATTAGGTCTTCATGAAATAAAAAGTGAAATAGAACAAAGGGATATACAGGACAAAGAACGCTCTGAATCCCCCTTGCATCCTGCTCGGAATGCGGTCATAATAGATACCACAAAACTCAGCACTGATGAAGTCGTTGAAATCATATTATCTGAGGTGAATAACTAGCTTGATGCCATTAGGAAAGGGCGTTCAGGTCATATATATAGATGGGGAAAAGATTCAATCCTTATGCTCGATTCGAATATACCTCAAGCATGCTAATTTCATAAAAAAATTGTAAAGAATAAACAGTTTTAAATGTAGTAAGACTTAACATGGAACAGGAAACACACTTTTCCGAATTTCTGGGCGAAAGCATAAACGTCCCCGACAGAGGGCAAATATTCAAAGGCAAAGTTGTTCGGGTTGATAAGGATGACGTCTTTATTGACTTCGGGTTCAAATCCGAGGGAGTGGCTCCAATTAATGAATTCTATGGGAAAAATGGCGAGCCTGAAGTAAGTATCGGAGACGAAGTCGATGTTATATTGGAGAAATGGGTCGATGATTCGGGGCTTCCAAAACTTTCAAAAAAAAGAGCAGATATTATGAAGGAGCATGAAAGGATTGAGCAAATTTATCAAAACGAAAAGCTAATTAGGGGAAATATTAAGGAAAAGGTGAACGGCGGACTGATCGTAGATATAGGCGAAAAGATAGAGTTGAACGCTTTCTTACCCGCTTCACAAATTGATCTCAGACCTCAGCACAATCTGGATAAATTCATCGGAAAAAACATAGAAGCAAAAATTGTAAAACTCACCGATAGAGGAATAGTCCTATCAATAAGAACGTATCTGGAAGAGCAGAGAGAGGTGAAAAGAAGAAAGGCTCTTTCTACACTAGAAGAGGGCAAAATCGTATTAGGTAAAGTAATGAAAATACTTGACCAGGGTGCATTCATAGATCTAGATGGGGTCGAGGGATTCCTACCCATAAGTGAAATATCTTGGGGTAGAGTAAGACATCCAAGTAACGTAATAAATTTAGACGAAACCCTAAAAGTGAAGGTAATTAAAATCGAATCAGATGCGAAAATCACGCTGGGGCTAAAGCAGACTAAGCCAGACCCTTGGACTTTCGTCGAAAGAAAATACAAGCCAGGCTCGAGGATTAGGGGAAAAGTGGTCTCTATTGTGGACTTTGGCATATTTGTTGAGCTCGAACCAGGGGTTGAAGGGCTAGTTCACACCTCTGAAATATCATGGATAAAGAGATTTAGGCATCCCAACGAGGTAGTCAACATAGGTAGAAGAGTAGAAACAATGGTGATCGAAGTCGATTCAGAGAAAAAAAGAATTGCCCTAAGCCTGAAGCAAATCGACCCTAGCCCATGGGAAATTTTCAAAGAACAGTTTCCACCGGGAACTAGAATTAATGGCAAGGTGAAGAACGTAAATGAAAAAGGGGTATTCGTCGAGCTTGGTGAGGACCTAGTTGGTTTGGTTCGTCCTACAGAGATTTCATGGAAGGGAAGGGTCGATCCAAAAGAGTTGTTTGCTGAAGATCAAGATATCGAGGTTGTAGTCTTAAACGTAGATGAAAAAAATAATAAAATTGGACTCGGCGTAAGACAACTTAATAAGGACCCGTGGGAAGAAGCCTTGGAGACGTATAAGCCAGGTCAAACAGCATTAACAGGAAAAGTCGTTGCCATAAAAGACAGGGGAATAGTTCTCGAACTTGAAAATGAAATCGAGGGTTATATTCGGGCCAACGAGTTTGATCATGGAACGGAAAAGGAATCAAATAGCGTCGCTAAAATAGGCGATATCATAACGGCTAAAGTAATTAGCTTTAATCGTAGGAATAAACAGGTAAATCTCAGTAAGAAAAACTATGAAGAACAACTTGAAAAGGAAAGAATTTCAAGCTTTTTATCCTCTCAGGGGGAGTCATCTGTAAAGCTTGGAGAGTTGCTGGAAAAAGAGCTAAAATCTATATCTAAACAAGATTGAGGTTATCAAAAGCTTGCGTGGTCTAATCATCACATTCGTAGTCTTGGTAATTATCTTTTTTGCCTTCTTAATCGGTTTCGGAGCTGGGATCGCAATATTTGGAGACGGTGGCTTCGTTGCTGGCGATAAGGTAGCAGTGATGACGATTGATGACATCATTCTTGATTCCCAAACATATCTTGAAAGCCTTTCTAAAATTGAAGCGGACGATTCAATTAAGGCCCTCGTTTTGAGAATAAATTCCCCGGGAGGTGCCGTAGGACCATCTCAGGAGATTTACAGCGAGGCTAAAGCACTTAGAGAAAAGATCCCTGTGATCGCAAGCCTTGGATCAGTTGCGGCTTCGGGCGGGTATTACATTGCTTGCGGAGCGCAGAAAATCATTTCGAATCCTGGAACCATAACCGGGAGCATAGGAGTTATTGCACAATTTGTAAGTTATGAACAGCTATTAAACTGGGCTAAAGTAGATGTTGAAGTAATAAAGAGTGGGAAATTCAAAGATGCTGGTTCCCCTTTTAGAGAAATGACGGAGGCTGAAAAGAAATATATGCAGAAAATTATTGATAATGTGCATTCTCAGTTTAAACACGCTGTATCTGAATCACGGAATCTAAGTGATAAAAAAATCGACGAAATTTCAGATGGTAGAATTTTCACTGGACAGCAGGCGCTAGAACTGAACCTTGTTGATGAATTGGGAACCATCAGCGATGCAATTAGACTTGCAGGAACTATGGGTGGTATTAAAGAGAAACCAAATGTCATTTATTTTCCGAAAAAAAAGAGATCCATAATAGATTTTATTTTTTCAAAGATCGATGGTCATGGACTTTCTACTTTACCCTTAAAAGGGCGCTTTGGTCTGTTTTACCTTGTAGATATAATTAATTAACGATGAAACCAGTTTGGGCTCCTTGGAGAATTGAATATATTACCAAGGGAAGAAAAAAGGGGTGTATCTTTTGTGATAAGCCCAAAGAAAAAAAAGATAGAAAAAATCTCATACTATATCGAGGCTCAACAGGCTTTATTATTATGAACCGCTACCCTTATTCAAACGGTCACATCATGGTAGTACCTTATAGACATATAAGTAATATCTCAAATCTTAATGAAACAGAAAGATTAGACCTTATGAATCTTTCAATCATAGGGGCACAAGCTTTAGAGGTGCTTAAACCCGATGGCTTCAATATTGGAATGAATCTTGGTAGAATAGCAGGGGCAGGGATCGACGACCATATTCATTTTCACGTTGTACCCCGGTGGAACGGAGATACCAACTTTATGCCCGTCATTGCGGATATTAAAGTAATACCCGAATACATAGATCAAACATATCTAAAGTTGTTTGAAGAACTAAAAATTACAGGGAGGTAAGATATGAAATTCATTAAGATTATTTTACTAGCTGTGTTTGTTGTATTAGTTATCGTTCTTTTTGTCCAAAACCAAGAGGTATTTACTCATGACTTTGAGCTTAAATTTGACATCAAATTCTATAAAATAGGTCCCTACCTTACTACAAATATAGTAATCATCCTTGTCACATTTATTGTAGGGGTCCTCTTCTCAGTATTGTGGGGTGCATTCCACTCCGGCTCGTTAAAATCTCGAATAAAAGAGCAGCAAAGAAGAATCAATGAACTCGAGGCAAATCGGACAGAATCCACCTCATCTATATTTGGAGGACCAACTATTAGCGGTCGCTCAACTGAAACAGCAACGGAAGATATGAACAATTAAATCCTAACCTACGAAGATTAAAGAAACCTGGACTAAATATATTTAACCTCCTCAAATCCGAAAAAGTCGTAATATTGATAAATGCGTAAATACTTTTATCCTATTATTAGATATGAATCAAATCTCACAAAAACCAAGCTGGATTAAGGCTAGGATTCCAAACTCCACCAATTACAAACACCTCAAAGCACTCATTAGGAACCTCAACCTTAACACCGTCTGTGAAGAGGCCAAGTGTCCAAACATTGGTGAATGCTGGGGAGCAGGCACTCTTACATTTATGATTCTTGGGGATACATGTACAAGGAGCTGTGGGTTTTGCCATGTAAAAACGGGAAAAGGTGAAGAACTGGACTGGGAAGAACCACAAAGGGTTGCAGAAGCAGTTAGTAAACTTATAGAAAATAGCGCTTACATTAACCATATAGTAATCACATCGGTTAACAGGGATGATAAAAATTATGAGAGTGCATGTATATTTGCCGAAACAATAAAAAAAGTAAGACAATACAACTCTGGAATAAAAATCGAGGTCCTCATACCGGATTTCAAAGGGGATCTAGAAGCACTTAAAGAAGTTCTAGGATCAGCGCCCGATGTGCTAAATCACAACATTGAAACAGTGCCGAGACTCTATTACCTGCCCCAAAGAACAACTACAGGAAAAAATAGAGCTGTGAGACCGCAGGCAAAATACGAATGGTCACTAAGAATTTTAGAAGAAAGCAAGCATCATGGGCATGACGGTATCTTAACAAAGTCAGGAATAATGCTTGGCCTAGGCGAGGAAATAGAAGAAGTTATTGAAACGCTCAGAGACTTGAAAAGTGCTGGTTGCGACATTGTAACAGTCGGACAATACTTACAGCCATCTAAAGACCACCTTCCCGTATCAAGATACTATCACCCTCTAGAATTCGAATCCCTGAAAAAATATGGAGAAAAAATAATCGGCATACCCCACATAGAGTCCGGCCCACTCGTAAGAAGCTCATATCACGCAGAAAAGCAGGTGCATAAAATGACTGAGGTACTGAGACAAAATTAATAAAAAATCAGTTCCCATCTCGACCCATATTTCTTATAAGCTTATACTTCCGTCTCTGCTCTAAGCAATAAGCAAAATTTTTCTTCAGATTTCTCTCGAATTCTCGTCGATAGCTTGTTGCTCGTGATACCAAAGAGGAAGCCGTTTAGGATCGGGAAGATTATGGACACGGCGGCGAATCTTCTCTGAAACGGAGAAAACCCGCTTCTGTTCAGGTAACGCCTGCTTCTGTGACTCCTCCCGAATCTTCAGTAACTCTTCTTGGGAATGTATTCCTTTATCTTTTGAGATAGGAGTTACAGAGCGCGGAAATCCGTAGTCACCAACAACCATCCAGTCATCCCCACGAGCATCTTTTCATAATTTGCCCGAATCCCTTCGATCCTCTTCATGAGATTCTCGTCATACTTTTGCTGTCTTATGTAAAAAGTTAGATATTCATCTTCGATTTCAGGGTCACGGTAAAGTTCTAGTGACAACCGGGTTTGTGAGTCAAATCGCTGAACGGTTAGTTCACAGACTGAAATAAGGAGACCAATAATATCAGGATAACGGCTCAGGTAATCAAGTACCTCAGAAGGTTTTGGAATTACAATACCACTTTCCTGAAGATGGTTTAACGTCTTCTCAATTTGAACTTCTTCGATAATCGGCGGGTTAAGGTATTCTTTACTCATGAAGGATTTCTTTCTCTTTTATCTCAATAATACTTTAATTGCCAACGAAAAACTTCTCAACACTAAGCGTGAAAAATGCTATTTTGGTATGTGGTCTTAAACAAATGGATTAATAATCGTCAAATCTTGGATTTCTTAAATATTTAGCTTTCATTCATTTCATCCCGCGTAAAAACTCCACCAGAATTAGCATAGCTGAGAGATTTCATAAGGGAGTCAAAATCAACTTTTTGTTTATCAAACCCAACATAACGCTTGAGCCATTCAAGAAATAAAGCGTTCAATGTGGTTTTTCCCCTTCTTGCTCTATCCCGCGCCTTTCTGATAAGTCTTTCATCAGCACTAAAGGTTATATATTTCAACATGATTTTTATATCCCTTTGTTATAGTCTACATATTTAAAATACACTATTTTTGTATTATTTTTTAGGAAATATTCATCGGTGATTAAACTTACGCATTGTAAAATATGACAGTTTTTCATTATTCAATCTCATCTGAGCCATTTTAAGTTATGTCGATTTAAGATCGCTTCAGTTTCCAATTGACTTCTATGGATACCCGATAAATGTATCCGGGTATATCAGCGGATCGTATTTAATCACAAGTCTAGCAATTGGAAGTCAAGCTTTTCCAAGCCGGATTTAAATTTCCTACCCAACTCCCTGATATTTACTCCTTGATAAATCCCTAAAAACAATTAACATCGTTTCCTCATGAAATATGTGATTTTACAAGCAGATGGGATGCCAGACCATCCCTTGCCAGAACTTGGAAACAGAACACCGCTTGAAGTCGCCCATACACCCAACCTGGACAAATTTGCCCAAACTGCAATACAATTTGGACTTGTAAAAACGATTCCCAATGGTCTTCCTCCCGGAAGCGATGTAGGTAACTTAAGTGTACTTGGCTATGACCCAATCAAATATTACACAGGCAGATCCCCTCTGGAGGCAGCGAGTATCGGTGTCAAGTTAGCAGAATCAGATGTTTCATTAAGGTGTAATCTGGTAACACTGACTGAATCAAATGGAAAATCGGTAATGGAAGATTATAGCGCAGGCCATATATCAACTGAAGAAGCTAAAGAAATAATCATTGACCTCAAAAGAGGTTTAGAAACAGAGAAGATAAGATTGTTCCCGGGTGTTAGCTACAGGCACCTACTTGTATGGTCGAATGGCAACGCAAATATTAAAACAACTCCTCCTCACGACATCTCTGGAAAAGAAGTCTCCGCTTACTTTCCCAGTGGCGATGGAGCTGAGATTCACAAAGAATTGATCGAAAAATCTAAAGAAATCCTGAGAGACCATCCCGTAAACAAAAAGAGAATCGAAGAAGGGAAAAATCCCGCTACGAGTATCTGGCTATGGGGTCAGGGAACTGCTCCAAACATGCCGAAGTTTAATCAGCTCTACGGAATCGAAGGAGCCGTAATATCAGCGGTGGATCTGGTGAAAGGAATCGGGGTCTATGCAGGACTTCAAGTGATAGATGTGCCGGGTGCAACAGGTTACCTTGATACAAACTATCAGGGTAAAGTTGATTACGCCCTTCGCGCGCTGGACGAGGTTGACCTTGTAATGATACATATTGAAGCTACAGATGAAACAGGGCATGAAGGCAAGGCGGATTTAAAAATCCAGGCAATAGAAGATGTTGATACTCGAGTTTTAAAAAATATTTTAGAAGGGATAACAAGGTTTAAGGATTATAAAATCTTAATCTTGTCCGATCACCCGACACCAATAGACATCAGAACACATGTAGATGAACCGGTGCCCTATGCTATCTGCGCCTCTAAGGATATGGATATAAAAGATCACTCTTTGTCATATACCGAAAAATTTGCCTCAAAGACCAACGTCTATATAGAAGATGGCTGGAAATTAATGAGCATATTCTTAGAAATTAATTAAGCCTCATTCTTTACCTTAACCCAGAGCTCATCCATCTCCTCGATTGACAGTTCAGACAGATCCTTATTCATATCCTTTGCCATCTCTTCGAGGTTTCTAAACCTACTTATGAAATTATTAATTGATCTGTGAGAAGCGCTTTCAGCGTCAATATCCAGATGTCTAGCGAGATTGACCAGTGAAAATATTAAGTCACCCCATTCTTTTTCCATCGATTCTTTGTCTCCACTTTCTAATTCAATTTGTAGTTCATTAAGCTCCTCCTTAACCTTTTCGATCACATCTTTTGCATTATTCCAATCAAAACCAACATAAGAAGCCTTCTCGCCCACCCTTTGGGCACGGAGCAGTGAAGGCATGGAACGTGGTATCTCAAGAAGTTTTGTTTTGCTAGACCCCTCCTTAAGCTTTTCACCATGCCATCTCTTCAATGCCTCTTCGGCATTTTTGGCTTTTTCCTCTCCGAAAACATGGGGGTGTCGCCGGACTAATTTATTATAGAGTCGAGTAACTACACCATCCATACCAAATTTCCCTTCTTCCCTGCATATTTGAGATGCAAACACAATCTGATAAAGAAGATCCCCTAACTCCTCTTCGACTTCATCTATATCGTCTGACTCTATTGCTTCAATCACCTCATAAGCCTCTTCAATAATAAAAGGCTTGAGAGTTTCAAGCGTCTGCTCTTTATCCCATGGGCAACCGTCTTTACCCCTCAAATACTCGCACAGTTCCACCAGGTCTTGTAAGGTTCTTTCTATATTTCTCTTGTCTGACATGATTATTGGGATTTCAGATAAATTTTAATCGGCCCGTTTCTTCGTTCAAAATACCAATCTAACTTTTCTACCATTTAGAGAAACATTCTTTAAGGCCCCTTGACTACTAAAGACTATTTTCAAATTAAATGGATTTCTATTTGGAATAATATTAAACCTTAAATCATAATATCCAACAATGTGTTCGCCATTTACTTCTGAGTATTCGGCGATTGGATAATCCGCAAACGACTTAAATAGATTAGTCACCGTTAGATAATTGGCTCTGTCTATGAAAATATTCCTTTTAATTTTTGCAATCTTAGCCAATCTAACCGGGGCATTTCTTAAGATCGAATAGTCCAATCTATAAAACGCATGTTCCGTTTCAATCACCCCCATCCAAAAGAAGGGAGCAAGTGGACGGGGATAAACAGTCGACCTTTTGACAGCAATTGAGCTGGTCGCGGCAAACCTGGCTAATTTCTCTTCATATAATAATCTCACGCATAGATTCATCATCAAGTAAACCACCAGAAAAGTGAAGATCGAAACAGATATCATCAATGCTCTGTCACTCCGCTTCCAACATAAAATGAGTCCCAAAATTACGGGAATGGTAATGAACGGATCAAGTATAAAGACAAGGTTCCAGCTGTATCTTTTCAGACTAATTGGGTCGAAGATCACCGTCCCATAGGATGTGATTAAATCAAAAAAAATATGCGAATAGATTCCAAGTGCCACAATTACTGATAAGAGAAAAAATTTTTTAAACGAAGCGAACCGATAAATTGCTGCTGTAATGAATATAGCAAAAAATGGAGCAGCTACGATTGAATGTGTAATTCCTCTGTGGTACCTAAGAGAGAATTCAGGCCCGAAAAAAGAAACTACGAGGTCTATGTCAGGGAATATTGCTCCAATTAGAAAGGCTATCGCCGCAAACCTTCCATTTCTTTGTGAAAAACCTGTTTTTGAACCGAGGATACCGATAAGACCATGAGTTATTGTATCCAAAACTACACCCTAAATTTTTTTGGATACTTAGTTAGATTCAAACATCCGTCCTTTTCTACAACTACCACGTCTTCGATTCTTATCCCTCCGAGGTTCTCGTAGTATAGGCCCGGTTCGACTGTAACTACATTTCCCTCCTCAAGAATCCCCTCACCATATCCTATTCTTGGCGGTTCATGAATCTCGAGCCCAAGCCCATGCCCTGTCGAATGAATAAATCCCTGATGTTTTCCATTAATATATCCAGTCTCGAACCCGCTATTTTTGAAGAAGTCTACAATCGATTGATGAACATCCCTGGTCTTTACACCATGCTTAATAAGACCGATGCCTAACTTCTGTCCGCTGAGAACGGTTTTATACATTTTCTCTAATTCTTTTGATGGAGTACCTTTTACAAATGTCCTTGTCATATCACCAAAATAACCACTCTTTTGTGACCTGGGGAAAATATCTATGACAATAGGCCGATCCGCCACTAGAGGCCCATCACCGGTGTGATGAGGCATAGAAGAATGTACACCGCAAGAAACAATAGTGTGTGAAGCGGTGTAACCCAATAATGAAAGTAGAGCATTTATTTCACCCTTTAGTCTATCCGAAGTAAGGGGAGTGCCGTTGAAATAAAGTATATTCCTCAGAACGCGTGAAGAAGAGATCATACGAAGAGCTAAGTCCATCGCTTTCGAGGTTTTGGCGAGTGAATCTTTTATTAAATCTATTTCTTTTTTAGTCTTTTTAAGCCGCTCTTCAAAA
>Ga0214472_10000687_pt1 | contig 41242 bp, 42 predicted proteins | sample RVTome_6_FD_207662 | JGI IMG/M metagenome (GOLD analysis project Ga0214472, IMG submission 207662) | Soil microbial communities from uranium-contaminated site in the Upper Colorado River Basin, Wyoming, United States - RVT140D175 | ecosystem: Environmental > Terrestrial > Soil > Contaminated >...
TTTCATAAACTAGAGTACATAAAACTGGACTTGCAAATATAAGACTCAGATTAAATCCTAGCCAACTTATAGAAAAAATCAAAGTCAGTATTGATACTGGCAATAATTTTTTGAATTTCTGGTTTTTTATAACTGTCATGATTAGAAATCCTCCAAGGGCACTGAGAAGTAAACCAATCTCTAGTGGTTGATGGGACCATGAAACTAAACCATCTATTCCAAACAAGTCGTGAGAAAGAGAATCAGCATATCCTGCTGAAACTTGAAGCGCAGATCCTATTATGATAATTTGAAGGCCCCTTTTCAAATTTCCAGTAACTTTTTTTGTAATTAAAAATATTGAGCAAAGTATTCCGGAGCTTGCAATCATTGCAACTCCAGTGTACACTGCTACATGTTGAATTGTCCAAAATAATTCTGGTTCGCGTAAAATATGAGAAGTTGCATCCCAAATACCTCCAGTTATTTCTAAGAGCGAACCAAACACTGCAAGAAGAGAAATTATTTCTAAGAGAGCTTGTCTTCGTAATAGAATTGAACTTGAAAGCTTTTGAATTAAACTCATTTTGATTTTTTCCTGGTGATTATATTTACTCTATTAGCAGATTTTCAAGATTGGGAACTATAACGTTTTACCTTTAGCTTGTAATATAATTAACTATATTAGACTAGCCAGTTATTCGAGTTTTATGAGTCCAGGCATAGGTCTGATGAAGCGAAGACTGGAAAAAGAAAAAGATGCTATTGCTTTAGCAATTTCAGGGATTATGAAAAACTACAAAGTAGCTGAAGAGCAAATTAGGACGCTTGAAACAAAATATGACGATAATGCAGGGGATTGGTACGTTGCTTTGGGTTGGGGTGAAAAAAAAGCTATAGTCAAAATGGATTCGGTTCAGGGAACAATTACTGAAATTAAAGAAATTTAACTTTGAAAAATATTAGGATTTAATTTCTTCCGTCCTTCCCTAAAGAAAAATTTGCATTAATTAAAGTGAGTTGAATTGTTGGAAAAATTTACTATTTTTTGTCTAATTAGGAAAAGCTAATCCTTATCTATCAATTTATAGAAAATACGCTATGAAAACTAGTTTTGTTGAATGGAAATGGGATAATCCTTCCATAGAAGAAAATAATGGGCATAATCAAAGTGAATGGGGATTGTCATCAGAAAAGAAAAGCTTCCAAAAATCTTAGTTTAAACTGAAAGTAAATTAGAAACATTTGCATTGAAGAATGTTTTAGTTAAAAAAGTATTTTATCTTTATGAAAGAAATCTAATTAAACTTTATAGTTACATTAAACAGAATCCAAAGGGTTCTACATCTATATCTAATTTTGATTTTTAGAGGAAAAATCTTGTTCGAGTTGATATAATTTTTCAATTCTTTTGTAAGTTAATGGATGAGTCCTAAAAATTTCACCAAACTTACTAAAACTACTTTTTCTTTCCCAATCCATAGCCTTTTGTACTTCCTCTTCTGAAATATGTTGATCCTTATAATATGAAGCAAATTTTGAAACTTCATAACTTGAAGCAACAGGATCCACAGCATAAAATGATCGTAATGTGGAACTTTTCACTTCTCGTTTTTGTAAGCTCAATCCATAAGTTATCTTTGCTAAAGCATTGGCAAATATAGATGGTTTTACTTGTCTTCCTGCAAAATTATCTGCATAAAATTCTCTGAGACGGGAAAAATATAGGATAAGAAGATTAGTAATGAAATACACTGCAAAAGCCCCAATACCAATTAGAACTGAAGCACCACCTTGGTTTCTTGATCTGCCACCGAACATAGTTGACATTGCAATAAAATATGCAATTGTTGGAATAACTGAAATTATAGTCATCACAACCATATCATTATGTTTTATGTGTCCTATTTCATGTGCAATAACTCCTTTTGCTTCGTCTTTTGATAAAGTGTTTAGCAGACCACGAGTTAAGGTTAGGGTTGCAGATTTATTGGATCTTCCAAACACAAAGGCGTTTGGCATACTAGTATTTGCAATTGTTATTTTTGGAATTTTTACTCTATTTTTTATACATATCTCATAAATGGTTTCTTCAATCCATGGAAATTCATCTTTATTTAATGGACTCATGTTAGTACTCCACCGTACTATGACAGGTCCAATTGCCCATTGGAACAAACCAAAGACAACTGCTAATCCAACTATTGTATATATTCCAAGGTCAAAGTAGAAACCCAAGCCAGCAAGCAGTGCAAAAAGTAATCCAAATACCATAACCATTGTCAGACTCATTGAAGCCACAAGTCCTCTGATCATGAGGATGCCTTTTTCTATGTGTGGGATATAATTGTTCGAATCTGAAGGCTTTCAACCTATAGAAATTTAATTAGAGTTTTTTTCTATTTCTACATATGAGTAAGGCAATAGTCATAGGTGGCTCTCGAGGAATGGGAAAGGCTATTTCGAGTGCCTTGAGCTCAATTGGGTATGATGTTATAGCCACTTCTAAAAAGGAGTTAGATACTTCAAACCTCAACAGTGTAAAAGACTTTGTCCGAAATCACAATGAAGCTGATGTTTTGGTTTTGAATACTGGCGGTCCTCCTGCAAAAGAATTTTTTTCAGTTACCGAAGAAGAGTGGTTACAATATCACAATCAACTATTTTTGGGATTTTGTATAATATTACAAAAAATTAAGATCAATGAAGGAGGATATGTATTTCTCATTACTTCAAGTGTAATAAAAGAACCTAATCCTAAATTGGTTATATCTAGTGCATACCGTTCTGCCTTTGCAAGTGTTTTTAAAATACTAAGCAAATCTTTTGCTGAAAAAAATATTAGTTGTATCAATATAGCACCTGGGCCAATTAACACAGATAGAACAAAGGAATTAATTGATGATATAGATGAGTATCAAAAATCACTTCCTATGAAAAGACTTGGTGAACCAAAAGAGATAGGTGATTTTGTTAGAGCAATTATTGAAAATAAGATAAAATATCTGTCAGGTGTAGTAATTAATTTTGATGGTGCTGCATCGAATTATATTTATTAAATTAAATTAGTTCTAGCGTTTCTTAAATTCCACATTAGGAGTTTCTGGTTGATTTGGTATTAGAATTAGTCCGCCATCGCTTAATTGTTTTATCAGCTGCATTACCTCTTTTTCAACTTGATTTCTTTGCAAGCCTGTTTGTTGAGCAAAAATTTCAACAAGTTCTGTAATCTTTCGTTTGCCATTACATGATTTCCAAAATTCAACGATAGCTTGATTTACCATAAATCCCTGATCATGTTCATTAGCTAAAACCAAAGAGCCATCCTCTTGTTTTACCAACTTTCCAACTCCTTGAGGTAATGCGGTTTCATAATCAATTGGTGCTGGAGTAGACATGCCTGCTCCCATATTTTTTAGGGTGGCTTTTGCTTCATCAGACATTTTATCCATTGACCAAGGAGGATTCCAAACAATATCGACTTTAACGTTATTTACACCTGGAACTTTTTTGGCATATCTTGTTACATCTTGAACCAGAGTTTCATGTAATGGACAGCCTTGAGTAGTCATAGTCATTTTGATATTTACATCGTTATTTTCGAGTACATCAATTCCATAGATTAGACCCATATCAACAATATTGAGTGGAACCTCAGGGTCCATACATTGTTTCAATGAATCCCTTATTGCTTGAGATGTAACTGTACTCATCTTCTTACCACCTCTCCAAAAAACAATAAAAACTTTCTATTAATTAGCTTCAAATAATTTTTTGATAGATTCTCCAAATGGAGCTTTGGCTATGCCTTTTTCAGTAATTATGCCTGAGATTAGTTCTGGAGGAGTCATATCAAATGCTGGATTTATCACATTAATTCCATCTGGAGCAGTTTTTTTATCACCAATTCCAGTTACCTCACTACCGTTTCTCTGTTCAATAATTACATCTTCAGGGTTGCTTTGTAAATCAAATGTTGAAAGTGGGGCTGCTACATAAAATGGAATCCCATGTTGCTTTGCCATTGTTGCAACTTGGTAGGTTCCAATTTTGTTGTATACATGTCCTGTCCGTAAAATTCTATCTGCCCCAACTATTACTTTGTTAACCAAGCCTTGTGCCATAGAATATCCAACTGCAGTATCCGGGATTAAGCTGACATCAATATTATCATGTTTTAGCTCAAATGCTGTAAGTCGTGATCCCTGTTGTACAGGTCGTGTTTCTGTAGCAATTACTTTGATATTTTTTCCACTTTCTTTAGTTGCCCGTATTACACCTAACGCAGTACCATAAGCTACTGTTGCTAATGCCCCCGCATTACAATGAGTCATTATGGTATCATTATCGTTAAATAATTCTGAACCATGTTTTCCCATTGCAATATTAGTTTTTACATCTTCTTCTGCCATCTTTTTGGCAGTTTGAACTACAGATTCCTTTATTTCAGATACACTGTTGTTTTCATTAGCAACTTTCATAATTGTTTCTAACCCCCATTTCAAATTTACAGCAGTAGGTCTTGTTTCAAAGAGAATTTTTCTAGCCTTTTCTAGATCTTCAATTAGTTCTTCTTTGGTCGTTGCCTTACTTTGTAATGCAGCAAGTGCCATACCAAAGGCACCTGATATACCTATTGCAGGTGCTCCACGAACAACCAAGGTTCGTATAGCGTTAGCTACTTCATTGTAATCTGTAAATTCTACAAAAATAAGTTCGTTGGGTAATTTGGTTTGATCAATCATCACAAGTTTGTTATCCTTCCATTCTAAAGTTTTTAGAGATGAATAAAGCGTAGCCGTTTCTTCTGTCAACTATAGTTTTATCGTAATCGCACTATATTTAAAATGAGCCTGATGGATTTTACATGAAGTGTTATATTGATAACAGTAATTCATGAAAATACTTGCTTGATATTGCAACTCTAAACAAATACGACACTAAGAGAATGTATGCGATCTATGATAGGTGGCCGGAAATTGCTAAAAATGCTTATAATTCAAATGTTAACCCTGTAGATTTCAAAAATATTGAACATATTGTATTTGCTGGAATGGGAGGTTCTGGTGCGTTAGGAGATATTTTCTCTTCTATTCTATCAAAAACGAATGTGCATGTTACACTAGTAAAGGGATATCTTTTGCCAAAAACTGTAGATTCGAATACATTGGTTGTTCCTACAAGTGTTTCAGGAAATACTGTAGAAACATCAACTGTCATAGAATCAGCAAGAAAATTAGGTTGTAAAATAATCGCCTTTTCTGCAGGTGGTAAAATAGAAAATTATTGCATAAAAAGCAAAATCGAATATAGAAAAATTCCACAACATCTGTCACCAAGAGTTTCTTTTACAGAATTTTTGTACTCTATGTTAAAAGTGTTGGAACCCATTCTTCCCATCGAAAAACAAGATATCATCCAATCCATTGTCCAACTCGAAAATCTGAGCAAGAGTATTTCTTCTGATAATCTGTCGGAAAATAATTCTTCTTTAAAATTGGCTGAATGGATAAAAGGAATTCCAATGATTTACTATCCTTGGGGATTGCAAGCAGCTGCAATTAGATTCAAAAACTCACTGCAAGAAAATTCAAAAATGCATGCTATTACAGAGGAGGTGCTAGAAGCTAGTCATAATGGAATTATTTCATGGGAAAAACCATCCATAGTGCAACCAATCTTACTAGAAGGGGAGGATGATTATCTTAAAACTAAAGAAAGATGGAAAATTTTGAAAGAGTACTTTGAAGAAAATAATATTGATTATAGAGAAGTTTTTTCAATTAAGGGCAATATTCTAGCAAAATTAATTAATTTGATTTATCTCTTAGATTATACTTCAATTTATTGTGCTATTTTGTCCAAAACAGATCCTTCTCCCATTACATCAATTGATTTTATAAAAAGTAGATTGTAAAAAATTTCCGTATGTAATAATTGATCTAAAATTAGTTATTTCGTTTTTTTCGCTTTTTTAATACATGAGCATAATCTGAATTAATTTCATTAATGAGATTCAAAGTTTGATGATCTATTAGTTCTAGGTTAGGAATTACACAGTGCCCCCCAATAAATCCTGGATACATCTTTGGTCTGTTTCCCAAAAATTTATGGATTTCATCTGCGAACGACCACATCTCATCATAGTCTACCTTATTTTGGATGGCAATCATATTACTAAGTTGGGCATAATTTATGAGCCATCCATAGTATGATGTATCTACAATAATTTTTGCCAATTCCAGAATGAGAGGACTAGACATTTTCTTTGTCTTGACCCCACATTTCTTCATTAGTTTTGAAAAATTAATCGAAGCCCAATTTTTCCTTGGAGCATTTGACTCTATGGAATAGAATTTTGTATATCTTCTTAAATCATTTAACATTCGTTTATGAACACCTCTAGTAGCGCTATAAATAATCGGTATATTCAATTTATCCTGTAATTTTTTTGTGGTGTATGGACTAACTGTACTATGAATTACAATTGCTTCTGGATTAAATTTTTCCGAAAGTAAAACTACATTTGTAATAAATTCCTTAGTAAAAGGAATACATACATGTAGAAAATATGTGTCGATGTTTTGATATTTATTAAATTTATTTTTATTCATATATTTTTTGTTAATATCATAACCAACTGCAATGGTTGCTCTGGAAATGAGTTTCAGAATTGGAGAACCTATCTCTCCTAATCCTGCCACAATGTCTTTTTTTATCAAACTGAGAATTCTAATAGGAAGTCCACAATTAAATATTAGCTAATTAGGCTATTTGAACTGAATATTATAAGAATTTTCAGTATGTTACTATCAAATTATGAAATTTCTTTTTCTAGCCAATACATTTTTAGTTTATAGTCATTTTTTAAAAAAATTTTTTTACTTGACTCATTTTCTACTTTAACCATCGCAATTAGTTTTGGAATACCTAATTGATGAGCTTTTTTTTCTAATTGTTTTAATGATTCAGAAGCAATTCCTTGATTTTGATATTCTTTTTTTATCATAATTCCCACATCCTGACCTAAAATTCTGACATAGCCTACCAGCTGGTTATGGTATTCTATAATCCATTGATGAAATTTAGAGTTTGATTTTTGTTTTTCCATAAAATCATAATGTTCTGTTTTTGTAAGGGGTTTATTTTGCTGATAAAAATTTGAATAAAAATCATTTCTCAATTCTAAAATATAGTCCCAATCAACCTTTTTTACATCTCTTAATATTAAATCCAATTAATAATGGTCTAATAGATAGGATTTTTATCTTTATTCTATTTTAGCCATTTGAATAAATAATAAAGCTTTTTTGTAAATAAGACATGAAGAAAAAGGTGTCATGTTGAGAATAAAAATTGCAAATAAATGGATTGGAGAACAATCTCCTGTTTTCATTATAGCGGAAGCTGGCATAAATCACAATGGCAATTTACAAATTGCAAAAAAATTGATAAAAAAAGCGAAAGAATGTGGTGCGGATGCAATAAAATTTCAAACTTTCACAGCTGGAGATTTAGCATCAACTAAGTCAAAGTATTTTAAAATTTTTGAAAATCTTGAGTTTAATTATAATGATTTTTTAGAATTATACCGTTATGCAAAAAAACAAAATATTATCATTTTTTCTTCACCATTTAGTTTTGAAGCAGTGGATATGCTTATCAAATTAAAAACACCTGCCTTCAAAATTGCTTCTGGAGATATAACAAACATCCCTCTAATAAAATATTCAGCTGCAAAGAAAAAACCAATGATAGTTTCAACTGGAATGTCAACTATAAAAGAAATACAAAATGCGTTAAGAACAATTCAATCTCAAGGAAACAAAAGAATCATTATTTTACATAGCGTTTCTGCTTATCCAGCTCCCATTGATGAAATAAATCTTAAAGCAATTCCATATTTGGGAAAAAAAATTCATTATCCCATAGGTTATTCGGATAATGGGAGTGATCAACTTGTTCCTGTTATTGCAGTTTCAATAGGAGCAACAGTAATTGAAAAACATTTTACTTTGAATAGAAAATTTAAAGGGCCTGACCATAAATTATCATCAGATCCTAAACAATTTAGAATCATGGTAGAGAATATTCGGTTCGTTGAAAAGATGCTAGGTAATGGATTAAAAAAATGTCAACCATCAGAAATAGATAACAGGATTAATGCTAGACGAAGTATTACTACTAATGTTACTATACCGAAAGAAACTAAAATCAAACGAAATATGATTGGGATTAAAAGACCTGCAACCGGTATAGAACCAAAATATTTCAATCAAGTAATAGGAAAGACTGCAACGCATACAATAAAATCAGAAGAATCTCTAAAATGGAAGGATATAAGATAGTTATAAAATAATAGTGATATACTTACTTGAATCACAGAAAATTAAATATTTTATTTAGAACTTCTGGAGGAAGAGCAGATGGCAAACAATTAGGACTAGGACATGTATACAGATGTTTAAATTTAGCGAATCAACTAAAATCTGACAAAATTTTTTTTCTTCTTGAAGATTATGGAGGAGCTGAAAAAATATTTTTACAAAATGGATTCAAGAACATCTACAAATTAAAACCAAATACAACAGTTCAGTCTGATATAAAAAATTTGATTAGATCAATTCATAATAAAGATATAGATATTCTGATTGTTGACAAGTATAATCTATCTGCATCATATCTAAAAAAGTTAAAAAATCACACCAAAATTGTGGTGATTTCAGATCTAAGAAAAATCGATTATCCTGCAGATCTGATCATTAATGGTTTTATTGGATTTAAGAATAAAATTACAAGAAATAAGTATGGAGCAATGTGTCTACTAGGACCTTCTTTTCAAATTCTCTCAAAAAATTTCATAAAAAATACAGTAAGGAAAAAAAAGAATTATGATTTAATAGCAACTTTTGGAGGTTATGATGAAAATAACATTATTGAAATTCTTTTGAAAGAATTACTAAAATTAAATCATAAAATAAAAACAAAAGTTATTCTTGGACCAGCAACCATAAAAAGCAAGAAAATTTCTATGTTAGAAAAAAAAATAGGAAAAACCCTTATGATTAAAAAAAATACAAAAAATATGCATGATGAGATAGACAATGCAAAATATGGTATTTGTTCAGGAGGAATAACTACCTACGAATTTGCTGCTCTTAAGGTTCCTTTCGCAATTGTTTGTCAGGTAAAACATCAGATAGAAACTGCTCGTGAATGGGAAAAAAGAAAAATTGCCTGGAATTTAGGATTAACGAATAATAAAGTCCACAAAAAAATTAATTATTTTCTGCGTTCAATTTCAGAAGAAAAAATATCATTAAATTTAAAACATAAATCAATTGTGGATGGGTTAGGAGCTAAAAGAGTCGTTGAACAGATTTTAAAATTAAAATAAAATGCTCAAATTAAAAATTATAAGAGTTTTGATACTACGTATTTGATTTGTTTTTCAGTCATAGTAGGATAAATCGGTAGGCATAAGATTTGATCTTTTAATTGATTTGAAATTGGAAAATCTTTAATAGAAAATTTGTCTTTATTGTATGTCATTAGATGAAGTGGATAATATTGCACACTTGTTCCTATTCCATTTTTATAAAGTTTAATGAATAGTTCATCTCTTGTAAGAGGATATTCCTTTTCAATTTTAATTGAATATAAATGATAAATGTGATTTCGATCAGGTTTGGTAGCGGGAACTGTGATTCCTTTAATTTTTTGAAGTAGGTTATTATATTTTTTAGCAATTTTAATTCTAAGATTATTAATTTGATTTACTCTTCTAAACTGAGATAATCCTAAAGCAGAACGGATTTCATCAAGTCTATAATTATATCCTAAATCTACCACATCATATTTCCATGTTGCTTTTTTTTCTCTTTCTTCAGGAAAAATATCCATACCTTGAGAGCGTAAGATCCGTACTTTTTTATAAATTTCAGATTTATTAGTAGTTACCATTCCTCCTTCACCAGTTGTAATTATTTTTGTAGGATAGAAACTAAAACATCCTACATCTCCGATATTTCCACACATTTTGTGTTTGTAAGTTGTTCCTAATGAATGAGCACAATCTTCAATCAATTTAATTCCATTAGAACGAGCAATTTCTTTGATTTCATCCATATCACATGATTGACCACCATAATGTACTACAATAATTGCTTTTGTTCTTTTGGTAATTTTTTTTCTTATTTTTGTTGGATCGATTGTGAATGTATCTTCAGTAACATCCGTAAGAATAGGTTTTGCTCCACAATAACTAGCGGCATTAGCAGTAGCTGCAAAAGTAAATGTTGGAACAATAATTTCATCTTGTTTTTGAATGTTAATTGCTCGAAGTGCCAAGTGAAGAGCTTGTGTTGCACTACCAACACCAAGTGAAAAATTTGTACCTATGTACTTGCTAAATCTATTTTCAAATTTTTGTAATAAAGGCCCATTTGTTAACCATCGTTGTTCTAAAGATGCCTGTACGGATCGTCTATCGTCATCATTTATCCAGGGCATAAAATATGGGACTTTCATCTTTTCAAAAGTGTGGCTTTCTGGTAAATATAGTAACTGCCCAAGAATTCGTATTTATTATCTAATTACTGAATTTCCTAACCAGATTCATTCTTCATACGTTTGATGCATTTGATTAATTTTTATCAAGTCTTGATCATCTAAGAAATTTACTAATTTTTCATATGAGATGAATGATCCTTTTTTATAGAGATTGGAAAAAATGTTTTTCATTAGATCCATATCTTCTGGGTAATCTACGGTGAGTCTCCAATCAGGCCTTTCTAAATTTTTTGGAGCTTTGATTTCTTTAATTGTGTAAAGATTAGGATTTTTTCGTATATGAAAAGTTACATGCTCTCTACTCATTGGATCTATTGCTATTTCGTTTAATTTTTTTAGAATTCTAAATGGTAATACTTCACATGATGAGAATCCATAAGGATATGTAGGATGAAGTACGTTTGTAGCATAGTCACATCCAGATTCTTTACAAATCTCAATTAGTCCATCAATTATAGTTGGATCTAATAATGGATTATCTCCGGTTAATCTGACGATCAGATCACCTTTAAAAAATTGTGCACAATTATAAAATCGATCCAATACATCAATGTCACTACCTCTAAAACATTCAACGCTCAAATTCTTACATAGTGTTTCTATTTTGTCATCTTCAGGTAATTTTGTTGTTGCTACAATAATTTTGTCAATTAGTTTTGAGAATCTCAGTGATTCTATTATGTGAATCAAGATAGGTTTGTTGTTTATTTTCATTAAAACTTTACCAGGTAACCGTTTGGAACCAGTTCTAGCTTGTATAATAGCTAAAACCTTCATATCACAATACTAGTAAAACTATAATTAAAATATCGTTATTTCTACCAAAATGACAATCATGATTCACACTCTTCAATTAATAGATAAATTTTATAATTACATAAATCTCGACATGAATAATAATTACTTACCATAAAAGGATAAAAAAGATGAAAAAAAGTCAAGTTCGTTCAAGTCATAAAATTTCTCGAGAATTTGCAAAAAAAACTGTATTAATTTCTGGCGGTGCTGGAAGTATAGGTTCACAGTTAGCAAGAAGAATCCTTGAATTTCCTGTTAAATCAGTAAGAGTTTTTGACATTAACGAACATGCTTTATTTCAATTAGGACGCTCCATTAAGGATTCAAGATTAAGGTTACTTTTAGGAAATATACTTGATAAAGATAGACTTGATTTAGCTGGAAATAATGCAGACATTGTTATCCATGCTGCTGCAATTAAAAATATTGAGATATCGGAATACAATCCCATTGAAACAATTGACATCAATATCAATGGAACAGTAAATATGATTAAGATGGTAATGAAAAATAAACCGAAAATATTTCTAAATGTAAGTACAGATAAAGCTGCTAATCCATCTACTTTATACGGAACAACAAAACAACTTAGTGAGCGACTTACAAGTTGGGCTGGCGCACATATCAAATCAACAAAATTTGCAACTGTAAGATTTGGGAATGTTTTAGAATCAAGAGGTAACGTTTTTGAAATTTGGAAAGAACAAGAAAAAAACAAAGTTCCACTAACAATTACAGATCCAGATATGAAAAGATATTTTTTTCACGTCGATGAGGCTATTGATTTTGTTTTGCAATGTATTCCACTAATCAAAGAAGGAGAAATTTTTATACCAAAAATGAAATTACAAAGTATAAAGGAGATGGCAAAGAAAATTTCTAATAAACATAAAATCATAGGAATTCGAAGAGGAGAGAAAATTCAAGAGATCCTAATAACTGATGAAGAAAAGAAAATGGCAAAAGAAAATAAAAACATGTGGATAATTCAGCCACACAGTAGTTGAATTCAAATAACGAGTTTTAATTCTTTTTTGCTACAATCCACATATGTGAAGATAGTTTATTGTGTGAAAGGAAATTCTGGAAATTTTTTCCTACTTCATCCCATTTATCAATTAGAATTAATTGAAGAAAAGGGTTAGCTGTAACATCAAGCTCTTTACTAATAATTTTTTTTCGGACTAGTTCAGCATCAAGTTGTCCTGGAGTTAAGACCTCTATTACTTTGAATCCAGAACTTTCTAAAAGTAAAGTAAGCGACTCAGGGTGAAAATAATTTAGATGATTAGGCCCGGCAATATTTGTAGAAATTTTTCCTAGAGTAACAAGGTCAAATCCCTGGATGTTTGGGGTTGTTAATATCAAAAGTCCTTCTGAAGATAAAGCATCATAACAGGATTTTATGAAATCCTTAGGGCAAAACAAATGTTCTATTAATTCGAAGTTAGTTATAACATCCACCTCGTCTAGAGATATTTTTTCAATAGGTTTATCGATGATGTTTAATCCTTTTTTCTTACATGCTTTAGCTAAATCTATAGAGGGTTCTACAGCTATAACTTTATCAAAGAAGTTATGTTTTTCAATTTCCTCACAAAATGTCCCAAAACCAGCTCCAACATCTAAAAGAGTTTTAGTCTCTATACCATGTTTTTTACATAATTCTATTACTCGTTCAGCTCTAGGAATAAAAATATTTTGTCTTCTTGAATCTTCGGTTGAAGCAAAAAATTTATTCCAATGTTTCAAACATTTGGAGCTTTCGTAAAATTTGTTAAGTAAATTAAATGATGGTCTTGGATTAATAAAAAGAGTCTGACATTCATTACATGTAACAAAATTAAATCCTTCTTTTTGAAATTTTTCTTGATTGTTTTTTGATTCACATGCAGGACATGAGATTTTTACAAAATCATGTTTGTTTTTAATTAATTCTTGAGCATCTTCTTGCCTTAATTTTTGGTTTTCTGTCATTAGTTCAGTTGGTCTGATATCCTCTTCTTTCATCGTTAAATCATAAACACATCATAAAATATAGTTTACTTACACAGGAAAGTGTCAACGTTTTTAGTTAAAAGAATATATCAAGATTTTAAACCATGGAATAGTAATGCGTTATTGCTTAAGATGTTGTTTTCCTGAAAATACAAAACCCTATATAATTTTCGATGAAGAAGGAATATGCAGTGGTTGCAGAACATTTGAGCAAAGACAAAAAACTAATTGGAATGAAAAGCAAGAAGAGCTAAAAAATATTCTTGAATCATATAAGGAAAAGGCAAGAAAAAATAACTCGCCATATGATTGTGTGATTCCAGTAAGTGGAGGTAAGGATAGTCATTATCAAACATATCTTGTCACTCAGGTATACAAAATGAAACCCCTTTTAGTTGCATATAATCATGGATATAATTCAAGATTAGGTATTAGAAATCTAAATAATTTAGTAAACCAATTTGGCTGTGATTTATTACGGTATAACACGAATCCAAAAACTGCAAAAAAGTTGTCGCTGTATATGCTTGCTAAAGTTGGTGATATTACATGGCATCATCATGCTGGAATTTTCACATTTCCTATACAAACAGCAGTTCGTTATAAAATACCATTAGTTATTTGGGGGGAACATGGAGAAGCATTTTTGAGAGGAATGCACAACTTGGATGATGGAGTTGAATTTACCAAAAAACAAAGACAGGAGCATTCTATGCGAGGTTTTGAGCCAGAAGATATTCTGGATGAACCAGATAACAAAGACATTACAACACATGATCTAGGTCCATTTTTTTATCCTTCTGATGACGAAATAGAATCTATTGGGGTAAGAGGAATTTACATAGGAAACTATGATTCTTGGGATCAAAAACAACATGCTGAAATGATGATAAAAGATTATGGTTTTGAAACTTTTCAAAATAGAGAAGATACCTTCAATATTCATAGTTCAATAGATGACTTTTTTGAAGTAACTCATAATTATCTAAAATACTTGAAGTTTGGTTACGGAAGATGTACAGATCATGCATCGCTAGAAATTCGATGGCAGAGAATGACAAGAGAAGAAGCAATAGAAATGATAAAGAAATATGAGCATAATAAACGCCCAAAAAATTTAGATATTTTTTTGAAATTTGCCGGAATCTCAGATGAAGAATTTCATAAGAGTGTTGATCATCTAAGAGATCCAAGTGTTTGGGAACAAGATTTTAGTGGAAATTGGAAACAAAAAGACTGGATAGGTAATCACATATGGGATAAAGGCGTTGAAGATGCACGTTTACCATTGAAGGACAAATGGAGTTATATGAAGTCTGAACATAAAAAACCACTTCATGATAACACTACTCCTGAACAAGAACTTGATGAACTTCAGTTTCTATAGAAAATGTTTGCAATAATTGATTACGGTATGGGAAATGTTCGCTCAATTTATAATGCATTTACTTTACTTGGGAAAGAAGTAACAATTACAGACGATCCTAAAATAATTGCAGAATCTGAAGCAATAATTCTTCCTGGAGTAGGAGCTTTTTCTGATGCCATGAATAATCTTACGAAAAAAGGACTAATCGAAGTTTTACAAAATGAGATAATTGTCAAAAAGAAACCGTATTTGGGAATTTGTTTAGGTTTAGAATTACTAGCTGAACAAAGTCATGAAGGGGGAATGTTTCCTGGATTAGGCTGGTTAAAAGGAGAAGTGGTAAAAATTCAATCACAGCAATCAGCGATTAAAATACCACATATAGGTTGGGATGATACTAAAATTATTAAAAATAATACATTATTCAATGAAATTGTTGAACCTTCATATTATTACCTGCATAGTTATCATCTCAAATTAGATCCTGATGAAGAAAATATTGTGACATCTATATGTGAATACGGAGGTGTAGAAATTGTTTCTTCAATTCATAAAGAAAATATTTTTGCAACGCAATTTCATCCAGAAAAAAGTCAAGAGACAGGACTTAAACTATTGCAGAATTTTATAGAATGGGTTACCCAAAATGTTAAAAAATAGATTAATTCCCAATGTAATAGTAAATAATGGAAATGTGGTCCAAAGTAAGCAATTCAAACACACTAATGTGGTTTCGAATGCAATTACTGCGGTTGATTTTTTTAATTCTTGGGCAGTTGATGAAATAATTGTATTAGATGTAAGTCGTCAGACAGATTATCGAGAAAATTTTCACAGGATAATTGAAGGTTTATCAAAAAGATGTTTTATCCCTCTTACTGTTGGTGGATGGATTAAAGATTTGGATGAAATAAAGAAATTTTTGAAAGAAGGTGCAGATAAAGTTTCAATCAATACAGAAGCAGTACTACATCCAGAATTTGTAAAAGAATCAGCAGAAATACTTGGTTCTCAGTGTATTGTGATATCAATTGATGTGAGGAAGAAGGAAAGTAATGATTATGAAGTAATTATTAATCGTGGAAAAGAAGGTACAGACCTTGATCCAGTAAAATGGGCTAAAAAAGTTCAAGAATTAGGAGCGGGTGAAATTTTGCTTACTTCTATAGATAGAGATGGAACAAAATTGGGGTATGATTTAGATTTAATACGAATGGTTAGTGAACGTATTTCAATTCCTGTTATTGCATTTGGCGGAGTGGGTAATTGGCAAGATCTAGTTGATGGTATTAACATTGGCAAAGCTGATGCAGTTTCTGCAGCAAATATTTTTCATTATACTGAGCATTCCACATTCAACGCTAAAGAATACATGTTAAAAGCTGGGTTAAACGTAAGAATGCCAAAATTCTACAAATTGCCTACTCCTAGAAGACCAAAATATAATGAAATTTACTAGGTATTAAATGGGATGGATTGTTTATTATATTCTTTAATTTTTTTTTCATGTTCTAATGCTAATTTTTTAAATTCTGTTTTATAATCATTTAAAAATTGTTCAACTTTATGGACAGGAAGTTTTGCATCCATTATCAGACCTTTAAATCCAAATCTATACGTAAAATCAGATGAAATTGCTACTAATGGAAAATCAAAAGTTTCTTTTTTCATAATTTCAATGAAATCACATATAGATTTATCACTAACTTTTTTTTCAAGTGATGTTCTTATTGCTTCAGGTAATTCTTCAATATTATTTAATTTGTAAACTGATGGAAGAATACAATAAATTTGATCGGTGAATGTTATGGCAGGTTTGTGATGAAAAGCAGCTTCTTGTGCAGCAGTACCAGCTATAGTGATCACTAAGGAGCTTTTCGAGATAATTTCATCAGAATGAACTGAAGGATGAATCAATTTTACGTTTGGTAAATCCATAATTTGTTTGTAAAAGTTTGTAGATCTCCAACCCCAAATACTCATAATTGGATGTTCCTTTACGTATAATTGGAATCCTACTGGGAGTGATTTAGAAATATTAGTAATGACAGAAATTTGGTTTGTGTAATATTTCGCACTAACAAGTAATACTCGTTCAGGTTCCATTTGCAAGGGAAAATAAATAAATCGAGTTTTATTTTCTAGTGTTTTTTTAAAATTTCTATTAATGAAAAAGTAGCGATATCTTTTATGAATAAAATGTCCTAGTTTATATTTTAATACGTTTATTCTAGTTCTTCCGTAATTTGCATATCGGTTTTTATATGAATCAGATTTTAACGAAAAGAAAAATTTTAGGAGTGAAATATATCGATCCATCAAATGATTTTCATAATTTGATTTTCTATATTCGTCCATCTCTTTAGATGCATGATAATTTTTGATATAGTCTTCTTGTTCTTTAGGAGTAAGTTTAGAGGAATAATTTTGAAAATTTTTGTTATCTAAAATTCCACCTTCTTGTGAAATTAACATACCATGCCGTAATCTAGAAGTACTTAACATGAGAGTTTTAATCCCTTTGCTTTTACATAATGCACAAAGAAGTTCATGACTATGGGAAGTGGACAGCATAATAGATAGAAAATCAGGGTTTATCTCATCAAGAATTTTTTCAAAAAATTTACATTCTTGTTCCAATAGGCTTAGAATTTCTTGTTCTGTAAACTTATGAACAGTATTGTATAAATGAAATTCTCTATCTGTAAATGCTATGCTCCATAAATTTATTTTATATTTTTTTTCAACTGACGATAGATATTCTAAATCAGGAAGTTTATTTGTTTTTTTTATATAATCCATTAAGAACCAAATTTTTTTATAATTCACTGATTTTTGGTTTTGAAAAAAAATTTTTGCTTTATCTGCCACATCAATTATGGCATATAATTCATGCTCAGGGTTTTCTTGTAAAAATTTAGCAATTCCATAATTTAGAAACCAACCATCGGTAAAAAAAAGTATTTTGTTTTTCATATTAGTTGAAATACCACCCATTCATAACTAATTAACTTGGCTTTAATGATTATCTAATAGAAAATTAAATTAATATTTTTGTCTATAAAATTCACTCAAATAAAATGATGATTTAATACGGTATTACATAGTTTTAATATATAATAATATATTATGAATACATTGAAAATACATTATATTAAAAAAGCTATAAAGGATCCTAAAAATGCATTTTATGTGGCTAGGGTAAATATCGATCAAATTACAGGGAGAAAATTATTCAGTAATGATGCTGGATTAAAACATAACATTCTTGGAAATATATCAAAATTAAAAACAAAAAAAACTATTGATGGGAAAAAGAATAGCAACCAAATCTCTGAATTAGAAGAAAAAGGGTATGTTGGTCTTGGCATCCCGTTTAAAACTACTGATATTGAAAATGTCATTTCAAAATATAAACAAATGATTGAAAATGATGATTATTCGGTTGTTAGAACAGAATATAAGAACGAAGTTTATAGCAGAATGATTTCTCAAGTATATAAAAAAATTCCAGAGATTACTAATTTATTAACTAATGAAATAAAAGATATGTTAAAAGAACACTATAAAGGAAGTTTTCAAGTCCATCATGTTTTGGCATGGAGAAACTATCATGTACCACCAGAAATTATTGAAGAAAAAAAATTATTTGCAAGTAATTGGCATTGTGATGGAAGAGATACTAGCAGAGTCACACTTTTCATTAATCTTTCTAACGTAACAGAAGATCATGGACCTCTTCATGTTCAATCAAAACAAAGAACAAAAGAATTGATTAAAATGGGATATGGAGGGCGTCATAACTATAAGTTACCAGAAGAGGTTATGGAAGATCCTCATTTTGTTGTAAAAAATATAGGTCCTCCTGGAACTTCGGTATTGTGCAACCCACAACTATGTTTGCATAGAGCAGGTATTCCTGGACCAAATAAAATTCGTGACATTATGGAGTTTAGATTCAAGCCATCAAATCAAACGTTAGAGAAAGATTGGATTGATAAAATAGATGAAGAAAATATTGCCAAATAGATTTCTAATAAGAAAGATAGCTCATTATATTATTTTCTGATAATCCAATAATCCACTTTTTTACCACCCCATTTTTTCTTATAACGAAGAATTCCTTTTTCTTTTTCTGATATTGGATTTGGGTTAAAACCTGCAAGATTGTAAAAATTCATTTTATTATCAATCCCCCATTCAATAATTTTCCATTTTATAAGATCTTGCGAGTAAAGATTGTTTTTTTTATCTTCATCTGAACGTATTATTCCTCCTTCAATTATGAATTTTCCCAAATAAGAAAAGAACATGCCACTAAGTATCTTATCATCTTTTTTTGCGAGAAATCCAGAATAGCCAAGAGGAGTAAAAAGTTTCCACCACTTCAACATGTTTTCAATAGTGGTTTTTTCTCTGCCCATAGATTCATTTGAAATGTTAAAAAGATTTACGTAGTCCTGTAAGTTATTTTCTGTAATCTCTTCTATAATTACCCCTCTTTTCATAGCACGTTCGATATTTTTCCTTCCACTATGTTTATCTATTTTTTCATAAATTTCCTTTTTGGGTTGATTTAGATTTATCAAAAAAGTTCCCCATTGTTTTGTCTTAAGATGTTTAAGATATGAAACATTGTAAACTGAAAGTGGATGTTGAGATCCAAAAATTTTACATTTTTTTGATAGTAAGAATTTTTCCAATGCCATATAAACACTAGAATTTAGTTTTGATTTGAAGATTATTGGTCCATATGACCATGTTAGAATAATTTTTCTACTAGGTAAGTTTCTTAGTACACTTCCAACTAAACCTTTTTTGGTAAATCTCTTAGCTTCAGAAACAAGTAATTGAGCAACAATTTCATTATTTTCATAAAATCTCAAAAAAATTGGATTTTGCCCAATATTTTTGAGATTTTTACTCCATTCCTTTGTTTGGTAAATTGTACCATATTCAGATTCTAATAATCTAGAATTCCAATTTTTGTCAGATTCATTACCCACATCAATAGTTATCATAATTATTCTAATTCATGTCTTGATTAATATAATCTAAATTATGGATTTTTTCGTTGTTTAATTAATTCGTCAATTATTGATCTGAATAACTTACGAGTAGTTTTATCTATGATAAAGCTTATTCCAAAATAAATTCCGACTCCAAGAAATACTAGTGGTAAGACTTCAGGAATAAAATCCCATATACTTGGAGGATAAGTGAGGGTGTTTTCTAAGAAGATTTGTACTATAATTGCAGTAAGCATTGTTGCACCAACATATTTTGCTGTGTCTTTAAATGGAAAATCAATATTATGACTTTTCTTTGCTTTTATTATTCCATATATCATAAATGGAATATTCACACTTAACAGGATTAATGCCCAGATCATTACTGTATCTGAATCAAGCATTTCAGGTGTCCATATTAAAAATAAAAATATTGATAATGATGAAATGTATATTATTGAATATATTAACCACAAAGTTGGTACTTTGAATATTCTACTATGTAGAAATTGTCTAAATGAAGCTTGTTTGTCGAGATCTACTCGTTCGTAAGATTCCAATACTCCAAAATAAAAACCTGTAATAACATTAACTAATAATCTAATTGCCAAAATACTAACAATATATACTCCATCAATGTAAATTGGATTTAGTACGTGAAGAGCGGGTTTTGCAAAAACAACAGAAAGGCCTACTAAAGGAATAGCAAAATACATTGATTTTTTAAGATTTTCTTCAGCAAATTCACTTTTTCCTGTGGCTAATATTTTAGGAAATAATCCTTGAGAGATGGTTCCAGAATATCCAACAAAATTTGATGCTGCTGATGCAACACTCCAAAATGCTAATCCAATTAATGAGCCAGTTACCAATGAGAAAATTAGCACATCTAATTTGTAAATAAATCCATGAATACTAGTGTAAAGTGTTAGCCACGACATACGTATCCAAAATTTTATGAATTGGCGTTTGAATGAAACTAAAAGCTGTGTTCTAGCATGTATTAAAAGGAGTGACATTCGAACAGCATTTGCAATTATTGTTGCAATTAATACTCCAATTATTCCTAATGGAAAAACAATTACAAAAAGAAATCCTATTGGGATTTTTGTTAGTTCAAAAGAAAGTGTTCCATAGGGTATTGATTGGGGTCGAAAACCTGCACAAATTGAATTCAGAATGTTATTCATAAATGAAATTGGAATAAGAAATGACGCTAACAAAAGTATGTTAAGATCAGAACCTAATGTTTTGGATACATAAAGTGATATTATAGTATAAATGCCCAGACCAACAATTGAAAATAATCCACTTGTAGCTATAGCAGTTTTACCTACTTTTTCTTCTCGCGCGATCTGTCGTGTTGTCCAGTAAGTTATAATCGGTTCAATTATTGTCACATATGAAACAAGACTGCCAATTAGAGTCCACAAACCAAGATCTGCTGGCTCTAATTGTCTTGTTACAATGACTATGAATATAGTACCAGTAACAACGCCAATCATAGTAACAGTGAATGCGATTAATCCAGAATATGTTACTCGTATATTACTCAATTCTTATATACAGATAATAAAGAATAAAATAAAAATGGCATGTATAATTTGACCACTTCGCAGAAAAGATTACATGACTATCTAACTATTCATTAAACTTAATTTCAAGTCACGTTATGGTTTAAAAAGAAAAATTTGCTTTTTTGCCAATTTTTGGATACAATTTTTAGTTCTAACGATTTAATAATTACATCTTAAATCTTCATTCTAATATCAATGGAATGTCATTTTTGGTTTTTTTATAGTAAAGAAGTTAACTTGAAAGTTCTATTAAATCATTTACAAAAAGTTGAAGAGCCCTATAGGATAATAACGAATAACGCCGAGGTACAAGATTATCTTAGTAAACATGGGAAAAATGTATTAGCCTTAGGTGATTTATTTCCAGAAAATGCTGAAATTACGGAAACTGTATATCAAGAAGCAAGAAAAATTAGAAATGAGTATAGAAAAATTTTTAAAAATATTGTTTTTAAAGATATCAAAATTTTTCGAGCTTTTGAGTATCATCTTTTATTGCAGCTAGCAGTTATCATTAAAGGAAAATGGCTGTTAAAAGAAAAAAAGAATACTGTATTTATTTTTGAAAAATTCTCTCCCTCTTATTTTGGTATTATGAAAATTGCTAAAGAAATGAATTATAAAAATGAGATTGATGTGGGCTTTTTGAAGGGGAAAAAAATTGAATATTTTAAATCTACAAATGAAAATAATTCTATAACTTATGCAGAAATGGCTTCTCGTCATAGAGCTATTAATTTTGCTAAACATGGTTTTGGAAAAGGTGTTTCACTTGAAAAAATTCAAAGATTATTAAAATTTGGATTTAGTGTTTTGCGATTATTTTTAAAAGGATTTTTCTACAATGCAATACAAAAAAAGGAACAAAGTATTAATTTAATATTAAAAAAAATTGATAAAAAAATCCTTAATTCAACAGCAAAATATGACGCAATATGTGGAATTTTCTTAACCGCATCAAGACTAGACATATATTTGAAACCAATGTTTCCAGTAATAGAAAAATTCCACAAAAATAATACTCCCATTCAGATTTTTACATCAGATATTTCAACAAGTTTAGTTTTATCAAAAGAAAAAATTTCAGTTATAAATATGTTTGAAGAAGTAAATTTAACTCTAAATCTTATAAAAAATAGTGAAGATGGGAAGAAAATAAAAACTATGTTAGAAAAATTAGTAATTGAAAATGAAAATATTCTAGGCTTTGATGAGCTTTTCCACGATTTACTAAGACGTACCTATAGAACTATGGCAATTATTGTTATTTTAGACAATATTTTTAAAAAAATGAAATTCAAAACAATTTTAGATGGTGGAACCGGAGAAGAATTTGAAAATACGGCGATAGAATTAGCTCTTAAACATAATATCATAAGCTATTCATTCGTTCCTAGTCCCCCATCTCCTTATCCTCAATTCTCCGATTGGTGGCATAGTGATAAAACTTTCTTAGAAGGTTTACAAGGTCTAGAAGTAATGAAAAAGCTAGGTTATGAAGAAGATAGATTTGAAATTGTAGGAGGTGCTAGATTTGATCATTATAAATTAATAAATTCATCTGATTCAAAAAATTTTCTTAAAGAAAATTTTCAAATTAGTAAAGAAAAAAAATTAATTGTATTTGTTATGTCAAGATGGCATGACAATGATGAAAATTGGATTCCAAGATTCATAAAATTTTGTAATAAAAAAAATTTTGAAATAATTATGAAAATTCATCCAACTTACAAAGTAGCATCACAAAATGTTAGCGAAAAAAAAATTATGCATATTGAATCTAAATGTAAAGGAATGAAATACATAATAACATATGATGTAGACCTAACGACTTTACTATCAGCTAGTGAAATGGTCATAACTGATTGGTCCTCGGTAGGACTTGCTGCCATACTGTTAGGCAAACCGTTATTACAAGTAAATTTTACCAAAGAAGAAATACAAAAATCTGTACGATATTTTGACTTTGGAGCTTCAATTCATATTACTAATTATGATAAATTAGAGGAAATTGCTATCCAGATTCTTGGAGATGATGAAAAAATCGTTAAGGAACTAAACATAGGAAGAGAGAAAATTATTGAACTATATAATTTTAGAAATGATGGAAATGCAGCCCAACGTATTTATGAAATTTTAACAAGTTAGGGTTCTTTTATTAATAATAAATTAGTGTCTATGTTTTTTTTGGTGTAATCTTTTAATTTTTTAATCGTTATAGGTTTGAGATTCTTATTATACCACCATACTTCATAAAAGGTAAAATTTTGTTTTGCCATAGTATCTATAAATTCATTAGGATCTGAACCAAATTGTTTTGCTTGTTCTGGTGAAAATTCTACAATCAGTTTAGTGTTGGGGGATTTTTGTAACAAGGATTGCATTCCTTGAATGGCTGCGAAATCTGCACCTTGAATATTACTATTAATAAAATTAAATTGAATATCACTATCCTTAAAATAATCATCTAATTTGACAACATCCACATCCACTGATTTCCTATTCGGATGTGATTTATAGATGCGATTATCCATGCTCCCTCCTTCAGATAGATAGAGTTTTGTTGTATATGATCTATTAGAAACTGCTTTTTGTTCTATGATGACATTCTTGTAACCATTGATCTCAACATTTTTTTTTAAAAATTCAAAATTATTTGGTGAGGGTTCAAAAGCGTATACTCTACCAGATTCACCTACAAGTTCTGCTAATAGACAAGTCCAGTACCCAATGTTTGCTCCTAAAACTAATGCGTTATCGCCTCTTTTAACTAGATTTTTAACAATTTTAGTATCAAGACCTTCATGTTCAAAAACTACTAAGTGAAGAAATTCTTTTGCAGGTAATACCATTGATCTTCCATCTAATTTTACAAAATCAGATTTACAATGTGAAAGTACCAGTGTTTTTAACCGTCCTAAATAAGATGCTATAGGACGAAATTTCCATAATTTCGGATATTTAGCTGCAAGTGCATAGTTTATTTTAAATAAATACAACAAAAGTCTTTTTTTCATCATTTTTTATTCTCGATTTGAATATGTAAACATAGATAATAAAAAATATTTTAATAAATATCGATGATGTTTTTATAATGTAAATCATGGAATTTATTAAAATTTTACTAAATTAGTAGATGAATTTAGTCATAAACATTTGAATAACTAAAATTGTTTGAAGTATAAATGTCAGAAATCGATCGAATTAAAAAGAAAATTCATGAACATGATTCCAAAAAATGGTGGGGAGATGACTTTGATGTTAGGTTCTATTTAATATCAAAAATTAAAAATTTAAAAAATAAAGCAGTATTAGATGTAGGTGGTGGAATTGGAATAATATGTTCCGAGATGGATATTAGTAATTTTAGAATCAATATGGATTTATCTTTTGAAGATTTAAAAACATGTAATTACAAAGAGCCAAAAATCCAAAATATTTGTGCATCGATGACCCACTTGCCATTTGATAGAAATTCCTTTGATTGTATAATTTGTTCTCATTTACTAGAAGTTGCTAAATCATTAGATATCAAAAATCAAAAAGCTGAAAAAAATAATGACGTAACTTCATATCCAACTGTTGAAAAAACGTTAGAAGAAATACATAGAGTAATGAAAGATAATGCTGATTTGTATTTAACCACACCGAATAATTCTCGTTATAAATCTACAAAACTTGATTACTATGAATTGAAAAAAGCTCTACAAAATCATTTTCCTAAATTTTTATTATCGTTTTATAATACATATCCTCGTTTAAGTAAACAAAATAGAAAATTTGATCTTGCAAACGTTATTCCAAAATTAACTTCAAAGCTACGTAACTCTAATAAAATACGTCAATCATTACTCAAAAAAGATTTAGGAAAAGAAATGAATAGTGTTTCTTTTTACGCTGAAGCCTCTAAAAATGAAGACGAGTTAAAATAGTGAATATTATGAAGTTGTGTGTTTTTCCAAATGATCCTCTAAAATCTTATTATCTTAAGGGGGAAATAAAAGATAGGTACTTTAATCCAAATAATTTTTTTGACGAGGTTCATATAATATCTTTTGTTGATAATGACATTGAGGAGTCAAAGGTTAAAACAATTGCAGGAAATGCAAGTTTACAAATTCATTGCGTTGGTAAGATTGGTTTGAAAGAAAGAGAAAAGCATATTCAACGTATTATTTCTTTGATTAAAAAAATTGATCCAGATGTAATACGTGCATACAACCCTCGTTTAGAAGGTTGGTATGCCGCTACTTGTTCAGACAAGCTAAAGATTCCATTTTTCTTATCACTTCATACACAATATGATTATAGAAGAAAGCTCACCAAAAAATTAAATATTAAGAAATTTTTTGCATTGAAATATACAGAGAAATTCATTGAACCCTATGTTATAAAAAAAGCCTCGAAGATTACAATTGTTTTCAAAATTATTGAGCCATATGTAATTAGACTTGGAGGTAAAAAGCCGGAGTTATTGTACAACAGAATTGATTATGAGCGTTTCTCAAATGCAAAGCCAATCGACACCTTGCCAAAACCTCTAGTAATTTCAGTGGGAAATTTAATCAAAGAAAAGAATCATGAATGTGTGATAAAGGCAATGAAAAATTTGGATGCATATTGTTTAATAATTGGTAAAGGTGTACATCAAAGTAAATTATTGAAATTAATTAAAAAAGAAAATCTAGAAAATAAAATCACAATTAAAGAATCGGTTCCTCATAATGAAATACAAAATTACTATAAATCAGCAAATGTTTTTGCTCTTGCCTATGATCCGGAGCTTGAAGGTATTCCAATGCCGATAATGGAAGCAATGGCAGCAGGATTACCAGTTGTAATACCTTACCCTAAAGAGAATTATTCAGATGGTTTAGAGGATATTGCTATTTTTTCTAAAAGGAATCCCGATGCATTTTCTAAAAACATAAAGAAATTTTTAGATGATCCAATCTTACAAAAAAAAATCTCACAGAAATCTCAAATGAAGGCTAAGGATTTTGATAATGTGAGAATTGAGAAACGAGAATCTGAAATTTACTCAGAATTAATATCAAAATCTTAATCCTAATGACAACAAATCATTTTCCGAAAATACAAATAGTTAAAAATTAAATCAAAATTAGAAGAACGTATACAAATGCAAAAAACATTAGATGCAGTAAAATCAAAATCGTTTTCTATTGAAGTATTTGGTTTGGGTTATGTGGGATTTCCTTTAGCCGTTAGATTGGCTACTGAGGGATTCAAAGTAAGGGGAATTGATATCAATACACAAAGAATTGAAAGATTAAAAAATAATGAGCTTATGGATTCTGAGCTCCACTTAAGAAATGAATTCATTCACTGTCGCGATAACAAAAATCTTGAATTAGCAACCTTTCCTACAAAATCCAAAGAGCCAAAGATTGGGATAATATCAGTTCATACCCCAATACCAGATGAGAACACTCCTTCAAATAAATTTGTCAAAGAAGCTATAGAAAATTTCCTTGCAACTTCGAAAGCTTGTGATGTTATTATTCTCGAAAGTAGTGTTGGTGGTGGAACTACAGAAGAGATGGAAAAAATTGTTGAATCAAATGGGTATAAAATAGGTCAAGATTATGGATTTTGTTTTTGTCCTGAAAGAATTGATCCTCAAAACAAAAAATGGCATCTTGAAAACATTCCCAGAATAATTTATTGTTCAGATGATACTACTTTTAAAATTGCAGAAAAAATCTACAAAAGCGTGAATAAGGCTCATCTACTTAGAGTTGAATCACCAAAAATTGCGGAAGTTGTCAAGTCGTATGAAAATGCCTTTAGACTGGTAAATATTTCCCTTGTAAATGAATTAGCAATTCTGTGTGACAAGTTAGGAATTAACGTAATTGATGTCATTAAGGCAGCTGCTACAAAACCATTTGGCTTTATGCCATTTTATCCTGGTGCTGGAGCTGGAGGACACTGCATTCCTAAAGATCCAAGATTCTTGTTAGATGCGGCAAAAAAATTTGGTATAAAATTTTCAACAATTGAAAATGCCCTCCAAATTAATTTTGAAATTCCAAAATATATTTGTGATTCAATAGAAAGATCATTAGAAAAATTGAAACTTGAAAAATCCGTTTTGGTTTGTGGTTTAACCTACAAACAGGATGTGGAAGATATGCGTGATTCTCCAGGATTTAAACTACTTAGTGAATTTAAAAAAAGAAATTTTAAGGTTTCAGCATATGATCCGTATTTTAAAAAAGAATTACTTTCAAAATATCTTAAAGAAAATAACCTTGAAGGTTTGGATTTTGAGAACAAAAAGGATCTTAATGATAATGATTTACAGAATATTAGTTGTTTATGTATAGTTCAACATCATACAAAAACAAAATTTAGGCTAATGGAAATTTACGAAAAATCTCTTTTACCCTTTATTTATGACTGCCAAAGTCAATTTGAGAGAAAAACTGATTCAAAAACATTGCTTGATTCACTGGGAAGCTAATTTGTACAAAAGAGTTCAATAAAGATTTGAAATGGACTGATCAAAGTTAATTTTTCCATAATTCTCAAACCAATAAAGTGCTTGTATGGCAAATAAAGAACCCCACGAGTTTAGTTTTTCTCGTTTTTTCCAACTAAACATTGATTTATAAAATTCTTCATAGAATCCCCCGTTTACTTTTTGATTAGAATCATTGGCCTGTAAACTAATCATAAATGAATGAAGTTTTAAGACATTTTTTATGTATTTGTCATTATTGTGAAATTTATCCAAAAGGATCATCAATCGAATTATTTGTGCTATTGGATAAACTGCTTTTGATTTGTATTTTGAATTAAACCATAATCCAATACTCCCATCATCTCCAATTTGGTTTGTACACCAATCTAAGGCTTTTTCAATACTTTGTAAGTATTCTTCATTTTTGGTTACGCTAAAGGTGTAAAGTAGTCCTTCTAATGCATAAGACATTGTATGCAAGTTAATCGTTTTTACATTTTCATGAATAGAAAAACTTCCATCTTGATTTTGAAATCTTGAGTACGTATTACAAATCTTAATTGCGGAATCTAAGTAACTCTTGTCTTTTGTTATTTGATGAAGTTGTATGAATGGAATAGAGGTTTTGATGTGTAGACAACCCGACTTTTTATACCATACTTCATCGCTTTCTCTGAATTCATTTGATTTGAGTTCCATATATGGGAGAATAGTTCCCTCAATAGTTATTGCTCCCTTAAACCATTCGACAAGTTTTTTGGCATGATCTAGGAATCGCTTATCTTCAGTTAATTTGAAACAATCAAGTAATCCTTTAGTACAAATAGCAGTGTCAAATGAATATGCTAGTTGTTTTCTAGAATTATTTTCATCTTCTAATCCATGAATAATTCCACCAAATTTTTCAAAGATTCCTATTATCCAGTTAGATGATGCTTTTGCCAATTTGATGTATTGATCATTTTTCTCAAGTTGATGTAGGAAACAAAATGTACTTACAGTATAACCGGTAATTTCTGGATAGAGGAATCCAAATTTTTCATTTTTTTTATCTAAGAAAGAATGAACTGCACCATAATTTTCATTATTAGGATGTGAGATAACTAAACCAGAGTTTAAAATCCAGTTCTTTACATTTTCATAAGAAGTAGACAAGTTCTTAGCATAACATTTTAGTGCTTCAATAAAAGCTTAAATGTAGTGAATATACTTTTCATGGTATTTCGTTTTGCTCCACATAGTGGGGGAGCTGTAATTGTAGCTACCGAGATTGCAAATAATCTAGCAAAATTAGGTCATGAAGTTACTGTTCTCACGCCGGATTTTCCACAATCAGGTCATAGATACGAACCTGAATTGAATTCAAGAGTTAAAGTAATTAGAGTTGAAACTCCATCAAAATCAAATCTAAAAGTTGCTGCAAGGCGTTGTAAACCTAATTTAGAAAAAATGGGAAAGTCGTTAGGGGAAAAAGAGAAATTTGATTTTGTTTTAACAATATTTCATCCATTTCATTTAGTACCAAATGCAGCAATATCTTGTGCCAAGGCTCTTGGAATTCCATCTATAATCAAAATTGATGACGCAGTTTATGAAAAATCATCTGGTTTAAAAGCTATACAAAGGAAAATTGAAAGAATGATTAGTACTTCCTACCTTAGAAAGGCATCAAGAGTTTTAGTTTCTAATGAGCCTACCAAAGAAATCATGAAATCATATTACAATGTAGATGAAGAAAAAATATCAATCGTTCCTAATGGTGTGGATCTTTCTTTTTTTAGTCCAGCGAAAAAAGATCCTAAGAAATTAGTTTTTTCTGGTGTCATGTATCATCATCGAGGTTTGAATACACTTCTGGATTCAGCTCCAGCTGTTATCAAGGAAGTACCAAATGTAAAATTTGTTTTATTGGGGGATGGTCCTGAGATGAAGAAACTCCAAGAACTTGTAACTAAAAATAATTTGGAATCCAATATTGAGTTAAAAGGATGGATAGAACGACAGAGTATTCCTATTTATCTTTCTGATGCATCTATAGGAATTGGGCCTTTAAAGAGAACTACGGTTACAGAAAACGCATTACCCATAAAAGTACTAGAGTATATGGCTTCGGGATTACCAATTATTGCAAAAACAGGAACCTTACCAAATGATGTACTCATAAATAATGAAAATGGTTATTTTATTGACAATTCTTCTGAATTATCTGAAAAAATAATCAAACTACTAAAAAATCCTGAGTTAGTTGAAAAAATGGGCAAGAATTCACTTAGCATGGTACAAAAATTTTCCTGGGAAAAAATTGTTAAATCCATTACTGACATCTATAATCAATTTTAACAAAACTTTATTGTTCAAATAATTGTATGATTACTCAATTCTAAAGGTTTTTTTGTAAGATTTCGATAATTTTTTTAGAAGCATCGCCCTTTCCGAACGGGGTATTTCTAGAAGAGATAGTTGGGTCGCGAATTGTCTTTTTTATTGCTTTGACTATATTTCTTTTCTCAACGCCTACAACTTCCGACATGCCAGCTGTTACTGCTTCTGGTCTATCTGTGGTTTTCCTTGTGACTAAAACTTTTTTCCTAATTTCTGGTGCTGTTGCCTCTTCTTGTATTCCACCAGAGTCAGTAACAATGAAAGAACAATTCTTCATCAATTCTAGCATCTCAAAATATCCTACAGAATCTAACAAAAGCACATTTTCAGATTTTGATAATTTTTCATACAGATTAAACTCTCTCAATCGTTTAGCAGTTCTAGGGTGTACTGGAAAAATTACATCATGCTTTACCTCTAAAATTCCACTAATTATAGAAACTAGGGTTTTTTCATTATCTACATTCTCTGATCTATGTAATGTCATGAGAATGTAATCATCAACATTAACTACTAGACTGCTTTTTCTTGATGACATTCCAGCATATGTATTAATGGAGTCTATGATTGTATTTCCTGTTAAGAAAATCTTACCATGAACATGTTCTGAGATAAGATTATTTTTTGAGTTTTTTGTCGGAGCAAAAAGATATTCAGATATGTGGTCAGTGGCAATTCTATTATGCTCTTCTGGCATTCTCCAATCAAAACTTCTTAGACCAGCTTCAATATGACTGACAGGGATTTTTAATTTTAAAGATGTAAGTGCTGCAGCTAAAACAGTATTAGTATCTCCCTGTACAACTACAGTATCTGGTTTTATTTTCTTAAAAATTTTAGGAAGTTTTGTTATAATTTCGCCGATTTGGGTAAGAGGATCAGAGTGTGAAATTTTTAGGGAATAATCAGGTTTTCGTAATCCCAGCTGTTCAATAAACCTAAGACTCATTTCATAATCGTAGTGTTGACCAGTGAAAATGACTTGAGAGTTGTTTTTGTTTAGCATGTTTATTATCGGTGCAAGTTTGATGATTTCTGGTCTGGTTCCTAAAACAATAGCAATTTTCATGGATATCTTTTCGGTTATTGAATAGTTCTTATTATGATTATAGAACCAATTCGTAGATATTCAAGTAAATATTCTCAGACACATAAAGGTGAAACAATTAACAGGCTCATATTCATTAATTGATGTTATTAGAATATTGTTCAGATTAAAATGAAGATACTTTTCATAGCACCCAGATATAGTGGAGGAATTGGTGGTCATGCAGTTAGAGTTGCTGAAAAACTAAGAGAAAATGGTTTTGATATTAAACTAATGGATGCGCCAAAAATTCCCATCAAAAATCTAAAAAACCCAAGTTTTGCTGTATTGAGTACTATAAAGGCAATTCTATCTAGGGAAAAATTTGATGTAGTTCATGCATTTAATGTACCATCTGCTTTTGCAATGCGATATGTTAAAGCCAAAAAGAAAGTTCTGTCTGTACATGGAGTATACTCTGAACAAATAAGCTCAATTCATTCTGATGCTGCTTCGTCAGTAGTAAATCTTGTAGAAGCTAAAATTCTAAAGTGGGCTGATAAACTTACAACAAACTCAAAAGTTGTACAAGAAATCTACAAAGAAAAATATGGTTTAGACTTTGAGTGTCTTCTAGGACCAATTGATATAGAAAAATTCAAAGGGATTGAAGCTGTAAAATCAGATACTAATGAAAATCAGGTTATTTACATTGGAAGAGATAGCCCTGAAAAAGGAATTGATATTCTAAAGAGTATTGAAAAACAAATTAAAGGAAAAGTGGTTTATTGTACCGATATTGAATGGAAAAAAGCAATGTCGATTTTAAAATCCTCTAACGTTCTAGTTTTACCTTCTAGAATTGAAAGCATACCAAATGTAATCAAAGAGGCATTTTTTCTTAAAGTGCCAGTTGTTGCAACTAATGTTGGTGGTATTCCTGAAATTGTGACGCATGGAAAAACAGGTTTACTTGTTCCACCAAATGAACCGCAAAGTTTAGCAGATTCAATTAATCATATATTGGAAAATAAAGAATATGCAAAAAAGCTGGCAGATGCCGCATATGAATTTCTGATCAATAATTTAACTTGGGATATACTTTTACCAAAATATATTAAATTTTATGAAGATTTGGTAAAGGAATAAAAATATGATTATTTTTCTATCTTTGGAAAAATTTTTTTCAATCCCTCTTCTAGAGTTGTTTTAGGTTCCCAATTGATAAGACTTTTTGCAAGAGAAATATCTGCTTGACTTTTTTCAATATCTCCTTCTCTTGGTTTCTCATAGATTGGCTTTATTGACAATCCTGATAAGTTAATCATAATCTCAGCAAGTTCCCGTACTGAGGTCATCACACCAGTTGCTATGTTGATAAACGCATGCTCAGTTTTACTCTCAAAAGCAAAAACATTTGCTTTTACTACATCATCAACAAATGTAAAATTACGTAATTGATTTCCGTCCCCATAAATAATTGGGGGTTTATTGTGCATAAGTTGTTCAATAAATTTTGGAATAACACCTGCATAGTTTGGATTCTGACCAATTCCAAACACGTTGAAATATCTCAAACCAATTACATTCACACCTAGTTGTGAATATTTTTCAGCAAATCGTTCTGCTTCTAATTTTGATTGTCCATATGGATTCAAAGGTTTTTTTGCTGCATCTTCTTTTATTGGAAATTTATTTTGGTTACCATAAACACTTGAGCTACTAGCATAAACTACTTTAAAACCAAATTCTTTTGCAAGTTTTAATACATTTTCCGTACCAACTGCATTTACTCTGTGATATTCTTCAGGTTCTTTGAATGATTGTGGAACAGAACCAAGAGCTGCTTGATGAAAAATTCCGTCAGTATTTTTTACAACGCTTTTCATTGCATCATAATCTAGTATGTCTATTTTTTGAAAATCAATTTTATCTTCCATTTCTTTTAAATTTTCAAGACTACCACGACGAAGACTATCTATAACGCTTACATTGTGACCTTTCTTGATTAGGTATTTTGTAAGATGACTGCCAATAAAACCAGCACCACCGGTTACAATTAGTTTCACAAAATCTGTTCCAATAGTCGTTACTTTAAGTTTTGATTAGAATTTACACATTACCAAGGATTTTTGTAACTCTATGTTAATGCTTGAGATGCTTCATGAAACATCTGACTCTTTGCACATCCAGCAGCAAGTTCATCTCCTGCCCCACGTCTCATTAGACCTCTGTAAAGACCATCTTCTAGTTTAACGCCTTCTCGTTCTTCCCATTCTTCTACTGTGATAGAATATTTCTTTTGAATTCTATCTCTATACCATTCTGGGATTACATTAAATGCACAAAATGGAACGATTCTAAGATCTGGAGTAACATAGTGTATATCACATCTTTGCAGTCTTTCTAGGTCTTCATTATATTTGTCTTGAAAGTGCATCATACCAAGGAATAGTCCCTTAACATGCCATGATCCTATTGACTCAAAGGATCTCTTCATTAGTATACTTCCAAACATTCGTGCAAGGTCTAATCCTGCGGGTTGTTTTTTGGTATCTACAAAGCCTTTGAGTTTTCTTACTACCTCAAGCATAGTAAAATACTTGTTTTTGCCGGAGCGAATCTCTTCGGCTTTATCTTCAAATAATTCCAACATTCCTTGAATGTCACAGAATCTGGGCATTGGTACTAGTTTCTTGGTGTTCTCATCTTGAAAGACATAGGTACCAGCCCCACATGCAAAGTGAATAGATAATTCGTATTTTGGTTTACTTGAAAATGCCTCAATTACGTTTGTAAGTGGCATGCAGCTTGGAACTGGGTACCAATCATCTACTGTAACCTGACCGCTAGTTTGCTCTTCAATTCTTTGAATACAATCAGGAATTGTAATTCTATATTTCTCACGTTCTTGCTTTCCCATTCTTCCAGTCAGGGAAACTGGTTGGAAGTTTACAGCGTGAACTACATCCATATTTTTTTGAGCATATCTTATAATGCCTCCTAACTCATGATCATTAATTGATTTGATAACAGTTGGAACAAATACTACGGTAGAGCCTATTTTTCTACAACTGTCTAGTGCATATGGAATCTCCCAATGATTCTTTGGATTTGTTCTTGCAGTTACGCCATCAAAACTAAGATAAAGATTGTTACAACCAGCTAGTCTTACTTCACGTGCAGCCTCTGGATCTAAGGCGTGTCTAATTCCGTTTGTATTCATCTGAATATGGTCTACACCTTCTTCTTTCATTATTTTGATAACGTCACAAATATCATCTCTTAGCATTGGTTCACCACCAGTAATCTGCATGGAGTTGCCTGGAATTGGTCTTTCAGCCCTAAGTGTTTTCATCATTGCTCTGACTTGGACATGATCTGGTTCATACATGTACGCTCCTTCAAGACCTTTCTTTACATAGAAGAAACAGTACCAACATGTCAAATCACATCTATTAGTTACAATCATGTTAGCTAGTCCACTGTGGGATAAGTGGTTTGAACACAATCCACAATTGTTAGGACACGAACATTTGTCAGCCATAATGACGTTAGGTGCATGAGCGCCCTTTCCGTCTACCCAGTAAGTGCTAAATTTCTTATACATATCATATGATCCAAAGTAAAGTTCTTCACACTCACCATGAGTAGGACAAGTCTTTGACATGAAGACTTTGCCATCTCTCTCAAAGACTTCTGCATCCAGAATCATATTGCAATCTGGGCAAATACTTTGAGTAAACCTAATACTAGATTTTTTTCCTAGTTGTTTAGTAGACTGATTAACAATCTGAATAAGTGCCATTCCTATCAAATGGCATTTTTCTGATATGGTATATAATGACTTTCACACTTGCCCCCGTGTGATAAAGGAGAAACCTTCGTATGGGATTTAAATACCAAAAAAAAACGTTTAGATCGCATGAGTATCTCAGACAAAACACGAAAGTCTCTTGATAAGATAGGGCTTACAAGCTATGAGATCAGAACTTTTACTTCGTTATTAAAGGGAGGTGAACTTACTGCGTCAGATTTAAGTCAGAAATCTGGTGTGCCTTATTCAAAAATTTATGAGGTGTTAGGAACTTTAGAAGAAAAAGGGTGGGTCAGTTCAGATGATTCACGGCCTACAAAATATTTTGCAAAATCTCCATCAACAGCGCTAGAAACTACAAAACAAAAACAAGAATTAGAATTTAAGAACAATCAAAATATTATTTTAAATGAATTAATTCCACTTTACGAAAAAAGCGGCACCAGTGAACGCCCAGACATATGGGTACTATCTGGCATTGTCAACATTGTCCCAAAGGTATTAGAAATGATAGATTCTTGCAAAAATGAGGTAATGATTGCTGTACCAAGAGCTAGTGAAGATCTAGTCAAACAAGCATTACCCAAGCTTAGATTACTACATGATAAAGGAGTTGATATAACTATTCTCATATCTGACACCATAGACAAAGATTCACTCAAAGCAATATCAAGAGTTGCTACAGTAAAGGTGAAAAATGGGCTTTTTGGAGGAGGTATAATTTCCGATAAACGTTATGTGGTGATACTCCTTGGACCAGAGGTTAGTGATTCCTCTTCTGCTGATATTGTTGCTATTTGGGCAGATCATGCAGGCCTAGCAGGATTTGCAAGAGAATATTTTGAATATTTATTAAAAGATTCAGAGGAGGTGTAGTAAATGAGTGAAGAAATTCTTTTTGTAGGAACTGCAGAAGCAGAACACGTCGAGATGTATCTTAAAGCAATTTGGCATATTAAAGAAAAAAATGAATCTGTAAAAATTAGTACGATTGCAAAAATGCTCAATGTTAGGCAACCAAGTGTTGTTCAGATGTTAAAAAAACTCAATGAGAAAAATCTGGTAAATTATAGTAAAGCGGGAGTAAAACTGACTGAAGAAGGTGAAAAAATAGGTGCTAGTATGATGCGAAATAGTAGACTGTTAGAGGTTTTGATGGAAAGTGCACTTAAAGTAGAAATAGATGAGGAAATGGTTTGTGGCATTGAACATCATATGAATAAGCAATTTACAGATGCACTATGCACTATGTTAAAACACCCAAGAAAATGCCCACACGAAAATGAAATTCCTCGTGGAGAATGTTGTAAAAATAATTCTTAGTTCTAGAATATTTTTTTTAATCAATATTTATCATATATAATCTAGAAACAGAAAAAGAAGAAATACTACCTCAGAATCTTCATAGTATGACGTGCTTTTGTGGTTGTCAAATCTTTGAAAAAGATCCAAATGGTTTCAAAGCAGGTTGTGTGAAATGTAATCATGGTGCACAAAATCATGAAGATGAATTCAGAGAAGCTTCAAGAGCTAATGAGAATCGAAGTCAGAAAAGAGACACTGATTTTGGCTAGAAAAAATTCTTTATTCTCCAATAATCTTGACTAGAACACGTTTTTGTCTTCTTCCATCAAATTCTCCATAAAAAATCTGTTCCCACGGACCAAAATCCAACTTTCCATTAGTTATCGCCACAACAACTTCACGCCCCATTAATTGCCGTTTTAGATGTGCATCTGCATTATCTTCTCCAGTTTTGTTGTGTTCATATTGATCGATTGAGGCATGTGGAGCTAACTCCTCAAGCCATTTATCATAATCTTTGTGTAATCCTTTTTCATTGTCGTTAATGAAAACACTAGCAGTAATGTGCATTGCATTTACCAAACATAGACCATCTATGATGTTACTTTTTTTTATTAATTTTTCAATTTGAGGGGTTATATTTACAAACGCTCTTCTGGTTTTTGTGTTAAATGTTAGATAGTCAGTTAAAGAATTCATGTTTTACCAAGTGTAACATATGTCATAAAAATCCTAAGATGCAGGCTCAGAACTCAAGATCCCTATCATCAAATCAGAGGGATAGAATCATCAACGCCTGCATAGTAAAATCAGTCTAATACTAATTGAATTTTTCAAGAACCTTGATAAATGGCTTGTGCCTAAATATCTTAAATGGTTAAGATAGACACTCCAGCGTCAATAGAGAGCTTCAGACGTTTTATTATTACAAGTACATGTAGTTCATTTGCTCCAAGTAGCTATCTAGAAGATTATGAAGTTTTTCCAGAACGAGACGATTCACTTGGATCAATCTACGTAGAAGCAGCTGACAAAGTTACTTTGAAAAAAATTCGTGAGATTACTTTTGTTAATGCAAGAGATGTTTTAGGAATAATCTATAATTCAAAAAGTGGCAATACCCAATTAAAATGGCGTCAAATTAGGAGACTTAACGGCAAAGTTACAGGTGAAGCATCACCAAATTCACTTGTAAACTTGGCAGAAAGTGGTGTAATAACAATGGAATGGGTTGAAAACTACGTACGAAAAAAAGCAGAAGAAGATAAAACAAACGTTAAGGAAATAACGAGTTAGCCGCGCTATTTCTGTATGTTTATAATCAGATTTCAATAAAATGATTACAAAAATTTTGGATGATAATTCCATTTCATTAATTCCTGAAGAATCAGATGATTTGTTAATCCTGCGTAGGATAATAAAAACAGGAGATCGAATTGTAGGTACTACAAGTCGTGTTATCAAACAAGATAAGGAATATTCAAGACCAGATAGAGGAGATAGAGTAAAAATAAGAATTGCATTAGATGTTGAAAAAATCTCATTAGATAATGTTTTAGATCGACTAAGAGTTACAGGCAAAATTGCTGAATCTAACAATGAATCTGTTCCACATGGTTCTCATCATTCTTTTCTGATAAAAGTGAATGAAGGTTTTAATTTAATAAAGAAACATTGGGAAGAGGTTGAAAAAAAATTAATTCATTCTAAAGAACAAAAATTTGGTTTTCTTCTGATTGCTATTGATACAAGTGATTGTGGCATTGGCAGACTAAAAGGAACTCATCTAGAATTAACACCAAATATTTATTCTGGTGCAAGTGGAAAACAATACAAATCTAATTTCAATATTGAAAAATTTTTTGATATAATTCAAAGAGCTGTTTTTTCATCTCTCAAAGAAGAAGACATTATCATAATTTTTGGGCCTGGTGAAACTAAGAAAAAATTTACTAATTATATTCAAAAAACTTCTGTTGGTCAAAAACACAAAATCCAAGTAATTGAAGGAATAGATTCAGGTGGAGAAGATGGAATCTATACGTTTACGAAATCACAGTCCATGAAGGAAATAATGTCTGAGAGTAAACTTGCTAAGGTTTCATCCATTATTGATGAGATAATGTACAGAGCTAATAAGAAAAGTAGGAAGTTTACTATGGGTTTTGAAGAAACAAAAAATGCTAATCAATTTGGAGCTATAGATGCTTTGGTATTTTCAGAAAAAATTATTCAAACCGAAGATGAGGAAAAAATAATTGAATTTTTAAATGATGCTGAAAGCAAGGGGGTCAAAGCATACAGTGCTGATTCAACTACAGATGTAGGATTAAGAGTCACTGGTTTAGGTGGAATAGTTTCTTTGTTAAGATTTCCAGTGGAATCCTAATTTGTTGATTCAATTAACCACTTTAGGTATGGTTGATTAATTGAGATAATATCAATTTCTGCAATTTCAGGAATATCATAGGGATGCATTTTTTTGATGGCTTTTTTCAAAGCGTTTTTATTTTTTTGAGTTGTTTTGAAAAGGACTAAAAATTCAGAAGTATTTTCTATTTTTCCCTTCCATGAGTAAATCGAAGAGATTTTTGAAATGTTAGCACATGCTGCAAGTCGTTTTTTAACTAATTCATTTGCAGTTTTTGTTACTGTTTTTTTGTCCGGATAAGTTGATACAATTATCACAGGTTTCATAGTAAACGATAAATTTACCTGATTAAAAAAAGTAACAATTACTTTGGAACTAGATTTTATTACAGAAAATTCGATTATTTACGTCCTTATGGCATGGGTAGTAATTGTTTTAGTAGCAAAAGGACTAAAATTAGAAAATCGAGGTTTTGAGATTAAAGCTTACAGCCTAACTTACAAAAATTATGGCGTACAAGCTGCTCTCACAAAAATGTTAAATCGGACAAGAAGAGGAATTAGGGTTTTTGCAGATATTAGTGTTGTTGCAGGATTTTTAATGATGGGTTTTGCCTTCTGGTTCTTATTAAATAACGTCTCAAATTATTTTCTAGAACCAACAGAGTTTTCAGAATTAACGGTACTAATTCCAGGGGTTACCTTAACATCTTCAGCTTCAATTACCTACTTTTTGTTATCCATTCCAATTGTTTTAGTAATTCATGAGGGTGCACATGGAATTGTAGCTACATTAGAAAAAATTAAGATAAAAACTGGAGGCTTTGCTATCTTCATAGCTCTATTTGCAGGATTTGTAGAGCCAGATGAAGAAGAATTTAACAAGGCAAAAAAGATCTCAAAACTAAGAGTAATTGGTGCTGGTGCTACATCAAATGTTATTTTTTCCTTTGCATTAGGAGCTATCCTACTGACAAATCCTCTTTTTGCAATAGTATTACCTGAGCCAATTCTTGGATGGATGTATGAAGAACCAGATGGTGTATTGGTATTATCCATAATTGAAGGATCTGGAGCAGAAAAAGCAGGGCTTCAGCCAAATGATATAATCACAGCAATAAACGGCATTGATGTAAGGACTCCCCTTGATTTTCAAAAAGCTGACATTGTACCAGGTCAGACAGTTAATGTATCTATTTTACGTTCTGGACAACAATTAGAATTACCAATTGTAATTATGCCTTCTGAAGATGATCCTGAACGAGGATTGATTGGTATAATAAGAGATAATTCATTTGCATACAAACCAGTTTATAATTTCATTGAGTGGAACAATCCTTCTTTATCGATGTTCTTACTATGGTTGTGGATGATTTCATTTTTTATTGGCATCATAAACATGTTACCGTTACCGATACTTGATGGTGGAAAATTCATTCACAGTATTATAGATAAGAAAATTTCAGAGCGAACAGTCAATGGTCTTATGTGGGGAATTTATGGATTTACTTTTGCATTATTTGGTTTAAACATAGCACTTTCTTATATGAAATCTGGATGGTTTACCATCTAAAATTTTATCATATTTATAAAAATTCATTAAATCTATATCATACATAGTTAAGTTATTGATATGAAATGTGATAGATGTCAAAATATAGCTGCATATTCCCGTAAATATTCAGGTGAAAACCTATGTTCTATTTGTTTTTCAGATTCAATTTTACGAAAGACTGCTAAAACTATTTCTAAATTCAATATGATAAAAAATAATGAGCTTGTTTGTGTGGCTGTATCCGGTGGAAAAGATTCACTAGCATTATTACATATTCTTCATCAAATGTCTAAAAATCATAATTTTAGGATTAAAGTGATAACAATTGATGAAGGAATTCCGGATTATAGGAATGAGGCATTAGAAATTGTTAAGAGTTTTTGTGGAAAAATTAACGTAGATCATTCAGTGTATTCTTACAAGAATATGTTTGATCTAACATTAGATGATGCTCTGAATTTAAGAGAAAATGAAAAAATGTCTTCGTGTTCTATATGTGGAACATTAAGGCGAAGAGCAATGGATTATGCTGCTAAAGATATAGGTGCAGATGTAATTGCAACTGGCCATAATTTAGATGATAGTCTTCAAAGCTTTTTCATCAATATGTTATCAGGGGATACAAATAAAATTGGGTGGATGACTCCTGACACCTCAAAAAACTCTTTGAGGAAGATAAAGCCGTTTTGTGAAATTTATGAATCAGAGATTGTTTTTTATGCCTTTACTAATGAAATTCCATTCCAGACAGAGCCATGTCCACATATGAATGAGGGAATCCGAACAGAAATTCGTGAATTTTTAAATTCTTTGGAAGGACAACACTCAGGAATAAAAAATAATCTTTTCAATTCGTTTCTTAAAATTTCAGGGATAGTGAAGGAATCAAACAATAAAGAAAGACGAATTTGTCTAAACTGTGGGAATGAATGTACTGGAAAAATTTGTTCTGTGTGTAATTTAGTTCTAAAACTAAATCAAAAGCAATCCTAATGCA
>Ga0214472_10000688_pt1 | contig 41184 bp, 37 predicted proteins | sample RVTome_6_FD_207662 | JGI IMG/M metagenome (GOLD analysis project Ga0214472, IMG submission 207662) | Soil microbial communities from uranium-contaminated site in the Upper Colorado River Basin, Wyoming, United States - RVT140D175 | ecosystem: Environmental > Terrestrial > Soil > Contaminated >...
ACCTGACACCAAATGAGGTTTACTATCCGGAACAGGGTATTTCCCAAGCTGCCTGAGCTTGATTAATCCACCATGTCAGAGCTTAATTTAATCTCGGGTTGTCCAGTTAAAGGGGACCACTTCAAAGTGTTCAAATACATCCCTTGTTAACTTTAAGCGCTAAGAAATTTTCTAATCCTTCTTATTTCAGCATTTCCTCTGCGAAGCGCATTTAATTTATTGTTGTTATTTAATCTGCCTGATAATGCGTTCTTAAGCGCGGTATTGTGTTGAAATGGAACAGAGCAAATCAGGTCGGCAAATATCTTATCTAAATCTGAAACAAATGTAATCTCGATGCCTACGCCTTTGCCTTTAATTGGGTATCTAGTAACCATATAAAAGCGATTTTCAAAACTGAAATAGGATGGGATTTTAATATCGTATGCGCCAGGCACTTTCTTTTGCGCCTCAGATACGAGTAATTTTATATCATGATTAAATTTTTTCGGGTTAAATGTATCATCCCAATATACAAGGGTGGCTTTTAATAATAATTCAATTGTTTGAGAAGCAGTAAATGCAGCCGCGACATACAAACCTTTCTGAAAAAGTAATCTTGCAGCAATATAAAATTCGAACGAACGATTTTGCCAGCTAACATAAGTACGCCCTTTATCAATATTCATAGTGCCATTGTATATTTACGAAACGATATATCCCTTTAATTTCGTTGTTGAGCTGTGTTGAGCGAGGACGCGGGGACAGTTCTCATTAACTAATTTATTGGTTGAGTTTGCGCAGCGATGGATATCTCCAGTTCCAATTTACCTTGGTATATTCCTCATCATCCTGTGGAACCATTTGGTATTTATAATCATGTTCAATTTCGTTTTTGTTTTTTTCTAGCTCTTCAATATCCACAGGAGTTAACGTAAACTGATATCTGTTATCCACTAACTTAAATTGTTCGGGCGATTGTACTTCAATAGTAAAGGTATATACTCCAGCTTTCCACGAAAAAGAGTGTTTTACAAAATTAATTACGTCCTGCATCTCCTGGCTTTTCATGAATTCTTCAGGTTCATATTTTTTCTGGTTCTTCAAATAGGTTATTTTCTTTACAGCTTTATTTTCGAAATCGTATTTACTTATTTGAAACGATGCCTCTTGAAACTGAATAAATCTTTCTTCTATATCTTTTTCATTAAGCTTCATTGCTAAGACTGACTGCTCTTTCTCATAAGGCAGGACTGAACCATCAGGAGCCCGCATTCTCATTACGTGTTGTTGAATTCCTTGCCAATCAAATATTTTCTCTTCGCCATTTTCATGTACTAAATGTATTTTCAACGAAGATATTACCAAGTCTCTATTCTTTACAGAAAACGCAAGATGGAGATTAAATATAGAACCCAAAGTTGTGAAGCCGAGTTCTACTATGCGCGGAGTGATGATACGAACTTCCGGCTTTGTTATCATGTTTTTAACAAGCGAGAACAAATGAGGTGTCCATGCAAGTGCCCCAAGTATTGCAATCCAGTCTATAAGCTTCATAGCTCCCCCATTATTCAATAAACTTAAATTTTTGATAAAGTGACTAGATGTTTTGTTGTCTCACTACCATATTGAGACTTTTTTAATTTGGTTATTATCGAGTGTTTGTGCGCTGTATAGTCGTCATGACTCACGTAACCATTCTGTAGTTTATTATGACTTATTTTAGCTCAGAGATTGATCAATCGACACTGACCCTATTGAGTCGTATTTATGGAAAGGTGAACCAAGCCATTCCATTTTTAAATTTGAGAAAAAGGCTTGATGATTTCCTTATACTTCAAGATCGAATACGACTGATCCCTTTCCATGAGAAGCTATTCTTACCAAGTCATCGGTGCTTTTATTTGAAACATCAATGGTAAATCCTCCGCCATGACTTACGATTCTCACTAAATCATCTATTGATTTCATTATCGTCTCCATGTACATAAAAATATATTAGTAACTGGTCAACAAATTGTAGCCAATTTGTGACTGTTTGCCACATTTTGTGGCTTAGTTATACATATTAAATTCAATGCGAGCATTGCAAGGTGTTGATTTTATTTACGTGCTATTAACCAGTTGGTTGAAAGCTGACTCGCGCCATCCCTGGCGCTCACCCTGACGGGCGCACTATGTGCGTCCAAACCTGATGCAGTCAGGTTTGTCGAATCTTGCACGACGTGCAGGATGCACAAGTGTCGCGAAAGGCATGGAAGCCGGTAGCGACCGACCCACCATTTATCAGTTGCTACCCTATCTGTGTTTCAATCGAATCGCTTTCACTTTTATTGTCTGACCAGGAAATACGGAGTATGTCGCCGGGTTGTGCACCGGAAAATTCAAATGAAAGGTAGGGATTGCTGGAGATGGCACGGCCCCAGTCGCATTGCAGTAATATTTTATCGCCGTGCTGTACTGTAACATTTTCTATGTAATGCGCCGGGATGGTATCACCGGTCTCTGGATCGGTTTCGTAACCGGTATGCATCGGGTGGCGTATGATGGCACGTACTGTGGTTATCCCCTCACGCGTACTGGTGCGCACTTTTATGCTGGACGCCATCAGCCGCAACCTCCGGCGACAACTTCAACGAATTTACGGGTACTGAACAGTTTCCCATTTGACCTGACCACTGCAATAATGTCGGAGGGTTCTGCCACCTTGATGCGTGTTGCGATGATGCCCGAACACTCCGGACTGAAATTGAAGCTGGCGATGAGCGGGTTGGGATTTTTTTCCACCAGGATAGTGATGGATTCTACAGCAGGGAGTTTTGTGCTGATTTCCACCGGAACCACCGCACCGTTTTCTATAACATCATGCACGCCAATTTCAATTGCATCACTCGCAGTGATTTGTTCTCCGGGGAAAAATGCGGCAATAGCATCGGTCTCTGTTTTGGAAGAAAAGGCCGTTTGATTTCTTGCAGCAAATACGGTCAAAGGTTTGAGCAGGCTGAACAGGCCCGTGGTTATCGCAGTAATGACGATCGTGCTGCCTTTGAGAAAAAGTCTGCGGGGATGATTCATTATTATATGGTTATTTTTATTTGATCAACCTTCGGACACAAGATTTAGTTCTTTTTCCAGGGTAAGTTCATATTCGAGTTGTGTCAGGCGGGCCTTAATGCGCTCCAATTGATAATAATTCAGTTCAGTCTGGAGTTGGGCAAATTTGAGACGATCGATCGCCAACTGCGTGCCACCGGTAAGATAATAATATTCCGCCTTGGCGATGCCTGCTTCTGCCGGTGAACCAGCCTCGGCCTCGGCCTGTGACAGCAAATCATAATAAGCCAGGGAATGTTCATGATTGCGCCCGTATTTACGGATCAGATCGCGCGCCTTGACGGGTTGCTTGGCATCCAGCAAAGCACGTGTATAGCCATGCACCACCGGCCAGTAATCCGGATAGAGTTTATGCGCTTCCTGATAGATGCCAGTCGCAGCAGAGAAATTTCTTTGTGCGGATTCCAGTCTTGCCGCAGCCAGTAGATAGGTTATGTTTTCATCATCGTTCTTGAGCAGCAAAGCCAGTTGCTCCCGTGCCCTGGCAAAGTCATTGGACCTGGTAAGGGCGAGTACATAACCATAACGCGCAGATTCCATGTCCGGATAACCGCCGGTTTCCAGGCTGGTTTCAAAAAACTTCACGGCGTCTTTGGCTGATTCAATTGAATCAGCCTTGAGTCTGGCCCGTATTAATTTATAACTTATAGAGTTCGAGTATTTGCGTGGAGGATATTGTTCAGCCCGGGCTATGGAATCCGCGATACGTGAAGTGGTGAGCGGGTGTGTCAGAAGATATTCCGGTGCTTCGCTGTTGTAGTATCTGGAAAACTGTTGCAATTTTTGAAAAAATCTTGGCATGCCGTGTGGGTCAAAACCTGATCGCACCAGTAATAGCATGCCTACCCGGTCAGCCTCTTCTTCATTGGCGCGGGTAAAATTGATCTGATACTGGGCACTGAACCCGGCTACTGCCGCGATTGCCGCCTGCCCGGCCTGTGGGTTCAAGGCGCCTAATACTATAGCGCCCACCATGGCCGCCATCATGGGCAGGCTGAATTTGCTTGCCGCTTCATAGGTTCTGGCCATGTGCCGCTGGGTCACGTGTGCAATTTCATGCGCCATCACGCCGGCCAGTTCGCTTTCTGTATCGGAGTTCAGGATTACACCACTATTGATCCCTATGACTCCACCGGGTGCAGCAAACGCATTAATGGCCGTGCTGTTAACTATAAAAAAGATGAACGGGATCTGGTTATCATCGCTGTTGGCAACCAGTTGATATCCGATAGACTGGATATAGGATTCCACTTCCGGTTCGGTAATGACATCTGCGGATTGACGTACCTGCCGCATAATGGCTTGGCCCAGCCGGCGCTCGAATTCCGGCGTAACAACCCCGCCAGCGGAATCACCCATATCCGGCAGATTATGGGTCGTGCCGGCCGGGACATTTTGTGCAACAAATGTCAACGTGAGTAGAATGTATATCAGGTGCTTCACAAATCTGGCCTATATAAAATTTTACAGATATATTGAGAGTCGATTCAGCTTTAGCTAGTTCCGCCACACTCAGTACTGGTCTGGGTTATACGGGTATTGAAAATTCTTATCTGACTAAAAGTTTATCATAAGCAACCAGTTACGAATTTTAAATTTTTGTACCGGAGACAAAATATTAATGGGTACCATTAAGTATGCATTCTACGCGCAACCCGGAGGGCGAGACGGATCAAGCCAAAGACACTTAACGTGTCTTTGGTCCGGCAAGCGCCAAGCCAGGGAAGGTTTGGCCGGATTAATTTGCCAGGGAAGGAAAGCCGGGGATATCAAATATGAAAAGGCTTAATGCATTTTATGCGCAATCCGGGGGGGTCACCGCCGTCATCAATGCGTCAGCCTGCGGTGTTCTGGAGACCGCACGTAAACACAAAAACCGGATTGGCAAAGTCTATGCAGGGCGTAATGGCATAATCGGCGCACTGACCGAGGATTTAATCGATACCAGCCTGGAGACTGCTGCCGCTGTCCGGGCACTCAAACATACGCCAGGCGGCGCTTTTGGCTCCTGCCGCTACAAGCTGAAAGGTGTGGACCAACACCGTGCTGAGTACGAACGCCTGATAGAAGTTTTCAGGGCGCACAATATCGGATATTTTTTTTATAACGGCGGCGGTGATTCTGCCGACACCTGTCTCAAGGTATCGCAGTTATCAGAGACGATGGGCTTTCCCATCCAGGCCATCCATGTGCCCAAGACAGTGGATAATGATCTTCCTATTACCGATCAATGTCCGGGCTTCGGTTCAGTCGCAAAATATATTGCTGTTTCGATCCGGGAGGCCGCGCTGGATGTCATATCCATGTCGCGTACTTCAACCAAGGTATTTATCCTGGAAGTCATGGGACGCCATGCCGGCTGGATCGCGGCAGCGGCCGGACTGGCTGGTGAGAAACCCGCTGATCCACCGCATCTGATCCTGTTCCCGGAGATCACCTTTGATGAAGAAAAATTTCTCGCGAAGGTGAAACAGAGCGTCGAAAAACATGGTTACTGTGTGATCGCGGTGTCGGAAGGGGTACGCAATGCGGAAGGGAAATTTCTTGCCGAAGCCGGTACGCGGGATGCCTTTGGCCATGCGCAACTGGGAGGTGTTGCAGTAGAGATTGCCCGGCTGGTTAAATCAAAACTCGGTTATAAATATCATTATTCCGTTGCGGACTATCTGCAACGTTCCGCACGGCATATCGCATCCAGGGTTGACGTAGAACAGGCCTATGCCGTCGGCAAGGCGGCCGTGGAATTTGCACTCAAGGGACACAATGCCGTGATGCCCGTGGTCGTACGCACATCCAGCCAGCCTTACCGCTGGAAGATTGGCATGGCGAACCTTAGCGATGTGGCAAATCATGAAAAAATGCTCCCGCGCAGTTACATCACCAAAGACGGTTACGGTATTACTGCGGCTTGTCGCCGCTATCTTGCACCGTTGATTGTGGGCGAGGCTTATCCGCCCTATGAAAAGGGATTGCCGAAATATGTTACGTTGAAAAACCGGCCGGTGAAAAAGAAACTGAAGACAGAATTCAAACTTTAATGCGTATACCGGGCTTTGCTCCGGGCGCTTATCAACGTACAATCGCACCCTGTTTAGCAAATACTCAACAATAAGTGGGGCTTAAAGGCCCCATAATTTTATCGTTTCGATGTCAAGTTCACGGGAGAAATTCTAATGATGGCTTTAGGTTTTGCCTTGCTCTGTGGAGTACTGGCGATTGTATATGGTGTATGGTCGGTGCGCTGGATCCTGGCGCAACCGCAAGGCAACGAACGCATGCGTGAGATCGCCGCAGCGATTCAACAGGGCGCTTCTGCCTATCTCAACCGTCAATACACCACCATCAGTATGGCCGGTGCTGTACTTTTTCTGGCCCTGGGTTTTGCCCTTAACTGGTATACAGCAGCTGGATTCCTGATCGGTGCGGTGCTGTCCGGTGCAGCCGGTTACATCGGCATGAATATTTCTGTGCGTGCCAATCTGCGCACTGCGCAGGCAGCAAATCATGGTCTTAATGCTGCATTACAGATTGCCTTCCGTGGCGGCGCGATCACCGGCATGTTAGTGGTTGGTCTCGGGCTGATCGGGGTTGCCGGTTACTACTTATTATTATTGCAGTTGGGGCAATCCACTGATCAGGCACTGCATGCATTGGTTGGGCTGGCCTTCGGCAGTTCACTGATTTCCATTTTTGCCCGACTCGGCGGCGGCATATTTACCAAAGGCGCAGACGTGGGTGCCGATCTGGTCGGTAAAGTGGAAGCAGGTATTCCTGAAGATGATCCACGCAACCCGGCCGTGATCGCCGATAACGTCGGTGACAATGTCGGTGACTGTGCCGGTATGGCCGCGGACCTGTTTGAAACCTATGCTGTGACCATTATCGCCACCATGTTGCTGGGCGGTCTTATGATGAAAGACGCGGGCGACAATGCCCTGTTATATCCACTGGTACTGGGTGGGGTATCCATCATAGCTTCGATCATCGGCACCTTCTTTGTGAAAGCCAAAGAAGGTGGTTCGATTATGGGCGCACTTTATAAGGGTCTGATGGTTGCCGGTGTGCTGGCAGCGATCCCGTTTTATTTTGTCAGCGTGAAGATGATGGGCGCAGAAGGTACAGCGTTGTTTGGTTGTGCACTGATTGGCCTGGCACTGACAGCCGCAATGGTGTGGATTACTGAATATTACACCAGCACCCATTTTGGCCCTGTGAAACACATCGCCCAGGCTTCCACCACCGGCCACGCAACCAACATCATTGCTGGTCTGGGTATTTCCATGAAGTCCACGGCATTACCGGTACTGTCAGTCTGCGCCAGTATTTTTGGTGCCTATGAACTGGCCGGTCTTTATGGTCTGGCGATTGCTGCAACCTCAATGTTGTCCATGGCCGGTATCATCGTGGCACTGGATGCCTACGGGCCGATTACCGACAATGCCGGTGGTATAGCCGAGATGGCCGGACTGGATGAAAAAATCCGCAATATTACCGATCCGCTGGATGCTGTCGGAAACACGACCAAGGCCGTAACCAAGGGTTATGCGATCGGTTCTGCCGGTCTGGCGGCCCTCGTATTGTTTGCTGATTTCACGCATAGCCTGGAAGCTGCGGGCAAGCTGGTTGAATTCCGTCTGGATGACCCGGCAGTGATCATCGGTCTCTTCATCGGTGGCCTGGTTCCTTATCTCTTTGCGTCCATGGCGATGGAAGCGGTCGGCCGGGCTGCGAGTTCGGTCGTGATTGAGGTACGCCGTCAATTCAAGGAGATCAAGGGCATCATGGAAGGGACAGCCAAACCGGATTACTCCCGAGCAGTGGATATGCTGACCAGGGCCGCGATCAAGGAGATGGTCATTCCTTCACTGTTGCCGGTGCTGACCCCGGTCATTGTTGCCTTTGGTATGGAAGCACTGATGGGTGATGGCGCTGGTACAAAAGCACTCGGCGGTCTGCTGGTCGGTACCATTATCACCGGTATCTTTGTCGCCATCTCCATGACGGCTGGCGGCGGCGCCTGGGACAATGCCAAGAAATATATTGAGGATGGCAACTTTGGCGGCAAGGGCAGCGAAGCTCATAAGGCTGCGGTGACGGGTGATACGGTCGGCGATCCGTACAAGGACACTGCGGGCCCGGCGGTGAATCCGTTGATCAAGATCATTAACATTGTTGCGTTATTGTTAGTGCCGCTACTTTAATCTGATCACGTTCTGTACAATAAGCGCCATATGTTTATCACATATGGCGCTTTTTTATGTTTACTATAAAAATAATTTTTGCACTGTTACTGCTGGCAGCTGACCTGCCCCAGGGTGTCAGCATGGAAGATTTTTACCAGCGTGAATGCGCAGCAGGCCACCAGAATGCTTGCGAAAAACTGGCGGCTTTGTCTGAAGGTCTCGTGCAACAGAAAAGGCTGGAACAAAGATCAATCGAATTCTGGAAAGATATCAATACACATGAACTGATGCTGGATAAGAAAAAACCTGACTTACAGGATGCCTATCCACTGGTGATGCGTGATTTTTTCAAAATGGATGCGGCAGCGGGCAGTACAGAAAAACTTAATGAGGAACGCCTGCCACAGTGTGCCCTGCATTATCATAATCACTGGTTAAACAAAAAACTCTGGTACCCGGCAAATGACGACGGCTTGCCGGACTGGCCGGCCATCTACATCTACATCGTCGACCATTATTATGGTTATTGTTTGAAGAGCCTTTAGGTGATTTTTTTCTTTCCTGCTGCTGGATAGAGCATCCACACAGCTATAAATTAATCCTGTTTCTCTACTGAATGTGAAAGGCGGGCCAGTTGTGTTTTGATTTCGGCGAACCGGACAGCGCCTGTAAAAATCGCCAGCAACATAAATGACATACCCCCACCAAATACAAGTATCAACAGTGACGTTATGCGTTGAATTTCATTACCGGAGAAATTTTCGGCCATATGCGCACCTCCCCACCACAAAATTACGGCCATCACTACCGATGCTAGCAAGAGGCGTGGTGCGCCGTGTCGTAAACGCTGGTCAAATTCGAGATGCCCTCGCCGTAGCAGTATCAAGGCAAGAACGCCGGCATTTAACCAGGCTGTCAGCGCTGTCGCGAGAGCAATACCGACATGTGCAAGGAATTGCATCAGGATGATTGCAAGCACGACGTTTGCAATCATTGTCGCGATTGCGACCTTGACTGGTGTGCGAGTGTCCTCGCGGGCAAAGAACCCGGGCGTCAATGCCCTGACCAGGACATAGGCTGGAAGTCCGACCGCGTAAGCTGAAAGTGCGCCTGCGGTAGCATTGACATCTGTAATGTCAAACGCGCCGCGCTGAAACAGCACTATTATTATTGGTTCAGTAATTACCATCAAGGCCGTTGCTGCAGGCAAGGTAAATGCAAGTACGAATTCGATTGCCCTGTTTTGACTGACTTGCGCAGCGGAAAATTCACCGGAATGTAATTGACGCGTGAGTAATGGCAACAGTGCAATGCCAACTGCAATCCCGACTGTGGCCAGCGGCAGCTGATACACTCGGTCGGCATAATAAAGATATGAAATCGACCCTTCCTGCAGTGTTGATGCCAGGATGGCACCGATCACCAGATTAATCTGCACCGCCCCCGCTCCAATTAATGCAGGTCCCGTCAATACCAGCAGGCGCCGCACATCAGATGTTAACCTGGGGCGGGGCAGGGTAAACAAAATACCGGCACGTTTACAGGCACAGGTGACCCATAGGAATTGCAAGAACCCCGCCGCTGTAACGCCCCAGGACAGAGCATGCCCTGGTGCCGATAAAATACCAGTGCCCAGCGCGAGTAAAATTGAAATCATCACAACGTTGAGCAAAATGGGCGAAGCTGCGGCCACACTGAAACGGTGGACTGAATTCAACATACCGCCCATTAATGCGACCAGGACTGTAAACAGGAAATAGGGGAAAATCACGCGGGTCAGTTCAACTGTCAGTGCAAATTTTTCAGGATTGTTTGAGAATCCCGGTGCGAATACGTATACCAGCCAGGGCATCGCCAGCTCTGCGGTGAGTGTAAAAATCAAACAGATACTACCGAGTATTGCTGCGACTTCACCCGCGAATCGGACCGCGGGTCCTTGCCCTTCAGACGTCAACTTGCGGGAGAACAACGGGACAAAAGCTGCGTTGAATGCACCTTCGGCAATCAGACCCCGAAAGAAATTGGCCAATCTTAAGGCGATGAAAAAAACGTCCGCAATCATCCCGACACCAAGGACGTGCGCTATCAACACTGTGCGTACGAATCCGAGAATACGGCTGGCCAGGGTCCAGCTGCTGATGGTTACGATAGGACGGAATAGCGCCATTATGATATTTAGAATAATCCAGCCATGGATCTATATACGTTCAACTGTTGTGTAAGCCGCATAAGTTATTGTTTGCATTGGTTCGATTTCCCCTGGATAAACCCGGGGCATGATGAAATTCGTATTGAGTAAAATTTACTTGCTCTTACAATGACACATCGTTCTTCCCGACACGAGTGCCTGACCGGAGATATAAAACATTTACAAACACTGCATCTGCATGGGTATCACGCCTTGTAAGTTCTGTAGAAAGGAATTATATGGCCCGGTTCAGATTGTTGTCTAATGCAATGATCACGCCGGGCACAAGGGCCACCACGCTACGTTTATTGTTCTGGGCGGGTATCATAGCGCTCGCGGTAGTCTCCGTCATTCCCCGTGAATACCTCATGCCACCAGGTTTTAACACGTGGGACAAGCTCCAGCACGTCCTTGCATACAGCATATTGTCAGTGCTTGGCGGTCTGGCATATCCCGGGAAAAAATACCTTGCGGCAATTTTCTTTGGCCTAGTCATCCTGGGGAGTGGACTGGAGCTGATTCAATCAATTGTTCCAAATCGTGAAGCCAGTTTTTGGGATGGGGTTGCCAATACCATTGGAGCAGGAACGGGTATCTTTATTGCATTATTCTTTTTTCGTGTAAAGAACAAGTCGCCAAAGTGCATGTAAATTCGTGAACGCATATCTCGGGATCAAACGCTGTGGCTCCTGGATCATGCGCCAGGCCCATTCGAAGCCAGCGTGTTGCATCCATACCGGCGCCCGTTTTTTTTCACCTGCCATGAAATCAAAAAGTCCGCCGCAGGTTTTTATCCAGCCGATACCAACAAGTTTCTCGCAGTTTTGTACGGCAAAATTTTCCTGTCCTGGCCGGCCTAATCCTACCCACAATACATCCGGTTTTGTTGCGCGGATTTTCTCACACAGAACGTCTACTTCATGCCCTGCAAAGTAACCATGGTGCCTGCCCACCCAATGAAGCTTTGGATAAAGTTGCTTTGCTCTGGCGTAGGCTTTCGCGTTGATCTCTTCTTGACCGCCCAGTAAATAGAATCTCAGTCCATTTGTCTCGCCGCTCTTTGCCGCAACATGAAAAAAGTCCGTTGTGGCGACCCGTTCCGGTAAAGATTTACGGCCGAGTAGCCATGAGGCCAAAACAACGGACATGCCATCCGCATGAATGATGTCAGCTCGTTTGATGGTATCACTGAATTCGGGACTGCTGCCTGCAAGTGAAATACACTGCCCATTCGAGGAAAATACGAGTTTGGGCAATTGTTCTTTCTGGCGGGCCTCAAGGCAATCATGGACCATGATGTGCGCGAGTTCTGCAGCAGTAAGCCGCGCAACAGGTAAACCACCGATGATCACCTGTTCACAGGATTGACTATCAGGTAACGCCATTATGTGTTCGCCGTTGTTTGCTATTGATTAGGGACACTAACGAGTGAACGCAGCAACAAAATTACGGTCATAATAAGGATTTTCAAATCCAGTGTCATGGACCAATGATCAATATAGTAGCGATCGTGCTCAATGCGGACAGTCATTTTGGGCAGCGTGTCGGCACTGCCCCGGCAACCATTGACTTGTGCCCAGCCGCTGATCCCGGGTTTTACCTTGTGGCGGTCATCATAACCATTAATGATGGTCTGGAATTCATGGTTATGCGCAATGGCATGAGGACGCGGACCTATAAGCGACATCTCTCCTTTTAAAACATTAATCAGTTGCGGTAACTCGTCCAGACCGGTTCGGCGTAAAAATCTGCCGACCCGTGTTACGCGACTGTCATCCAGATCAGTGTGTTTGCTGTCACAAGCATCTTCCATGACTGTCATGGTCCGAAACTTGATTACCTCAAAAACAGCATGATTCAATCCATGTCGGCGTTGGCGAAACAGGACAGGACCGGGACTGTCAATTTTTATGGCAACTGCAATTACCGCCATTAACAGGCAGGCAGGCGCAATCAGCAATGCGGTCACCCCGTAATCAAATATCGCCTTTTGAATGCGTTTGCCCTCCGGACCAGGCTGCCCTTGTGTCATGAACTATCAGAAAATGTCATATGTCAGGACACAATAATATCAGGTCAGAATCTGCCCGCAATAAATAAAGACCTGTTGATAAATCAGGGTTGATCCGAAAGAATACTGGTTAAATTCCATCTATGAAAATTAATAATCTCTTGCCCTTGTGTTATCGCTCGCTGTTGAATGTAAGAACCCGGATCGGCGTGCTATGAATGATCAACGTTTTAGCGAGTCGCTGTCAGTGGGTAATGGCGTAAAGCGGATTGTTGGAGTGATATCATTTATGAATATTGGTGGGGCACAATCCGCACTGCTCAGGTTGGCCAGAGGACTGCGCGCCCGCGGGCACCTTGTTGAAGTCTGGTGCCTCTATGAGAAAGCATCTCCAGCTATCAGTGACGATCATCTGTTTACATTTATCGCCAGGCCCCGACTTTCACTACTTGAATACCTAAAAGTCTATATCAGGCTGGTGTTGCGATTCAGGCGGATGAAACCGGATGCAGTGATTGGCTTTCTGCCATTGGGAAATGTATTCGGTTTGTCCGCAGCTGCACTGACAGGTATTCCCCGGCGCGTCGCGTCACAGCGATCGCCAGGGACCACTTATGGAAAAGTGGTGCGTGTGCTGGATCGTATGTTTGGTGTTACAAATATTTACCATTCGATTACCTGTGTGTCTGAAGCGGTGCGGGCTTCTTTTTCAGGTTATCCTCGCCAGTACTGTGACAAGCTCAGTGTTATTTATCTCGGCATCGACTGGGTGCCATCAGGGTTGGATAAGACATCTGCACGGCAGCAGCTGGGATTGCCGCTTGATGGGCCATTAATTATCGCCGTAGGCCGCCTGGAAAATCAGAAAAACCATTCCTTCCTGATTAATGTTGTAGCAAAAATTAAAGACCTACATGTTGCAATTGCTGGTGAAGGAACTCTGCGGCAAGAGCTTGAGCAACTTGCGCATTCTTCAGGTGTTGCAGATCGCATTACTTTACTTGGGCAGCTGGATCAGAATTCGGTCCGGCATTTGTTCAAGGCAGCGGATATTTTCGTTCAACCGTCACTCTACGAAGGGCAGGGTAATGCCCTGCTGGAAGCCATGCACGCAGGCCTTCCTGTCATTGCCAGCGATCTTCCCGAGCACCGGGAAACCTTATGCGATGGATCAGATAATATTGCCGGCCTGCTGGTGTCGCTGGATGACATTGATGGGTGGGTCAATGCATTACGGTGCGTGATTGACGATCCGGTGTATGCTAAAAATATGGGAATGCATGCCATGGATCTGGTACAAAATCGATTTCCACTGGACCATATGATAGATGAATTTGAAAAAGTATTAACCGGACAGATTACTAAGTAACCTGATCCGTTGCGACTTTCCCTGGTGCAGCTTATTAACATCAAATGAAGTGAGGATAATTTGGCAACTGAACAAGCTCAGGATGCGAACAAGACCAACGTCTTCATTTCCTATTCTCGCAAGGATCAGGCCTTTGCCGATAATCTGGTAGATGAACTCACGACGCGCGGCTACTCTGTACTTATCGATCGGCAGGATATTATGCCGGGCGAGCCCTGGAAAGATCGCATCGCCAATCTGATTGAACAGGCAGATACAGTCGCCTTCGTGATCAGCCCGGACTCAATTGCCTCCCCGGTCTGTAAATGGGAAGTAGAACATGTCGCAGAATTGAATAAACGCCTGGCCCCCATAGTCTGGCGCGATGCTGGAGATGATAAAATTCCGGCCCAGATCACCAAGCTCAATTACATTTTCTTTAACCGTCCCGCTATCACTTACGACCAGGCGCTGGAAAAACTGGTTATTGCCCTTGATCTGGATATCGAATGGATACGTGAACACACACGTTTGGGCGCACTGGCCCAACGCTGGACTAAAGGTGGCGGTTTATTACGCGGCAAGGAGCTGGAGGCGGCCGAACGGTGGCTGGCCGACCGGCCCCGCAATACTCCACAACCCACCGATGTTCACATCAGCTATATAGCTGCGGGCCGCAAGGCCGCCACCCGCCTGCAACGATTGCTTGTGACCGGATCGATGATCACTGTTGTTATTGTCGGGTTCCTTGCTTTCTTTGCGCTTTACCAGAAGCAAATCGCAGAAACCCAGCGCGACCAGGCTCAGGCCAATCTTGATCGCGCGCTTATTACGCAATCCCGTTTTCTTGCTGACCTTTCGCAAAAAAAGTCGAGATCGGGAGATGCAGTGATCGGTATGTTGCTGTCACTGGAAGCGTTACCCTTGCCGGGAAAACAAAACCGGCGACCCTGGATCATTGAGGCCAACCGCAGCCTGGCGGAAGCAATACACGCCAGGCACAACATCTCAGTGATCAATGGTCTTGGTAACACCCTGACTTCAGCCGTGTTCAGTCCGGATGAAAAAAAGATTGCTCTCTCATTGACTAACGGATTGGCAGGTATCCTGGATGTCGCAACCGGCCAGGTCCTGGTTACCCTGCACGGACACCAGGGCGATGTGCTGGCAGTGGCTTTCAGTCCGGACGGAAAACGTATCGTGACCGGAGCAGGCGACAATACGGCCCGTATCTGGGACAGTAATACCGGTAAATCAATAACTGTGATGGCAGGCCATGAGCAACCCGTACAGGCAGTTGCGTTCAGTCCGGACGGAGAAATGATTGCGACCGGATCGGATGATGGCTCAGTCCGGATCTGGGACGCGCATAATGGCAACGCCATAAATGTTCTGCATGGTCACCAGAAAACTGTCTACGCTGTTGTATACAGCCCGGCGGGTGACCGTATCGTATCCGGTTCAAAAGATGCTACGGCAAGAATATGGGATGTCGCTACGGCAAGTGAAATAGTTGTATACAGCGAACATTTAAATGCCGTGACTTCCGTTGACTTCAACAGTGACGGCACGCGTATCGTTACTGGCTCCTGGGACAATACAGCACGCATCTGGGATGCTGAAACAGGCCAGCATACTTTTGCCGTTCTCAATGGACATGAAGAATCCATTTATTCAGTTGCCTTCAGTCGCGACGGCAGGCGTGTTGTGACCGGATCACGGGATAAGTCGGCACGCATCTGGGATGCGGACACGGGTGAGCTGCTCAAAACGCTCAGGGGATTCGGCAGCGTGGTCGAATCGAGTGCTTTCAGAAATTCCGGGAAGCAAGTCATGACTGCATTGCGTGATGGATCCGTGTGGATATGGAATATAGATAAAGGCGCTGAAGTGACATTCCTGGAAGGGCATGAAAGCACGGTTTATTCCGCCGCATTCAGCCCGGATGGACAACGTGTAGTGACAGGTTCGCATGATAAAACTGCCCGCATCTGGAATGCCGCGACCGGAGAATTGCTTACGGTTCTTGGCGGTGGTCATACGGCTGAAATACGGTCAGTGGCCTTTGATCCCGCAGGCAAACGTATTGTGACCGCGTCAGCAGATGGAACAGCGAGAATCTGGGACGCCGCTACGGGTGCAACGATCACCATAATCAAAGGGCATGAGGGTGCCGTTCATACCGCCAGTTTCAGTCCGGACGGGAAAAAAGTCGTGACCAGTTCGGATGATCAAACCGTACGGGTCTGGGATGCGGATACCGCAGATTTGATCACGTTAATCGAGGGCCATAATGATATTGTCTTTGCCGCAGCTTTCAGTCCGGACGGTAAATGGATAGTTTCGGGCTCAAGAGATGATACTGCACGGATCTGGAATGCGGATACCGGCATGGAGATAAAAGTTTTTACGGGACATGCAGACAATGTTACGTCGGTCGCGTTCAGCCCGGACGCGAAATACATCGTGACCGGGTCGTATGACAATACTGTGCGGATCTGGGATGTTACTACCGGCAAGGAGATAAATGTACTGCGCGGACATGAAGGCTATGTCTGGTCGGTTGCATTCAGCCCGGACAGCAAGCGCATTGCATCAGCATCCTATGATCATACGGCCCGGGTCTGGGACACCGGAACCGGGGAGGAAATTTTTGTTCTGAGCGGCCATACGGATGAAATATGGTCAGCCTCATTCAGCCCCGATGGTCAGCGCATCGTTACCGCTTCAAACGATCAAACGGCACGGATCTGGTACGCTGCATTTACCTCAACAGGTGAACTGGCCGATTATGCCCTGTCAGTTGTGCCACGTTGCCTGAACAATGGGCAGCGACAGATGTTTTTTCTCGATCCGGAACCTCTTGCAGAGACCGATCCGCTGTACTGCAGGAAGTGGCAACACCTGCAGAGTCTCAGGTAAATTATTTATTCCTCGAAACTGACACGATATGAATTTATTGTCGGAATAGATTTAATAGTTCAGCTGTTTCATAAAGCGGCAAACCCATCACGCCGGAGTAACTTCCGTCCAGTCGTTCAATAAATGCCGCAGCGTGGCCTTGAATTGCATAACCGCCGGCCTTGCCGATGGGCTCACCGGTTTTGCAATAACTTTCGATATCTTCCTCGCTCAGGGGTTTGAAATAGACACGGCTGATGCTGGTTTTAATTTTTTCACTCGTTTTATTTACGACTGCAACGGATGAATAAACGTAATGCAGGCGACCGGAAAGTTGTGTCAGCATGGCAATGGCCTGTTCATTATTCCCGGTCTTGCCGAGCACCACGTCATCCAGAATCACTGAAGTATCCGCCCCGATGATGACGAAAGATTGATCGGTATTGATTTTTGCTTTTGCCGCTTTTGCCTTTTCCAGCGCCACGCGTTCAACATACACGCGCGGGTGTTCCTTGCTGTCCCAGTGTTCGTCAATATCAACCTCAACGATTTCAAATTGCAGGCCGATCTGTTGCAGTAATTGCTGACGACGGGGGGATTTCGAAGCGAGGTAGATTTTCATTTTTGATTAACAGGCCGTAGTTATTCCCGATGATATGGATGATTCTTCATGATCGTCCAGGCACGATAAATTTGCTCAACCACAATGACCCTCACCAGCGCATGAGGTAATGTCAATGATGACAAGGACCACAGCATGTCTGCCGCCTTTTTAAAATCATCGGCCAGCCCGTCGGCACCGCCTATTACAAATGTTACATCGCATCCCTGTTGAGACCATGACTCCATTTTTTTTGATAGGTCTGTGCTGTTAAATTGTTTTCCTTTTTCGTCCAGGGCAATGATCATGGATCGTTTCGGTACCGCCACCCTTATCTTTTTATCTTCTTCGGCAATATTTTTCGAGGCCGGGTTGTTCTTGCTACGTGTTGCGGGTGTGATTTCAATCAGGCTAAGGTGTAACTCGTCGGGCAGGCGTTTATTGTAGTCAGTAAAACTTTCCTTGACCCAGCCGGGCATGCGCTTGCCGACTGTGATGAGATGCATATGCATGATTAATGGGTTGAGATTTGCCTGGAGTCAACGGACCATAGTTTTTCCAGTTGATAATATTCCCGTATGACCGGGCGCATGATATGAACGATGACATCGCCCAGGTCAATCAATGCCCAGTCGCCTTGTTGTATTCCTTCGGCTCCCAGCGGATGGATTTTTTTCTCTTTAACGGCTTCCAGGGTCTTGTCTGCCAGCGCCTTGACTTGCCGGGTGGAGTTGCCGCTCGCGATGATCATGGTATCGGTGATAGAAGAGATTTTTTTAACATCAATGGTCTGGATATCAAAAGCCTTTAATTCCTCGAGTGCATCAATAACAATTTTGCTCAGTTCGTTTGCCGTCATGTATTAACCTGTTTGATAGATGTTATTAGTATAGATGAAGTCGATCACCTCGTCCGGCAGTAAAAAATCCGGGTTACGTTTTGTATGGAAAATATCGCGTATCTGCGTTGCCGAAATATCCAGCAACGGCATGAATACTTCGTAGATCCTGCCGGACGGCTGTTCATGCAATTGTGACATCTCCCCGGTGCCATGTTGTTTCAGGAGTTCTGCCAATTCGGATGATTCGGGTTTAACAGGACTGCCAGGCCGCTCTGCTATGACGATATGTGTTTGCTCCAGCAAGGCCTGCCAGTTATGCCAGGTATTGAGGGTCTTGAAAGCATCTGTGCCAATCAGCAGGCAGAGGGGTGTATTGCCAACTTTCTGGCGGACCAGTTGCAGGGTGTCGATGGTGTAGGAAATGTTTTGTCTGTGCAGTTCACAATCATCCACCGTCAGCCCCTGCAGGTTGTTTATGGCCAGCTCCAGCATGGCCAGTCGTTGTTCCGGTGTGGCGACTGGCAGGTTGCGGTGTGGCGGTGTATGCAGTGGTATTAAACGCACCTCGGAGAGATCAAGCCGCTCATAACATTCCAGTGCCATGCGCAGATGTCCGTGGTGGACTGGGTCAAAAGTACCGCCCAGAATGCCTATCGGTCTGGTCATTAGTTATCAGTTACAAATCATATGACGATAGTGACATTGATGAGAAAGATGACACCGGCATTTTTCAGAATTCTTATGACTTATCACTAGTAACTTGTCACTGCCTTATTTGTCCGTCACCAATAACCACATATTTCTGTGAGGTGAGCCCTTCCAGGCCAACCGGGCCGCGTGCATGGAATTTGTCTGTACTGATACCGACCTCTGCGCCCAGTCCATATTCATAACCATCGGCAAACCGCGTCGAGGCATTGACCATGACCGAGCTGGAATCCACTTCACGCAGAAAACGCCGGGCCCGTTGCTGGTCTTCGGTCACGATGCAGTCCGTGTGGTGTGATCCGTATACTTCGATATGATCCATGGCTTCATCAATATTTTTGACTATGCGCAATGACATGATCGGGGCCAGGTATTCCGTGCGGTAGTCTTCCTCAGTGGCTGCTTTTATACCAGGCAATAACTTGCGTGATTTCTCGCAACCCCGGATCTCAACATGGGCCTGTTCAAACATGGGCCCGAGTTTTTCGAGTACCGTCTTCGCAACTGCTTCGGCAACGAGCAGACATTCCATAGTATTACAGGTGCCGTAGCGCTGGGTCTTGGCGTTATAGGCAATCTTCACCGCCATTTCAAGATTGGCCAGGTCATCAATATAGACATGACAGATGCCGTCCAGATGCTTGATGACCGGCATGCGTGCCTCGGAACTCACACGTTCGATCAGATTTTTACCGCCGCGTGGCACAATAACATCGACGAATTCGGAAAGACGTAATAATTCACCTACCGCCTGGCGATCGGTTGTTTCAATGACCTGCACGGCATCGGCAGGCAGTCCTGCTGCAACCAGGCCCTCGTGGATGCATGCAGCAATGGCCAGGTTGGAATTGATCGACTCGGATCCGCCACGCAGGATAGTGGCATTTCCTGATTTGAGACACAGTCCCGCCGCATCGGCGGTAACGTTGGGCCTGGATTCATAAATAATGCCGACCACGCCCAGCGGTACGCGCATTTGTGCAACCTTGATCCCGCTGGGTTGTTGTTTCAATTTGGTCATGTTGCCGATAGGGTCTTCCAGTTTTGCTACCTGCCGCAGTCCGTCCGCCATGGCGTCTATGCGTTCCGGTGTCAGCTCCAGCCGATCCAGTAAAGCCATGTTCAGGCCGCCTTCTGTGGCTGTGTGCATATCGATCTGGTTTGCATCCAGTAATGCCTGCTGACGGTCCAGGATTATGCTGGCAGTTTTTTCGAGAGCTGCGTTTTTAATATCAGTTTCAGCCCGCGCCATGATACGGGCGGCATTACGCGCCCGCTTTCCGGTTTCATAGATATAAGTTTTGATGTCCATCTGTAATAATTTTTGGCCAGTACCCTAATCAGGTAAATTCATACTCATATTTCATGACTGGATGCCCGGTCATGGTCAGCAGAAAGGCCTGCAATATGTCCCACACAATTACCCGGTCAGAACTTTTTATTTTTCTGTCTATCTGCACGGCGAATCGCAACAACCGGTGCAGGTCATCAATCCGGTGCTGGTGCAGGCAGTTTTTTATGGCGCTTTTGCGGCCGTTGTCCCATACACGGTATTCAGTAAATACTTTTTCAAGAGGGGTCCCGGTTTTTACCCGATAAGCTATGGAACACAGCCGTCTAAACTCCCACATCAGGACACCGTAGATATTACCGGGTTCTACACCCTCACTGCGTAACCCGTTCAACATGCGTATGGTCCTTGCCGCATTGGCAGTCAATGCCGCCTCGATCAATTCAAATACATTGTACCGGCTGGAATCTGATACCGCTGCCAGAACATCGTCCGGGGAAATCTCGGTTTTATTGGTCAACAGGCATAATTTGTCTATTTCCTGTTTTGCAGCGAGCAAATTACCCTCGACCCGATCTGCGATAAGGGTTGCTGCCGCCATGCCAATTTGTTTGCCTTGTTTTGCGACCCGCTGTTTAATCCAGTCTGGCAATTGTCCTGCAGCCACCGGCCAGATCTGGACAGTGACTCCGGCCTTATCGAGCGCGCCGAACCATTTGGTTTGTTGTGCCTGTTTGTCCAGACGTTCAGCTGTGATAATCAATACATTACCTATAGGCAGATTCTCTGTGTACTTTACCAGGGTGCTGCCACCTTCCTTGCCGGGTTTCGCACTGCCCAATCGTAATTCAAGCAGGCGTTTCGAGGTGAACAGCGACATCGTTGCAACTTCATTCAGCAGTGAATTCCAGTCAAATCCGCCCGCAACATCAAAGACGATGCGCTCTTCAAAATTCTTCTGCTGGGCATAATGACGTATCGCGTCCGCGCATTCCATCACTTGCAGCGGTTCATCACCGCTGATCAGATAGATCGGCGACAGTCCGGATTTTTTAAGGTTTGCTGCGAGTTGTTCGGCCCTGAGGCGCATGCTTGATTATTGAATGACAGTCTTTAACCTTCTCAAAACACTGGCTGCCGATTGTCGCCTGATTTCGTCCTGCAACTTGTTTTCTTCGTCAGATTTACCAAGCACTGAATCTTCAACAAAAATAAAATCCCGTTGTCCCGTAATGGGCTCTGACTTTACGAGAGTTTTACCGTCGGAGCCCCTTATTGTGAAGTCTGCATAGTACAATATTTCGAATTCCTCTACCTTCCCGGTATCACCGGAAACACTCAATACCTTACGTTCAAATTTTTCATTGCTGACATCTACAACATAATCTGCATCAGTGGCAGTCTTGGCAATTGGCACATCAGCAAATTCCAATTGTTCCCTGATTTCCCTTGCCAGGGGATTGGCGTTACTGGAATTTACATAAACCTTCGATTGCTTCAGTGGTTCGAGATTGGAGCCACGCAATTGAAACCCGCAGGCACAAAGCATGGCCAGGATCAGTAACAACAGGCTGTGTCGTAAATTCATATCTCTTTACCGGGTAACGGATATATATGGTTATTATTGAGTGTATGTAGCTTATTACGAAACGACAATATTCACCAGTCGGCCGGGTACCAGTACTATTTTCCTGATGTTTTCCGGGGTTACAAAGCGCTTTACATTATCGTCAGCCAGGGCGATCTGTTCTATTTCAGGCTGCCCGGCATGGGCCGGAACCGTAATATGTGCCCGTACCTTGCCATTGACCTGAACCACCAGTTCGACCTCATCCTGTTGCATGGCCTGCTCGTCTGGCTCCGGCCATGACGCCTTGAGGATGTCATCTCCATAGCCCAGATCGTGCCAGAGGTAGTCACAGACATGAGGAGTAATGGGAGACAATAATCTTAACAGTATGGAAAAGCCTTCGGTGTAAGCAACATTTATGGCCATAGCTTCATTGATTCCATCCATGGTCGCATCCAGGTTCGCCGCACCGGATATTCCCTCGAGTGCGTTTAATAATTTCATACCTGCGGATGCAACCGTGTTGAACTGGAATTTTGCAATATCACGGTTCGCCTGTTCCAGCAGGCCATGGATAGTCCGACGTGCGTTTTTAATGTGCGGAGGTGCCTGATTCAAGTCGACATTCCCTGAAACTTTCAATCCTGTTGAAATATACAGGTGATGTTCATGCGCGAATTTCCATAAGCGTTTCAAAAACCGGTATGCGCCTTCTGCGCCTGAGTCAGACCATTCCAGTGTTTGTTCCGGTGGTGCAGCGAACATCATGAAGAAACGTGCCGTATCTGCACCGTACTTCTCAATCAGCGCCTGCGGATCCACGCCGTTGTTTTTGGACTTGGACATGGTGCCGATACCACCGGGCTCAACCGGTTGGCCATCGTCTTTCAGGACCGCACCGGTACGCTGGCCTTTGGTATCAACCTGGATTTCTATATCTGCCGGATTGAAATATTCAATGCGACCGTTCTCCGGTTTGCGAAAGAAAATCTCATTCAACACCATGCCTTGTGTCAGTAAATTTTCGAAGGGCTCATCGTATTTTACGAGGCCAAGATCGCGCATGACCTTGCTCCAGAAGCGCGAATAAAGCAGGTGCAGAATGGCATGTTCAATGCCGCCGATGTATTGATCTACCGGCATCCAGTAGTTAACGCGTTCATCCACCATCGCATTGTGATTGTCTTTTGAACAATAGCGTGCGTAATACCAGGATGAGTCCACGAAGGTATCCATCGTATCGGTTTCGCGGCGTGCGGACTTTCCACATTGCGGGCACTGGCAGTTGATGAAATCAGCACGCTTGCTGAGCGGGTTGCCTGCACCATCCGGCACGCAGTCTTCCGGCAATACCACCGGAAGTTGATCATCCGGTACCGGCACAGCGCCGCAGTGGTCACAATGTATAATCGGGATCGGGCAACCCCAGTAACGCTGGCGTGAAATGCCCCAGTCGCGCAAACGCCACTGGACCTTTTCTTCACCCAGGCCAAGTTCAGAAAGAATCCTGCCAATTTCCCGACGAGCGAATCCAGACATCATGCCTAGAAGACGTTCAGCGTGAGGTCCTGTGCAATGCTCAAGAAATCCGTCATCGGCGTTTGATTCGTCCCATTCAGTTAGGGAGAAATTCCATACTCGGTCCACGCGCCACGGGATATATGTTTCGCCATTTAATGTTTTTTTCTCTTTTTTAGGAGAACCCCTATGAAGTGGAGCAATTACAGGTTTGATTGGCAATCCATATTTTTTTGCAAAATGAAAATCGCGTTCATCATGCGCAGGTACCGCCATTACCGCACCTTCGCCATAGCCCATTAACACATAATTGGCGACCCAGACCGCTATCTTTTCTCCGGTCAGCGGGTGGGTTACAAAGATCCCGGTGGCCATGCCCAGCTTTTCCATCGTGGCCAGATCTGCTTCCATCACACTGCTGTGTTTGCACTCATCTATAAATTCGGCAAGTTCAGGATTCTTACCGGCAGCGAAAGTCGCCAGTGGATGTTCAGCGGCAACGGCACAGTAGGTCACACCCATGATGGTGTCGGCACGCGTGGTGAAGACCCAGAGTAATTCCTGTTTGCCATCAAGCTCGTAAGGGAAGGCAAAGCGTACTCCGTAACTTTTACCTATCCAGTTGGCCTGCATGAGTTTAACGCGTTCGGGCCAGCCGGTTAACTTATCAAGGTCGGCCAGCAGTTCCTCGTTGTATTGTGTAATCCCCAGGTAGTATCCCGGGATTTCTCGTTTTTCAACGATCGCGCCGGTGCGCCAGCCCCGGCCATCGATGACCTGCTCGTTGGCAAGGACGGTCTGGTCCACCGGGTCCCAGTTCACGACCTGGGTCTTTTTGTATGCGATCCCTTTTTCCAGCATGCGCAGGAAAAACCACTGGTTCCATTGGTAATATTCAGGATCGCAAGTGGCGAGTTCCCTGCTCCAGTCAACTGCAAAGCCCAGCGACTTCAATTGTTTCTTCATATAGGCAATATTGTCGTAAGTCCATTTTGCCGGCGGAACATGATTACTTATTGCTGCATTTTCTGCAGGCAGGCCGAAGGCGTCCCAGCCCATGGGCTGCAGCACATTCTTGCCCTGCATGCGCTGATAGCGGCTGATGACATCACCGATGGTGTAATTGCGTACATGCCCCATATGCAGTTTGCCGCTTGGATAGGGGAACATGGACAGGCAATAAAATTTCTCCCTGGCCGGATCTTCATTTGCCAGAAAAGCCCGGTTCTCTTCCCAGCGTTGCTGCAGGTCCGGTTCGATGCTTGCGGGATCGTAACGGTTGATCATGGAGTAAAAAGTTATATATGAAGGGCGCAAGCATACCGCAGCGCAGACCGGATAAACAAGGCACAGGGTGAAACAATTAAATGAACAAGGCCTTCAATAAGAAGGCCTTGTCATGGGGAAGGTAAACTTACTGCTGGTCGCCTACTGTGAGATTGGCACGGTTCTCTTCAACGATGGCCGTACCAATTCCGGCCACACTGGCCAGATCTTCGACAGATTTAAACTGGCCATTCTGTTCGCGCCAGGCGATGATGGCCTCGGCACGCTTTTCTCCCACACCCTTGATCCCGGACATCAATGTTTCCTTGTCGGCTGTATTGATGTTGACGGACTCAGCGGCATAAAGAGCACAGGAAAAGGCAAGAAAGGTAATTAACAGCAGTTTTTTTATTATATCCATCTGGACGCTCCTTGGTTTATTGATTGATTATTCCTGAACTTCCATGCATTTAATGCACGCTATCTATCATAATCAACATTGCAAAAAAGAAAATCCTCTGGAAAAGGTAAATTTATCGGATGCTCGTTCACCCGATCGGGGTAAATGCGCAACATAAGAATTATTCCAGACAATAAAACCCCCGCCGCAGCGGGGTTTTGGTTCAGAACGAGAATTAATGGTTACCAGTAAATCTGTCCACGTATCATGAATGCGCTGGGTTCATCACCGTCTTTGGCATTACCGGGTTCATTGTAATTCAAAGTGGTGACATAGTTGGCCATCAGGCGCATGGTATTGTTGACATACCAGTTAAGACCAGCTGTTAACAGATGCATCTCTCCGTTGATATCAACGCCGTCATTGTAATCAGCCTCTTCATAACGAAGACCAACTTCCCAGGCACCGATACCACCCTTGCCGACAATACCTTTCGGTTTGATACTGCCCCATTGTGCATTTTTTGTTTCGTAGTTTTTGGATTCTCCAGTGAGGAAAAAGCCAATATCGACCGACCATGCGTCCAGATCAGTCGAGGATTGCCCAATCGCGGCTGTACCGGCAGGTTCAAGATCAACATCCAGGGTAACGTATTCTGCCTTCATGTGTGCAGGCCCCCAGACAGCCGCTGTTTCCAGGCCCCAGCCAAATGCATTATCAGCGAGACTAGTGAAATCAGCATTCAGATTTTTATTAGAGATTAAATGGATAACAGCATCGCGTTGATCGATGTCGATGGTATTACCATTTGGATTTCTGTATTGAATGCTGCCACCAATATGCCAGAGATGAGTAGCATCCTGCATGAAAGGCACACCGGTGACGCGCAGGCCGGCATAGAATGGATCGTCGCATTCTGTGCCTTCATTACAATCTTCATTGGTATCACCTACAGCGCGGCCAAAGATACCAGCGTGTGCGGTCCAGCGCTCTCCCCCTAAAAATGCAGCAAGGCCCATATGACGTGCCAGCTGGATTTCGCCATCAGCATAGATGGGGCGGTTCATGAAAGTCATGTATTTGGAACTGGAAAGTGTGGAAAATCCGGACGGGAAATGGGATTGTCCCGCCTTGACCCACCACGCGGTTCCGCCCGCAGTCTTGTCCTTATAACCGATGTAAGCATCCTTGATGTCCACTTCGTTTTCCGCTAAATCCGCTTCCAGCTTGCCGATCCATCTTTTCCAGAGTTGTGCTTCAAATCCCAGACGGGCACGGCGCAACTCAAATCCTGATGTGAGCCGGGTCTTGTCACTGTCGGTGGCAATGTAGTCCGCCATAACACGGCCTATCGGCTGCCATTTAAAATCACCATCGGTCGATTCAAAGCTGATTTTGTCCTTGGTTTCGATCTTTGGCAGAGATTTGGCTGCAGTTTTAATCTCGGCCTGGCCTTCGGTGTTGACTTCATCATCGGCCCTGGCAGCGCTACGCAACAGATTAGCTTCATCTTTGGTAAGTGTGCCCTTCTTTTCCATGATATCGATAAGTTCCAGCATGGCATCATTCGCCGCCATGGCAGGTGTTGACAGTACGGCCAGGCATCCGAGGATGACTGAACCACATATTGATTTAAAATGTGTTTTACTTAACACAGCTGTTCTCCTTCATATATGAATGTATTCGGGATTGAAAATTTTCATGTCCGCGCTTATAAGCCAACTTTTATGAGATCCCCAAGCCTACAAACTTCTGGAAACGTTACAATACGCAAGGTCTGTTGCAACAACATGACCTGTATATGACAGCAGGATTAAACAAAAATGAATGTTCTGTGACAAAGTTGAATAAACCACGTCAGGTTTTATTCCTACTTTGCGGGGGCAATTAAATCTAATCAAACCTGTAATAAAGTTGTAATATGCGTGCGGTTAAATGCGTCCATGCTTGAAGCGAGCCTTGATCATATGAAAGCCAAAATACTCATTGTGGAAGATGAGGCTGCCATCAGGGAAATGCTTGGTTATACCCTGATGAAGGATGGTTATGCGTGCCAGGAAGCTGCGGATGTGGAACAGGCGCGGGCCATCTTACTTAAAGACCGGCCGGACCTGATCCTGCTGGACTGGATGTTGCCCGGCGTCAGTGGCATCGATTTTGCGCGCCGGCTGCGCAGCGACAGTGATACACAGAATGTCCCCATTATCATGCTGACTGCGAAGGGCGATGAGGCAGACAAAGTACGTGGCCTGGATACCGGCGTGGATGATTACATTACCAAACCATTTTCCACCAGAGAATTACTGGCCAGACTGCGGTCTGTGCTTCGGCGTTATAATAATGATGATCAGAAAGGAGTTATTGCGATTGATGGCCTGGTCCTGGATCCGGATACTTACCGTGTTACTGCCAGGGACGAAATAATCGAGATCAGCCCAACCGAATTCAAGTTATTACATTTTTTTATTACCCACCCGGAGCGCGTTTATACCCGTACCCAGTTACTGGATCATGTCTGGGGACAGAATGTTTATGTTGAAGAGCGCACGGTGGATGTACACATACGGCGCCTGCGCAAAACGCTGGAGCCGTCAGGTTTTGACAGGTATATACAAACGGTGCGCAGTGTCGGTTACCGTTTTTCTATACGCTAGCTGTAGTGTGAGTTTATGAAAGAAGACATATGGCGATTTACAGTCGTATTTTTATTCAGCCTGGTTACTGGCCTGGTAACACAGCAAGTAGTGATTTGCATGTTGGCAGGTATTTTACTTTTCCTGATATGGCAATACCGGGTCCTCAGACAACTCCACCTGTGGTTGCAGCGAAGAGGCGGCAGTAATCCACCGGAATTACCGGGCATCATTGATGATATCTGCCGTGAAATCGATTTTCTACGTGAGCGGCACAAACACCGCAAGGACAAACTTGCAGGTTTTCTCAGGCGTTTCCAGGATGCAACAGCATCCTTGCCTGACGCAGTGATTATACTTGGAGATTTTGGCGTTATTGAATGGGCCAACGATAAGGCCAAAGAATATCTCGGTGTGCGTTGGCCACAGGACCGCCGTCAACGGATTTTCAACCTGATCCGCAATCCTGAGTTACACAATTTCATGAACAGCGAGCAGGGCCGATCAGATAACTGGCTGCATCTGGAATCCCCGGTTAACTCCAGACAGATACTGGAGATTCGTATCGTCCCTTACGGCGGCGATCAGAAATTACTGGTGGCGCGGGACATTACCAGCATCTATCGAAATAATCAGATGCGTAAGGATTTTATTGCCAATGCCTCACACGAGTTACGCACACCACTGACCGTTATCTCGGGTTATCTCGAAGGTCTGGATGACGAGTCCGATCTGTTGCCATCAGAGGTATCGACACAGATCAGGCAAATGCGCAGTCAAACAGGCCGGATGCAACGGTTGATCGAGGATCTGCTGACTTTGTCCGAGCTGGAGACCGCCAGCCAGCATAAAGAGGGAGAAACGGTATGGGTGCCTGATCTGATTACCAGTATCTATCAGGAGGCCCAGGGATTGAGCGGGCTGATGGAACATATTTTTTACCTGGAATCGGATCCGGACTTGTGTGTGCGCGGCAGTCAACGCGAACTTTACAGTGCATTATCCAACCTGGTGTTCAACGCGGTCCAGCACACACCCGGACACGGGATCATCAAGATTCGCTGGTATGCAGATACTGGTGGCGCGCATTTTGAAGTCACGGATAATGGAGAAGGTATTGCACCTGAACATATTCCCAGAATCACTGAACGTTTTTATCGTGTTGATAAGGGACGCTCCCGGGACAAGGGCGGGACAGGGCTGGGTCTTGCAATAGTAAAACATGTCCTTGTTCATCATGGTGGAAAATTGTATATCGACAGCCAGGTCGGCAAGGGCAGTACTTTCCGCTGTGATTTTCCCGCCCGTATTATTGTTTATAAAAATCACACGATTGACAGCAGTCGTTCCGCCTGATCGGGTGTATCTCAGAATCTACTTCAACGCCTGTCTTGAAAATGTCATATTGATTTCATTTGCCTGTCATCTCCTTCCCTCAGAATCCGCGCCAGAATAGTTTTTATTTTTATTAATCCTTTCTGGAGAGCCTGTGATGAACAAATTAAAGTTTTTAGGTGCCCGCTTACTGCTGGTTGCCGCAGTAGCCGCGCCGGTTTTAGCCAATGACAAAATCGATCCAGCTTTGCCGGACTATGTAGTTGCCAGTGGTGTTGACGGCAACATTAACAGCGTCGGCTCCGATACGTTGGCGAACCTGATGACCTTGTGGGCGGAGGAATTCAAACGCCTGTATCCCAATGTGAATGTCCAGATCCAGGCCGCCGGATCATCGACTGCCCCGCCGGCCCTGACCGAGGGCACATCAAATTTCGGCCCCATGAGCCGTGCCATGAAAGGGGAAGAAATCGCCGCCTTTGAATCAAGGTACGGTTATAAACCCACCGAAATCAAGGTCGCGATTGATGCGTTGGCGGTGTTTGTGAACAAGGACAACCCCATCAAAGGCCTTAATCTTGCGCAGATTGATGCAATTTTTTCAGCAACTCGCAAGTGTGGTTACTCCGAAGATCTGACCAACTGGGGACAGCTTGGCCTGACCGGCCAATTGGCCAGCAGCCCGATTCAACTGTATGGTCGTAACTCAGTATCCGGCACCTATGGTTATTTCAAGGAAGTCGCGTTGTGCAAAGGGGACTTCAAGAACTCTGTGAACGAACAGCCGGGCTCTGCCTCGGTGGTCCAGGGCGTGACCAAATCGATCAACGGTGTGGGTTATTCCGGTATCGGTTACAAGACATCCGGCGTCCGTGTAGTCCCGGTGGCGAAAAATGGTGATAATTATATCGAGGCCACTGGTGAAAACGCGGTCTCCGGCAAATACCCGCTGGGCCGTTTCCTTTATGTCTATGTCAACAAGGCGCCGAACAAACCGTTGCCCCCGCTGGAACGCGAATTCATTAAAATGATACTTTCCAAAACGGGGCAGATTGTGGTGGTGAAAGATGGTTATATTCCAATGCCATCCACGGTCGCCGGGAAGGAGCTTGCAAAAATCAACGGTACGGATGTCGCTGCCAGTGAATAATCATTAACCCCGCTGTCCCTGCCCGGCCGGATGCCCCGCAATTGCGGGGCATTTTTTTTCGGTCAAACAACATATTCCAGTGCGGTTTAACAGAATTGTCACAATTACTCTCTACACTGCGGGCTATGTCTGAACTGACGTCTATCCCATCCCTGTTGCCGGATTTTAACGCCCCCGCAGCCGTGTCCTACCGGCGCTGGCGCGGCATCAAGGACAAGGCTGCACGTTATCTCATGGCGCTCGGCGGCATCAGTGTCCTGATCGCCATTATCCTGATTGCATTCTATTTATTGTATGTAGTCCTGCCGATGTTCCGTCCCGCGCATATTGAATTACTGTCCAGCTACCAGTTACCGGGGAGCAGCCATGGCCGTACTGTCTATTACGCCATGGAGGAACAGCACGAGATTGGACTCCGTGTAACCGATCAGGGCAACCTGTTTTTTTTCAATACCCGCGATGGAACACTGGTTAACTCAGTAAGCCTGTTGGCTGATCGGCCGGTGCCGGTGCATTCATTCGCTGCCGGCGATCCAACCCAGGGTTTGCTGGCCATTGGCACCAATGATGGCCATGTCCTGCTGGCGCAACATCGTTACCGTGTCACTTATCCAGATGATGTGCGACTGATCACACCAGCCATCGAATTCCCGCTCGGCAACAAGTTCGTGGTGATGGATGTAAACCAGAACCCGATTAAACTGGTTGCGGCACAGGCCGATGAATATCAGGTTTCAATTGCAGCTTTAGTGGCCGATACCCGGATCCACCTCGCTTCATTTACGCGGGAAACCTCATTAATCAGTGACGAAGTGACGATTAATCGTGTTGATGCGTCCATCAATCTGGATAATCCGGTCATACGGATGGTGATGAATGTCGAGCAAAGAGCACTGTATGTGTCAGACATTCGCGGCGACATCAATTTCTTTGATATCAGTAACAAGGAAACACCAAGACTGGTGCAGAAAGTTCATGCTGTACCGGAAGGCATCGAAATAACCAGCCTCGAATTTATGAGTGGTGGAATTTCAATTCTTGTGGGCGATTCCCGTGGCATTATTACCCAGTGGTTTCCGGTGCGGGACATTGAAAATAATTATACGCTGCAGAAAATCCGTAAATTCAGTTCTGAAAGCACACCAATTGTAAATATCGCAGCGGATTATACGCGCAAGGGCTTTACGGCCATTGACCAGCAGGGCTATGTTGGTATCTACCACACCACCGCCCACCGGACCGTAAAAAAACAGCAGATCAGCAAGGGCCCGTTACTGTTTGTCGCGGTTGACCCGCGCGGCAAAGCAATGCTGGTCGAGGATTCCAGCCGGAAATTACAATTCTGGCAGGTGGAAAATAAGCATCCAGAGATCTCCTGGCAATCGATCTGGGGCAAGGTCTGGTACGAAAGCCGGCAGCAACCGGAATATATCTGGCAGTCCTCATCTGCCTCGAATGATTTTGAACCCAAGTTCAGTCTTACCCCGCTGGCTTTCGGCACGCTCAAGGCAGCATTGTATGCAATGCTGTTTTCCATCCCGTTGGCCATCCTCGGTGCAATTTACACGGCGTATTTCATGAATGCACGGATGCGTGCCTATGTAAAACCCACAATCGAAATGATGGGTGCATTGCCCACGGTGATCCTTGGATTTCTGGCCGGACTCTGGCTGGCGCCTTTCATAGAAAAAAACCTGCCCGGTGTGCTGATGTTAATGTTATTGATGCCCGTGACCATGCTGATCAGCGCCTACCTCTGGCAGTTGTTGCCGGAGCGGATGCGCCGGAGCATTCCTGAAGGTTGGGAAGCCGCCATTCTGATCCCGATTATTTTACTCGCAAGTATGGCAGCCATCGCCCTGGGCCAGCCGGTTGAAAATCTTTTTTTCGCAGGCAACATGCCACTCTGGCTGACCAACGTAGCGGGCATAAGTTTCGACCAGCGCAATTCCCTGGTGGTGGGTATCGCCATGGGGTTTGCCGTGATCCCCACGATTTTTTCCATCAGTGAGGACGCGATCTACAGTGTCCCCAAACAGCTGACAACCGGTTCGCTGGCACTGGGGGCCACGCCCTGGCAAACCATGATGCGGGTGGTGTTATTGACGGCGAGCCCGGGAATATTTTCTGCAATTATGATTGGTTTTGGCCGGGCCGTTGGCGAAACCATGATAGTCGTCATGGCGACCGGCAATACTGCGATTATGGATATGAATATTTTCCAGGGATTTCGTGCCTTGTCTGCCAACATTGCCGTTGAAATGCCGGAGTCCGAGGTGGGCAGCACCCACTACCGCATTCTGTTTCTGGCCGGTCTGGTTTTGTTTGCGGCAACCTTTCTGTTCAACACCATTGCGGAAATAGTCAGGCAAAGGCTCCGCAACAAATACAGTAATCTCTGATGAACTTGTCGTTAAGACCATGGCTGGACAGTGGCGCACCATATATCTGGTTGAACGCCGGCGCCGTCAGCGTTTCGTTGATTATGGTGGTCGGATTGATCGCCCTGATCACGGTACGCGGACTGGCCCACTTCTGGCCGGCGGATGTCCTTGCATTTGCATATCACGAACTGGATGGATCAGTGACACGCATCATCGGCGAGATTGTCGATCAGGAAAATACTACTGCATCTCATATTACCCATAAAATGGACCAGGAAGCAGCCAGGGTACTCCGGCGCTACCTGATCAAAACCGGTAACCGGGACCATCTGGGCCTGGATTTCCGTTGGGTCGAGCAGTCTGGAATGCAGGAACAACATTACCCCGAAGAACTGATGGTGGTGGAACGCCGCGAGTGGGGGAATCTGTATGGTTATCTGGCGGGCATTAAAAAAGATGGACAGGACATTTCGAGTCATGCGAATCGCTGGATGCAGTTTCAGCAGCTCATAGCTCAATCTGGTGAGATATTCAAAAAGATCCGTAGCATCGAGAAACACCAGATTGGCGCCATCAATTACCAGATGGAAGAATTACGGATCCGCGGAAAAGGCCTGGTACTGGAAGGAGACGATGATCCCGAAAAGCACCGGCATATCGAAGAACAACGCAGTGAACTGCAGAAGCAATATAACGGCCTCAACGCACAACTGAAGGGTTTGTACCAGTCTCTCAATCAGTACAGCTTTATTGCCCGGCTTGCGGATGGCAAGGAGCTTTCCGTGCCGCTATCCAGGGTGGTGCGTGCCTATCGTCCCAACAGCATGTCAGTATTTCAAAAAATACGGTTCTACTTCATCAAGCTGTGGGAATTTGCCAGTGAAGATCCGCGCGAAGCCAATACCGAAGGCGGCATATTCCCGGCTATATTCGGCACGGTATTGATGGTAATGATCATGGCCGTTATCGTGACCCCTTTCGGGGTCGTTGCCGCGATATATTTACATGAGTATGCCAAACAGAATGTCATGACCCGGATCATCCGTATCGCGGTGAATAACCTGGCCGGTGTTCCTTCCATCGTGTATGGCGTGTTTGGCCTGGGCTTCTTCATCTATTTTCTGGGCGGCTCCATAGATCAATTGTTTTTCCCTGAAAAATTACCGGCGCCAACCTTTGGCACGCCCGGATTGATGTGGGCATCCATCACCCTGGCCATATTGACGGTGCCGGTGGTCATTGTCGCCACGGAAGAAGGTCTGTCACGGGTGCCCCGGGAGATCCGTGAGGGCAGTCTTGCGCTGGGGGCGACCAAGGCCGAGACTTTATGGCGTACAGTATTACCAATGACTGCATCCGCAATGATCACCGGTTTGATTCTGGCGATTGCCCGTGCTGCCGGTGAAGTTGCTCCCCTGATGCTGGTGGGTGTGGTCAAACTTGCACCAACCCTGCCGCTTGATGCCAACTATCCGTTTTTACACCTGGATCGCAAGTTCATGCATCTCGGTTTTCATATTTACGATGTGGGTTTCCAGAGCCCTAATGTCGAGGCCGCAAGACCGCTGGTCTATGCAACGGCGCTGTTGCTCATTTTAATTATTATTGTCCTGAACCTGACAGCCATACGAATTCGTAATAGTCTGAGAGAAAAATACCGTGCCGCAGAACAAAATTGATCCTTTGGAGAAAACGTTGTGAATGAACTGAATACACCCACGCATGCCATGGACCTGGGGTCCGTGGTACGTGCCGGTGATCAATACAATCTGGCCAGTGAAAAAATATGCCTGAGCATCAGGGATCTGAATTTGTATTATGGCAACAAGCAGGCGTTGAAAAACATTAACCTTGATATCCCGGAGAAAAGGGTTACGGCGTTTATCGGCCCCAGCGGTTGCGGCAAATCCACCCTGTTACGTTGTTTTAACCGCCTGAATGATCTGATCGACAATGTCAGTATTGATGGAAAAATCGAGCTGCACGAACAGGACATCAACGATAATCAAATCAATATTGCCGAATTACGCCGCCGGGTGGGCATGGTATTCCAGAAACCCAACCCGTTCCCGAAGTCTGTCTATGAAAACGTGGCTTACGGATTGCGGATACAGGGCGTGAAAAGCCGGCGCGTTCTTGATGCGGCCGTTGAAAAATCACTCAGGAGTGCCGCACTGTGGGATGAAGTGGCTGATCGATTGCATGATAATGCGCTGGGACTTTCCGGTGGTCAGCAGCAACGCCTGGTCATTGCACGGGCAATTGCCATAGAGCCGGAAGTTATTTTGCTGGACGAACCCGCTTCGGCGCTGGATCCGATTTCCACGCTTAAAATTGAAGAACTCATTTATGAGTTGAAGTCCAAATACACCATAGTGATAGTGACGCATAACATGCAGCAGGCGGCCCGCGTCTCGGATTACACAGCCTATATGTATATCGGCGAATTAATCGAGTATTCGGACACCAACACATTATTCACAAACCCGAAAAAGAAAATGACTGAAGACTACATTACCGGACGTTATGGCTAATGCAAAATTCCAGAGGTGCTTGAAATGACAATCAGTGTAGGTACACAACATATATCAAAACAATTTGATAATGAACTGGAGAACATCCGTGAACGTGTTCTGGCCATGGGCGGTATGGTCGAGCAGCAATTGATTAATGCAATCAAGGCCCTGACGGAATCCGAGGTTGAATTTGCACAACTGGTTATCCGCAATGAACCCCAGGTAAATGCACTGGAGGTTTCCATCGATGAGGACTGCACCAAGATCCTCGCCCGGCGCCAGCCTGCGGCAGGTGACCTGCGCCTGGTCATGGCGGTGATCAAAACCATCACCGATCTGGAACGCATCGGTGATGAATCTGAGAAGATTGCCAAAATGGCAATTGATCTTGTCGAAAAACAGGGTCCGAAATCCTACTATGTCGGTATCAGTGCATTGGGCAATCACGCCCGCAAGATGGTCAACGGATCGCTGGATGCCTTTGCCCGTATGGATACCCAGACCGCATTGCAGGTGGCCAGTGAAGAGCCGAAATCAGATGAGATGTACGTGGCCATGCTGCGCCAGTTGATTACCTATATGATGGAAGACCCGCGTAATATATCTGGTACCATTGATGCAGTATGGACGGCCCGTGCACTGGAACGCATTGCCGACCATGCGCGTAATATCTGTGAATATGTGATTTATTTTGTGGAGGGTAAGGATGTGCGGCATATCAGCATTGAACAAATGGAAAAGGAAATTTCTGAAAACAAAAAATAAATTAATAAACTTTTATTGCTGGTCCGCATCGCCCTGTTTACCAGGGACGTTATAATAACGTTCCAGTCAAAAATTTAAAGTAAAGTGTGTGAATGATCTGAACCTTAAACATCCGGAACTCTATATCAACAGGGAACTCAGCCTGCTTGAGTTTAACCGCCGGGTACTGGAGCAGGCCCAGGACAAATCTGTGCCCCTGCTGGAGCGTTTGCGCTTTCTGTGTATCTCCAGCACCAACCTGGATGAATTCTTCGAGATCCGTGTAGCCGGTTTGAAAGAACAGGTGAAGTACGGTTCAGTTCAAACTGCAGTTGACAATATGACGCCGGCGGAAGTGCTGAAGCGCATCAGCGAAATAAGTCGTGATCTGGTCAACGAACAATACAAATTGTTGAATGACGTATTAATCCCGGAACTTGCAAAGGAAAAAATCCGTATTATCCGCAGGGCCAACTGGAAACCGAAACACGCACGCTGGATTAAACGCTATTTCAACCGTGAACTGCTGCCGGTGCTCAGCCCGATCGGACTGGACCCGTCGCATCCTTTCCCGAAAGTCCTGAACAAGAACCTGTATTTTATTGTGTCACTTGAAGGCAAGGACGCCTTTGGCCGTGACAGCGGACTGGCCATTGTCCAGGCACCGCGTTCCTTGCCCAGGATCATTCACATCCCCAAAGACCAGACTTCGGGTTCCCATGATTTTGTCTTATTGTCATCCATCATTCATGCCCATGTTGGTGATCTGTTTCCCGGCATGAAGACCACGGGCTGTTACCAGTTCCGGGTGACGCGTAACAGCGAATTGTTTGTGGATGATGAAGAAATCGATGATCTGGTGCGGGCGCTTGAAGGCGAGCTGCCATCACGCCGGTTCAACGACGCGGTGCGCCTGGAAGTGGCGGACAACTGCACGAAGGAGGTCGCCAGTTTTCTGTTGCAGCAGTTCAACCTGAATATTCAGGATTTATACAAGGTCAATGGCCCGGTTAATTTGAACCGGCTACTTGAGATACACGAACTGGTCGACCGTCCGGACCTGGTCTATCCGGGATTTGTCCCCGACATGCCACCCCGCCTGCTCAAGCAGACCAATATTTTCGAGATCCTGCATAACGGTGACATCCTCCTGCACCATCCTTTCCAGTCGTTTGTGCCGGTCATCGATTTTCTGCGGCAGGCTGCGGCAGATCCTTCCGTGCTTTCCATCAAGCAGACACTTTACCGTACCGGTACTGACTCGGTCATTGTCGAGGCATTGAAAGATGCGGCGCGGTCCGGCAAGGAAGTCACGGTGGTGATAGAACTGATGGCCCGCTTTGATGAAGCAGCCAATATCGAACTGGCGAGTGACCTGCAGGAAGCCGGTGCCCATGTTGTCTATGGTGTGGTCGGCTATAAAACCCATGCCAAGATGATCATGGTCGTGCGGCGTGAAGGCAGGCAGTTGCGGCGCTATGTCCATCTCGGCACCGGCAATTATCATGCGCGCACGGCCAGGCTATATACAGATTATGGATTGCTGACCGGTGATCAGGCTGTAGGTGAAGACGTAAATAAGATATTTCATCAGCTCACTGGTCTCGGCCGGGCGACCAAGATGAAGAAATTGCTGCAATCCCCATTCACATTGAACAAGGCTTTACTGGAATTCATTCGCACCGAGACCAGGAACGCCAGGGACGGTAAACAGGCACGCATCATAGCCAAGATGAACGCACTGGTGGAACCGGAAATCATCCGGGCCCTGTATGAGGCATCGCAGGCCGGTGTGAAGATTGATCTGATTGTGCGCGGGGTCTGTTGTTTGCGCCCCGGCGTCAAGGGAGTATCGGAGAATATCAACGTGCGCTCAATTATCGGACGGTTTCTTGAACATACCCGCGTCTTTTATTTTTATAATGGTGGCGAGGAACTGCTGTTCTGTTCCAGCGCCGACTGGATGCCGCGAAATTTATTCAATCGCGTGGAAGCCTGTTTCCCGATTGATGAAAAGCGTCCGCGTGATCAAATTATGAACTTCGGTTTGTTGAATTATCTTTCAGACAATACCCAGGCCTGGGTATTGCAAACGGATGGCAGTTACAAGCGGGCCAAACCCGGCAGCCATAAACCCCGATCGGCCCAGCTAACATTGCTGGAAAATTATTGCCAGTGATCAGGAAAATTCCAGGCTGACTTTCAGCGTCTTCATGTAATCCGCTTCGAGGGCCAGATCGGCCTCTGTCAAGGGGTGCGTTGCCAGCCAGTTATCCGGAAATTTCATTTTAATCCGGTTCTCCTTGCAGGACATCTTCAATTCCTTGTATGCATGGCCTGCGCGACTTCTGTTCAACACAACAGCCAGTCTGAGCAGCACGATCAAATGACAGATTTTTTGCCGGGTATCGTCCGCCAGTGATTCCAGTCCTTCCAGGGAAATTTTACGCCGATGCGAGCGCACTATCAGGGCCAGGTAATTTTGTTCTTCGCGGGAGAACCCGGCGAGTTCGGAATTCTTTAACAGGTAACCGGCATGTCTGTGATGCTGGCTGTGTGCTATGGTCAATCCGATTTCATGTAACCTAGCCGCCCAGCGCAATAATTTAATATCGGTTTCCGGGTTAAGGTTCATATCCTGTTGCAACTGTTCAAAACAGATCGTCGATATCCTCTCCACGCGCTCGACCTGTTCCCGATCAATGCCGTAACGGCTGATCAGTTCCTCAACTGTTTTTTCACGGACGTCCTGGTTTTTTTGTCGTCCGACCATGTCCAGCAGCAGGCCTTCCCGTAAGGCCCCGTCAGAGACCTGCATGCTCTTGATTTCCAGGGCGTCGAAGATGGCCAGCAGGATAGCCAGGCCGCCCGCCAGTACCGGCGCGCGGTTTGCGTCCAGGTTGGGAAATTTAAAATGCTTGTAATGTTCGGCATCAATTACCGCGTCCTTGAGTTTGTTCAGGCTCTTGGCGTGGATGGCCGGATCATCACCGGAGGTCCGGGTCAGATCACGAATCGTTTGTATGGTGCCGGACGAACCGAACACGTTGTCCCAACCGGTACGCTTGTATATCAGTTCGATAGACTCCAGTTCCTGGCGCGCAAACAGGATCGCCTTACGCATTTTTTTTGAGCTGATCTCGCCTTCCGGGAAATATTTGCCGGTCATATTGACGCAACCCATATACAGGCTTTCAATCAGGTTCGCCTGGTTGCCTTTGCCTATGGCCAGCTCGGTGCTGCCACCGCCGATATCAATGACCAGGCGTTTTTCTGTATCGTTGAAATTGCTGTAACTCACACCGGAAAAAATCAACCGGCCTTCCTCGCGTCCGGAGATGATTTCAACCGGATGGCCAAGTGCCTGACCGGCTTTTTTCAGAAAGGCATTGCTGTTTTTGGCCTGGCGCAGGGTGTTGGTGCCCACGGCTCGCACATTGCGTGCGGGAATATCCTTGATCCGCTGGCAAAATTTCTGCAGGCATTCAATGGCACGCCCGGCGGTCGCCTCATCCAGCCGGTACTCATTATCCAGGCCCGCCGCGAGCCTCACCACCTCTTTCAGCCGGTCGATAATCTGGATGCGGCCGTCGGTTACCGTAGCAACCACCATATGAAAACTGTTGGAGCCAAGGTCTATTGCTGCGTAGGTTTCAGATGGGGCAGACATGCTGTGAAATTGGTTAATCCCGGTCCGGTGTTATCTAGTCAGATGATGATGCGATCGTGCTATGATGAAAGACTATAAGTGATTTGCCAACTACAACCAAATGATAAATTGATGACAAAACAGTCCTTGTTAATTCTGCGTCATGCCAAGTCTGACTGGACAGCAAACATGGAAGATTTTGATCGGCCGCTGAACCGGCGTGGCCTCAAGGATGCGGCAAAAATGGGCAAATGGTTAAGAAAAAACAGGATCATCCCGGATCGCGTCGTCAGCTCACCGGCCATGCGGGCCAGGCAAACAATAGAAATTGTTTGTGAGCAATTGCGCAAGCATGCCCCCGCTATCACCTGGGATGAACGCATCTATGAAGCGCGGCTGGGCAATTTGCTGAGAGTAATTATGGAGCACGGAAAAAAAACTGAATGCCTGTTGCTCACCGGGCATAACCCGGGGCTGGATCACCTGGTCAATCACCTGGCCAAGGACAGTCCGCCACAGAATGAATCAGGAAAATTAATGTCCACAGCGGCCATTGCCATACTGGAATTCGGGGAGAAGGGTATCAGTGATAAACAGGGATCAGCAATGTTGTTGCAATTGGCAAGACCGAAGGAAATATAAAATTATTCATTACAGTTACTTATTAATATCCTGGCAATCCAGTATTTAATTATCGTATTTAACATTTATTTCACCTTACCCGGCGAGTGACTTTTCTTTGAAGAAAAGTCACCAAAAGAACTTTCTCCGGACGCCTTGGCCTGCGGCTACCCGTGATGTTCGTTGCGCCAACGCGCCGCAAAGATTCGCATCCATGCTCAGCTTTGCTAAAAATGACTCCTGTCATTTTTGCGCTACCGCTCGAAAACATGTTCCTTACGTTTTCTACCACCTACCTCCCTGTAGGCGTACCTCTCATCCCGGCAAGGCTTTACGGAAATTAAAAACAATCTTTTTCTCGGCATGACAAAGGGGGTTAGAAAACCAAACGACAGACATGCTCGGATGTATTAATGCCGCGGTGACATGGAGTCAACGAGCAGTCTGACCTTATTGATTTTTGCTTGAGCCGCCTTGTCAGGCTAGTTACTTTTATAAAAATTATTATTGCGAATCTTCAACTACTCGCACCCATTCTTCAAAAGATTCTGCAAGCCAGTTATTTCCGGGTTTCAACATTTTTACGTCATATTGCCGTGGTTTGCCACCAAACCAATTGAACCATTCATTGGATGGTGTATGGACAAGTGGGACATCAAATTCCTTGATATAAAATTCTGTTCCGTCAGGGAAATCCGATTTCTTCGGCAAATTTATTTTCATTTTCTTTTCAATTTTTACGTGGCCTCATGAAAACAGTGTCCACTTTTGTGGGGGAAGATCGGCGTCGATATTGAGCCATTTGTTAGGATCCATTATCTAAACCCAACCAATGGACATATGTTATCTAATAACTTTCTAGTTAATTCTTCTAATGGGCCAAATACTGGAACTGTTTTAAATCCTGATTGGATATAGCGGAGTTCAGTAGATTTATGAAGATCACTAATTATATTTAGAATATCAATTTCGTCATTTGTTAAATTAAAATGTTGTTCAATTCCATTTTCTACGGCTACTTCCCAGCACGCTAACAGGTTATGACTTATCTTTTTCATATCATCAAGAGACATACCAACATGAAGTAGATATGCTTTTATAATTAAGGAACCTCTGATCAAGTCTCCATAATATGAGATCATAGGCAAAAGTAAATCTCATTGGGAGCTAGTTGATGAAGCAAACGAGTTTTTCAGACCTGGCCTACGAGCACAAGAAGAAGACCACTCGAAA
>Ga0214472_10000689_pt1 | contig 41177 bp, 39 predicted proteins | sample RVTome_6_FD_207662 | JGI IMG/M metagenome (GOLD analysis project Ga0214472, IMG submission 207662) | Soil microbial communities from uranium-contaminated site in the Upper Colorado River Basin, Wyoming, United States - RVT140D175 | ecosystem: Environmental > Terrestrial > Soil > Contaminated >...
AGAGTTGTCCCCCCTGACACAGGGGGGACCGCTGGAGCAAAGCGAAAGCGAGGGGGGTTGCCCCACACGACGGCCTCGGTCCCCCCGCCCCGCAGAGTTGTCCCCCCTGACACAGGGGGGACCGCTGGAGCAAAGCGAAAGCGAGGGGGGTTGCCCCACACGACGGCCTCGGTCCCCCCGCCCCGCAAGGTGACAAACATCCTCACCATCGCAACAGGCTCAGGTCGTCAACGTTCGCCGACTTGCGGTTGCGGAAGATCATCAAGACGATGGCGAGACCGATTCCGACCTCGGCGGCGGCAACTGTGATCACGAAGATGGCGAACACCTGCCCAACCCCATCCGACGAGCGGATGACGGACTCGAAGGCGATCAGGTTGATGTTCACAGCGTTCAACATCAACTCGACCGAGAGCAGGATTAGGACGATGTTGCGCCGCACCAGAAGGCCGTAGATGCCGAGGGCGAATAGTGCGGCGGAGAGGATGAGGAACTGACTGAGCAGCATCAGACCGCTCTCCTCTGTTCTTCCTCGGCCGGGTCGAGGTCGCGTCGAGCAATGGTGATCCCGCCGATGAGAGCGGCGAGCAGCACGAACGAGACCACTTCGAAGGGGATGACAAAGCGGCCCAGCAACGACTTGGCGAGCAACTCGGTCGAGGTGGCCTCACCCAGCTCATTCACGATATCTCCGCCAAATGCGTCCACGGAGGCCCAGGCGAGAAGCACAAACGTGGCAATGGAGAGAAAGGCGGGCCAGACCTTGCGCTCGGCGTCGAGACCCTCATCACGACCCGTGGGCGCTCTGGTGATCATGATCCCGAACAAGAAGAGAACGATGACCGCGCCGATGTAGACCAGAACCAGGACCCACGCCACGAACTCCGCGGAGAGCATGAGGAACAGCACCGCGGTACCACCCAGCGTGGCCACGAGGAACAGTGCGGCGTGAACCAGGTTCTTCGCTGTCACCACCCGGAACGCGGACACCACCACCAGGATGGCAACGACCAGGAAGACCCAGTTGATCGGTTGCGAGACCCAGTCACCGACCGTCATGACCTCACTTCTCCAACGCCGGGTTCTCGGGCACGGTCAACAGCCAATCCTGGAGACGGTCCATGTCATGGAGCATCCCTCCCATATTCGACTCCGAGTACTCGTACTCCGGCGACCAGAACAGGGCATCGAAGGGACAAACCTCGACGCAGATCCCGCAGTACATGCACAGGGCGTAGTCGATGTCGAAACGGTCGAGGGTGTTGCGGACCTTGATCCTGCCTCCCGGCTTGTCCGGTTCCTTCTCCTCTTTGTGCCCCTCGATGTAGATACACCAGTCGGGACATTGACGGGCACAGAGCATGCACACCGTGCACGCCTCCTGGTCCAAGGCGATGACCCCGCGCGCCCGGGGCACCGGGGTCTCCTTGACCACCGGGTAGTTGACCGTCGCCAGATGCTTCCCGGGGAGGAAGATCGTCTTGACCATGGTGTAGATGGTCACCCAAAGCCCCCGGGCCATTCCCATCCCGGGGAGGCTTCGCTTCGGGGCTTCAATCATCCGAGCACCACCTTGAACACGGCGGTGATGGCGATATTGGCTAGAGCGAGCGGAACGAGGACCTTCCACGCGAGGCTCTGGAGCTGATCCTCGCGAAATCGAGGGAAGGTCCAACGAAACCAGATCATGATGAAGACGAGGAGGAAGGTCTTCGCCACCAGGATGAGCGGGCCGGCATAGGCAAGAACATCGTCAGGGATCCCGGGGAGCCACCATCCCCCGAGAAACAGAGTCACGGCAATCGCCGAGAGTGTGAACATGTTGGCGAACTCGGCGAGAAAGAAGAACAGGAATCGAAAGCCCGAATACTCGGTCAGATATCCCATGACCAGCTCGGACTCGGCGATCGGCATGTCGAACGGAATCCTGGTGAGCTCGGCCAGAGCCGCGATCATGAACACCGCGAAACCCACGAACTGGAAGATCACAAAGGGGTACCCCGCCGAGACCTGAGCTTCGACGATGCCGGCCATGCTCATCGTCTCCGCCAGGATCACCGCGCCGACCACAGCCAGCACCAGGGGCAACTCGTACGCGATCAACTGACCGGCAGCCCGGAGACCACCCATGAGCGAGTACTTGTTGGCCGATGACCAGCCGGCCATGAGGATCCCGATAGTGCTCAGCGACGAGATGGCCAGGGCGAAGAAGACCCCCACCGAGAGATCGCGGAAGATCAAATCGGGCCCGAAGGGGATCACGACCAAAAGGGCAACCGTGCTCACCAGGACCAGAACCGGGGCGAGTTTGAACACCGGCCGATCGGCCTCGGCCGGTATCAGATCCTCCTTCTGGAAGAACTTGACCCCATCTGCGATGAGCTGAGCCCAACCCCAGCGGCCTCCTGCGAAGTACGGGCCTACCCGCGCCTGCATCTTGGCCGACAGCTTCATCTCGGCGAACCCGATGACCATCCCCACCAGGGGAATCATCAAGGCGACTATGAGCAGCTTGCCGGCGAGAGACACCCAGAAGTTCGAGAACAGATCAGTGAGAAACGAGGTCATCGATCCACGTCCCCCAGAACGAAGTCGAGACTGCCCATGATGGCGATGATGTCAGGTATGAGCACGCCCTCGAGGATCCAGGGGAGAATCGAGATGTTGGAGAAGCTCGCCGAGCGTATCTTGAGCCGGTATGGCCCCTGTGCTCCATTCGAGACCAGGTAGTAGCCCATCTCGCCCTTGGGGTTCTCCGCCCTGACGTAGGTCTCGCCTTTGGGGACCTTGATCACCTTGGGCACCTTTGCTTGAAGTGGTCCCGATGGGATGCCGTCGATCGCCTGTTGGATGATCCGAACCGACTGGCGGATCTCCAGGAGACGCACATGCCAGCGGTCCCAACAGTCACCGTTCTCACCGACCGGGACCTCGAAGTCGAACAAGTGGTAGGGCAGGTAGTCCTCGACCTTACGCAAATCGAATCCAACCCCCGAGGCTCTGAGATTGGGGCCGGAGACACCGTATGAGGCCGCCACCTCCGGTGGCAGAACCCCGACCCCTTTGGTGCGGGCCAGGATTATCTCGTTTCCGGCGACGAGCGAGTTGATCTCGTCCACCGCCACCGTCACCTTGTCCATGGCATCACGAGTCTCGGCGAGAAAACCGGCCGGCAGGTCCTGGATCACCTTGCGGGTGCTCGAACCGGAGCCGTAGGCTGGCTTGACCCCACCTATCCGGTTGAAGTTGGGGTGGAACCGCCCTCCGGTGACTCCTTCCAGCAGATCGAGGACTCGCTCCCTCTCCCGCAGCGCGAAGAACAGTGGAGTGGGTGCACCCAACTCGAGCGGGTACGACGCCATGAAGACGAGGTGGGACGAGATTCTCGCCATCTCGGTGAGGATCAGCCGGATGTATTGCGCCCTCTCCGGCACCTCGATCTCGAGAAGCTTCTCGGCAGCGACGATGAACGGCACCTCGTTTGCATACCCGGACACCCAATCGATTCGATTGACCAGAGTGGTGATCTGGGGATAGGACCTGACTTCGGCTAGTTTCTCGTAGCCCCGATGCATATACCCGATGACCGGTTGGACATCGAACGCTCGCTCGCCATCGACCCGGGCTACAAGTCTCAGGACCCCATGTGTCGACGGGTGCTGGGGGCCGATGTTCAAGGTCATGTCCTCGGTCTCGAGCTCCACCGAAACCGACGACTCGGAGAGATGCCGAACAAGATCCTGGTCTAAGACCACGTCATGCCTCCGGGTTCTCTTCCGATGGGCCTTCCGTGGTTTCCTCGTCACCGCCGGGCATGGGTTCGACGTCGACATTCCCCGGCCAGGGCTTCACCTCGCGGCTCAGCAGCGGATAGCTCTTGCGCAGAGGATTGCCCATGAACGAGTCGGGAAGATAGAGGTTGGCGAGATTGGGATGGCCGACGAACTCGATGCCAAACATCTCATGCGCCTCGCGCTCATGCCAGTTCGCCCCGGGGAACACGTCGACAACGCTGGGAATGACTGGTGAGTCCTTGGCGAGATCGGTCGTGAATATCACCCGGCGCCCCGCGCCGAGGTCGCCGACCGCGGCCAACAGCTCGAATCGCTCCTCGACCTCGTCTCCGGGAGGATCCCCGACCTCGACCTCGGCAGACCAATCCACCGCCGAAAGGAAGGAAAAGAACACCAGTCCCAGCTCATCGCGGGCCGTGGTCAGGGTGGAGACCCATTGCTCGGGAGCCACCCGCACCTTCACCGTGTCGAAGGCGATCTTGGCTTCCCCCCCAACCGCACCGGCCACCGCATCGGCGAACTCCTGGAGGGGATGGACTGTGGTCTCGGTCTCAGACGGGCTCGAGGTCACGCCGGTTCCACTTCTCTTTGATGTCTTCGCCTTGAATCTTCTTTTGGAGCAACACGATTCCGTCCATCAACGCCTCGGGACGGGGAGGGCAACCCGGGACGTACACGTCGACCGGGATCACCTGGTCGACGCCTTTGGTCACCGAGTAGGAATCCCAGTAGGGGCCGCCGCAATTGGCGCAGGAGCCCATCGAGATGACGTACTTGGGGTCGGGCATTTGGTCGTAGAGACGTCTGATCGCCGGTGCCATCTTGTCGGTCACCGTGCCCGCCACCACCATCAGGTCGGCCTGGCGCGGCGAAGCAGGCAACGGAATAATGCCGAATCGCATGAAGTCGTAACGAGGGCCGGAGGCAGCCATCAACTCGATGGCACAGCATGCCAGACCGAACTGAAACAGCCAGAGAGAATATTTACGGGACCAGTTGAGAAGCCAGCTCACCGGCTTGGGGGCCCCGAACTTCTGGACTACTCCCACCGCAAGACTCCCTTGCGGATGGCGTAGACCAACCCGAGCACGAGTATGCCGATGAAGATCAGCATCTCCACGAGGCCGAACATGCCGAGATCCTCGAGGACTATCGCCCAGGGAAAGATGAAAACCGCCTCCACGTCGAAGATGACAAAGAGCAACCCGTAGACGTAGTAGCGGACGTAGGACTGGCTCCATCCGCTCCCCACCGGGTCGACCCCACATTCATAGGTGAGCAGCTTGGAAGGAGTCGTATTGGTGGGCCGGACCACGGCGGCCACCCCAAGCATCATCATCACCAGAACCATGCCGAGCGCGGCAAAGGCACCGACGGTCACATAGCTCTCAAAGTATTGGCTCATGCCGATCCGGGTCGAGGAACACCACCGGCGGCGAGTATACGCAAGGGCACTATCTCGTCGAAGTCAGGAAACACCAACTCCCATCGGCAGAATCAACTCGGCGGCACCTAGCCTGCGCCGATGGTCGTCGCCCCTTCTCACAACTCCCGCGGGTTGGTCAACCTGGTGGGAGAGCTCGAATCGAGGATGACGGGCAGCTCACCAGGCTCACCTCTCGATGCCGAGACGAGCCGCCTGATACCCGAAGGACGGACCTATGTGTTGGTCATGTTCGACGGTCTCGGTGTCGCCCAGCTCGGCCATGACGCTGCCCGGCCCCTGCATAGATCGCACCAGGCGACTCTCTTGGCGCCGTTCCCCACCACCACCAGTGTCTCCCTGGCCACTCTCGCCACCGGCCTCACGCCGTCCCGGCACGGCCTCGTGTCTCACCTGACATGGCTCGAAGAAGCCGGCCGGGTGGTCAACACTCTCAAGTGGGTGGATCTGAGCGGTAAACCGGTCGTTTTGGACTACGCCTCCTTCCTACCCGGTCCCAATCTTTGGGAGCGGTTGCGACGGGGCGGGATCGAGCCGATAACCGTGCAGCCGAGCCCGTTCAACGGGAGCCCGCTTTCCCGTCTCCTCTACCGGGGAGCGCGTTTCGAGAGTGCCTGGGATGAGCACGACCTGGTCGACGCCACCGTCCAACTGGCGTCTGCTCCCAACCGGTTCATCTTCACCTACGTGTGGCAGGTCGATTTCGCCGGTCACGTGTCGGGGCTCGGGTCGGATGAGTTCACCACTGCGATACAGCTGGCGGCCGACGTCTGGCAAGGCCTCGCGGCTCGTCTTCCGCCGGAGGTGACGCTGATCGGAACGGCGGATCACGGGTTGATCGAGTACGACGATACGGACAAGATCCTGATCCGGGGCGAACCGTTCGACTCTCTTCGCTTCGCCGGCGACACCCGGGGTGTTCATCTCTGGGGAGACACCAGGGTGTTCGACGAGTTGGCCGAGTTGACCGGGGGCAGACTGGTGGACCCGTTGGCCCTCCTCGGCCCCGATCCCAGCGCCGAAGCCAAACGACGGGTCGGCGACGTCCTGTTGATTGCCCCCGACCAGAAGGTGATCCTGCCACCCGGATTCGACAAGCGGCTTCGCAGCTATCACGGCGGGCTTGCCCCAGCCGAGATCGAAGTCCCGCTCCTGGTGGCCTAGACCCGAGGAGGCCAATCTGTCTGGGTTTGGCGCCAACCCACGCCGGGTAAGCGTGCGCCGACACGCACGTCTACACAGGAGGTAGACAATGTTACCTGGGTACTCACCCACGAACCGCCCCCAGACCGACGGCGAGTATCAGATGTTCACTCACCCCGAAGTCACTGCCGGAAAGAAGGGTGCCAAAGGCGTCTGGGTGACTCTGGCCGTGGTAGTAGCGCTACTTCTCGGGGCAATCATGCTGCTGTCGCTGGTACCCGAGTCCACTGGCACCACCACCTCCATCCCGCTCCCGAACGCCCCGGTCGGATAGGGGATGCAAGATCTGACCGGGACTGTCGTGGCCGTCATCGACGACCTCCAGCAAGCACGGGAGGCATTGACGGCTCTGACGGCGATGGTTGATTCGGGGTTTTGTGCGCAGCTGCACAGGGTATGAGAACCCTTCGATCGCCTCAGTTTGGTCCAGCCCAAGGGAGAAGCGACATTGGCCGTCAACGAAGCCCACACCGTGGCGATCCTCGCCCCGATTCTCTCCCTCACAGTGACCATCGAAGGGGGGCGCGACGACGGGCCCGACGAGATACACATCCACCCCGGCGGCCAAGGGTTCTGGGTCGCCCGCATGCTCCGCCATCTCGGGGAGCGACCACTGCTTTGTGGACCGATCGGAGGAGAGGCGGGAGCGGTGATCCACGGGCTGGTCAACAAGTGGGGCATCGATATCAGCCCGGTGGATGCAACTGCGGGCTCACCTGCCACCGTGCAGGATCGCCGCTCCGGTGAGCGCGACCTGATCGCCGAAGCCGCCTCCCCGAGTCTCGCCCGACACGAGCTGGACGATGTTTATGGCAGGTTCCTCGATCACGCCATGACCGCCGAAGTATGTGTGATCGCGGGTCAAAGCTCAGAGGTCCTCCCGGTGGAGACATACCGCCGTCTCGGTCACGACCTGTCGTCGGCAAACGTCACCGTGGTGGGCGACCTTCACGGACGCGAGCTCGAGGCCTTGCTCGGAGGAGGTCCGCTCGACCTACTCAAGGTCAGCGACGAAGACCTGGTGGCAGACGGGTTGCTGGAGGGCGACGACGAGGAGGAGGCCTTGTCGGCGCTTCATGACTTGGTGGAAATGGGCGCGAGGAACGTGGTCTTGTCCCGGGCCAGCTTGCCCGCCGTTGCCATCCTCTCCGGCACCATCTATCGAGCCAAAGCCCCTCCCCTCGAACCGGCGGACGCTCGCGGTGCCGGGGATTCGATGACTGCCGGGCTCGCCGCCGCCATCATTCGGGGCCTCGATCCCGAGGAATCCCTGAGACTGGCCTGCGGGGCGGGAGCAGCCAACGCGACACGCCACGGCCTCGGCAGCGCCTCCGAGGACCTGATCCCCAGGCTGGCGCAACGGGTAGAAGTCGAAGCCCTCGCCCCAGCATGACCAGCAAACATCGCGTTGTCCTCACCAACGATGACGGCATCGACTCGCCCGGGCTGAGAAGGCTAGCAACCACACTCGCCGACACTCACGAGGTGGTCGTCGCCGCTCCGGCCTCTGACATGTCGGGCAGCGGGACCGGTATAGGTGGCTTCGATCCGGTCACGGGCGTCGAGCTGGTGCCGGTCGAGCTGGACGGTGTCACCGCGTTCACCGTCGCCGGGCCGCCGGGGCTGGCGGTGATGGCCGCGGCGCTTGGTGCGTTCGGACGTCCGCCCGATCTGGTGGTGTCGGGCATCAACGCCGGGATGAACACCGGTCACTCGATAATCCACTCCGGCACAGTCGGCGCCGCTCTCACTGCACGCACCTTTCGGGGCCGCGGCTTGGCGGTGAGCCTGGCTCAATCCGACTCCTGGCACTGGGAGACGGCCGTGGCAGTTGCGGCGTCCGCTACCGATTGGATGCTGGCGAGAGTCAGAAGCCCCCATGTTCTGAACATCAACGTGCCATCAGTTCCTCTCGAAGAGATCGAGGGGATCCACTGGGCCGATCTCGACGAGTTCGGATACTTCAGGGTGGCCAATGCCGACGTCAAAGGCCGGACACTCCAGTTCGTGGTCGGCTCGTCGTCGGCAGGCGCGGACCCGGCGAGCGACACCGCACTGTGCGCCAAGAACTTCGTCACCGTCACCCCCCTCTCCACCATCGAGCCTGCTCCTTTCCCCGACCTGGACGCCACCTCGATTTGGAGCCCTGGAGCTTGAATCGCCGGGGCCGGTTTCGCTTGCTCCTTCCACGGGTATCTGACTGCTCCGAGCAAAAGGAGGCAACATGGAGTGCTCACATCAGCCTTGTACCTGCCAGGTAGGTGAACTCGGTCAGTTCTGCGGCGAATCATGCCGGTTGGGACTGGAAGGCGGCCCATTCTGTGGCTGCGGGCATCCCGACTGTGAGGCAAGCCCGACGACAATCGATCCCGTGGTCCTGGCTGCAGATTTGTGAGACTCAGCACCGTCAAAGGCGCCCTGATAGGTGCTTCCTTGGCATATCTGTGCGACCCCCTGCTCGGCCCGATGCGCCGCGCCCTCCTCTCGGAGCGGGTGGCATCGCTGTCCCGGGTAGGCCATGCCTCGCTGCGAGCTCGGATGCGCTTGGGAGGCCCGGGACAGTGGGAGGAGCCCATGGTGATCGTTCACATAGATGTCGACAACCAAAACGCTCTGCCCGGTTGGGGACATCGCGCGACCCTCGGCCCACTGCCAGGGTCGCACATCGAAGGTTCCCCCAAGGCCTGAGGGACCCTTCCCCACCGATCCCGATCCCGGATGTCCGAGGACTGATCTTCCGCGTTCTCGGTTTGCCACCAATGTCCGGCGGGTAAATGGGAGGCTGAGGTCAGAACATCATGACTGTCGATATTCAACAACGTCTCGAGCACTCTGAAGACATCCGCAAGATCGCGGCTGCATATACCGATGCGTCCACCGTGCCAGTAGTCGTCGGCGACCTGGTGAGGGCCGGAATGGCGGAAGCCGATGTGATGATCATGAACCCCTGGCCCGTCAATCACCCTCGTGGCGATCGGTGGATGTTCCTCGATCATCCAATTCAGATTGCATTCTTCAGCGCCATCATCCTCGGCCTCGTCTCGTCTGTGTCGGCCTTGCTGTGGGGGAATCCCGAGCGTTGGATGATCTACGGACTGCTGGGGGTAGTTCTCGGCGCGGTCGGCAGTTCGCTCGCGGGCGCCCTCGCCGCGACCAGCCCGCCACATTGGGACGAGCTTCTTCTCGGAGACCACCTGGGCGCGGTGACAGTCGAGGTGAACACGACCGACGAGACATCGGCCGACGTCGCTCGGCTCGTGATGACCCGGCACGATCCTGCCTTGGTCGAAGCGTGGACCGAACCCGGACCGAGGCCACCAAGCGAGCACCTGCTCTGGCAACACGAAGAGGGGCGCTCACCCCTGGAAGAGCTGCGCGCTTGGGTAGGGAGCGAGCGAGCCGCCAAGGGACCAGACCCGCGCCGGGGAAGACATCTCGAGGTCGACCGAGCCGGAAGCTGACCGGAGCATCGGGCCCACTCTGGTACGGAAAACGAGGTCCACCCTCCTATTTGCACTACCGTCGTAGTGCTAATAGATTCCGAGATCGTTCGGTAACTAACGATCTTGGAGGATCGATCTTGAGACGTCTGATATCTCTAGTCCTCGTCGGTGGTCTGGCCCTTGCTGCGTGTGGTGGATCGGACGCCGAAGGACCGCTCGTTGTCTACTCGGGGAGGGGGGAAGAACTGGTGTCCCCCCTCATCGAGCGATTCGAGGCCGAGTCGGGCATCCCACTCGATGTCCGCTACGCCGGATCAAACGAGCTCGCAGCCACACTGCTCGCCGAAGGCGACGAGACCGAGGCAGACGTGTTCTTCGCCCAGGACCCGGCCTCTTTGGGGGCAGTCGTCGAGTTGATGTCTCAACTGCCCGAGGAAACCCTCGTGTTGGTAGATCCCAAGTTCCAGGATCGAGCCGGCCGCTGGATCGGCACTTCGGGGCGGGTGCGTGTCTTCATCGACAACACCGCCGATGACACTCCCCTCCCGGCCACAATTGACGAGGTGACCGACTCTGCCTGGGCTGGCCAACTCGGGGTCGCGCCGATCAACGGCTCGTTCCTCGCCTTTGTCGCCGCCATGATCCTCGAGCGAGGAGAGGATGGGACCCGTCAATGGCTCGAGGCTCTCGCTGCCACCGACCCGGTTGATTTCGAAGGCAACTCGCCCATCGTCGAAGCCACCGACAGCGGTGAGCTGGCCGGAGGCCTGGTGAATCACTACTACCTGCTCCGTCTCCGCGCCGAAGGTCTGGGGCAGAACGCGGAGAACTACTTCATCCCCGCCGGGGACGTTGGCTCTCTCGTGATGCCGGCTGGGGTCGGGGTCCTCGCAGCCACAGAGCGCCCCGAGGCCGCCCAGGAGTTCGTCGAGTTCCTGCTCTCCGAGGAAACCCAGGCCTTCTTCGCCACCGACACCTTTGAATTCCCTGTCATCGAGGGCGTCCCGCAGCCGGAAGGCGTCCCCCCTCTCTCGGAGATCAACGCACCGGACATCGACTTGAGCGGCCTCGCAGACGTTCTCGACATGGCGACCCGACTCGTGGCAGAGGCTGGCCTGGTGTGAGATGACTGTCGGACTGATCACCGCGCCCCGTTCGAGGGCAGGTCCGGTCCGGTACCGGGGCGGACGGGGCTGGTGGGCGGCCGCCGGTATCGCTCTGCTCCCGGCGCTGATTCCCCCGGTCAGCCTGATCATTCAAGTGTTGGGCGGTGGGGCGACTCTTGCCGTCCCATCGGCCCGACTGATAGAGCTATTCGCCAACACTCTCCTCCTGACTTCGGCGGTCACCCTCACCGCGGTTGCCATCGGGCTGGCCACAGCATGGGTGACGACCCGGGTTGACTTGCCGTTTCGCAAGGGATGGATGACTCTCGCCGCCCTACCGCTGGTGGTCCCCTCGTATGTGGCAGCCCTCAGCTTGATCGCAGCGACGGGAGCCTCGGGGGTCCTCTTCGAGATACCGACGCCGTACGGGTTCGCCGGTGCCTGGTTGGTGCTCTCGGTGTTCACCGCGCCACTGGTACATCTCACCATCATCCCTGGTCTTCGAGCGATCGACCCGGCCACGGAAGAGGCCGCCACCGGGCTGGGGGCGGGACGGTGGCGTGTGTTCATGACCGTCACCCTTCCTCAACTCAAACCGGCGCTGGTCTCCTCCGGTCTCCTGGTCGGTCTCTATACCGTGTCCGACTTCGGCGCCGTCTCGCTGCTCCGCTTCAACACCTTCACCCGCGCCATCTACACCCTGTACCGGGGACAGCTCGATCGTCGGCCGTCGGCGACCCTCTCTCTGATCTTGATGGCTCTCGCCGTGGTGATCCTCGTCCTCGAACGCCGATATCGGAGCCGGGCAACCTTGCACTCGCGCCGGCCCCGTCGGGCGCGTCCGTTGCTCGAGCTGCGGAGCTGGCAACGCGGGGTCTCCTTGTCGATGCTGGCGACCTATGCCGTTCTCACCCTCGGGATACCGATCCTGGTGATGGCCACCGCCGTCGTCCGCGGCCTCGGGGTGGGACAGAGCGTGGGATCCCTCGGCAACGAAGCCATGAGATCTTTGAGTGTGGCCTCCCTCGCGGCAGCGGCCACCGCCCTTGTTGCGTTTCCGGTCGCCATGGTCACCACACGCAAACCGGGGCGGCTCTCGGGCTGGGTCGAGTCGGTGGTGTGGGGCACATACGCACTGCCTCACATCACCGTCGGCGTCGCCGCGGTGGGAATCGCCCTGCAATGGGCGCGGCCCCTCTATCAGACGTTGATCTTCCTCGTCATCATCTACGTGGCCATCTTTTTGCCCCAGGCGGTGGGCTCTGCCCAGGATTCGCTTCGACGAGCCAGCCCCGACCTCGAGGATGCGTCACGCGGTCTCGGCCGCGGCCCGATGACAACGCTGATGCGGATCACCCTCCCGCTCGCGGTGCCCGGGCTGTTGGCGGGAGGTGCTCTCGTCTTCATGAGCGTGATGAAAGAGCTGCCGGCGACCCTCCTCCTTCGCCCCAATGGCTTCGAGACGCTGGCGATACGCATCTGGAGCTCAACGGCAGAGGGATTCCTGACCCGGGCCTCCGCGGCCGGCCTGGTTCTCCTTGTGGTCTCGATCGTGCCACTCTTCCTCGTGATGTCCCGTGAGCTCAGCGACTGATCGACTAGCAATCCGTGCTCGTGACCTGTCCCGGTCCTATGACGAGGTGGTCGCCCTCGACCACTTCAGCCTCGACGTATGGGAAGGCGGAGTAGTCACCCTGCTTGGACCTTCGGGGTGTGGCAAGACAACCGCCTTGCGGGTCATAGCCGGATTCGAGAATGCCCAGGGGTCGATCGAGATTCACGGGCGCAAGGTGCTCGACGACGGAGTCTTCGTGCCCCCGGAGAAGCGCCGGGTTGGCATGGTGTTCCAGGACTACGCCCTCTTTCCGCACATGAGTGTGTCATCCAACGTGGCGTACGGCCTGCCCCGAGGCGACCGCGCGCCACGAGTTGCAGAAGTGCTCGCCTTGGTGGGGTTGACCGGACTCGAAGACCGGATGCCAAACGAGCTCTCCGGAGGCCAACAGCAACGGGTGGCTCTGGCCCGTGCCCTGGCCCCCAAACCCGAGGTGATCCTGCTCGACGAGCCCTTCTCCAATCTCGATGCCAGCCTGAGGGATCGGGTGAGACGTGAGCTCCGATTGATCCTGACCGAGGCCCGCACCACGGCGGTGTTCGTCACACACGACCAGGAGGAGGCTCTAGCCACCTCCGACATCGTCGCGGTGATGAAAGACGGGCAGGTCCTCCAGGCCGACACCCCCGCCAATCTCTATTCCAACCCTGCCAATCCCTGGATAGCCGAGTTCCTGGGAGATGCCGATGTCCTCGAATCCGAAGCACGAGACGGAATAGCCGAGACCCCGGTCGGCTCGTTCAAGACTGACATTCGGGGCAGGGTTTCGGTGATTGTCAGACCGGAGAACGTGCAGATCTCCCTCGGAGAGACGTCGAACGCGGTTGTGGCGGGCTCGGAGTTCTTCGGCCATGACCAGCTGGTCACCGTGGCCCTTCACGAGGGCACCCGGGTCCGGGCCAGAATCGGGCCCCGCCCCATCTATCAGGCGGGCCAGGCTTGCCGGGTGCGGGCAACCGACGCCCGCATATTCGCCCGCACCTAGCCTGACGGCAATGGACTCGGTGCTCGCGTTGCTCGCCGCCATCGCGGCCACAGCCTTCGGCGGTGATCTCTGGCTGGACCACCGAAAGCGACCCCGCCCCCACATCGCTGCCTATGCCATCGGGATGAGCATGTTCGCCGTCGCCACCTGGGCTTTCTACCTCGGGCTGAGTTTTGGCTGGACCGGGATCGGCTATCGAGCCTTCTATTTGTTCGGGGCAATCCTCAATATTCCGTTCCTCGCCCTGGGATCGATGTTCTTGGTCGTTGGCAAACGCTCCGGGCACACCATGGCGGTAGCTCTCGGCGCACTCATCGCAATCTCGACCACCCTCACCGCCACGGTGCCCTTCGCCAATCCCCTCCCCGCCTCAGGAGTGCCACATGATGTCTTCGCCTCGGGTTTTGGCCCGAGGTTGTTTGCAATCATCGGTGGGGCCACCGGATCGACCATCCTGATCATCCTGGCCCTGGTCAGTGTCCTCCGATTCTGGAAGAAGAATCGCCGGATCGTATGGGGCAACCTCCTCATCGTCGCCGGCACCTTCGCCGCGGCGTCAGGGGGAACCGGTCTGGCCTTGGGAGAAGGAAGTGCGTTTGCGCTTTCCCTTCTGGTCGCGGTGACCCTGATCTGGGCCGGCTACCGGGTCACGTCAGGCGGGCGACGGGCCACCCGTTCGCCGGAGACCAACGCCATGACCCCTCGGCCCCCGAGCTAGCCCCGTTGCTGACACCAACCCGCCGCCTCACGCCACCGAGGCTCGCGACGAGCCCAACTGTGTGCGTCACGGGATCGGCCACTGAATCAACGGCTCCCCGACCGTGTTCTCCCGCCGACCCAACCTTCCAGGAGAGTGTCAACGAGGTTTTCGGGTCCGTTGTCGGGGAAACCGACACCGGTGATCTTTCTCAGGATCATGGCCCCCGAGAGCATGTCGAGGGCGGTCTGCACGTCGAGGTCGGCACGGAGGTCACCTCGCTGCACCGCCCTCTCCACAAGACCAAAGAGCAGCTCGCGCCTCCTGGAGATCACCGCGCCGTACCTCAGCCCCACTTCGCTGCGGGCGGCGATTTCCCCTACCAACCAAGGAAAGACCTCTCCGGCCCGGGTGTCGGTGATGAATAGCTGCATGCTGCGCAGTGCAGCCACCAGGTCATTGCGGATGTCTTCGGTCTCGCCAATCTCCACTGTCTCGATGACGCTGGCCATGGCATCGACGAGGAGCTCGTCCTTCGAGTCCCACCTGCGATAGATGGCGGCCTTGCTGACGCCGGCCCGCACGGCAATCGCCTCGATGCTCAGTCCAGCAAAGCCGTTCTCGTTGAGCAGGTCGAAGGTGGCATCGACCACCTTTTGCTCGACGGCCTGGTCGCGGGGCCGACCCGGGCCTTTGGCCGTTGTCAAATGGTCTCCGACGATTGCTGTGCTTGATCCTCCCGATAGAGGTGCCTCTCGTCTTCCGGGGTCAACGCATGCGCCGGCAAGTAAAGCCACGTGAGAGCTGCCCCGAGCAGGGCGATGCCCGCCGCCACCCAAACCGCCGACGACATCGCATCTACGAATGCCTGGTTCGCCGCTGCCACCAGGGACGCTCCTGCCTCACCGATCTCGCCCGCCACTCTGATCGCACCGCCGACGGAGTCTCCAGCGATCTCAGCCGCCTGAGGCGGGAGGCCCTGCACGACAGGCGCCATTGCGGTGCCGTATGACGATGCCAGGATGCTGCCGAGGATGGCGACACCCAGCGCGCCGCCGATCTGACGTGTGGTGTCGTTCATCGCCGAGCCCACTCCCGCCTTGGCCAGCGGCAACGAGCCCATGATCGACTCAGTGGCCGGGGCCATGGCAGCGCCCATCCCGAGGCCCAACAGCGACAGGGTGAGGGCAATGTGGCCGTAGCCGGAGTTGATGTCGATCGTCGCCAGCCAACCCATGGCCAGCGCCACCGTGGTCAAACCCAGGGTCACCACGATCTTGGTGCCGACCTTTTCGACGACTCGAGCCGCTAGAGGAGCGGCAATGATCATCGTCGCCACCGGCATGACCCTGAACCCGGCTTCCAGAGGTGTGAACCCGAGGACGAACTGGAGATGCTGAGTCAAGAGGAAGACGGTCCCGAACATGGCAAAGAAGACCATGGTTATGGCGCCGCTTGCCGCGCTGAATCTTGGATTCTTGAAGAACTCGAGCCGGAGCATCGGGTGCTCGGCCCGCCATTCCCACCAGAGGAAAGCCCCGAGCAGGACCACGGCGGCGCCGAAGCCACCCAGAACCAGTCCAGAGGTCCAGCCCTCCGCAGGCGCCTCGATAATGGCATAGACGAGCGTGGCCAGTCCGGCGATCGAGAGCAGCGCACCCACCGGGTCGAGCGGGGTGGCCGCAGGATCCTTCGACTCGGGCACCAGGAAGAAACCGAGGACGATGGCGACGCCAACGATGAAGATGTTGATCAGGAAGATCGATCCCCACCAGAAGTTCTCGAGGAGCCAGCCACCGAGCGCGGGGCCGACCACGATCCCCAGACCGGCAACCGCGGCCCATGCCGCGATGGCCCGGCCCCGCTCGGGACCGCTGAAGATGTTGGTGATGATCGAGAGAGTCGACGGCATGATCAGCGCCCCGCCGATTCCCATGAACGACCTAGCGATGATCAATGCGCTCGCCGTATCGGCAAACGCGGCAAAGACCGAGGCGACTCCGAATATCAGCAACCCGGAGTTGAGAGCGAGCTTGCGCCCGAACCGATCACCGAGCGCGCCCATGGTCAGCAACAGACCTGCGAACACCAGCACGTATGAATCGACCATCCACTGCAATTCGCTCGCCGAGGCGCCGAGCTCCCGGACCAGGGTGGGAAGGGCGACGTTGAGGATGGTGTTGTCGAGACCGATGATGACCAGGCTCAGCGACAGAACCACCAGCGTGAGCCAACGTCTCCTGTAAATGGTTTCGGCGTCCATGACACTCCTTGGTTCAGGTATACGAAACGAGTCGGTATCGTATTGTAATTGGGTGAGGACGTCAAACGGACAAGAATGGGACTGCCGACCTCAGAGTGGGGACTGAGCTATTCGGACAGCTCAGACGGTGCCAACGGGCGCTGATTGATCCCTAACCCCCGATGTAGCTCATCTCCACCTTGGAGCCGATGGTCACCGTCTGGGATGAGCGGATCTCGGAGTAGCGGTCCTCTCGGGTCGACCAGACCTGTTCGACGATGGCACCAACGTCGTCACCAGCGCGTATCGCATCTCGCAGACTGGTGCCGGAGGAAGCAAATAGGCAGGTGTAGAGCGTGCCCTCGGCCGAGACCCGGGCCCTGGTGCATGAGCCACAGAATGGCTTGGTCACCGAGGCGATCACGCCGACCTCGCCCTCCCCGTCGAGATACCGGAAACGATTGGCGACTTCTCCCGGGTAGTTGGGAGGGATCGGCTCCAGGGGAAGGACCGCGTTGATGGCTGAGATCATCTCTTCGGCGGGGACCACGTCGTCGAGACGCCAGCCGTTGGTCGTCCCGACATCCATGTACTCGATGAACCTCACAATGTGATCGGTGCCCTTGAAATGCCTGGCCATTTCGATGACTGAGTGATCGTTGACACCGCGCTGGACCACGGCGTTCACCTTGATCGGGCCTAGTCCCGCCTCGGCGGCGGCCTCGATTCCCTCCAGCACCGCGGCCACCGGGAATCCAACGTCGTTCATCCTCTGGAATGTGGGGTCGTCGAGAGCATCCAAGCTGACCGTTACCCGGTCCAGGCCGGCGGCGGCCAGGCTGCGGGCCTTTCTGACCAGAAGAGATGCGTTGGTGGTCAAGGTCAAGTCCCGAACTCCGTCGATCGACCGCAGCATCCCGATCAGCTTCTCCAGATCCTTGCGCAGGAGCGGCTCCCCGCCCGTTATCCGTACCTTCTCGACCCCTCGTTCGACGAACAGGGCGACCAGCATCGAGATCTCGTCGAAGCTCAACAGCTCGCCGCGAGGAAGGAACTCGTGGTCTTTGCCGAACACCTCCTTCGGCATGCAGTAAGTGCAACGGAAGTTGCAGCGGTCGGTGACCGACAGCCGCAAGTCGCGTACCGGGCGTTGGAACTTGTCGGTCAGGACGGCCATCTGGGCACCCACAGTATTTGCCCTGGCGGCAAATGTCGCCGGGTCGGGATGCGCAATGTGTCGATGACCTCGATCTCAGACCGCTCTGGCCCGCCATTCCCAGTCTGAGAAGCCTGCCTCGGATGCGTCGAGCCACTCCTGCAGTAGACCAGAAACCAGACAACACCCCCCGTTCTCGGTTGCGACGGGGACGTCAACGTGGGTAGGTTGTAAACGTTATCGACATCGTTAACGACTCTGAGGTCGGCCTGGCATGAGACCATCACGGGACAGGGTCACCATCGGCGACGTGGCCGAGCAGGCGGGAGTGTCGATCGCCACCGTCTCGAGGGTGGTCAACGGGCGCTACGGGGTCGCACCGGGGACATTCACCCGGGTCCAAGCGGTGATCGCCGACCTCGGCTATGAGTCGAGCTTGGTGGCGAGAAGTCTGCGCAGTCGACGCACCAACGTGATCGGCATCATCGTCGCCGACATCGAGCCCTTTAGCGCCGAGTTGTTGAAGGGCGCTGCCAGGGCGATCCGGGGCACCGGCTACGAGCTGATCGTCTATTCCGGCGGTGGCCACGCAGGGGACCAAGTCGGCTGGGAGCGTCGCTATCTGTCCCGACTCAACGGGACCCTCACCGACGGGACCATTCTCGTCACCCCCACGGTCGTCGAGGTGTCGAGTGGTGCTCCGGTGGTAGCCGTCGACCCCCATGCCGGTTCGTCCACCCTGCCCACGGTCGACTCGCAAAACCTGGAGGGCGCGGTCGCCGCTACGGAATACCTGATCTCACTGGGACATCGCCGCATCGGCTTCTTGTCCGGACGCCCCGACCTGGAGTCGGCGCGTCTGCGCGAGTTGGGCTACCGGGAGGCGTTGGACAGAGCCGGGATTTCCTTCGATCCGGACCTCGTCCGGGTCGGAGGCTACAGACCAGAGTCGGCCGAGGCGCCGGCGCGAGAGCTGCTCCAGCTGGGCCCTCCTCCCACCGCAATCTTCGCGGCCAACGACGTGTCGGCCATCCAGACCATGGAGGTCGCCCGCTCGCTGGGGGTGACGATCCCCGGCGACCTCTCGGTGATCGGCTTTGACAACATTCCGGAGTCCGCCCTGGCCAACCCCCCGCTCACCACCATCGACCAATCGATCCAAGAGATGGGCTTCGAAGCGGCGAAGCTGCTCGTCGGCCTGATCGACGAGCCGGGCGACGGCCCGATACACCTGACGTTACCGACCGAGTTGGTGATCCGGCAGTCCTGCCGGGCCCCATCGAGCTGACAACAGACGAGGAGGAAGAATCAGAGACAGAGCACGATCAGCTTTGGGTCTTTGAAAACGATTTCAACGGCAGAACAAGGACCCAACACGTGAAAAGGAGAAAGCGCGTGAATCGAATGAGAAAGATCCCGTTGGTGGTGCTTGCTTTGCTGGCACTCATCCTCGCTGCGTGTGGAGGCGGCGGCTCCGGTGATGCCGATGACACCACCACCACCACGACAGCGACCGATGCCAGCGAGACCACCGCGGCACCGGGAACGACGGCGGCACCCGACGAAGAGATGGAGCCAGTCACCGTCGAGTGGTGGCACATACAGAACACCGACCCGATGATGACCTTGTGGCAGACCTTCGCCGACGAGTTCATGGAGGCCAACCCTCACGTCACCATCAACATCACCGTGATGGAGAACGAGGCATTCAAGGCTGCGCTCCAGACCAACCTCCAAGCGGGTGACGTGCCCGACCTATTCCAGTCCTGGGGCGGCGGTGGCCTGCGGGAACAGGTCGATGCCGGGCTGGTCCAGGACATCACCGAGTTGTCCTCGGGGTTCATCGGCAACCTCACCGAGGGCGCGGTAGGTCTCTATCAGGTCGACGGCGTTCAGTACGGAGTCCCGTTCAACCTGGGCATGGTCGGCTTCTGGTACAACAAGGACCTGTTCGCTCAGGCCGGGATCGACGCCCCTCCGGCTACTTGGGACGAGTTCCTCGAGGACGTGCAGGCCCTCAAGGACGCAGGTATCACCCCGATAGCGGTCGGTGCCGGAGACAAGTGGCCCGCCCACTTCTACTACTCCTATCTGATGATCCGCGAGGGCGGCGAGGCTGCCATGAACCAGGTCGCCGAGGACCTCGACTTCAACAAGCCCGAGTTCATCGAAGCGGGCAACGAGCTCCAACGCTTGATCGACCTGGAGCCGTTCCAGCCCGGGTTCCTCGCCGCACCGTGGGATGCGCCCGACGGTGAGTCCGGGGCCATAGGCACTGGCCAGGCCGCGATCAGCCTCATGGGGCAGTGGGGCCCTGGGGCATACGCCAACCAGTCGGGGGTCGGTGTCCCAGAGGATCCGATCGCCGATCGTCTCCCCGGTGAGTTCGGGTGGTTCCCGTTCCCGGCGGTGGAAGGCGGGGCCGGGGCCCCGACCGACGGCTTTGGTGGTGGCGACGGGTTCGCCGTGGGCAGGGACGCTCCGCCCGAAGCGGTGCAGTTCCTCGAGTACATCACGAGCCTCGACCAGGCGATCCGCACCGGCGAGACCGAAAGGGTCCTCCCGGTGACCAAGGGAGCCGAGGTCTCGGTCACGGATCCCTACCAGCTCGCAGTGCTTGAAGGCCTGGGCAACGCCACCTTCGTCCAGCTCTACCTGGATCAGTTCTTCACCCCGGAGCTCGGCGCCGCAGTGAACGACGTGGTCCAAACGCTGTTCGCAGGCACCGTGACTCCCGAGGAGGCCGCCGAGGCCATCACGAACGCGGCCGCGGGCTGAGCCCGGCCATAGTGTGAACGAATACATGGGGGGTCGCCGGTCACGGCGACCCTCCATTACCGCATGAGCCGATCTTGACCACCCACAAGACCGTCGACACCAAAGCGGACCGCCGGCCGCTCAAAGGAGTGCCCGGTGTTGCGCCGTGGCCGGTGATCGCAGGATTCCTACTCCCCGCCCTCGCTCTGTACACCGTCTTCGTCCTCTATCCGATCACACAGAGCATTCGTTACAGCGGGTTCAGCTGGAACGGCTTGGAGCCTCTGACAAACTGGGTCGGCCTCGAGAACTTCAGGACCGCCCTCGCCGACCCGCTCTTCATCGAGGCGATCCAGCACAACGCCATCATCGCCGGCCTCTCCCTTCTGGTGCAGATACCGTTCGCGGTCGGCCTGGCCGTGCTCCTCAGCAGAAACCTCAAAGGCAGGGGGGTGTTCCGGACCATGTTCTTTGCTCCTTACGTGCTCTCCGAGGTGGTCACCGGCGTCGTCTGGCGTCAGATCCTGCGCCCGGACGGGCTGATCGACCGGTTGATGGGCTCGGTCGGGGCCGACGGCTTGACCCAGGAATGGCTGGCGGACCCCAGCATCGTCCTCTACAGCTTGTTCTTCGTCATCTCCTGGAAGTACTTCGGGTTCCACATGATCCTGATCCTGGCCGGGCTCCAGCTCATCCCGAATGAGCTCGAGGAGGCGGCTTCGATCGACGGGGCCAGTTGGTGGCAGGGATTTCGCTACGTGACCCTCCCGTTGCTCGGCCCCACCATCCGCGTCTCGATGTTTCTCTCCATCATCGGCGCCCTCCAGCTCTTCGACCTGATCTGGGTCACCACCAAAGGGGGGCCGATCAATGCGTCGTCGACCATGGCGACCTACTTGGTCGACTGGGGCTTTCGACGCGGGCAGTTCGGGTACGCGAGCGCGGTCTCGGTCATCGTCTTCGGACTGTCGCTGATCGTTGCTCTCCTCTACCAGCGGTTCGTCCTGAGACGTGACCTCCAGGGAGCCCTGACAGCATGACGACGGCAGCAGCCACCCGACGGCACCCGCTCAGGCGAACTGTGAGCCGCGGCATCCTCTACACCGTGGCGGTGGTGGTCCTATTGGTGATCATCGTCCCCCTGTCCTTCTCGGTGCTGGGAGGCTTCCGCACCACAGGCCAACTGGCCGCAAGCCCCGTAGGCATGCCCGACCCATGGGTCTTCACCAACTACCTGGATACGTTGAGAAGTCCCGCCTTCTATGGTCAGGTCAGGAACAGCCTGGTCATCGCCCTCGCCACCACGGCACTGGTCTTGCCGACCGCGTCTCTGGCGGCGTTCGTGATCGCCCGTTACAGGTTCCGGGGTCGGGAGGTCATCTACATCCTGTTCACACTCGGTCTCTTGTTCCCGGTGGCCGTGGCAATCCTCCCGCTGTTCATCACCCTCCGTCAGACCGGTCTGCTCAACAACCCGCTCGGGGTTGCCTTGCCCCAGGCCGCGTTCGGCTTGCCGTTGTCGATCGTCATCCTGCGGCCCTTCTTTCGCAGCATCCCTCGGGACCTCGAGGATGCCGCGGCTATCGACGGATGCGGTCCGTTGCGCTTCTATTGGTCGGTCATGCTCCCGTTGTCCCGGCCCGTCATGAGCACCATCGCCGTCCTCACCGTCGTGGGCAGCTGGAATGCCTTCTTGCTCCCGCTCCTGGTCTTGATCCAGCCCGATCAGTGGAGCCTGCCTATCGGAGTCAACAATGTCTCGGCACAGTACGTGACCGATTACGCGGTGGTGCTGGCCTACACGACGTTGGCGATGATCCCCGCCTTGGTCTTCTATTTCATCGCTCAACGTCAGATAGTGAGCGGTCTCACCGCCGGAGGTGTCAAAGGATGACTGCAATCACCGAGGGAAGCGGGCCGGCGGTATATCAGGATCCGAACCGACCGATCGCGACCCGTGTCCAAGACCTGCTCGAGCGAATGACCCTCGAAGAGAAGGTGGCACAGTTGGGCAGCGCATGGGTCTTCCAGCTCCTCGACGGTGAGGAGCTCGCGCCGGAGAAGGCAGCCCAGGTCCTCCGCGATGGTCTGGGGCACGTGACTCGAATCTCGGGGGCGAGCAATCTCGATTCGAGGGATGCGGCCCGGGTCGCCAATGCTATCCAACGCCATCTCCTCGAACAGACCCGGCTGGGAATCCCGGCCATAGTCCACGAGGAGATCTGCTCCGGCCTGATGGCGCGGGGGGCAACTGTGTTCCCCCAGGCCATCGGGATCGCCAGCACCTGGCAGCCCGAACTTGCCCGGGAAGTCGCCGAAGCAGTCCGGGCCCAAATGCGGGCCATGGGCGCCCACCAGGGCCTGTCGCCGGTGCTCGACATCGCTCGCGACCCGAGATGGGGCCGGACCGAGGAGACATTTGGCGAGGATCCCCATCTGGTCGCCATGATGGGAATGTCGTTCGTGCGCGGGCTTGAGGGCGACGACCTGACCCATGGAGTGATCGCGACCGCCAAGCATTTCGTCGGATATGGAGCATCCGAAGGTGGTCTCAACTGGGCGCCGGCGCACATCCCGACCCGCGAGCTTCACGACGTCTACCTGCATCCATTCGAAGCCGCAGTGAAGACCGCGGGAGCGCGGTCTGTGATGAACGGTTACCACGAGCTCGACGGCGTCCCCTGTGGCGCCGACCGGGATCTGCTCACCGGTCTTCTGCGAGACATATGGGGATTCGGCGGCTACGTGGTGTCGGACTACTTCGCAGTCCGACAGCTCCATGATTATCACCAAGTGGCCGGGAGCTATTCCGAAGCGGCGACGCTGGCCTTGACCGCCGGGATCGACGTCGAGCTTCCCGGTACCGACTGCTACGGGCAACCCCTGCTCGACGCCGTCCAATCGGGTCTGGTAAGTGAGATCACCGTCGACGACGCAGTGGCGAGAGTCCTTCAAGCGAAGTTCGAGCTAGGCCTGTTCGAGAACCCGTTTGTCGATCCTGAGCAAGGTCTCGCCATGACCGACACGCCCACCCATCGCCACCTGGCCCGGGCCATAGCGGCGAAGAGCATCGTCCTGCTTCGAAACGACAGGGCCCTCCCCGTGCCCGCCGGGATCGATTCGATCGCGGTGATCGGCCCCAACGCCGACGACGGGCGGAACCTCTTCGGGGACTACACCTATCCAGCACACATCGAGGCACTGATCGAGATGAAGAATCGGGAGAACGTGTTCTCCGTCCCATTCGCCGATGGGCTCGATCCCGAGGACGCCGAAACGAGTGTCACCACCATCCGAGAGGCACTCGTGGAGAGACTCGGGTCGAAGGTGAAGTACGCCCGCGGCTGTGACGTCAACGGGAGCTCGACCGAAGGCTTTGCTGAAGCAGTGGCGTTGGCTTCGAGCTGCGACATGGCGGTCATGGTCATGGGCGACAAGGCCGGCTTGACCGAGGATTGCACCAGTGGAGAAGGTCGCGACCGACTTAACCTCGACCTGCCCGGAGTCCAGGAGGACCTCGTCCGGGCCGTGGTCGCCACCGGGACGCCCGTCATCCTGGTTCTCGTCACGGGACGACCCGGGGGAAGTCCCTGGATTCACGAGAATTGCGCTGCCGTGGTGATGGCGTGGTTCCCGGGTCAGGAAGGCGCCCCGGCCATCGCCGATGTGCTCACCGGTGTGACCAATCCCGGTGGGAAGCTGCCGATCTCCTACCCACGCTCGGCAGGTCAAATACCCGTCTACTACAGCCACAAGATCTCCGGCGGCAGATCTCACTGGAAAGGTGACTACGTCGACGGCCCGGTGGCACCGCTCTACCCGTTCGGTCACGGGCTCAGCTACACCTCGTTCCAGCTCAGTGAAGTCGCGGTGGCTCCCGACGTCGTCTCATGGAATGCCGAGGTGACGGTCACCGCCACCCTGTCCAACGACGGGACCCGAGAAGGAGACGAGGTGGTGCAAGTCTATGTCCGCGACCCGGTGGCGAGTGTGACCAGACCCGTGTTGGAGCTCAAGAGCTTCGCCCGTGTCGAACTGCCGGCCGGGGGCTCCACGCAGATCACATTCCGGCTCCCAGCCGCGCAGCTCGGGTTCCATGACCGAGATATCCGGTACGTGGTCGAACCGGGACAGCTCGAGGTCCTGGTGGGAACATCCTCCCGGGACTTGGTCGAGGCGGGCTCGTTCACCATGGTGCCCGACCCGAGCGGGCGAGCCGCCGAAAAGACCTTCCACGGCACTGTCGAGGTCGTCTAACGCTCGGTGGTGGCCGACAGGTCTTGGCGGAAGCTGAGCATCCATGCCCCAAGACCGGTGGGCAGCACCACCAGGGGCACCAGCCAGCCGGCGAGAGGAACCATCCAAAGAAGGGCGACGAGCGCCGAGCCGGCGAGAATCGAGCCATACAAGGCGAGTTTTGGGGGCAAGAGCTCACCCAGGGCCAGCACCGCCGGGACCCCGGCGACCAGCGACAGCACCAGAACCAGCCCGGCGGTGGCCACGACGAGAGGGCCGAAGATGGCCAGGAGCGGGAGGCTTGCCGCCGCGGGTGTCAAGCCTGCGACCAAGGCGGCCACGCCACCGAGCAGGAACGGTGAGAGCATGACCATGGCCCCGAAGCCGTAGGCCTTCAGCAGCTGTCCGCGAGCCTGCTCTGCGGCGCGTCTGGTGCGGTCTGGCCAACCCCAGGCCACGAGCATTGCGGCCGTCGTCAGCCCCAGGATGGCGAGGAGCCTGGCGAGAAGGGCGAGAGCTCGGATCCTGATGTTGGGAGGGAGCGGGGCCTTGTGGACCGTCACTCCGCCCACCGACGCCTGGTCCAGACCGTCGGCTTCGATCTCGGATCGATACCCGAGGTCCCCAGCAACCTCGAGGGGACCGGTGACGATCAGACGACGCACGCTGATCCCGACGTCGCCGTTGACGGTACCTTCGACGCGAGTCGTCCGCTGGGTACCCTCCAGATTGGATCTTATGGTGCCCGCTGCTTCGAGGTTGACCGCCCAGACGACGACGTCGCCTCCCACCACGGAGCCCGCGCGGAGTCCCGCGCCAACCGCGGCAGCCACCAGATCGCTGCCCACCGAGCCTGACACCTCGAGGACGTTGGCCGTGGTGCGTAACGCTCCGCCAACGTCGCCGCTCACGGTCACCGTCGGAGCCACGGCGACGACACTTCCCGTGACCTGGCCCGAGATGATCACCTCCTCGGCTGCGAAGGCCGTCAAATCGCCGTTGATCACACCTTCGATGATGATCCGCACCCCGGTGGCATAGAGATCCTCTTCGAGGGTGTCACCTTCCCTGATGATGACGAGCTCCGAAGAGGCGGTCTCCGCCGCCGAGACCGGTGCCACGACAGCAAGCAGATAGAGCATCGAGAGCCCGGCGATCATCGCCGTTCTAGAGAGGTAGTGCATCGGCTGCCAGTTCGAGAAGCGACGTCGGGAAGATACCCCACACGATCGTCGTCCCGACAGCCACAGCCAGCACCCACCGTGCCGGCCCCAGCGAAAGCTCCACCCCATCGATGGATTCGTCCATGTACATGACGACTATCACTCTGATGTAGAAGGCAAAAGCGATAACCGAAGCCACCACCGCCACTATCACCAGCCACTGGTAGCCACCGGCCCAGGCCTCGGTGAACACACCGAACTTGGCGATGAATCCCGACGTCAGCGGGAGTCCCCCCATACCGAGCAGGAGCACGGTGAAGGAGGCGGCGAGCACCGGGCTCCGTCGGGAAAGACCGCGATAGTCAGTGATGGCAGAACCTGCGCCATCCGGGCCGTTGACGACGGCCACTACCGCAAACGAGCCAACCAGCTGGATGGCGTAAACCGCCAAATAGACAAGGATCGCATCGAACGCGCCCCCGACCACACCTGTCATGATGAACCCGGCGTGGGCCACACCGGAGTAGGCAAGCAAGCGTCTCAGGTCACCTTGCACCAGAGCCAGGACCGAACCGAGCAGCATCGACAGGGCCGAGATGCCGGCGACGACAGGAAGCCAGGTCAGATCCAGGTCGCCCACGGCAGTCATCAGGACACGGGCAATGGCTGCGAAACCTGCCACCTTGGCAACCGCAGCCATGTAACCGACGAGTCCGGCGGGCGCTCCCTGGTAGACGTCGGGTGCCCAAGCGTGAAACGGGGCAGCCGACACCTTGAAACCGAGACCGGCGATGACCAGCCCGATCCCGATGTAGATGACCGCCGGATCGGTGACGATGAAGTTCCCGAGAAAGCCCCTGATCTCGAGGATTTCGAACTGGCGGGTGCCCGCGTAGATGAGGGCAACCCCGTAGACGAACATCGCCGACGCGAACGACCCAAGCAGGAAATATTTGATCGCCGCCTCGTCCGACTCGGGTCGCTCCCGGGATAACCCGGCGAGCACATATAGCGCGATCGAGCCCACCTCGAGCCCCAGGAACAACATGATCAGGTTGTTAGAGGCCACCATCAAGGAGAATCCGGCGGTCGCCAGGAGAATCAGGGCAAGTGCCTCCGCTCCTCGCCGGCCGAGGCTCACAACGAGTCGCCAGCCAGCCATCACGCCTAGTGCCGTCGCCGCCAGTAGAGCCAGTCGCGCGAATACTGCGAACCCATCCATGACGATCAGGCCGGAGAAGGCAAGGCGGGTGGTCGAGTCACCGGCCACCATCGCGTCGTGGGCCTGGAACCACTGGAGGACTGCGAACCCGATCGCCAAAGCCAGCGTCACTCCGACCACCCATCCCAGGACTCGCGCCGGTGGCTTCCATTGCACGTCGACGAGCAGCACCACCGCGGCACCAAGTGCCAGGAGCAGATCGGGAGCGATGGCGATCCATGAGATCTCGGGGGTGGCGATCACGACGAGTCTCCCGCAACCAACACGTCGTCGACCCGCCCCGGCTCAGGGATCACGAAGTCGGTCTGATCCACGATGTGATCGAGGACCGCCTCCGTCGAAGGGGTGATCCGATCCAAGAGGAAGCCGGGATAGAGACCGATTACCACGATGAGGGCGGCCAACGGGGCGAGCAGGCCGATCTCTCGGGGCGAGAGGTCGGTGAGGATCGAGTTCTCCTCCTTGTCGGGCAGCCCGGTGAACACCCGCTCATAGGCCCACAGCAGGTAGATCGCGGCGAGAACCACGCCGGTGGCGGCCGCGATCACAAAGCCGGGGAGGGTGGGAAAGCTCCCGATCAACACCAGGAACTCTCCGACGAACCCGTTGAGACCGGGAAGCCCGATCGATGCGAACGCCATGAACAGGAAGAATCCCGCCAGGACCGGCATCACCTTCTGCAGGCCCCCGAAATCGGCGATTCTCTTGGTGTGCCGTCGGTCGTAGAGCATTCCCACCAGGAGGAACAGGGCGCCGGTCGTGAGACCATGGTTGAGATTCTGTATGACCGCCCCCTGGAGGCCGCCCGAGGTCAGGGCGAAGGTCCCAAGCACGATGAACCCGAGATGGCTGACCGAGGAATAGGCCACCAGCTTCTTGAGGTCGGGCTGGACGATGGCGACCACGGCGCCGTAGATGATCCCGATCACTGCCAGCGTCGCCATGATCGGCACCGCGTCGACTGATGCGTCGGGGAAGAGACCGAGGTTGAAGCGGAGCAAACCGTAGGTGCCCAGCTTCAACAGCACCGCGGCCAGCAGGACCGAGCCCGCTGTGGGCGCCTCGACGTGGGCGTCGGGCAACCAGGTGTGGAATGGGAAAAGTGGGACTTTGATGGCAAAGGCGATGGCGAATGCGGCGAACAGCCATCGCTCTGCCCCGGTGGTCAGGTCTACGTTCACCAGGTCGGTGAGGGCGAAAGAGGTGAACCCAAACTCGGCGGTGTGGCTGGCGGCGAGGGCGATGATGGCCGCCAGCATCAGAGCGGACCCAAACGCGGTGTAGATGAAGAACTTGACTGCGGCGTAGATCCGGCGCTCCCCACCCCAGATACCGATGATGAAGTACATCGGGATCAGGATCGCCTCGAAGAACACGAAGAAGAGGAACAGGTCCACAGCGAGAAAGGCACCGATCAGGCCGGCCTCGAGAAACAACGTGTAGACCACGAACTCCTTGGTGCGATTGGTGATCGAGGTCGAAGCGGCCAGTGAGATCGGAACCAACAGCGCGGTGAGGATCACCATCGGAAGTGAGATGCCGTCGACACCGATGTACCAGCTGATCCCCCACGGCTCGTACCAGATGGCGCGCTCCACCTGTTGGTACGCGGCGTCCGGCTGGAACACCCAGAAGAGGTAACCGGCGAGGGCCAGGGGAATCGCCGAGAGGGCTATCCCAAGCGGAAGGTGGATCTCACGACGCTTACTCGGGACCAGCGCCACGACGATGGCGGCGGCCACGGGTAGGACAATCAGGGCGGTCAGCATCTCAGGCTCCCCCCGCCACCAGCCAGATCACCACGATCAAGGTCCCACCGAGGAACAACACGCCATAGTTGCGGACGAAACCTGTTTGCAGCGGTCGCGCCCATTGGCCGAGACTTCGCACCAGCCTGCCGATCCCGTCGACCGCACCGTCGATGAGCCGGACATCAACGTCGAACGCGCCCACCTCGGCAACCCTCTTGCCCGGCGCCACCAGGACTCGGCCGTACATGTCATCCACCCGGTAGGCCTCTTCCCAGATGCCCCACAGCGGCTCGAAGGTCTCCTCGAACCCACGCCATCTCTCCAAAGGTCGCCGATAGGTGAGGAGACCGACACCGACTCCCACCAGGCCGGCAAGCACGGACAACCCGGCGAGCAAGGCGAACATCAACCATCCTTCGTCGGGATGTTGCAGGCTGACCAGCTCGAAGCTCGGCTCCAAGAAGTGTTCCAATGAGGTCCGGAACGGAGTGTTGACCAGGCCTCCGACGACCGACAGGGTGGCGAGCACGATCAGCGGGACGGTCATGACCCGTGGCGACTCATGGGGGTGGGCCGACTCCTCCCAGCGCGGCTCCCCGAGGAACACCAGGACCCACTGACGACTCATATAGAAGGCGGTGAGCAGGGCCGTGATCAACCCGATGATCCATAGAAAAGAGAACCATCCGCCGCGGGCGAACGAGGAGGCCAGGACCTCATCCTTGGACCAGAAGCCGGCCAGAGGTGGAAGGCCGGCGATGGCAAGGGTGGCGACCCCCATGGTCGCCGCGGTTATCGGCATCTTCCGCCTGAGCCCTCCCATCTTGTGCATGTCCTGTTCGTCACCCATGGCGTGGATGACGGAGCCGGCACCGAGGAAGAGGAGTGCCTTGAAGAAAGCGTGGGTCATCAGGTGGAAGATCCCGGCGACATAGGCAGTGGCCCCGACCGCCAGGAACATATAGCCAAGCTGTGAGATCGTCGAGTAGGCGAGCACCCTCTTTATGTCCCGCTGAGCGATCGCAATCGAGGCGGCCCACAGGGCGGTGATTGCCCCGATCGTCGCCACCACCGTCGACGCAAGGGGTGTGAGCTCATATATCGCCGCCGAGCGGGCGATGACGTAGACCCCGGCGGTGACCATGGTGGCGGCATGGATCAAGGCCGAGACCGGAGTCGGGCCCTCCATCGCATCGGGCAGCCAGACATAGAGAGGGATCTGTGCCGACTTGCCGGCCGCCCCGACCAGGATGAGCAATCCGATCGCGGTCGCGGTGCCACTGGTCAACTGCTCCCCGGCCCGCTCGAAAACTCCCGCATAGGAGAGGGTCCCGAACGCGGTGAACACCAGCATCAGGGCGATCATGAACCCGAAATCGCCGATCCGGTTGACGATGAACGCTTTCTTGGCGGCGGCGGGCGGGGCCGGTTTGGTGAACCAGAAGCCGATCAGCAGGTAGGAGCAAAGGCCGACCAACTCCCAGCCGAGGAACAACATGGCGTAATTGCCGGCCAGCACCAGGGTCAGCATCGAAGCGACGAACAGGTTGAGATAGGTGAAGAACCGCGAAAAACGGTCGTCACCATGGATGTAGCCGATGGCGAAGATGTGGATGAGAGACCCGACCCCGGTCACCACGAGTGTCATCAGTGCAGCCAGCGGATCCCAGTGCAGCTCGAGGTTGGCACCGATCGCCGGCATCCATTCCCACAGCAGGACGGTCACGCCATGCTCCCCACCCTCGAAGAAGGGCAATGCGGCTACGACCCCGATCACGAATGAGGCCGCGACGGCGGCGGAAGCGAGCCACCCGCTGAGCGGGCCCTTGAGGTATCGCCCGAAGAAGTGCAGGACCAACGCCCCGCTCAGAGGCAAAGCGATGACCAACCAGAGGAACTCGGTCACGAAGTCCCCCCATCGGAAGGGAGACTGCCCGAACGCCGCCAAGGCAAGAAGGCTGCGCCCCCCCTCGACGCCCTCGCTTCGCTCGCCGGCGTCGGTCCCCCCGCTGCGCAGGGGGACAATCCGAGGTTGATGATGCGGAGCATCATCAACCTCGCAGCTCACTCAGCTCGTCCACCGAAGCCGAGGTGCGTCTCCGGAAGATGGCGACGATGATGGCGAGGCCGACCACGACTTCGGCGGCGGCCACGACCAGGATGAAGAACACCGCCACCTGGCCGTTTATGTCGTTCATGGCACGTCCGGCGGAGATCAGCGTCAGGTTCACAGCGTTCAACATCAACTCGATGCACATGAACATCACCAGCGCATTACGGCGGAGCAGCATCCCCAGGGCGCCGATCAGGAACAAAGCAGCCGCCAGAGCCATGTACCAGTCAACGGGGACGATCACGACCGCTGCCTCTTGAACTGGGCGAGAACGATCGCTCCTGCTGCCGCGATCGTCAACAGCAAGGCGGTCGCTTCGAAGGCGAGCACCCAGTCGGTGAACAGGGGCTCGGCTATTGCCTGCACCGTGCCGTTGATGGAGTCCCCGGTGATCGTGGTGGCGGCGGGAACCCAGTCGAAGTCACCCACGACCGTGATGACTCCGGCAGCGACAATCACCACTGCGGCCAGGGCGCCAACCATGACTCTCTGCAGGGGCAGCTCCTCCTTGCGGGTCTCCTCCTTGTCGACACCCACCATCATTATCACGAACAGGAACAGGGTCATCACCGCCCCTGCATAAACGATGATCTGGACCGCGGCCACCAGATGGGCGAGCTGGACGACGTAGAGCACGGCAACCGAGAACAGAGTGCCCAGCAGACCCATTGCCGAATAGATCGGGTTTCGGGCAACGACCACGGTTACCGCCCCCGCCAGCGCGGAGATGCCCATGACCACGAACAGAATCCCCTCAACCATCGGAACCGCTCCTATCCCGGCTGCTCCGATCACGCTCTTCCTGGTTGGGCTCTGGATCCCACTCGGCCGGTCCCGGTGTGTTGCGCCACATCTTCAGACCCTCGTAAGCGGCCACGCCGGAGGGTGCGGTCGCCCGGAGCCAGCCGTCGGCCGCATCGAGCTCGTCGAGATCGGCCAACTTCTCATCGGGAAACATGTGCGGCACGTTGCCGCCACGGTCCATGAGCAACGTCTCCTTGGTGTAGATCGCATCGCTCCGGTTGGTGGTCGAGATCTCGAAGAGATGGCTCATCGTGATCGCCTCGGTGGGGCAGGCTTCGACGCACAACCCGCAGAAGATGCAGCGCAAGAGGTTGATCTCGTAGACGAAGCCGAATCGCTCGCCCGGTGAGGTGGGGCTCTCCGGATCGTTGTCCATGCCTCGGACGTAAATGCATTGGGCAGGGCACGCTCCGGCACAGAGCTCACATCCGATGCACTTCTCCATACCGTCGGGGTAACGATTGAGCACATGCCTGCCATGGAACCGCTGTGGCTTGACCCTCTGTTCTTTGGGGTACTGGGTGGTGACCAACTCATCGCCGGCAATGGTGCGGATCATCGTCCCACCGGTCACTCTCAGACCTTTGATCAGCTCCTTGATGAGACCCATGACTAGCTCCAGGGAGGACCGAATTGACGGAACGAGATCACGAAGGTGGACAAGACGAGCCAACCCAACGCACCGGGTATGAGACGCTTCCAACCCAGTTGCATCAGCTGGTCATATCTCAGTCGGGGAAGAGTCGCTCTTATCCAGAAGAACATGAAGACGATGAAGTACGTCTTGGCCAGGAAGTACACGGTGGGCAGGATCGCCGAGATGAACCCGGGCAGCACATCGTCGAAGGTAGGCCCGTTCCAACCACCGAGAAAAAGTGTCGCCGCAATGGCCGACATGGAGAAGATGTTGACGTACTCCGCGAGAAAGAACATGGCGAATCTCATGCCTGAGTACTCGGTGTGGAACCCACCGACGATCTCTTGCTCGGCTTCGACCAGGTCGAACGGGGCCCGATTGGTCTCGGCCACGATGGCGATGAAGAAGATCGAGAAGGCCACTATCTGAGGAAAGATGTTCCACCGGGGAACAAAGCGAAGCACCGGCTCCAGGCGCGGTATGAGATCGCCCCAGGTGCCCGACTGTCGGCTGACTATCTCGGCGAGGGAAAGGGTGCCTCCTTCTCCCTGAGTCGCCGAGAACATGACGACCGAGACCATGGCAAGACCCATGGCGGCTTCGTACGAGATGGCCTGGGCTGTCGCTCTCACCCCTCCGATCAGGGGATACTTCGACCCCGACGACCATCCGGCCAGGACCACCGCGTAGACCGCCAGCGACGACATGGCGAGGATGAACAACAGCCCGACGTTGAGGTCTGCGCCCTGTAGAGCAACCTCGCGCTCACCGATCATGAACGGCTTGCCCCACGGCACCATCATGAAGATGAGGAAGGCGGGAATCACCGCAAGGAACGGGGCGAGGACATACATGCCAAGCTCGGCTTTGCGCGGGGTGATCGATTCCTTGAAGAAGAGCTTGAGTCCGTCGGCCACAGTCTGGAGCACCCCAAAAGGGCCGGCCCGGTTGGGGCCGATCCGGCTCTGCATGTCAGCCAGGATCTTCCGCTCCGCCCACACGTTGAGGACGGTGACCACCATCAGCAGAACGAAAGTGAGTACCACCCTGAGCAGAATGATCCAGAATTCGGGCCAGCTCACTTGCCCACCGTCGTCACCCTGACCACGGCATCGGTCCCCAAGGAAGAACCGCCAGGCTGGTTGAACGGCACGTACACCACACCCGGCGGGGTCAGCTCGTCGATCACCGCCAGGAACTCGCCGTTCCCGTGCTTGGTAACGACGTGGATTCGATAGCCGGCCTGAGCACCCACTCTCTTGGCATCCTCCGGATTGAGGTGCACCAGCGGTCCGGGTGCGAGATGGTGCAGCGTGGGACAGTGTCGCATCATCACGCCGTCGTCGTAGAGAGTCCTCGCCACATGGAGCGTCAATGCTGCCGATGGCGCCTTGTTTCCCTTCAGTGACACCGGTATGTGGTGGAGGACCTGGGATCCGGGTTGGGGCACAACGGCGCCGTCCCTCGCCTCCCATTCGAGATTGTCCCAGGTGACCCCGTCATAGGCCGAAGCCACCGACGCGATCTCCTTGGCGATTAAATCAGGGGAGGTGAGACCGATGGAGCGGCCTACCCGCTGTGCGATGTCGTCGAGTATCGACCAGTCGGGCCGCGTTTGCCCCGGGCCTGGCGAGATGACGTTCACCTTCTGCACTCGCCCCTCGACATTGGTGACGGTCCCTTCCTTTTCGCCGAAACCGGCGGCCGGGAGGATCAGGTCGGCTTCCCGATTCGAGTCGTTGATGAAGATGTCGATCGACACCACATACCCGGCAGACTCGAGGGCGGGAATCACCGGTCTCGGATCGGGCATGTCCCGCAAGGGATCGGACCCGACCAACAATAGGAACCGTATGTCGCCCTTGGCGAGGCCTTCGAACATGGCCCGGGTGTCTTTGCCCCTTCCCGCGGGCAGCTCGCCCCAAGCCGTTGCCAACCTGGAGCGGCCCGACTCTTCGTTGCCCACCCGGCCGGGGAGCAGGTCTGGAGCGAGACCCATGTCGAGGGCGCCAAAGATATTCCCGCGGCGAGCCAAGGGCAGGATCCTGGCCGAGCTCGCTTTGCTTCGGACCAGAGCCGCCACCGACTCGGCGAGGTTGGGACCGTCGGCATGGGATACGAGACCAACCAGAGCCACGACCTTCTCCTTGGACAACGCGGAAAGCAGCTCGGGGTGACCCCCATCGGCGATCTCGTCGAGCAAGGTGAATCCGCCACCGGGCCGGTAGTTGACTTTGATCGCGGCCCGATCGTCGAGACCGGTCGCCCTGGGATGGACCACAACGAGCTTGACGCCGAGCTCCTGTGCCGCTCGCCGCACCCGCAGGTAAAGCGTGGGATGCTCCTCTTTGAGGTCAGGGCCCCACACCAGGATGGTGTCGGCGTCGTCGAGGTCGGAGATGAGGGCCCTGTCGACCGTCGCCGCCAAAAAGTGCGACGAGAGCGAATCGTCGACCCGGGCGTCGACATTGTTGGTGCCGAGCACTACCCGGGCAAACTTGGAGAGCGCGTAGGCATCCTCGTTTGTTCCGCGGGCGCCACCGATCACCGCAAAGGCGTCACTGCCGTCGGCGTCTCTGACCTGTCTGATCCTCTCGGCGACCACGTCGAGGGCCTCGGTCCAGCCGATCTCGACCAACTCCCCGTCGCGTCGGATCAGCGGGGTGGTGACCCGATGGGGAGACTCGAGGTATTCGAAGCCGAAGCGATCCTTGTCCGACAGCCAGCCATGGTTGGTGGCCTCGTTGTCGACACCGACGTAGCGGAGTATCTGGTTCTGGCTGGTGTGGATCGACAGCCGCGGGTGAGCTGTGTCGTGAAGACCCGAGCTCTCGGCCATTGTCAGATCCCAGGGCCTCGCCCGGAAGCGGTACTGCGTGGAGGTGAGAGCGCCGACGGGGCAGATCTGAATGGTGTTGCCCGAGAAGTAGGACGAGAAGGGCAGGTCGGGAAATGTGTTCACCTCGGTCACATTCCCCCGGGACTGGAACTCGATGAGGGGATCCCCACTGATCTCGTCAGAGAAGCGGGTGCAGCGGGCACAGAGGATGCATCGCTCTCTGTCGAGCAGAACCAGGTCGGAGATCGGAATCGGCTTCTCGTAGTTGCGTTTGATCTCGACGAAACGACTCTCCCCCGGGCCATGCGAGAACGCCTGGTCCTGGAGCGGGCACTCCCCGCCTTTGTCACAGACCGGGCAGTCGAGGGGATGGTTTGCGAGCAGGAACTCGAGAACCCCCTCCTGGGCCTTCTTGACCACGTCACTGCGGGTGTCGACGACCATTCCGTCGGCAACCGTGTTGGTGCAAGAGGTCACCAGCATCGGTCCGCGTGGAGTCACCACTTCGACCAGACACATACGACACATCCCCACTGGGTTCATCCGCTCGTGCCAGCAGAAACGGGGGATGTAGGTCCCGTTGTCCTGAGCTGCCTTGATCAGAAGCGATCCGGCAGCAACCTGATGCTCGACGCCGTCGATGGTGACGGTGACGAGTTGGGTGTCCTCGCTCACTGTCTCATCCTCATCGGCGATCCCTCACCCACGACCAGCGAGCGGAAGTCTGCGGGTCGCCCCCCAGAAGTCACGCTCACAACCCCACCTCCACCGGTTTGAGGGGACACCCTCCTAGCTCCACGTGGGCGTCGACCTCGTCGCGGAAGTAGTCGCGCAAGGCGAGGATTGGGGACACCGCCGATGGCCCGAGGGGGCAGATGGTGGTCATCTTTGGCGGCCAGCCCAGGCCGACACTGATGTTGTCGGACACGTCGAGCAGGAGATCGAGATCGACAGATCGACCCTGACCCTCCTCGATGCGACGCAAGATCATCTCCAGCCAGGTGGTCCCCTCGCGGCATGGAGTGCACTGGCCACACGACTCGTGGGCGAAGAAGCGGACGATCCTCTCCGATGCCCGGACCATGCAGGTGGTCTCGTCCATGACGATCACCGCACCCGAGCCGAGCATCGAGCCGGCCTCGGCGCAGATGTCTTTTGTGATCTGGTCGTCCAGATGTATCTCGGGGACGAACCACGGCGCGGAGGCGCCTCCCGGAATCCATGCCTTGAGCGCGCGGTCACCCTTGATCCCCCCTGCGATCTCGTAGATGAGATGACGCCAGGTGATCCCGTGAGGGACCTCGACGTTGCCCGGTCGATTGACATGGCCCGAGACCGAAAGCATGAAGGTGCCGGTGTCCATCGGGTGCCCGACTTCGGTGAACGCCTTGGCCCCCATTTCCAGGATGTGAGGCAGGTTCGACAGGGTTTCAACGTTGTTGACGATGGTCGGCATCATGTACAAGCCCTTGGCTGCCGGGAAGTACGGCGGCTTCAAGCGTGGCTCGCCGCGCAGACCCTCCAGACTGTTGATGAGGGCCGTTTCCTCGCCGCAGATGTAGGCCCCCGCCCCGAGGTGAACCGTGACTTCGAGATCGAAGTCGGTGCCAAAGATCCGGCTTCCCAGATAGCCGCGGGCATAGGCGGCGTCGACCGCGGCTTGAAGCCTGCGGGCCGGTTTGGCGTACTCGCCCCTGATGTAGACAAAGGCGTGATGCACCTCGTTGGCGACGGCCGCGATGATGACGCCCTCCACGATCTGATGCGGGTCACGTTCGAGGAGCTGGCGGTCCTTGAAGGTGCCCGGCTCTGATTCATCGCCGTTGACCACCAGGTAAGCGGGGCGAGCCGGAGCGAGAAAGCTCCACTTGAGCCCGGTGGAGAAGGCGGCGCCACCACGACCAAGGAGACCGGAGGCCTTGATCTCCTCGACCAGCTCATCACGAGTGATCCCGGTGGCGCGGTGGGCCTGGTCGTACCCACCTGTTGCCTCGTACCGTTCGATGGTGTGCGAGTCGGTCGGATGCTCGGTCATCCGCCTCGTGACCACTGGTTGCGTGTTCAAGCGTCTCCCTCGCGCCCGACGGTGCCCAATGACTGAAACGCCGGGTAGGGGCCCAAAGCCCCCTCTTCCTCCTTGATCGCCCAGTCGAAGCTCTTCACCCCGCCGAACAGCTCCTGCATCTCGTCCCCGTTTATCACCTCGGGTCGAGCCCCCTTGAGCCATCTGACCAGATCCCGGGCACGCTCCGGGGTGACCCCTTCGATCAGCTCGTAGTTCACCTGTACCGCAGGCGCTCCCCCGCAGGCGCCGATGCACTCGACGTGTTCAACGGAGAGAAAGCCCTGCGAGTCGGTCTCGCCGTGAGGAACCCCCGACTCATCTTCCACCGCGTGGAGGATGTCGTCTCCTCCCAAGAGCATGCACGAGATCGAGGTGCAGCAGGAGATCAGATGGCGACCGGTCGGCTCCCGTTTGTACATGGTGTAGAAGCTGGCTACTGCGTGGACCTGAGCCGGAGTGATCCCGACCCTACGCGCCACCTCTTCCATGCCCTCATTGGTCAGGTAGCCGTCCTCGGCCATCGCCAGGTAGAGGAGCGGCATCACCGCCGAGCGCTTCTGCGGGTATCGCGAGATGATCGCCCGGGCGCGCTCCTCGGTGGCCTCCGACCATTGACTCATGGATGCCGGAGATTAGGTAGCCCCACCAGCCCGAGCGAAACCAGCCCGCGCCGCTTACCTGAGGTACCTGGCGCCGTTTCTCCCCCCAGCGAACGAAGTGAGCGTTGGGGGGAGTACCCCGAAGGGGCGTGGGGGGTCTTGGGGGGAGTACCGGCGTAGCCGGGGAGGGGGGACCTCCTGGCGCCACCCAGACAGAGAAGCTGGAAGTGGAGCAGAATCAGACCGATGTCTCGATCGTGGCGCGACGATGACCCGGGTCTGCCAATCGCCTTCGGGCAATGCTCCAACGGGGAGTACGAGCCCGAGCCGATCACACCGGTCCGCCAGGAGATGGAGAAGGCGGCGCACGCCGGGATCGACGAAGGAATCCGGCGCACCGGGCTGAGCCGTCGCGAGTTCCTTCGCTCGGCATGTGCGCTGGCCGTCTCGCTCAGCGCCATCGACAACACCATGGCTCGAGCGTTGGGCGTCGCCCCCGGGCTGTGGTACCCCTTCGACCCGGCGGCACGTCACGATACCGACGCGGCAAGGTCGATCCTGGGGCGGGCCCAGTTCGTGTTCGACGTTCAGGGTCACCTACTCGAATACGACCTCGACCCGTCGACGAGGGGGGACTGGTTCTGGGGCCGCAACTTTCCTCAGGCACGCTGTGAGGACGAAGACGACCCCCGCGCCTGCTTTGCCACCAACCACTTCCTCGAGGAGATCTTTGTCAGATCGGATACCACCATGGTTGCCCTATCCGGATTGCCCATCCTGCCCGAGGGAAGCCCGCTATCCGCTGATGTGATGGAGGACACCCGACGAATGGTCCAGTCCCTGTCAGGTGATGAGAGGGTGGTGGTCAATGCCCTGGCGCTGCCTCAAATCGCACCGATCGAGTCGGTCGTAGAGGAGATGGAGCGCACCGTGAACGAGAACACAATCTCCGGCTGGAAGACCTTCACCCACTTCCCCAATGGGATCCCCTGGTGGCTCGACGACCACGAACCCGGCCTCCCTCAAGTCGCCAATCGGTTCTTCGACGAAATCGAGAAGTTGGGATCCCCGATCCTCTTCGTGCACAAGGGTCTCTCCAATCGGGCCCGTTACGGGTCGCCGGAGGACGTGGGACCAGCGGCGCGGGCTCATCCCAATGTGAAGATCGTGGTCTATCACTCCGGATTCGAAGTCGGCGCTCGCGAAGGCCCGTTCACGCCGGAGACAGCACACACCGGGGTCAACCGCCTCATCGACTCGCTTCAGAAGTCAGGGATCGGTCCGGGGGAGAACGTCTATGCCGAGATCGGCTCGACCTGGTGGCACCTGCTGCGTCGACCCGATGAAGCCGCTCACGTGTTGGGCAAGCTCCTCGTCGCCTTCGGCGAGGACAATGTGCTCTGGGGCACCGACTCGATCTTCTACGGGTCGCCACAGGGTCAGATCGACGCCTTTCGGGCGTTCCAGATACCTGCCGCACTGCGAGAGCGGTGGGGTTATCCAGAACTGACTCGAGGGGTGAAGGCCAAGATCCTCGGATGGAACGCCGCCAACCTCTATGACATCGTGCCCATCACCGAACCGGTTGGGTTCACCGTTGCGGATCTGGAGGCGGCGAGAGTGGAGCACCCGGTTCCCACCATGACCTGGGGCCCGTCGACCAGCGAGGAGGTGCGTGAGTTCCGGTTGCATCACCAAGGCTGGCCGTGATACGAAGCCACACTACTCCGTACTGCGTGGTAGTGTCTGACACGCAGTAGCGACAGGGAAGGAGCAATGGACTCGACTCAACTGCTCAAGGGAGTCCTGGACACGGCGGTGCTCGCCGTCCTCAGCAGAGGCAGGACTTACGGATACGACCTGGTGAGACAGCTCCGAACCGCCGGGTTCGACGATGTCGGAGATGCCTCGGTCTACGGCACGCTTCGTCGTCTCTTCGGGGGTGGGTATTTGACCTCGGAGATAGTCCCATCCGAAGAAGGCCCGGCCCGAAAGTACTACGGGATAAACGCAGCGGGCACCGACTTGTTAGAGCGATCCAAGAAGACCTGGCAGGACTTCGCCGGGGTCATGAACCAACTGCTCGAGGGAGAAGAGGAATGAGCATCACGCTGTCGCCATCCAAGTCCGCCTATCTGGCCCGGGTCACCGAGGGACTACACGACCTACCGGCCGAGGAGCGAGAGGAAATGCTCCAGGACCTCGAGGCGCATCTCGCCGAGCTCGAGGATGAGGAGGTCGACCAGGCGTTGGGCACCCCGGAGGCCTTCGTCGAGGAGTTCAGGGTCAGTGCTGGCCTCGACGTCGCGACGACCACTGCCAGACCCGGTCTCGTCGAGCGCTGGCGCACCGCCCTGGATCTTCGATCCGCCTGGTTGAGCGCCCTCGTCGACTGGCCGAGGATCCGCCCCGTATGGGTGTGGACTCGCGGCTGGTTAGTCGTATCTGCCTGGAGCTTCCTCTACGACTACGAGGGGTTCGAGCGCTTTCCCATTCCTTCGATCGACGCGAGCACGGCAGTGGGACTTGCCTTCGTGATCCTCGCCACCTGGCTCTCGCTGTGGGTGGACAAGGGTCAACAAGGGCTGCGGGCCTTTAGCTCCGTCGCCTTCTCCGTCGTCGCCGGTTTTGCCCTGCTCGGGATGCTGCTCAACCCGATGCCGACCTATTCTCAGCTGGTCGAGGTCTACGAGCAACCGGCCTTCGTCGAGCAGCTGACTGCGCGAGACGGCAACCCGATCACCAACCTCTATGCCTACGACATGGATGGGAACCCGCTGGACGTACTGCTCTTCGACCAGGCCGGGCGGCCCCTGCTCACTTTCCCGAGCTATGTCTACGAGGAGGCGGAGATCCCCGGGAATGAAGCCGCTTATTGGGACGGCGGGACTGTCACCTTCCCGCGCGACCAGTTCGGCCGCATCATCCCCAACCTCTACCCGCTGGAGCTGGCCGTCCACGACGACTACGGGGAATTGGTCCCGATGGCGCCGCCGTCATTGGGCCTGCCGACGGCCGATCCGGTCGGCGATCAGTCTGACGCCGAGACGGTCCCGACCACCATCATCACCGGTCGCTAAGCGATCGGCGGGGCCTCATGCAACCCAGGTATTGGCTTTCTCTGTCGGGGTGGCGCCAGGAGGTCCCCCCTCCCCGGCTACGCCGGTACTCCCCCCAAGACCCCCACCCCCCTTCGGGGTACTCCCCCCAAGACCCCCCCTCCCCCCTTCGGGGTACTCCCCCCAACGCTCACTTCGTTCGCTGGGGGGAGAAACGGCTCACTTCGTTCGCTAGGGGGAGAAACAG
>Ga0214472_10000691_pt1 | contig 41094 bp, 38 predicted proteins | sample RVTome_6_FD_207662 | JGI IMG/M metagenome (GOLD analysis project Ga0214472, IMG submission 207662) | Soil microbial communities from uranium-contaminated site in the Upper Colorado River Basin, Wyoming, United States - RVT140D175 | ecosystem: Environmental > Terrestrial > Soil > Contaminated >...
TAGTCGATGCCCTCAGCAGCGCGTTCAGTGGGCGTCAGCCCGATCTCTCCTGGCTTCGTTAAAGTCCACTCCCTTCTACCCCCTGTGAACGCGTACGTTGCCAGCCACGACGTTGTTCGCCGAGTCCAGACGAATCGGATTGGTGAAATCCCCATTGATCACCAAGCCGCGAAATTCATTGAAATCTGCCCCTGTCTGCGTGAAAAACAAGCCGCCGCCGCTGCCTGCGTCACCGATGATCTCGATTTTGAGGATGGCGTCGGAGAGGCCTGGCGCTGCGATTGTATTTTCCTGTGCGCCCGGTTGGGCATAGCCATCGATGACCAGCGTTGCGGTGATGGCCGGCAGGGCTGACGTCGGTGTAATACAGACTCCGCCATTCCTGACGTGCTTGAGGTCTCAACACCACCGATGCGTCAATGTGGCCACTGGCAAATTCTAACACCCAATCGCCACCCAAATCGGCATGTCCGGTACGATTGACACTGGCAGCCACATCGGTGCCGGTCAACGTGCTAATGGCGTTGAGTAACCGCCGCCCTGGTGCCCCACCGGCCAGATTGCAAGCATAGAACAGGAGGTCGGCACGATCCGTCAGCGCTGTTCGCCACCCTTTGATCACGTTTGCATAGACGGGTAGCGTTTCCGCCCTCAACCTCATATTGCCAAGCTGAACAGACCCCTCGGTCCCGTGCGATAGGATATGCACGGCATCCACCGTGCGATAACTCGACAACACCTCACTGATCTGCACCACGCCATCCCGCTGTCCGTCTAACACATGAACGCCTATGTGGTGATCGCCGTCCTGTGGCGTGATGAGAGCCGTGAGAAGCTGATGGAGGTTCTCAACCCTGCTATCGACAAAAACGAGTTCGGCGCGAGTCGAGGCGGTCGGGGACATGCGGTGAGCAGAAAGATGGGGCGGGTCCTGAACAGAGCGTCTCTGTTCTAAGGCGTCGGACACAAGCAATGGGGTCAGTATGAAGGCGAGACTCAAGACACTCCACCCGCTTATGTAGCGTCGCAACGCCATCACAATACATTGGAGCCCATTGTCATCTGCCATCATCGCTTTGCTTATCGAAGGGAGCACAGCTCGTAGGGTAGTTTTAGATGATTACATTAGGCTTTGTTATCGTTGCAATTGGGCCGGAAACTTGAGCAGATATAGGCATGAGGGCAGGGGATAGCAGAGATTGAATGTCTCATCTCGAAGTCTTGAGAGGGGGGCCTATCACCCCCCTAAAAATTATCTAGGGCCAAATCCCGAGTTGCTCGTAGGCCGTCACCACTTTATTGAGGCCACAGACGAATGCCGCGGTGCGCAAATCCTCTGTGCCTTTTTGGTGTAGGATCGAAACGATTTCCTGAAAGGCGTCGATCATCGTCTCCTCCAGTCCGGAATTGACCAATTCGAGTTCGTCGATGCCATGTAGCATATCGTCGCTCAGAGGGCTCGGAAACGTCTCGCCGGTGAGGGCTTCAATCCCGGACATCATGCGGCGCTGGGTTTGGATGCCGACGCGTTTGGCCATGCGGCCAAAGCGCATGTGAGAGAGATTTTTGACCCATTCGAAATAGCTCACGGTGACGCCGCCGGCGTTGGCGTAGAGGTCGGGAATCAGCACGATGCCCCGCTGGCGCAAGATGGCATCGGCCTCGGCGGTCGTCGGGCTATTGGCGGCCTCGACAATGAGGGGCGCTTGGACGCGGTGGGCATTGTCCGCGGTGAGTTGATTTTCGAGCGCTGCGGGCACCAGAATGTCACAAGCCAATTCGAGGCAGGCACGCGGGTTGTTCAGGGTGGTGGCCCCCGGAAAATCGCGGATACTACCGGTCTCTTCCTTCCATGCCAAGACCTCGTGAATATCCATGCCGTCCGGGGCGTGCAGGGTGCCGTCGGCTTCGCCCACGCCAACGATCGTCGCATAGTCTTCGTCCTGGGCCAAGCGGGCAAAATGGCTGCCGACGTTGCCGAGTCCCTGGACCACGACCCGCTTATTCACCATGCTGCCGCCGAGCCCGGTGGGTTTGACCAAATCTTGGTGGAGAAAAAATTCTCGCAACGCGTAGAGCACCCCACGCCCTGTCGCCTCCCGCCGCCCGCGGATGCCGCCTTGCGGCACTGGTTTGCCGGTGACGCAGGCCAAGTTGTTGAGCCCATTGGGGTGCAACATGCTGTAGGTATCCGCAATCCATGCCATTTCGCGTTCACCCGTGCCCATATCCGGGGCGGGGACATCGACCCCTGGACCGATGAAATTTTTGCGCACCAGTTCGGTCGTATAGCGCCGGGTGATACGCTCGAGTTCTTCTTCCGTATAGTCGCGAGGCGCCAGGGCAATGCCGCCTTTGGCGCCCCCGAACGGCACGTCGACAAGGGCGCATTTCAGGGTCATCAAAGCCGCCAGGGCGGAGACCTCGGGCAGATCCACGTGGGGCGCGAAACGCAGACCCCCTTTCGTCGGTTGGCGATGGTGAGAGTGCTCGGCACGAAATGCCTGGAAGATACGCACCTCGCCCCGGATGCGCACGGGAAATTGCATGAAGTACATACTGTGACACGTGCGAATGTTGTCCAAGAGGTCGGGGGCGGCGTGAACGTACTGAGCTGCACGGGTGTAATTGGCGTTGAACACATCTAGCATAGAGTTCGGCGAGGGGGCCGAAACCGTACTGTTTACAGGGGTGACACATGCGGCGAGCGAGTTGGTTTTAGATGGTATCACGATATTTACCTCCAGAGATAGATGCTCAGCTTGACGGGTATGTCCAAGGACTGGGGCATGATTCATCTGTCGACATACGAGAGGACATGTGAAGGTTTGAATGATCTATAGATATAATTTTACACCTAAACGATATCGAATAACGAATGAGTTTGGAAAATTATGTGTTTCTAGATCATATACAGAGATATACTCAATATGCTATTAACATATTTTTGTTTGATTTTCTTCCAATATTTTGAATTTATACTTCATATAATCATCTTAATCTAAGATAGATTTATTATATATAGCTTCATACTTAGAATTTTGATAGTAGTACGCTTATCATATATGGGTCGTGGTGAGTTTGGGTTCTCCGATACCGAATGTGAGGCTAAGAGATGGGGGTGGAGCACGGGAGGACCGGTGGCTGCAGGCGTCGTCGCGTTGTGGGCCGTATAGATAATAAGACCGTAGGAAACTGCTGTCGGTGCTTTCGATCGTCTCATTCCCCCTCGGCGGTGGGATCGGTTCGAATCGCGCCTGGGGCGCTCGAACGATGGATACGAGGCAGGTGTGTCCACGGCTCATATGGATTGGGCAGCACGTCTCTCATACCGCCGTGCGGGAGGCTGAAATCCCAGCCCGGCCAATGCAACCCGCCTATTGCAAATCCAAGAAAGGCTCGAAATCCCGGTCCATCACCGTCTTGCGCCCCTCCTCGGCCGCGTGGGCAACGGCCTGATCACACAGATGTCTCAAGTGGTCCGAGATCACGTCGTTTACGGTGTCGGAGGTGTTCATACCGGCTCGCTGCTTGATGTACTGTTTGAGTTTTGAGACCACAATTAAAACGTCTTGGGAACTTCCCGCTGTCCCCGAACTCGCCGTAGATGTCCGGGCTGTTTGAGGTGGCATCCTTCGATCCGTGCCCTCCGCACGAGTTTGCTCGGCTTGTTGTTCCCGTTCCCACGCCGTGTGGGTCGGGGCAGTATTTTGTTCCGCCCATGACTCACGATGGCGCATCATGGGGACATGTGCGTCCCAGCAAGCGACCGAACAGAAGAAAAAGCCATTGCGCTTGCGATTGCACGTCGACACACTACAGACGTAGTAGGTCTGTTGGAACGCAATGGGTTTTTTACATGTGCTGCAAGGACGCCAAATCGAATGTTCATGACTCATCTTGTTTTTTCCTTGGCTCAACTGCCGTCCTCGGCGATGGGTGGCAGATAGAAAAATGGGAGCCAGCATCACATGTTTCGAGCCTCGAAGGTAGGAACCCCCTCGGGGTTACGAACCGGGCTTAACGGCTTGGCCAAAGACGTCCCACGAGACGATGTCGCCGAGGGGTTTGCGCACCTGCGGCTGCTTGGCCTTTTGCTGCAGCTCCTCCGAGAGCTCCGCCACATTGCCGGGATAGCCTACCGCAAACAGGGCGGCAACCCGCAACGGTGCCGGGATATTGAAATTTTTCATCACGATATCTTCATCCCAACCAGCCATCGCGTGCACGGTGAGACCCAGGTCGCACCCCTGAAGCAGAAGATTTTCCAGGGCCAGACCGACATCGAGCAGCCAGCGATTTTGTCCATCGCGATCGGGCTGTTCCTCGGGGTTGCCCAGGATAATCATTTTAACCGGGGCTTGCTTGGCCCATTTTTGATTGTTCTCGCTCAGGGCCTCATCAAACTTCTGATGCGCTTCGGGAGATTGCACCACCACCAGGCGCCAGGGCTGGGCATTTCTCGACGAGGGCGCCCAGCGAAAGGCTTCGAGCAGAGATTCAACCTTCTCAGGCTCGAGCGGCGCGTCACTAAATGATACCCCACTGGTGCGATTCCTCAAGACAGGATGAATATCTACCATGGCGATTCTCCTACACGACTGTGGACTTAGCTCTATGGTTCGCTGTATTCTTGAAATGAGAGCCTCAAGTGTAGCACAAATTGCCTTGCGTCGTTGAGATGGGCGAACCAGAAAAGGACATCGTGCACAATGAGTTGCGGCATTTCATCTCCGCGATGCCGTGCCGGCTGCTGCCCCTGAGGTGATCAAGCAGGCAGATGGCGTTTTCGCGCCGGCCTAAATCAACCTGATTCCACTGCGCCGCCGCCTCTTCTCCCGGTCCTCACAACAGACAGACGCGGACGCTGAGTCATGCGTGGAGGGAGCAGAGCCACGAGTCGGCTGCAATAAAGTGCAATAAAGAAGGAGAGCGCGTCTTGGCTGCCTATCTGGTATTGACTGTACTTGGTGAAGATCGTCCCGGCTTGGTAGAATCGGTGTCCCAGGTCATTGCCGCTCACGGCGGGAATTGGTTGGAGAGCCGCATGTCGCGGCTCGCCGGAAAGTTTGCTGGCATCTTGCGCGCCAGTGTGCCCGAGATGCAGACTGAGGCGCTCGCAGCCGCTCTGCGCAACCTAGAAGCACAAGGGCTGAGGGTGCTGATCGAGTGGAGCGACAGCGATGAGCCCGCCCAGGCCTATCAGTTGTACAAACTCAATCTCATCGGCACTGACCGGGTAGGGATTATTCGCGACATCTCCCAGGCGCTCGCCGCGTATGGCGTCAATATCGACGAACTCAACACCGATTACGTCAGCGCCCCCATGTCGGGTGAACTCCTGTTCAAGGCCAGCGCCCTGATCCGCGTGCCCCACGATATTGCGTTTGCGGACTGGCAAGCGAACCTTGACGACCTCGCCCATGAACTGATGGTCGATATCGATTTGGAGGGGACATCAAGGGGGCCGGAGTCATTTATCGTCTGATAGCGTCTCGCTCTATCTGGCTCCGGTCCCCATCTGAGAGTCAGTCAAACATGCTAGGCCAGTGGTGAGGGAACCCACGCCTCGCGAGGCGCGTCGAGGTTGTCGAGCGGAAAGATGGGCCGGCGCACCTTGCGAAACTCGACTTCCGAGTAGTCGGAGGTGCACACCCCGCGGCCGGCGCATTCGACGATTGCCTTGGCCATATCGCGATACCCCACCCGGTAGTGGATGCGACTCTTCAGCATCACATAGCGGCGCGCGGTCGGCTCAATGCCGAGACTGCGCAGGCACTCCGGATCGTAGGGCTCGAGGTGCCGGGACAACACGACAATGTCGATACTGCCCACCGACAAGATACCGGCCTTGCCCATATTCATGATCAACCCCCGGGCCATGGGCACCTGGGCCTTGAACTTGCCCTCCGACAATAGCTTAACGCGTCCGGTCAGCTCGATCGGTTGGCTCTGCTCAGCTAGTGCAGGCATGGGCTGCTTACCCCCCAGTTGTACCGTGATGGTGTTGCCCACGCCTGCCTGTTCCATCTGGCTGACCACCTCGGGGTCGTAAAAACCAAACACCGCGACATCTTCCAGGCCAGCCTCCAGCACCGCCGCGAGCACCTCAGTGGTGTCCATGGTGCCGCCCGAGGCGGTGTTGTCGTAGTGATCGAGGATGACTACCGGGCCGTCTCCCTCGCTGGTTGCCGCAATGGCCTGGGCGCGGGCGATCGAAGCCTCCAGCGGTTCCACCTCGTAGACAAACGCGTCTCGCGCCTCCCACGCCTGGTCGAGCAACTCGTTCGTGTACTGTTCGGCCAGGTCCGCATCGCCGTCAGTCACCACCACGACGGACAGGCCCGCGTCGTTGATATCGGCGTGCGGAAAGCCGGTGAACACACTGACGCCCAGCGCCCCTGCTGCCTCCATCGCACCGGCCCGAGCTTGCAGTTCTTTGTTAGGCGAGTCATCGGTTCCCTGGCGCATCACGTGCGGCAGCATCGGTGCATTGCCCCACCGCATGACCGGTTTCACTCCACCGGCGAGGTAATCGAAAAAAACGTTGGCACTGCGCTCAGCAGTACTCGCCATGTCGATGTGCGGATAGGTATGGTAGCCGGTGATGACGGTGGCGTTGGCGACCATATCTGCCGTGATATTCCCGTGCATATCGAGAGCCACGGCGATCGGTAAATTGGGGTTCTGAGCCCGCAGGCGCTTTAACAATTCGCCTTCGCCATCTTCAAACGAGCGGGTGACCATGGCGCCGTGCAGGTCGAGGAGCATCGCGTCCACGTGGGCCGCGGTTTGTAGGATCTTATCGCACATCCACTCGAACGCGTCGTTTTCCACTGGCCCGCTCGGGGGGGAACCGGCGGCGATCGACATCACGACCTCAGCGCCGCGCTCGGCGCACACTTTGAGGTAGCCGCCAAGACAACTCATGGTGCCGCGGTAGACGTCGATGGCCTCCTGCCCTTCCAGAGGTAGCCCACGCCCACCGGAAAACCGTTCGAGGTCGGTAATGACGGGTGAAAAGGTGTTGGTCTCATGACTCATCATGGCCACGCCAATCCGCATGTTCAGATCCTTTCTATATCGTGGTCTATCCCCTGGGGTAGACGCCCTCATGATACCTCGGTGTCGCCAACCTCGTGTACAAAGGGCCTCGGCCACAGATCGAATACCCTTGCAAGTACGGAGAGAGCGAGTGCGTGGCGGAGTTCACCGGCACCTATCGCCGCCTTGATTTCAGCTTCAGAAAGGGTCACCACCTCGATCACCTCGCCTGCCCCGGGCTCGGGAGGCTGGACCCATGTCGCGTTCTCAGCGAGCCAATGATGACAGAGGTGATTATGGATGGCCGGGTTGGGCTCCACCGCGCCGAGATAACGCCAAGCCGCACTCGCGTAGCCGGTTTCCTCCAACAATTCCCTCTTCGCCGCGGTCAGCGAGTCCTCGCCCGGATCCACCATGCCACCCGGCGTTTCTAAGGTGCTGTACCCCACACCAAATCGATATTGGCGCACCATGACAGATTGACCTTCAGGCGTGAGCGCCACCATGTTGACCCAGTCGACGGATTCTAGCACCAGCCGCTTGAATACCCTGCCACTCGATGGGTTTTTCATCTGGTCAAAGCGGGTCTTGAATAGAACTAAATCTTCCTGGCCATAGTGGTGGCCTAGTTTTTCCCAATCGAGCACTTTGTTCTCCTGCAGAGGATAGGTGTCAGCCGCGGCGCATGGCTCACCTGACGTTGACCTGCCTAGGCCAGGGCAAACCCCTCGTAGCCATTCGCGGCGATTTCCTGGCACTTTTTCACATACATCGGAAAGCCGCCGATGTACGGCATAAACACGCGCGGTTTACCCGGCACATTGGCACCAAGATACCACGAGCTGCACGTCGAGCGCAGCGACACATCAGCGACCTGGTTGACGTGTGCCACCCACTGATCCTCTGCCTCGAGCTGCGGCTCAATACATCCGTGTTGCTGCTCCCGCATATAACCGAGGCAGTCGGCGATCCACTCCACATGCTGCTCAATCGACGGCAGCATATTAGTCAGCACCGACGGGCTCCCTGGGCCAGTAATCGTAAACAAATTGGGAAAACCCGAAGTGGCAAGTCCGAGATAGGCCCGCGGACCGCCCAGCCACTTCTCACGCAGGGCCTGACCGCCCCGGCCCCGGATGTCGATCCTCATCAACGCTCCAGTCATGGCGTCGAAGCCAATCGCAAAAACGATCGCGTCCAGTTCATAGGCGTGGCCATTGGCCCTTAGTCCGTTTGGCGTCACCTCCGCAATCGGCGCCTCACCAATATCCACCAGAGTGACATTCGGGCGATTGAACGTCGCGTAGTAGCCGGTGTCCACGCAGAGCCGTTTACACCCAATGACATTGCGGGGTGACAACCGCTCCGCGACCTCCGGATCCTGGACGACTTCGCGAATCTTAGCCCGGACGAATGCCGCTGCCGTCTCATTCGCTTGCGGGTCGAGCATGAGGTCCGAAAACGCGCCGAGAAACGCGATGCCACCGTTTTGCCAGCGATCTTCATACTCGCGCTGGCGCTCTTCCGGCGGGGTCTCTAGGGCCTTGGCCGTATTAAATGGCAGAGCCAAGCCGGTCGGGGTCTGCTTGGCGCGTTGCCGCAATCCCGCGTAATCCGCCTTAATCGTCTTCGCATACTCGGGATCCAGCGGCGCATTGTAGGCCGGGATGGTGTAGTTGGCCGTGCGTTGGAAAACCGTGAGATGTTTTGCTTGCTCTGCAATGATTGGGATAGACTGGATGGACGACGACCCCGTCCCAATCACGCCCACGCGCTTACCGGTAAAGTCAACCCCTTCGTGGGGCCACTGGGCCGTGTGATACCACTCCCCAGTAAACGTCTCGAGCCCTTTAAAATTCGGCCGATTGTGCGCCGACAGACATCCGGTGGCCATGATGCAGAAGCGGGCCGACACCCGAGCCCCATCGCTCGTCTCAATGGCCCAGGTTTCAGCCGTCTCATCGAAAACGGCGCTTTCCACCCGCGTATCGAACTGGATATCCCGGCGCAGATCAAAGCGATCTGCCACGTGGTTGGCATAACGCAAGATCTCGGGCTGCGGTGAGTACTTCTCCGTCCACTCCCACTCCTGCTGCAATGCCTCCGAGAACTGATAGGAGTACTGCATGCTCTCGACATCGCACCGTGCCCCCGGATAGCAGTTCCAATACCAGGTGCCGCCAACCCCACTGCCAGCCTCCAAGACCCGCGCCGAAAACCCCATGTCGCGGAGTTTATAGAGCATGTAGAGCCCAGCAAATCCAGCCCCTACAATCACAGCATCAAAATCAAAATCGCGACCCAAACGGTTCCTATTCATCCCTGTCTGCTGTTGCGGATCGGACATATTGCCCCCATCGGTTGTGAGCCCGGCGGCCCCTTGTTCTTGCCCGGCTACGACTCATTCGCCGCGCCCATCCGGCTTGGGTGGCGAGGTCTGTGACTGCATTAACCATTGTTTATTTAGGAAACGGCAGTATCATACCGCAGATTGGCCTGGAATGTCTAACCACACCGCCAAGGTAGGGGTCAAATCTAGTATTATATATATTTCCTGATAAACTTAATCATTTGATACCGTGCTCTATTCTCGATTATGATGAGATCCGGGAATGCACACAGGTCGTTGACGACATGGCACCCGTTTTGTCAAGCCCCTTAGAGCCGACCTCAGTCGGAGTTGAACACGTTGGTCTGGGTGCAGTGCCCAATTGCACAAGCATGGTCGAAAAGGATTCGCAAGATGTTCGAACTCAATGAAAAAGCACAAGTTGGGATTATCACTGGATCTGCTTCCGACAAGCCGATCGTCGACCGGGCCACTGGCGTTCTCGACAGTATGGGCATCGAGTGGGAATACAACGTGCTCAGCGCCCATCGCACCCCGGTCAAATGTAGCAAGTATGCCCGCGAAGCCGAAGGACGCGGCCTCAAAGTGTTGATCGGCATTGCCGGTCTTGCCGCGGCTCTCCCTGGGGTGTTGGCCGGGCACAGCTTGTTGCCGGTGATTGGTGTCCCCGGAGACGGCGGCCCCATGCAGGGCGTCGATGCGCTACACTCGATTGTACAAATGCCTCCAGGCATTCCAGTGGCGACGGTCGGCATTGGCAATGGGTGCAACGCGGCTTACCTCGCCGCGCAGATCATTGCGCTGAGCGATCACGCCGTACGGGCAAAATTGAGGGAATATCGTAAATCCCTGGGCGATTTGGAAAATTGATGTCATGTTTTAACAGGTACTTTTCCGCCCACCGCATCCTTACAGAGTAAAAACAGAGTAAAATAGTTTCTTGGAGAAAACGCTTCTCTCTCGACGATGTGCCACGCTGATCATTGTGGCGGCGAAACACGTAGATTCAGTCTCCGATGTAAAGGAATCCACCATTGCACGATCAAACTCGACAGTTCCGCGTCGCCACCTATAATATCCACCGTTGGGGTGGACGCACGGGCCGCACCCTCGTTCCTGCCCAAGCGGCACATGTCATCCGTGAGTTGAATGCCGATATCCTGGCGTTACAAGAAGTGCTGCTCCCCTGGGGAGATATCAATCCGCTAGCCCATCTGGCTTCCACCCTCGATATGAATGTCATCTTTGGGGCCACCCGTCTGCATCGCCACGGACTGCTTGGCAACGCCCTCCTGTCCCGGTGGCACGCGCACCACACCGAGCAACTGCCGCTCTCCCAGACGCGCTGGGAATACCGAGGCGCAGTTTTGGGATGCTATCAACCTTGGGAAGGCTTGGAACTCAGCGTGATCGCCACCCACTTGGCTCTGGGGGGGCGCGCGCGAAACGCGCAAGTCCGATGGCTACTAAACCATCCCTGTCTACAACGCGGGCCGGTGGTGCTACTCGGCGATCTCAATTCCTGGCGCCCTACCCGGGGCACTCGACAACTCGCTCGTATGCTTGAGGCGCATCCGCGCCGGTTATGGCCCCGGACGTTCCCATCTCCCGTCCCCTTCCTCGCACTAGATCGCATTTACACGCGGGAGCTGAACGTCGTCAATCTGCGGGTTCACAGCACCCCGGCCGCCCGGCGCGGCTCTGACCATTTGCCCGTGGTGGCCCATATGGCGGCGTAAGCAATCGGGGTCACCATTTTTTGCACACCATCGACAACACGCAATTCACTTCTTCTTGCGTGTTATACACATGAAAAGAGAAGCGCAATCGTCCGCTGCGCATCGATAGCTTGACCCTCTGCTCAGCGAGATGATCCATCATGCCTTGGAGGCGCTCGCGAGTTTCCGGCTCCGGGTTGACTTCGCCAACCACGACCACATGCGAAAAGTGACGGTCGACCCGACCGCTCATCACGGGGAGGCCGAGGGCTAAGAGCCCATCCGTGAACGACCTGGCCAGAGCCAACACATGCGATTCGATGGCCGGTACGCCAACCCCGGTCAGCAGATCCAGTGACGCCTCGGTGGCGTTGGCTCCGGCAAAGTTGTAAATGCCGAGTTCGAAACGCCGGGCCGCCGGCATGAGTTGGTACGCCTCCCCCCCCCTATCCCCTTCATGGGCCTCTCCGAGATCCACCCCGTAACGGGCGAGACTGCCTGGCTGGAGGGTTTCAGCAACGTCGCGCCGCACGTACAAAAAGCCAAATCCATGCGGCCCACAAAGATACTTTGAAGCCCCGACGGCCATCGCATCGATGGCCGTCGTCCTCGTATCGAGTGCCAGTGCGCCAATGGACTGGGCGCCGTCGATCAGCAACAACACGTGGTGGCGACGGCAAAGCGCGGCAAGGGCATCCAAATCCGTGCGTGCGCCAGTGGTGTAAGTCACAGAGGAGGCCATGACCAAACGCGTGTGGGTGTCAATGTGGTTGGCGATCGCTTCAATCGGCGTCGCGAAATCCGCAGTTGGCGGCACGAGACGGACGTCGATGCCATAGCGATCGCGTATGTTGTAAAGGGCGTAAAGGCTATTGGGGTGCTCGATATCGCCGCACAAAACCGCATTGTCACCACGCTGCCACGGCAGTGAGGTGACAATCAAATTGATACCTTCCGAGACACTTTTGATGATAGCGATCTCATCCGCTTCCGCCCCGAGCATCGTGGCGAATTTGCGACGAACACGTTCGACGGCGTCGAACATAGTCGTCACTTCGCCGCCTTCCTCAATACGACCATCGAGATAACGCAGCATGGCATCGCGGGCGGCCAGCGGCATCAGGCTGGCTGCCGAGGTCTGTAGGTAGATCCAGTCGCGAGTACCAGGGAAGGCTTCACGTAGGGTGGCGATTTTATGTTGCATGACAAACCAAAGCCCCTTGACATGACATGACATTGGTGCATGGCTCGACTGGCCTCTGTGAGCCATAGGTCACCAGACTTCCACGGCCAAGCCTTTGAGATATCCGGTCTCCGGGATGGAAATCAATTCCGGATGATGTCCGGCCTGGCTAAAGCGCTGTCGCACAATGAGCTGGCGCCGGGCATCGCCTGCCGCCTGTTGCAACATCGCCTCAAAGTGTAGCCGGTCGACGTAGTAGGAACAGGTAAAGGTGACCAAAATACCGCCGGGACGCAGGAGTTTGAGCGCCCGGAGGTTGATTTCTTTATATCCCGACAGGGCTTTATCCACGGCATCGCGGCTGCGGGTAAACGATGGCGGATCGAGGATCGCCAGATCGTACTGCACCCCGTCTTGCTCCAACTGCCGCAACTGATCAAAGACGTTGCCGGCCTGAAAGCGGCAGCGCTCGCTGAGGCCGTTGTGCTCGGCATTGCGCTGAGCCAGGGCCAAGACAGCCTCGGAGCTATCGATGCCAAGCACGGTCGCAGCGCCAGCGGCGGCGGCTTGGAGGGCAAAGGCGCCGGTATAACAAAACGCATCGAGGACCCTACCGCCTGAGGGGACGTACTGGCGCAGAGCCAGGTGGTTATCCGCCTGATCGAGATAGAACCCCGTCTTGTACCCCTCAGCCAAATCGACGTCAAAGACCAAACCGCCCACCTGAATCTGACGTGTGGTGGGAAACGTCTCTCTCCAAAAACGCCTCTCCAATGGCAACCCATCGTTGCGGCGCACGCTGAGATCGTTGCGGAAATACACGTGATCGATCCCAGTCAACTCCTTGAGGATGCCCGCGAGGTCGTCTTGCCGCTGATCCATACCCAACGCGGCGCACTGTACGACGAGCGCCTCACCGTAACGATCGACGGTGAGCCCGGGGAGTAAATCGCCCTCGGCGTGTACCAGGCGCAGGCTGCTGGCCTGCGGATAGAGCTGCTCCCGGCGTTGGAGCGCCCAGGCCAGACGCTTTTGCAAAAACCCGCGATCGAGGCTGTCGCCTGGATTGCGGGTCATCATTCGCAGGCGAATCTTAGAACGGCTATTGTAAAAACCACGTCCTAAAAACGTCCCATTCCAACTGATGCAATCCACCACCCCGCCATCGGCAGGCCGTCCTTTTACCGCTGCAATCTCTCCTTCGTACACCCAGGGATGGCCCCCGTGTTGTCGCTGTTCGCGCCCTTTTCGCAAAATAATCCGTGGCGGCATGCTGTCCTCACTGCTCATCTCAAGGCGTGACGCGCCACCACATGATGGCGACCTGATTCCAACGGGCCATTCACTCTCAGAGAACTAACGATGGGATTTTGGGCCAAAAGCATTCAGTTTTGCAAGTGTCTTTGTGAAAACGGCAAGCAGAGCCTTCGAGACGTGGCCCATCATACCGGCTTTTCGGTCGTGTTCTAGTCGTGTTCTAAGCGTGGAGATGGAGTCCATCTCGTAGGATTTTCCCCCTTTCAAAACCGCTTCTTCGCATCTCTGCCGCAGGCGCTATCTCCACTTTTAGAACACGACCGGAGTGCTTAATGACTTTCCCTCGATTTCTCGCTCCTAGGATGCACCAACTCGGGGCTCTAGAACATTGAAATATATGTCTAAAAGGCCTATATTTGCGATTGGCTAAGGGGCTCGCCGCCACCGAGCCATCAGGGACGTGGCACGTCGGTGGGGTAGTGGTGTTGACCCAAACGTAATCTTTCATCCTTCATTCTTTTTTCATAGGAGTGCACCATGGCGCAAAGTCCACAGTTGGACCAAGTCATCGGCATGATCAAAACGCGGGCACAGACCACACGTAAAACCACGGACGAGGACCGGGCATCGTACGAAAGTATGCTGGCGTCCATGCCGCTGGCAGATGATATCGAGACCGAACGCATCGGTGCCGGTGGCGTGCCGGCCGAATGGATCCGGGCGCCGGGGGCGCGAGCCGACCGGGTGATGTTGTATTTCCACGGTGGCGGTTATATCGTGGGCTCGATGCGTACCCATCGGACGATGCTCTCCCATATGTCGCGGGCCTCCGGATTTTCCGTGCTGGGTCTGGATTACCGCCTGGCGCCAGAAAGCCCGTTCCCCGCCCCGGTGGAGGACGCGCTCGCCGCCTATCGCTGGTTGCTGGACGGCGGGACTGAGCCGGGCAACATCGTGCTCGGCGGCGATTCGGCCGGCGGCGGCTTGGTGGTGTCGGCACTGGTGGCCATGCGGTATGCGGGAGAGCCGATGCCCGCTGCCGGGGTGTGCATTTCGCCTTGGGTGGATATGGAGGCGACAGGCGCGTCGTTTGTCACCAATGCCGATGTCGATCCGTCGGTGTCGAGAGAGCGCATTTTAAAGATTGCCGACGTTTATCTGGCCGGTAAAAATCCGCGCGCTCCCCTGGCGTCGCCACTCCATGCGGATTTGCATGAGCTGCCGCCGTTGCTGTCGATGGTCGGCTCCATCGAAACCCTGCTGGACGACGCGCAAGCCCTCACCGAGCGGGCTCGAGCTGCCGGGGTCGAGGCGGTGCTGGAAGTCTGGGACGACATGCCCCATGTGTGGACGCATTTTGCTTCCATTTTACCTGAGGGACAACAAGCGGTGGATCGTATCGGCGACTTTATGCGGCACCAGGTCGGATCGTAAGGGCTATGCTCTACCTCATTCATCAAATTGACAAGTTAGATGCGGCTGCGATCCGGGCCGCTCATCGTGAAGCCCATTTTGCCTATTTGGCGGCCCACGAGGACATCCTCGTGTTGGGCGGGGCGATGCTGGCTGAAGATGGGGTGACTCGCACTGGCAGCGTCCTGATTATCAACGTGCCAGACCGTGAAGCGGCCGAGCGGTTTTCCGCCAATGAGCCGTTTCGCAAGGCCGGTCTGTTTGCACGGGTGGAGATCAACCGGATGCGGCGCGGGCAGTGGAACCCGGACGCCGCACCCAAAACTGCAGAGGGGGGTTAAGCGCTTACTGATCCAGCGAGTTGATGTAGGCGATGACATTTTTCATCGCCTCTTCGTCGGCCAGGGTCATGGCCATTGGCACCATTTGTGCGCCAAACGTATCTTGGGGGTGTTTGCCCCGGATACCGTCCTTAAAATTCTTGAGTTGCCGTAGTAAATACCAATCGTGCTGAGGGTTCAAGCGCGGCGAATTCAACGCCAGTTGGCCTTCGGCCTTTTGGCCGTGACAGGCAGCGCAGACCACATAGAGAGATTTCCCTTTGGCGGCATCGCCACCCAGGGTGGGCGTCGCCTTGGCCGCCGGTAAGGTGGTGATATAGGCCGCCACATTTTTCACCGCGTTGTCATCGGCGAGGGTCATGGCCATCGGACGCATTTGCGAGCCGTAGATGTCCTTCGCATCAGCCCCGCGAATACCGGCTTTATAATTTTGTAACTGGCGCTCCAAATACCAGTTGGATTGCCCGGCGAGCGCCGGTGCATTCAACGCGAGTTGACCTTCCCCATGTTGACCGTGGCAGGTTTTACAAATCATAAAAGAGGCTTCGCCGGCCGCTGCATCTTGGGCCTGGGCTGGGCTGTTCATACCGGCGAGCATCATGGCCATCAGGCAGATCATGGGCAGGCAGACCATCGACTTCATGCGCATGTTGGGCTCCTCAGAGTTCGGCTTGGGACTCGTGCTGGGGGCAAAACTCAGTCTAAATTAGCCAAAATCATACTGTAAACGAACCATAAACTGAAATATTCCATCGACCGATCCTTCGCTTTGCAAACCTAGAGGATCGGGAAATCCCTGTAAGCTCACATCCGGATTATTTTTCCACCAATCTCCGGCAAACATGTAGGCCGCACCGGTTCGCAACCAGAGTTTCGGCATGATGTCCCAGTGCAAATAGGTATTGACTTCGAGCCCGCGCATGCGGTCGCCATTGACATTTTTCTCCGCTGCCATATCCAAACCCGCTGCCATATACATAAACAACACCGGGGTGGCGCGAAATTTCGCCCGCAACACGCCGAGAAGGCGGCCATTGTAACCGCCGCCAAAAAAGGGTGACACCGAAACGTTGTTGAGGCCGGCAGTCGAGCCGTTGAGGTGGCCTAAGGTAATGAGCTCCAAGCCGCCGCCATCCGCAAAGCGGGAGGGTCCAAAGCCGCTGTACTGCTGGTTGAACAGCCCGACAAAGGCATCGATGTTTTTGCCACTGCCGTCGATCGGGGTAGGACATGTGGACTCGGCTCCACCGCGACAACCGCTCTCGCCGGAGATGTATTGCAAAGTGAAGCCAAGCCAGTGTTGACCCATCGGATAGTCCACATGGAGGTTGGCCATGAAGCCCTGGTTGCGCGAGCCCGTCAGACCGCCGCGCACCAGGTCGCCCGGGCCTTCGTTCTGCGCTTGGCCGAGAAAGTCCTGCCCGGTGTTGAACACCCCGGAGAGTTCAACTTGGGCTTTGCTGAAGAGGACGGTGTTGAACTTGAGACCGGCGTAAACCTGGTAGGCATCCTCTCCGGTTTGCGGATTGTCGTTGGCATCATCATTCCAAAAGTAAACACTGCCGGTCAACGTCGTTTGGGGCGAAAACGCGTAGCGTGTGTCCAAGGCAAACCAGTCCGAGTCATCGCTGTCGCGCAAACTCCCCTCGGCGAATTTTAAGTAGGTGAGTTGGGACCACCACGCCTCGCGTTGGTAGGTGAACTGCAGGCCGGTGAAATCCGTGGCTAAAATAGTCCAGTCGAACTGATCCCCCCAGCCGAGAATACCGCCACGAAAGGACAACCCAGGAACCCAGGGAAGCTGAATATCGAGATAAGCGCTTTTAGTTTCTAGATTAACGCCATCCGAACCGGCCCCACCGCCACCTCCGACGTTTTCCAAGCGCCGTCCATCATCGTCCACAATCGGTGGGTTGTTGGCCTCCAAGGTAATGTCACCGATTTCCAATTGATAGTTGAGCCGAATCATCGGGTTGGGACGGATATCGAACGACAAGCGCAAACGGGTGTCAAAAAACCGCTGCATCTCATCGGCCTCGCCGATGGGCGGGGCGCCAAAATACCCGTCTTGCATGTTGTGAAAAATGCCGCGGATGCGGTAGTTGCCCCCGATGAGCAGGATGCGGTCGTCACTTTGGCCAAAGGCCGGCAGCACGTGCAGGCCAAGCCATAGGACGGTGCCGAACAGACCGAGAAGCCAGGCTTTCACACCTCGATGAGAGTTTACATGGTCCGGCCATGTACGGCGCTGTATTGGCGGAGAGTTTACATGGTCCGGCCACTTCAAACATTGCATACGTCACTCACTATGGGATACGTCTGCGCACGGCGCGTTCAACGCCCGAATACGGCCGGCACAATATCGATGAATACGGTGATGTCGACATTTTCGACGTTGACAACAATCATGGCCGTGCGCGGCTGGTCACCGCCGGGCGACACGGCAAACTGACCTGTGGCAAGGCCACCGCGGGTTTCACGATGATCCTGCGCCACCACGCCCTCAGAGGGCCGGAACCGAACCGCGACCCCGTCGGCTGGTTGGCCATCCGGTGTCTCCACATAAACCTCGATGTGACGGCGTTGCGAATGGGCCATTGTGGTCGCGTGGGGTGACACGCGCACGGTATAGCCACCGGGTGTTGTCGGACCATACTGCAGCCCTTGAGGTGAGAGGAAGCCACTGTGACTCGGAGTTGGCGTCAGACCGATCAGGGTACAGACCAATCCGACACAGAAAAAGAGGGTGTGCAGGTAAAAATGGCTAACCGAAGTCATATTGTAAACGCGTGCCAATTTGCCAGATGTTGTCGGGATTGGGAACCCCGGGGCTAATGCCGTCGAACGATGCATCGGTATTGTTTTCCCACCAGTTCCCGGTAAAATAGTAGGCGCCGCCAAAACGGAGCCAGAGTTTCGGCATGAGGTTCCAATGGAGCCAGGCGTCGATTTCAAAGCCGCGATGGCGATCGCCATTCGCGTTGTCCGCCGCGGCTTGGTCGAAGGCGCCCACGAGGTGCAACTCCAGTTGTGGCAGGGGCGGGATCGGGAAGGTGCCTCGGGCGATGAGTAGCAAGCGGCCATTGTAATCACCATTTAAGAAGCCGTTGCCAGTGCCCCATTTGCTGTTGAAGCCATCGCCAGTGTCGATGATCGGTCCTCTGGAAATGATTTCAGGCCCCTGGTACATATTGTTGTAATAGCTCACCCAAGCCGAAATCGTCTCATGTTCCCGGCTACCGCCACCCTCACTGCTCTCTAGGTCGAGCTTGCTGCCTTTTTCGCCGCTGATATATTGTGCTTGCAGTCCAAGGGTACCGAAGTTGAAGGTCATATCTCCGGCTAGGCTGATATTATAACCTTCATTTTTGCCGCTGCGCCGACCAAAAAAACCTTCGCCTTGATTGTAAATAACGTAGCTATTGAGGTGGACTGGACCCACGCGAGACGTCACTTCGAGTCCGAACCACCATTGGAACGGATCGCTGGCCAAGTCGCCCCGGTGGCCTTGATCCACCCAATACGAAAACGATAGGCCCACGAGGGTCGATGGCGTGAGACGGATCTGGCCATCGATCGCATACCAGTCGCTGTCGTCCGCATTGCGCCGCGTATCGCCTTCAAAGAACTTTAAATAGGCGATATTCGCGGCAACATCGCCACGCTCGTAGAGCACCTGTAATCCGGCGAAATCATCCGCTAAAATATTAAAATCAAACCGGTCGCCATAACCAAAAATGCCGCCTTTAAACCGCAGGCCCTCAAGGGCCGGGATTTGGAATTCCAAAAACAGATTTTTGGTTTCTACATTGATGCCATCGGCACCGACACCACCGCCCGAACCCGGTCCAATCGCGGGTAACAGGTTGCCGCTGAGATCTGAGCCGTTGTCAGCACTCCCCCCAAACACGATGTCGCCGATTTCCATGCGGTAGTGTACCCGCAGCAAATCGTTCGGACGAAAATCCCAGTAGAGCCGCAGACGTGTATCGAGAAAGGATTTCGTGTCGTCTTCGGCATTGGGGAAACCGCCCGTTTCACCACCCCCCGTTTCGTCGGCACCGGCGATATTGCTATACACACTGCGGATGCGAAAATCGCCGCCCACCAAGAGGATGTCTTCCTTGGGCAGGACGGAAATGGTTTGACTCCATGCGGGTTGGACGTGTGCCCATAATAGGAGCCAACATGCAATCGTCAATAAGGAGACTCGAATCATAGGCATGCGCGTACGTTCGCCTTTATCAACAAGGATAATAAAACCGCCCGCGTAGGGCCCCCGGCAGACAGAACACTCAACTCACCAGGTATGGGATACCCACTGCAGAGTGATGCGCTAACAAACCGGCGCATCGTACTCCGGTCGGCACACCCTGTCAAGCTTATTTCTGGGCTGATGAACACGGAGCCCCGGCGCCTCTGATCAAGCGAGAGGATGTTTAAGCACCCATTTGCCTCACCTCTCATGGGCAAGCTGAAATCCGATCCGGAAGTGTTCAAGTATTTGATGGATACGTTAGACTGTCATCCCTCGGCTGTGTTATTCATAGATGATCATCGGCTTAGTAGAGAAGCAACTAAGGCCGTTGGCAGGTAGGCTGTGGAGGGAGTAAGGATGCAGGAGGCGAAACAGACTTTGGCGGTCTTTTGGCCGTTGGCCCGAGGGAGGGGGCGACATTCAATTACCGCGCTGCGTCACCGGAGATGATGGCCAAAGCCCGGGCTATTTATGCGGTGTGTGAGCGGCACCAAGTCCCGCTCAGAGCCGCCGCCTTACAGAAATTGCGCCTTATATCCCAAGCCTGAAGGCTTGGGATATAAGGCGCTTTGCTTATGGGCTTTAGCCCGTTCAAGAACGACTCTGTCAAGCGTAATAATAATTGACATGGGTTGTACTTCCATATATAGTGCCAACTGGCATTGGCCGCTTTCGAGTGTGCGCTATTGCTATCGCTCACGAAGCGTAACAGCTCGGAGCAACTCAGTTTTTGTCTATAGGATACGTGAGATGATGTTCGCAGCATCTCCATGGTCGGGGCATCGACCATTGCGCTTAGGTGGTGTCAGACTTGCTTGCAAGCAACCACTGATTGAAGCCAGAATCCCAAGCGCTTTAGCCTTGGGAGTATGTCAAAGTTCATCCTGGCCCATCCGGCCCTGGCGTCAGTCATTCCCGGGGCGCGGTCGATGAGCGAGGTAGAAGAAAATGTGCAATTGATCGAGCACCCAATTCCCGCCGAATTTTGGGCGGAGCTGAAGCAAGAGAGGCTGATTGCCGAGGCCGCGCCAACTCCCAGTGAGCCAGTGGGGTGACGCCTCCGGCTCAGACGCGAACCGGAGGCCACGACGCCTAAGACGGCAATGCCCGGCCCTTGCGCGCAATAAACTCCGGAAAGGCATCCTCTGCCTTGGCCCCGCGCATCACATGGGTCGCATAATCGATCTCATTGCCCCATTGCTCTTCCAGATTGCTGCCCATGTCCCGCATGAGGATCTCTTTGATCCCCATGACTGCGCCGCGGTGGTTCTTGGCGATCATCGTCGCCAGTTCCATGGTCTTGGCCCGCAACGCCTCGCGCGGCACCAAGTGATTGAGCAAGCCAATGCGATAGGCTTCCTCTGCCTCTACGACGCGGGCGCTGAACAGGAGCTCCTTGGCAATGGGCCAACCGACTTGGTTGGGCAGCGTCCAGGTGCTGTTGATGCGACCGTAAGCGGCGGCCAAGAAGCGGAATTTGGTGTCCTCGCAGCCGATCCGCATATCCAGCGATGACGACAGCACGGCTGCACCGCCGTAGGCGAGGCCGTTCATCATGCCGATCGTCGGTTTGGTGCAGGCGCCGATTTCATAGCTACCCCGGGTGCGCTTGGCACTCATTTGCTCCCGCTCTTCTTGGGAAAAGGTGACATCGTCCGAACGCTGTTGGTGAATGTCGCCACCGGCGGAAAAGGCTCGATCGCCCGCCCCGGTGATGACGATACAGCCGATCTCATCGTCATCGCACGCGCTCTGCACGGCATCTTGCAACTCCGCGGTGAGTTCGCGACTCATGGCGTTGAGAACCTCAGGACGGTTCATCGTTAAAATGGCCACCCCTTCTGCTTTTTCTACCAGAATGAAGTCGTAGTTAGACATAGCTCTCTCCCGTCTAAGCGTCAAAGGTAATGATACTGCGTCCTAGAATCCGACCCTGCTCCAAGTCGTGTACGGCATCGTTGATTTGATCCAAGGTGTAGCGGCGCGAGATCAAATCGTCGAGCTTGAGCTTGCCTTGCTGGTACCACTCCAGGTACATGGGGAAGTCTTGCTCTGGGCGGGTGACGCCGCCCCAAGACCCTTGATAGGTCTTTTGGCCGCGCACGAGCAGTCTCATATCCAGCGAAATCGGCTGCTGCGGAATGCCTACGAGCACGGACATGCCGCCCTCTTCGCAACCCAGGACGCCAGCACGCGTGGCGTGCAGAATTTGTTCCTGAGTCTTGGGCGCGCCAATGGCATCGAAGGCATAATCCACGCCTCCACCGGTGAGCCTATGGATCGCTTCCACGGCATCGACTTGACTGGCATTGATGCCGTGCGTGGCCCCAAAATGCTGGGCAAATGCCAGCTTGTCGTCATCCAAATCGACCACGATAATTGGGTTGGCACCGGAGTTCGCAGCGGCTTGCACGGCAGAGAGCCCCACCCCACCAATGCCGAACACCGCCACCGATTCGCCCGGTTGTACTTTGGCCGTGTGAAGCACGGCCCCGGCCCCGGTCAAAATGGCGCAGCCGACGATGCAGGTGACATCCGTGGCCACGTCTTTGGGAATCCGCACCACATAGCGTTGGTCCACCAACGCGTGCTGCGACCAGGTATAGACGGGGGAGCGCTCAAATGTCAAGTTGCGGCTGCCCCACCGGATCGGTGGTGGGGCCGGCGGGGCCTGCCCACGTGCCGCGTGGCGGGGCACCCAGGAGACTATCACATGATCGCCCTCCTGCACATGGGTGATGTTAGAACCGGCTTTTTCCACCAGCGCCGTGGCCTCGTGCCCGATCAACGTTGGGGTGGGCGTAGCGGGGCTGTGGATCTGGTGGAGTTGGGAATGGCAAATGCCGCTGGCAAAGAGTTTGACGAGGACTTGGTCCGCCCCCGGATCTTCAAAGGTGACGTCATCAATGACGAGCGGTTGACCGTGTGCGGCCAAAATCGCAGCTGGGGATGTGATCGCCAACGCGGTTCTCCTCTGTATGGCAGAAATTGGAATCGGAAAATGCTGGGCCTGTTCATGGTGTATGGACAGCTATTCTAACGCATTTTTTAAAAAGGATCCGTGCAGGATGCGAATGCGCTAGCCCTGCCCACCCTTTCTAGCCCTTGCTCGCCACAGAGCACTGCGGTAGAATAGGCCCCGACAGACCAAGGAAACGGAGAGCGGCGAGGTGCGGCACGGCGCTCGCACCACGCTCGGCCAGGTAACTAAGGAGAGAGCACCATGCTATATGAAGTCCGTACTTATACCCTGAAGCCCGGTGCAGTGGCCGACTTTGAAGATCGCTTCACCAAGCGGCAACCGGTGCGGGAGAAACACTCCAAATTAGGTGCCTTCTGGCATACCGAATTCGGCGCGCTCAATCAGGTCATTCACGCTTGGCCCTATGAGGACTTGCAGCACCGCATGGCGGTACGCGAAGCCATGGCCAACGATGACGAACTGCGGCAGGTGCCTGGCGGCCGTGATCTCATTGTGGCACAAGAGTCCGACATCATGATTCCGGCACCCTTTATGCGCCCGCTCGGGAGCCAGAGCTACGGCACCGGCAATGTGTATGAAATGCGCATCTACACCTATGCCCCGGGGGACATTGCCGCCGTCATCAAAGGCTGGTCCGAGGCGATTGCCGAGCGCGAGAAACTCTCGCCCCTGGCCGCCTGCTGGTCTAGCGAACTCGGTCAGCTCAACAAATGGGTGCACGTCTGGGCGTATAAAGATCTCAACGAGCGGGCGCGTATTCGCACCGAGTCCCGTAAAAGCGGGAAGTGGCCGGCACAAACTGGCGTGCGGCCCATTCGGCAAGAAAACAAGCTCTTGATTCCGGCGGCATTTTCCCCGCTGCAGTAAGCTCACAGCCTTGCCCACCTCGCCTTCTGTCTGGGTCGCGACTTCGAAGACCGGCGCGCGGCGAAAGCGCAGCTTGACACCCAGGGCATCGCGACTCGGACGGCAACGGCATCGAGCTGTACATTGACCGCTACGACGACCGCCACGACGATTGGCGTGAGTCGCTAGTGCAGGAACCGATAGCGGCGCCTCTGGCGAAAGGCTGGCATGCTCATTTTAACGGGAACCTTGACCAGCCTGGTGCCGTTAACCTCCGGCGATACCGCCACCATGGCCATCGAAGGCCTTGGCGAGGCGAGTTTGAGACTGGATGAAAGACTGGTCCTCCGACATCACCTTGGAGGCTGCGGATGAGTCATTTTTTTGCTTATCTCTCCCGCATGAAATTTATCAAGCGCTGGGGGCTCATGTACAGTACCTATCCGGAAAATATCCAGGAACACAGCTTGCGTGTAGCGGTGATCGCTCATGCCCTGGCGTTGATCCGGAAGCAGGTGTTTGGGGGGCAAGTGAATCCCGACCGCACCGCCGTATTGGCCCTGTATCATGATGCCAGTGAAGTGCTCACCGGCGACCTGCCCACTCCGGTGAAGTACTTTAACCCTGAGATCAAAAAGGCTTATGGAGATCTGGAGGCGGCTGCGATCGAGAAGCTCTTGAGCATGCTTCCCCCGGCCTTGCAAGAGACCTATGCGCCCTTCTTTTGCCCAGACGAAGCCGACCGTGAGCACGCCGAACTGGTGAAAGCGGCCGACAAGCTCTGTGCTTACCTCAAGTGTGTGGAGGAGACCGGGGCGGGCAATCGAGAATTTGCGCAGGCGGAACAGGCGCTGCGTGCCAGTGTCGACCAACTCGATCTACCCGAGGTGCAATACTTCATGACGACGTTTATGCCGAGTTTCCGCTTAACGCTTGATGAACTCCATTAGCGGCGTATGTCAACGGAGCTATTGTGTGCCTCTAGCTAGGTCGCCAAACAGGTGCTTGGCATCGGCGTCTACGGCATTATCTGGCCCCACGTCGATACCGTCGAAGACGCGTATAATGCCGCGGCTGCCATGCACGATCCCACGGCCGAAGGAGGCCCGCTACGCGAGCCCGGCAGGGATCGGCAACCTGAGCTAAAATAATTCTTCTGCCTCTTTTCCTTCCTGAAGCTGTTTAACTTGGTCTCTGAAGTGCTGCAGCCGCAGCTCCATCTGCTTATTGGGATCAAAGTAGTAGCGAAAGGTGTCTTCATTTTTACGTTGGTAGCCAAGCAAGTCCAGCGATAGCAAGTCGTATATATTGCGCCAGTCACCTTCCACTAAAACTGAGAGCTGAGGGTTGATAATATAGTTCCCTTGCTTGAGTCTGCGAAAGAGCTTGCGATTGTACGGACCCTCTCGATTGACTTCGTTTTTCGACAGGATGCTAGAGATATAGGCCCGCTTCTTGCGACGCTCCGGCAGAACCGAGTTCGGGAAGTGGCTGAGCACGTCCACAAAATCACCACTAGTGAACGCACCACTGGGTAGGCTGGCAGCGTTTTCACCCAAATGGGTGTAGAACATGGCAACCATGAGGTTGAACATGAGAAATTCCATCAACCGATTGTCCAGTTTGACCAACCGGCCATCGATTTGGAGCACAGTGTCTGTAGGCTCCAATGTTTTATAGACGTCGGGGAGTTTGCGGGTGGCGTAGTTAGGCGAGATACACGCCTGTTCCAACACGATTTGGAACGGGTTTAAGCCGACGTTGTTAATCAAGGTGGTGTCGGCACCAATCTCGACGAGCCGCTCCACATGGTCGGCGTTGCCCAAACGGGCGGCAATCATCAATGGCGTCTGGTTGAAGGGATTGCGGAAATCGACGCCGTATCGGTCCACCTCGCGTAACATGGCATCCGATTTTTTAAAATCGTAGACAAAATAATACTTTTGGGTCAGTGGCTTAAGGCCTTTTTCAGGCTGCTTGGCCGGTCGAAAACCTGATTCCGACAGCGCGTTCATGCGATTATGATCTTGGTAAACCAGGGCATACTCGAACAGGAGAAGCTTGGCTTTCTTGTTGTCTTGGACGAAGGCCTCCTGCTCCAGATCCTCTAATGTTTTTCCCTTCAGTACCTTCCAGGGAATATCTTTGAGCTTGAGAATTTGGCTACGGATTTCGTCGGCCTGTTCTTGCTTGCCTTGCTGCTCCAGTTTATGTGCTTCACGACGCCACTCTTCCAGACTTGAGCCTTGTTCAGCCAAATCAAGAGAGTCTTCCCAGAGCTTGAGACCCAACAGATCGAACAGACGCTGATTGGGCTTGGACTCGACCACGTAGAGATTTTCCACCGTGCGGGTGATCGCCACATACAATGCATTGATGTGAAACTTGTAGATCTCCAGCGACTTGTCACCTTTGTCCTTGCCCCGGCTGTAAGGGAGATCAGTGCCTAACAAGTCCTCTACATTGACGCCACGGGTGATTTCTCGGAAGCGCTCTTCGTCGTCAGAGGTAAAGTTGTAGAGAATGATGTTGTCGTATTCCAGACCTTTCGCCTCCTGGATGGAGAAGATAAGCGGGGTCTGGAAATGGGCTTTGGCGGCCTGTTTTTGGTCCGGGTGCATGACCACGACCGCAAATCGAGTTGACTGACGGGTTTTTTGGTTGAGTTCGCGGGTGATCGACTCACGGTCGGCCAGGAGCAACACTGTCCCTGGCTTGTCGGAATGACTGCGCACCAGATAATGGCTCTCGCGGTCGATGGAGCCAAAGCGGTTGGTCTTGAGTTTTAAAATGCGGTTGGCCACTTCGGTGACGTCGGCTGAGTTGCGGTAATTGGTATTGAGAATCCGGATCAGCTCTGCCGGCGCCTCTAGATCGTCTTGCTTATAGAAAAACGTCTTGAGCTTGGACCAGGAAAAAAAATTGGGGTGGACAATCTGGTTGGCATCACCACACAAAATAAAATGCCGCGACTCGCGCAGGGACTTGAGGATGAGCTGCAGCTGGATATTGGTCAGGTCCTGCACCTCGTCCACCACCACGAAATCGTAGCGCGGCTCGGCCAGCGGCAGGTATTGGTGACTCAGGATATTGGCATCGTAAAACCCGTTGTCCCGCATGTGCTCCAGATACTTGAGAAACAGGTCGTAGACCCGCTCCCGCTCGTCATCGGAGAAGATCGATTGCCGAATGCCCAAGTTGAGGTAGTCATCCCGGTTCAGATAGGCGCTACCGGTGGACGGGCCGGTGATCACCCCTCTAAATTCCTCAAAGAGCTGATGCGGGTCTTTGAGTTTACTGGCCGCCCGGTGGCGCGTGAACCACTGGTCAAAGTCGCGAAATGACATCTCCCGGCCCTCGGGCACGCGCAGGCTGGCCAGGTATTCTGCAAAGGACAAAAAGCTCGTGTCTTGATCGTCGTTGTCGTACGCTAGCGCGTAGTAGAGGTTGCGCGAATTGTGGACCAGATAAGGCGAGCGAGTGACGTAGAGCACATCGCCCACCGCTTCTTTCATTTTCTCTAGGGTCAGAGCGGTTTTGCCGCTGCCGGCAGAGCCGATGACGATGAGGGGCGGCTGCAAAGTGTAGACGTCCTGTTGCACGTCGTCAAACGAAATGACTTTATCCAGCAGATTGAAGGTCGAGAGCTTGGGGTTCAGATAAATCAGAGGCGCCGCTTCCACCCGTTCGGGACTTTCTACATCAGGTATTTTGCTCTCGTCGATGGTCGCGCCATGGCGCAAGAAGCGAGATTTATCGTAAGCGTGTTGCTCAATACATTCGAGTGCTAGCACATAAGCTTTTTCTTGGTAGCGATAAATGGAAAACAGCAGACGATTACTGCGATCCAAGCGGGCGCGATACAGATTGTCACCCACTTTCTTGACTTCTGCAGAGCGAAAATCGTCAGCCTCGAGAAAGCCCTTCATTTTTTTAAAGTTAGGGATTTTTCTCGGGTTTAAATGATTGTAGAGAAGAACTTCCATAACCGATCTCAACACCTTTCCGGAGGAATATTATTACATGAATCCTCACCGACCACAGCATTTTTTGTACTTTTTCCCGCTGCCGCAAGGGCAAGGGGCGTTGCGGCCCACTTTCTGTTGACGCGTACGAACTGGAGCCGTATGCACCTGTGCGGGGTCCGGCAAGGTCGAAACCGAACTGCGTCCTCTCTCCCGGATACGCTTGCGCTGCGGGCTATGACGGGACGTCGCGGGGAGACGACCCGTGCGGAACACTTGATACACATCCTCGAAATCGTCATCCTCGGTGAGGTCAAATGACGTGAGGTACACGGTTGGGTTCTTGGTCTCGGCCTCGTCTAGAGTGCTCATCTCCTGTTGGTCAAGGGCGAGAAACAGCTCAAAGTGGTGCTGCGTGTGGTGCTTAATCAACGCCGTATGTTCGATCAGCCAGCTTAAGAGATGGCGGCGTTGACCTTCCTCCATCTCGCCTTCCCGGCAGAATGGTATGAGAGTCTCGACATGCGGTATGGCTTCCTGATAACGCTCTTGCTCGACGAGCACTTCCACTAGATTATACGACGCCTCCGATTCATCGGGATCCAGCTCCAGGGCCCTCTGGTAATAGGGCAACGCTAAATCGGGCCGGTCGCCGTTTCTGAACATATTCCCTAAACGGCGGTGCAGTTCGGCGCTCGCGGGCTCTTGGTCAAGCGCTTGTCTGAGGTGGTGATAGACTTCACTAATGGTGTTGAAGCGGCGATTGTGAGCCTCGATTTGCGGTTTACCGGGCAGCAGCGGCGTGTCCGGAAGCGGCGATTGTACACCGCTCTGACGTTGGTGTTTGGCAAGTTGGGCGAGAAGACCAAAGCGCATGATCTCGGCACTCAGAGGCAGCATCGCGGTGGGTGAAAACTCATAAGTCTCGATGCTGCCACAGCCTTTGCACTGCACCACCTGGCCCACAATCATGTCTTCCGGCCGTCTAGAGGGAAGATAGATTTTTTTCAATTCATAGCGATATGTTCTGTGGCAGGTCGTGCAACGCAGCGGTAGGGCAAAGGGTGTAGCACCACCCAAGATTTTCTGGATAGCTTCTTCAGGTTGCGATGGTGCCTGCTGTTGCAGGCGGTCGAGCTGCCGGTGGTGGTCATCAACAGTCTGTTGCACGGGCTGCAGACGCGGGTCCTCCACCCCGTGGATGGCAGCAATCAACGTCATGACGCGGGAGAGGGACAGCTCGCCCGGGCGCCATTCCGAGATCAAAGGTTCTAGAAAACGTTTTGAGGCGATGAGTTCCAAAGTCTCGACAAATGATTCCGACCAGGGATGACCCATATAGTGGTCAAAATGGGTCACTAAAAAGTCTTCTACGTCCGGTGTGGGCATGGTGGCGAGGATGATGAGATCGTCCGGATCCGGCAAATGGTCGCGGTAGTAGTCGAGCATACGCCGGGCAGCTAGCGGCGCCTCGGCCACGAGTACCCTGCCCGTCGCGTCGACACGAGAACGGTTGGATTTGTCCGCAAAAATCGTCATAAAGAGTTCGAATCGCCCTGGCGTGTCCAGCGTCGTGAGTATGCGAAAGGCCGTATCAACATGCGTCAGGGGTATCTCCAGAGCTTGTTTGAGGGCGCTCAGTAGCCGCTCCGGCTCCAAGGCGTGTAAAAAGGCGGCGAGACTCGGGCTCACCGCCAATCGCCAGGGCCTCATGATGACGGCCTGCCAGAAGTCTTCCACTCCCTGCGCCTTGACCAGCCGGGCTCGGCAAATGGCATCGCGTGTGGAGATCATCGTACAGGTGACGAGAAAATCGGTCTCCGCTGCGGCGTCGATGTTGTCCTCTTTTTCGAGCCGCGTCTGGGCTGCCTCGGCAATGGCTTGAAGGCGCCGCCGGTTTTCATCCAGAGCGTGGCACCACTCACGCTTCCAGGGTGCATCCGGGAGCGTCTCGGTAGCCCTCGCGTCGAGAGCCTGTTGGAGCGCTTGCAAGGCTGGGCGCGGTTGCCGTACTCGGCGCAGCGCGGACAGATTACAACCCCATGTCTTGTCATACCGATTGATCAGAGCGCGTCGTTCGTGCCGCTCCTCGGCATCGCCAAAATCTGCAAAGATGTCTGCACCCTGGCAAGCGAGGGCTAGGGCGGCGAGCAGGGACTCCAGCTCGTCGTCTAGCGTGTGGTAGCGACGGTACAAGAAGTCAAAGCCGGAATTCGTATCGGCGAGGGGTTCGCACAGACCATGCAGGCTGACATTCTGCAGCTGAGATTCTGAGAGCTCTGCCCCAAATCGAATCAACAGGACCGCGGCGCGAGTTTTGAGATGGGGGTCGGTGGTCTGTTGAAAAAAGGTCAGAAGTTCCGGCGGGTAGCCAAGATGCGACTCGTAGGACAAGATCGTTGACGCCACATCAGGGGGGTACTGTGGCAAACGCCGCACGAGTTCATTGGCCGTCTCCGGGTACAATTCGAGCAGCCGCATGGCGGCCCAGGCTTGCACGTCTTCGGAGTGGTGCTGCAACCGCGCCCACAACTCATCCTGCTTCCAGATATAATCCATGAGACACCCCTCACCACTACCGACGTTGCTTCAGAGGTTTGGTTTTCCCCGTTTGGCGCCGACCCCGACCTTTACCTGTGCCACAATATCGTACGTCTATTATCAGTATGAGCTATATCGAGGTGAGATTCAAGACGGCTGGCGAGCGACTTCGACGTGAGTGCCCAACTGCCAGCCCAGTTCGGATCGGGGAGGAGCGATGAAAGAATCGCAACGCTCCACATCCACTTGGCTGGGTGTCGTCGGGCACCTCGGCATGGTTTTACACTAGGCCGCGCTCACCACAGTATGATCATATAGCAGACAACTCACCTGATGGCCGTCGGCAATTTTCAGGAGTTCCGGCTCGCGTTCGGAACAAATCGGCATGGCCATCTTACAGCGTGGATGAAACCGGCACCCCGATGGCGGATCGATTAAATTCGGCACCGTACCCTCGATCGGCTCCAACTCGGTTTTGCGCTCCGACGCCTCGGGAAAACAGTTCAACAAGCCCTGCGTGTACGGATGTTTAGGGGTGTTAAATAACGTGTCCGCATCCGTGTATTCCACAATATTGCCGGCGTACATCACCGCCACCCGGTCAGCCATCTCACCGATGACCCCCAGATCGTGCGTGATCAACAACACCGAGGCCCCGGTATCGGCCTGAATCTTCTTGATCTCATCGAGAATCTGAGCCTGAATGGTGACATCCAGCGCCGTTGTCGGCTCATCCGCGATGAGCAGTTGCGGATTGCAGGATAACCCCATAGAAATCATCACCCGCTGCTTCATCCCACCGGAGAATTGATGCGGATACTCGGAGGCCCGCTCCTCAGACGACGGAATGCCCACGCGCACCATCATCTGGATGGCTCGTTTCATGGCCTCTTTCCAATTGGTATGCTGGTGAATCCGGATCGCCTCGGCGACTTGAGCCCCCACCCTGAACACCGGGTTCAGCGACGTCATGGGGTCCTGGAAAATCATGGCAATCTTGCCACCTCGCACCTCATCACACATCCGAGCGGTGGAAAACGAGAGCAGATTTTCACCATCAAACCAAATTTCCCCGTCCACGATTTTCCCGGGAGGATCCTGTATCAGCCGCAAAATCGACAACGCCGTCACTGACTTGCCCGAACCGCTCTCTCCCACGAGCCCCAACACCTCGCCGCGTTTAATCTCCAGATTGACCCCATTGAGCGCTTTGACCACACCATCTTCCGTATAAAAGTAGGTATGCAAATTGCGGATGGTGAGTAGATTTTCATCTTGGGCCATGAGCAGCCTCCACTTGACGAGTGTTTCACTTCACTTCACTTCACTTCACTTCATTGCATTTCAGATGACGAGTGCGCGCACGTTATCACAAGCGTTCTGGCCATGTCAAACCACGTGTTGGATAATAGGCGAGAGACACCGCAAATTTGTCATCTTTCATCTTTCATCCTTGCCTGGTAGGAGTGGAGTGATCATGCACAAGACAAGCTCGGCGCGGCCGCTGGCCGGTATGCGCGTTTTGGAGATGGGCCAGTTGCTTGCCGGTCCGTTCACCGGCCATGTCCTGGCCTATTTTGGTGCGGAAGTGATTAAAGTCGAACCCCCGGACAAGGGCGATCCGATCCGATCTTGGCGCTTACTCGATGCGGGGGGGACGTCACACTGGTGGCGCAGCCTCGGTCGCAACAAAAAGTGTATTACACTCAATCTGCACACGGAGCGTGGTCGCGCCATTGCCCGGCAACTGGCGGACCGTGTAGATGTGCTGATCGAAAATTTTAGGCCGGGCACGATGGAAAAATGGGGACTTGGGCCAGCGGATCTCAAGACCACCAATCCGGGGCTCATCTACTCGCGCATCTCGGGCTACGGGCAGACCGGCCCCTATGCCTCACGTCCCGGTTTCGCCTCGGTGTGTGAAGGCATTGGCGGCTTTCGCTACGTCAATGGCTTCCCCGGCCAGCCCCCGGTACGGCCGAATCTGAGTCTGGGCGACACCTTGGCCGGTATGCACGCCGTGCTGGGCATCTTGATGGCCTATATCCACCGTGCCAAGCCTGGCAGCGGCCAGGGGCAGGTGGTCGATGTCGCGATTTACGAAGCGGTATTTAATATGCTCGAAGCCGTGGTGCCGGAATACCACGGCGCCGGGGCCATACGTGAGCCCTCCGGGTCGACCCTCACCGGCATTGTGCCCACCAATACATATCTATGCCGCGACGGGAAATACGTTATTATTGGCGGCAATGGGGATTCGATTTTTAAACGCCTGATGTACACCCTAGGCCGCCCGGACATGGCGGCAGATGCACGCCTAGCGGACAACGCCGGGCGCGTCCAACACGAGCGTGAAATCGACGACGCGATTACCGCTTGGACCTCGGCGCACGACTCGCCAGAAATTCTGCGCCAGCTCGAAGCAGCGTCTGTGCCCTCCGGCCCGATTTACAACGTGGAGGACATGGTGGCGGATCCGCACTTCCAAGCGCGTGGGCTGTTTGAAGCGGTCGATATCGACGGCAAATCACTCACCATCCCGGCCCTCGTCCCCAAGCTCAGCGAGACCCCTGGCGGCACCTCTTGGCCCGGCCCAGAGGTGGGCGCATACAATGACGAGGTATTCAAAGAGATCCTCGGGATGTCAGATGACGAGGTGGCAGCCTTGCGCCATACAGATGTGATCTAGGCAATATCACGTATCACGCATCCTCAAACCTATGGATAGAGCAATGGCGATACGGCCACGTCCGAGCTCGTGGAGGTGCGGCGCGCTTTAATCGCCACATAGGGCGGGATAAACTGGCTGCGGTGCCGAAACGTCCCCGGGTCAGCCATGGGGTCAGCGTAATGCGGTTCCTGTAAATCTTCAATGACAAAGCCGCTGCGACAAAGCCCGCCGATCAATTGCTCCCAACGGTGTAAAAATTCGAGGGTACCCCTTTCGCGATGCTCGGGCTCGCCGAGTGTTGGGGGTAGGGGGTCATGGCGATAATAGACCTCATTGATCGTATACCCCTGCGGGCCGGGTAATGCACTGGCCTGCAAACTGGCGGGCTGTTTGTGCTGGCTCACATACAGCCCGGAAGCGACTGTCACCCTGGCAATCTCTCGGTAGACGCGGGCAATATCCGGCACATAACAGGTGCTAACTGGTTGGATGACCACGTCGAAACAGGCATCGCCAAGCGCGGATAAGTCATCCATCGACCCTTCAATTAAGCGCAGGGTCAAACCGCGCCTTGCCGCCATGCGGCGGTCTTGCTCCAACATCGCCGGACTGAGATCCACCACGGTGACCTCAGCCCCGGCCGCGGCCAATAGCACACTCTGCAAGCCGCCGCCTGCCGCCAGGCACAACACGCGTTGTCCGTGTATACTTTTGCCGAGCCACCCCCTTGGATCCACCACCTCCAAGGGGCTTTGGAAATCGCGCTCAGAGGCCGTTCGGGTATGGGCAGCGCCCTGGCGCACGCGCCTATTCCACACCTGTCGATTGTGGTCGTAAATGGATTTCGTGCCGGGAGCCATCATCGTGTTTATCTACGGTTCTCTCGTCGTATACTTTAAATGTGACGTATCATAGCGCGATTCTATCACGTGTTTCCACTATTACGTTTTTTACATTGCAGGTCGCGATTCCACCTTTTTCCCGTCACCCGCCGTTTAGGGAGTACACGCTAACCCATGCGAATCTTATCCACCCTTTTACTGATATTAGCAGGGTTCCATGTGGCCACCCCCATGGCATTGGTCGCCGCCCCTTTGCCATTTCGGGCCGGGGAATCCCTGATTTTCGAGGTGAGCTGGATGCGCGTTCCAGTCGGCACCGCCACCATGCGGGTCGAGTCCATCACGGAGCACGCCACACCGGAGGCCCTACGGTTGATTTCCACGGCGCGCACCAACGCCTTGTTGGATGCGTTGCACAAGGTGGACGACCATGCCGAAAGCATTTTTGACCCACAGACCCGGCTGTCGCAATCGTTTCGCATCCGGCAGCATGAGGGTCGCTACCGCAGTTACCACGAGATGATCTTCGACCAGTCCAACCGCCGCGTCACCTTTCAAAAACGCGATCAACCCCCCGAAGAGTTGTCCATACCGACAACGGTTCAAGACCCCCTCTCCGTCCTCTACTGGGTCCGCACCTTGCCGCTCTCCGTCGGGAAACCAGTGGTCGTGCCGATTTGCAATCGCGGCAGAACCTGGTTCACCAGAATTCGCGTGCTCAAACGAGAACGTCTCAAACTGCCTATTGGCGAAGTCGACACCATCAAAATCCAACCGCTTTTGCAAGCGGCCGGCATCTTTCGGCACAAAGGCGACATGTTCATCTGGCTCACCGATGATGCCTCTCGCGTGCCTGTTAAACTCAGGAGCAATATTAAAATCGGGGTCGTGACAGCCCACCTTGTCAATGTAAAAGGCGTGGTTTTGGACACCAGACCTTGATCCGGATCGCGATCTGCTCTACCATTAATCAGCCTGTAAAATGTAGACCCCATCCGAGTAGATTGCCATGATCGCGACGCCTCACCCACAGTCCACGGTGTTGTTCCTGTGTTCCGGCAATTATTACCGCAGTCGGTTTGCCGAATACCTGTTCAATACCCATATCCAAGACACGGCCTTACCCTGGACCGCCGATTCGCGCGGACTGATCACCGACCGGCTCGATAGCAATATAGGCCCGATATCCCATTACGCCGTCAACGGGCTGATTGAACGTGGCATCTCGGTCCCCGAGCCGCTCCGCTCTCCCATCCAGTTGCTCGAATCGGATCTCGCCGCTGCCAATCTCGTCATTGCCATCAAAGAAGCGGAACATCGCTCACTTCTGGCCGAGCGCTTTCCACAGTGGCCGGACCGCGTTGAATACTGGCATATCCATGACCTCGATTGCGCCTTGCCGACCGACACCCTGACGGCGCTAAGCCGCGAAGTGACACAGCTCATCCGTAGGTTGCATACGCAAATCACATAACCGGTATCACATGATGAGGTTCGGGAGAGGTCCGGGAGAGGTCCGGGAGAGGCGCTTGGACCGCTGGCCCAAGTGCGATCGCAACGACAATCCCACGCTATCCAAAAGGTCTTGCATGACGACACAAGTTTGGCTCGTTTTGCTGGGTGCCATCCTTCTAGAAGTCTCCGGGACGACGGCGATGAAGCTGTCTGAGGGCTTCACAAAAATGGGGCCGTCCATGATGGTGCTCGTGTTTTACGGGGCCTCGTTTGCCTGTCTGGCGCTGACCTTAAAAGTCATTGACGTCAGCGTGGCTTATGCCGTTTGGGCCGGGCTGGGAACCGCGCTCATTGCGGTCATCGGATTCGTTTGTTTCGCGGAACCCGTCAGTTGGGTGAGAGTCGCCTGTATTGCTCTCATTGTCGTGGGTGTTTTTGGACTCAATCTGACTGGCAGCCATTAAGGACTTGCCGCTCTCCTCTTGACAAGTTTTTTTTGCTCACAAACAATGAACTCGACATCGTCGCATGCGAGATTAGGAACTGCGCGCCTGAGCCCAAGCCTGGGCCCAAGAGGGAAAAAGGAAATCGTTGATGGCCCTTGATGTCCAAGAAATCGGGATTCGCGTTGAACAACATAGTCACTTTGTACAAACTCTCATGGGTGCAATGGCCCAGGTGATTGTCGGGCAACAGTACATGCTCGAACGCCTCTTGGTAGGCCTGTTGGCCAATGGCCACGTGCTCCTTGAGGGGGTGCCGGGACTGGCCAAAACCCGCGCCGTCACCACCCTGGCCCAGGCGTTACGGGCCGATTTTCAACGGGTACAGTTCACTCCGGATCTGCTTCCGGCAGACCTCATTGGCACGCTGATTTACCAGCCGCAATCGGGCGATTTTCGCGTCCGCAAAGGGCCGGTGTTCGCCAATATCGTGCTGGCCGATGAAATCAACCGCGCCCCGGCCAAGGTACAGAGTGCGCTGTTGGAAGCGATGCAGGAGGGGCAAGTCACCATCGGCGAGGAAAGTTTTCAGTTGCCGCAACCCTTTCTGGTCCTCGCCACGCAGAACCCGATCGAGCAGGAAGGTACCTACCCTTTGCCGGAGGCGCAGGTCGATCGATTCATGCTCAAACTCAAAATCACCTACCCGAGCCGGGCAGAGGAATTGGAGATTCTCGAACGTATGGCCCAGACTCAAGCCCCGCCGCCGGTGGCATCGGTCGTCAGCACAGATGAGATTATGCAGGCGCGGCGCGTGGTGGATGAGGTCTACTTGGATGACAAAATCAAACAGTATATTGTCGATATCGTTTACGCCACGAGAACCCCGCATGACTACGGTCTCAATATCGGCCCGCATATCGATTGCGGGGCGTCGCCGCGTGCCACGATTTATTTGGCCTTGGCCGCCAAGGCCTATGCGTTCCTCCAAGGACGCGGCTATGTGACGCCACAGGACGTCAAATCAATCGGCATCGATGTCTTGCGCCACCGCGTGCTCACCACGTATGAAGCGGAGGCGGCGGAACTGACGTCCGAAAATTTAGTGCAACAAATTTTTGACCACCTACCCGTACCTTAGGATCATCATGAGACGACCGACGGCATGATTTAACGGTAGATTACTTACATTTTATGATGTTACCGACTGAATTATTCAAATACGTCAAACAAATCCACATCCGCACCCGGCGCTTGGTCAATGATGTGTTTGCCGGCGGCTATCACAGTGCCTTTAAGGGACGCGGCATGGAGTTTGCCGAGGTGCGCGAATACACGCCGGGCGATGACATTCGAACCATCGACTGGAATGTCACGGCCCGAACGGGACAGCCCTACGTCAAGCAATTCGTCGAAGAGCGGGAGTTGACCGTCATGCTGCTGGTCGATCTCAGTGCCTCGGGTCAATTCGGCACCGTCGCCAAGCTCAAGACGGAAATCGCGACGGAGTTGTGTGCGGTGCTCGCCATGAGTGCCATCACCAATCACGACAAAGTGGGGCTCATTTTGTTCACCGATCGAATCGAGCGGTTTATCCCGCCGCAAAAAGGCAAGCACCATGTGCTGCGCGTCATCCGGGAAGTGCTCGGCTTTCGCCCGCAACACCGCGGCACCGACGTCGGTGGGGCCTTGGCGTATCTGCACCGCATCAGCCGCCGGCGCTCGGTTTGTTTTCTCGTTTCCGATTTTCTCGCCTCAGACTATGAAACCCCGCTGCGTATTGCCCACCGACGCCATGATCTGATTCCGGTCACCTTGACCGACCAACGTGAAGAGAACCTGCCGCGGCTCGGGTTGGTGAGGCTGCAAGATCTCGAAACCGGTGCCCAGGTCTTAGTGGATACCTCTAGCCGAGCCGTTCGCCAACAGTATCAACAGCGCCGTGAAGCGGCGCTGTCACAACGGCAGCGCTTGTTTCGGGCTCTCGGCCTGGACACCATCGACATTCGCACGGATGAACCGTTTATCGACCCTCTCATGCGCTTTTTCCGCCAACGGGAGAGACGGCGATGAGGGGAGGAAATCGACGGGCTATGACATGGCGAATTTGCCTGTTGCTGAGTCTGATCGGGCTCCTTGTCGCCGTGCCGGGACTCTTTGTTGCCGTGCCGGTGCAGGCGCAAGACACCGTGGCGGCGGACGCCAAAACCGTCACGCCCACTCAACAGGACGGCCCGGTCCACACGACCCTCACCGCCGATCGCCTTACACTCGGCTTGGCCGATCGCCTCCAACTGACCCTTACCGTTGAGGCGCCCACCGGTACGGAGGTGGCCCTGCCGGAGGCGGTAAAGCAACTCGGTACCTTTACCGTACAGGGCCAGCCCCCCACCGGGCCAACTGCCATCGACCCACAAACGCAGCGGTGGCAACAGATCTACGCCTTAGAAGCAGGCGCTATCGGCGAGCAGGTGATTCCCCCTCTATCTCTGTCGTTTCGGGAGGTGGGCGCGGCACCGGACACCGAGCCTACGCCGCTTCAAACCAAGCCCTTGTCTATCACCGTCACCTCGGTGTTGCCGGAGGACGCCGATATCATGGCGCCCCAAGATATCGCGCCCCCGGTCGCCCTCACCACACCAAGAGTGTCACCATGGACCTGGATGGCAGCGGCGGCGATTGGCCTCGCGCTCATCGGCGGGCTGTTTTGGTGGCTGCGACGCCGTGCACAACGGCCTGTCCCCCCACCCCCCCCGCGCCCGGCGCACGAGCTGGCCCTTGAGGCCCTGCAACGCTTGCAGCGCGACAATTTAATGGACCAGCAAGCGATAGAACCGTTTTACGTGCGGCTATCGTCCATTTTGCGGCAATATATCGAGTGGCGCTTTAGGCTGCGTGCGCCAGAGCAAACGACAGAGGAATTTCTCGCGGAGGCCCTGGCCTCCGGTGGCTTGATTGCCACCCATCGCAATCTCTTAAGCTCGTTCTTACACCAATGTGATCTGGTCAAGTTCGCCCGGCACCAGCCGGACCGCAGCGCTATGCAAAATGCCTTTGAAAGCGCTAAAGTGTTTATCGAACACACTGCGGATGATGAAGTCTTGATTGACGCCCCGGCAGAGGTTATAGCAGCATGCGACTAGCCAATCCGTATGCCCTAGTCTTACTGCTCCTGATCCCCCTGCTGTGGTGGCGCCAACACCGGCAACGATTGGTGGCGATCGCCTACCCGACCGTGCAGACCTGGGCGGCAGTACCGCGTTCTGCCATGTCCCAGCTACGGCGTGCCATGCCCTACCTGCGCCTGGTGGTGCTCGTGCTCGGCATCCTCGCCTTGGCCCGGCCCCAGCAGGGTCTGCAAGCCGCCAAGGTCTATAGCGAAGGCATTGCCATGGTCATGGTCGTGGACATCTCCGGCAGCATGAGCGCTCTAGATCTACAGCTCCACGGCGAGCCGCGCAATCGCCTTGACGTGGTGAAACACACCTTCCACAATTTCATCAGCGGCGCGGACGGTCTTGGCGGCCGCGATGGCGATTTGATTGGCATGGTGACCTTTGCCCGATACGCCGACAGTGTGAGCCCGCTGACCCTCGATCACGATACGCTCTTGTCTCTACTCGACGAAATCGAGATCGTGTCGCTGCGCGAAGAAGATGGCACGGCCATTGGCGAGGCCATTGCTATGGGGGTCGACCGGTTGCGGGATGCGACAGCGAAGAGCCGCGTGATGATTCTGCTCACCGACGGCGCCAACAATGCCGGGGAGACCGAGCCGCAACAGGCAGCCCGAATTGCCAAAGCGTTAGGCATTAAAATTTACACCATCGGCACTGGCACACGCGGCATCGCGCCCGTACCGGTACGCACGCGCGACGGGCGGCTTGAAATGCGTCAAATGCGCGTGTTTATCGATGAGGTGACTCTCAAAGAAATCGCCTCGCTCACGGATGGCCAATATTTTCGCGCCACGGACAGCGCGACCCTGACCAGTATCTATCACGACATTGACCGGTTGGAAAAGAGTGCCAACGTGGCCGAGCACTACCAGCAATACGCCGAGCGTTTTGCCTGGTTCGCGCTGCCGGCTCTGGCTCTCTTACTGGTGGAAGTCATCTTGGTCAACACACGCTTACGGACGGTTCCCTGATGCGTTTTGGAGCGCTTTCGTATCTGTATCTCATATGGCTCGTGCCGGCCCTGGCCGTTTTGTATCTCTACGGCTTTGGCCGCCAACGCAAGGCGCTTGCGGCGTTTATGGATCTCGGCTTAGCGCCTCAGCTCTTGCCGCACCTGAGTCGGATGCGGCAATGGCTCAAAGCCGGGTGCACCATTGGCGCGGTGGCCTGCCTCATCTTTGCCCTCATGCAGCCGCAATGGGGCAAGCACTGGCAGGATGTGCCACGCCGAGGCCGCGATATGATGATTCTGCTCGACGTCTCGCGCAGTATGCTGGCAGAAGATATCGCGCCGAATCGGTTGGAGCGGGCCAAAAGTGACATCAAAGATCTGGTGCAACTCCTGCACCGCGAAGGGGGTCACCGCCTCGGCCTGGTGGCGTTTGCTGGGCGGGCCAGTTTACAATGTCCGCTGACCCTCGACTACGCTTTCTTTTTGCAGAAATTAAACGCCGTTGGCCCCTATACCGCTGGGCGTGGGGGCACGCTGATCGGCGATGCCATCCGGCAGGCGTTGCACGCTTTCGGGACCTTGTCACACAACTACAAAGACATCATTTTGATCACCGATGGCGAGGACCACGAAAGCTTTCCCTTAGAAGCTGCGCAAGCGGCGGCGGAACAAGACATCAGCATCTACACCATCGGCATGGGCAATCCAGAAACTGGCTCGCGCATTCCGGTACAAACGGACCGTGGTGATCGCACCTACGTGCGCTACAACGGCCATGAGGTCGAGTCCCGCATGCAAGAGAACTTGCTGCTGCAAATCGCTGAGCGCACTGGCGGCGCCTACGTGCCAGCCGGCGTCCGAGCCATCGAGCTAGACCGCATTTACACCGACTACATTGCCCCCAAAGCCCGGCGGCACCTCGACACTGCTGCTCGGGAACGGTACGTGCACCGGTTTCCATGGTTTATCCTCGCCGGGTTACTGCTATTGGGCATTGAAATCTGCTTGCAAGAGGGAAATTTTAGTCCGAGGATCCAAGAAGATGCTTAAAACTGTATCTGCTGAATTAAAAAATTTGAGTTTATTGTTATGTCTATTGGTATCCACCCCAGCCTTTGCCAACTCGGCTTCTGACGCGGTGCGGCAAGGCAATGCCCTCTATCAACAAGAGCAGTATGACGGGGCGGCCAAGCAGTATGCCACGGCAGCGGAACAATTGCCGGATGCGGCGGAAATTCATTTTAATCAGGGCAACGCTGCCTATAAGCAGAAGAATTTTGCCAAAGCGCTCGAACACTACCACCAGGCGCTGCAAACCGCCAATCCGGCGTTGGAAAGCCAGACGAAGTACAACTTGGGCAATGTCAAATATCAGCAAGCCCTCCAGTCCATGGCCAAGCCACAGGAGGCAGCAGCAAATTTAAAAAACGCCATGACCTATTACCGCGATACTCTGGATGCCAATCCGCAGCACCCATCAGCCCGCTATAATTTGGAATTGGCCCACCAACTCATGCAACAGATTCAGCAACAACAGAAACAACAGGATAAAGACCAGAATCAGGAGCAGAATCAGGAGCAGAGCCAGGAGCAGAGCCAGCAGGGTCCGCAGTCCAAACAAGCTCAAAAAGACCAGAAAGCTCAGCAGAATCA
>Ga0214472_10000692_pt1 | contig 41085 bp, 49 predicted proteins | sample RVTome_6_FD_207662 | JGI IMG/M metagenome (GOLD analysis project Ga0214472, IMG submission 207662) | Soil microbial communities from uranium-contaminated site in the Upper Colorado River Basin, Wyoming, United States - RVT140D175 | ecosystem: Environmental > Terrestrial > Soil > Contaminated >...
GCGAGGAATGCCGGCAGGTCCCAACTCAGGATGTGCGTCGACGGAATCCGTGCCCCCGAGATCTCGAGCGAGGACGACCGCGTCGCATTCAACGCCAGAAGCTCCGGAAACGGATGGGGCACGACTCCGGCGATGTCGGGGGTCAAAGCCACGACGGCGCGCCCGGCAGGGGCGATCTCGACGGCGGCGACGATCACGGCGCACTCGGGGTACAGGTTCGAAGCCCAGGCAATGGACCCGTCCACCACGAGCGCATTCCCATCCCGTGTTCCCGTCAGCCCCACTGCACCCAGACCCAGGTGGGCTCTGAGGGCCGGCGCCATCGCCGTCGATCCGATGAGGTCCCCGGCACTCAGCTGCCGGCGCAGCCGTCTCCGGAAGGGAGAGGAGTCGACCGAGACGTACTGGATCACCATGCGATGCGACCAGGCCGAGAAGGCGATGCTCAGCGATCGTTCGGCGAGCCGCGAGATCACCTCGAATTGCGAGACCAGCTCGGCAGGCCGATCCACGCCGAGATCGACCAGCCCGGCGCGGGCGAGCCGTTGGAGGGCGGGGAGCGTCGACGTCTCTCCGGATACCTCAGGATCGAGCAACGAATCGGTGTCGTCGAGAACTCCAACCTCGCCGACCGATCTCGGATGGGTCGTCATCGGTCGAGCTCGTGCAGTCGATCCACCGGTGTCGCTACGACCTCGCGGGCGTGCCGGACGTCGTCTTCGCATCCCGCCTCGTAGAAGCAGAGGCACTTTCCCATGTCCTCACGTACGTAGGTCCGCTCGAACCGAACCTCGGGTACCTGGTCGTACAGCGGAGACTTCTCGGCCTTGCGGGCGAGATAGGTGTCCATGTCGAGGCCGTCGGGGAGATCCCACTCGACGAGATAGTTCCCACCGGTCCTCGACTTGACGATCTCGAGATCCGCGCCGACGAGCCGAACGAGGGCGATGTCGGCGTCGAATCCGGCACCCGACAGATCGGCCTCGAGTGAGCCGGCATCGTGGTGCTCGACCACGATGAACGCGATCTCGCCCGAGGCGGTGGTTCGGCTCTCCACCACCTCGCCGCCCGAGGACTCGACCGTCTTGACGATGATCGAGACGACGTCGGTCGGTCGTTCGTTGGATGGGATGGGCTGTTCGATCAGAAAGAGAGACAAGGGACACACCTCTGGTGCTGTGCTGGCGTCGCGGAGCACCGCGCAGGGTGCACCGGACTCGCGGCTCCCGTCGGAATCGACGGAAGGCTCCCCGCGGAATGGCTCTCTCGGGCGTTGCGGTGGAGCTAGGAGACCGAAGTCGAGTCCGCCCGAGAGCACATGCACGGCATGCCGCAGCAACAGGCAGGGATGGTGGCGTGTACCGGGCGGCGGTGGAATGTCATGCTCAGCTTTCAACTCGTCGCGCTCGTGAGCGCCGCGAGCGGATCACCGCCGTTGGCCACCCATCGGTCAGGCATTGGCACCGTACGAAAGTCGGTTGCCGCGGCTTCACAGGGCCTGTCCCTCAGCCGCTCTCGATGAGCGCGTTGGGCGGCATTCCAACAGCGGCCGACCATGAAGTCAAATGCCCCCTCAGGCTCGATCGGCCCCGCGCTGGAGAATCGTGTACCCACACTTCACCATGAGGTGGAGCATCGCCGGCGCCGGTTCACCGAACTGACTGGGGCGGACCACGTCTTCGAACCGCTCCATGAACCTGACCATCTGAGTGAGGACATGACCCAGGGGAATGGTCGTCACGGTCGGCTCACCGGAGGTGCCGCCAAAGGCGACCAGCCGCGTACGGACGATCGCGCCCGATCGACCCGGAGTCTCGGACACCCCAACCTGTTGGAGGGTCGCAACCGTCCCCTCGACCCCGCTCTCATAGATCCAGTCGAGGCGGCGAAGGATCTGATGAAGAACCTCGTGTGTGGTGAGGGCAGGATTCAAGCGGGCCGCACCTTGCTTCACCTCGCCCACGATCACATCCACCATCCGCTCGGCGAGATGGAGACCCGGATCCTCGATCAGGAGCAGTCGACCCTGCGGATCGAGGTGGTCGTCGACCGCGTACAGGTCGCCTGGGTATCGGATGGCCACGACGTCCACGTCCGTCACAGACTCGTAGTGGCCGTCGCGACCGCGACGCTGCACTTCGACTTCAGTCAGGGTCAGATACCCGTTGAGCCGCAGGTACGACTCGACCAGGTTCACCGCAATGTCCACGGTCCTCCTTCGTCGACTACCTCAACCCTCGCACGGGCGAACTTGATTCCCGTGTCATTGGATCACTCGATCGGCCACGGCTCGGTGGAAGCCGCTTCGATGTGTGGGAACCCAACGCGGCGAAATCGGGGAGTGATTCCTGGCGCCATCCACGTTCCCAGAGGGATGCTCGAGTTCTGGGCCGACCCGTCGATTGACATCCATCGACCGGAGTTCGACCGCGCAAACAGATCGTCCACTGCCCAATGGGCGGCTGGCCACCCCTCAGAGGACGAGCCGAAGACTGTGAGGCGCACCATCTACTCGGGTTCCTCGGACCCGAGTGCGCACGAACCACGCCCGCCGTCCGGCCGGCACCATCGATGCTGCTTCAGGTTTGCGGGTCCGGTACCGCCGACGCCGGGACGTGGAATGACCAGGTGGCGGTTCCGGCATCCTCGTTGAAGATGCCGTGATAGGCGGCGAGCGCGCGGGTGAGCCACTGGTACCGGGCGGCGCCGGTGACGAACCTGACCGTGGAGCCAACCACCCAGGTCGGGTCGCCCCGGCGTCTGAGGGCGAAGCCTTGGCCGTCGAACTGGAGCGACGCTCCGTCTTCTGTTTCGATCACGCCTCTTGGATAGGTGCGGCATGCGGAACGGTCGGGGTCCTGCGGCCCCGCCCCCCGCGTGCTCAGGATGCCGGGGTTCCACGCACAGTCCTCTTCGAAGGACGACCAGCGCACGGTTCCGCGAACATGGGGACCATCGATGGTGCCAGTCCCACTGCCGAGAAGATGTCCGGGGACGCCGTCCGGGTCGACCACTGGTTTCATGTCCGACTGGTAGGCGAGGTGGGCGTCACCCAGATGGCTGTAGGACATGACCCTCCTGCCGGCCGAAGCCGAACTCATCGAGATTTCTCGATGGATCAAACCATCGAGGTTCCTCGATCATTCCCGGTAGGCTGGGAATCATGGACGAATGCAACCTGGCTTGTTGCGAGCTGGCTGACGGTGAGCCTCTCGACCCGGCAGCAGCCGAGGATCTCTCCGTGGGGTTCAAGGCGCTGGGTGACTCGCATCGGGTGGCGGTGGTCGATCTCTTGTTGCGTGCCGGGGAGCCTGTGTGCGTTGTGGACATCGAGCGTCACCTACCTCTGGCGCAATCCACGGTGAGCTACCACCTCAAGTTCCTGGCCGATGCGGGGGTGCTCGATCGAGAGCGGAAGGGACGTTGGATGTATTACACCGTCAAGTCAGAGCGTCTCGAGGACTTGCATGAGGCGTTGGGGAGGTGGCTCGACCCGACCCGAGCCCGATCGCGATGACGTTCGCGGGCCGTCACCACACAGATGGGATGAACGATGACCCGTTGTGACGACCCTGCCTGCAGATGCTCGCTCCCGGAGTGGGGGGCGGTGGACTTCGGCGACGACCGGCTCGACACCACACAACGCAAGGTCCGATCGGCAGCCTTTCTCGAGCTCCTGCGTGCTGGTCACCCTGCCTCGAACGAGACCATCGCCCGAAACTCCGGGAGCCCCATACGTCTCGTCCGAGAGGTGCTCGCCCAGTTCGCCGAACGTGGATCTGCCCAATTCGACGGAAAGGATCGGATCGTCGGGATTGCCGGAATCAGTATCGAACCGACCCGGCACACCCTCGACCTGCCGCCAGGCAAGCGTTGGACGTGGTGCGCCCTCGACGCCGTGGGGATCGTCGGCGCCCTCGGATCGGGGACGATCACCTCGACTGGTCCGGGAGGGGACTTCGCGATCGGCTATCACAAGGGCTGCTTCGACCCGGCCGACCTCGTCATCTTCATCGCCGACGGATACGGGATCACCAGCTCGATCGGTGGCTGGTGTCCCCTCGTCGACTTCTTCCCGAGCATCCAAGCCGCGGAAGACTGGGGACGGGAGCGAGGCGTTGAGGGCCGCGGCGTCCCCGTCCGCCACGTCGCATCGATCGCAGCGGAACGGTGGAGGACGATCATCGAGGGGTGACAAGCTCGAGCCGTCGAGAGCGGCCGGCACCGCGATCCAATCGGGGCTACTCCCGGTTCAGGTCCGTCGCAAGACCTGACGGCGTTCGCGATACTCCTCTTCGGTGATCTCACCACGGGCGTAACGCTCGGCGAGCACGGCCTCGCCCGAGCCCCGGGAGGACCGCCCCCAACGATTTCCGACGAAGACCAGCACCGTGACCCAGAATGCCAGGAACAGCAGCGGGACCAACGGGAACCAGGGGCCACCCACGAATTGGTGAGTGGCGGTCAGTGCGGCGTTCATGCTGTCACATCCTTTCTCGATATGAGCGTGAGCAGTGCTGTCGCTGCGATCGCCACGTAGGCGGCGGCGGTGAGCGCCGCCCGGCCGAAGCCGAGCTCGACGGTCCCACCCCGAATCAGCGAGGCGAGGACCTGGCCCGGGAACCAGCGATAGCCGGTCGACCAGGACTGGGCAACGATGTTCTCGAACGGCCCCGCCCAGGCGAAACCCACCGCGAGAGCCAGAGGAGCCGACCTGAAGACGACGGCCAGGGTGGCGCCGAAGACCAGCCACCCGGTGAAGCCGGCGAGGGCCGTGACATAATCGCGGCCGGCAGCGGCGAGAGACTCATCGGTGAACCAAGCGACCGTCGAGATGTCCTGGGACGGAGCCACCAGCCACGAGACGGCGAAGGTGACCGCTGCGGCTGCCGCTGTCACGCCGGCAACCACCAGCCACAGCCCTGCCAGCTTCCCCGCCATCAGCCGGAGACGCCCGGGCTGGCGCAGGGCGAGAGTGCGGAAAGTGCCGGCCGAGAACTCCGTGGCAACCACGGCGATAACCGTGACGAAGACGAGGAATCCAGCGAACGAGGAACCGACGGCGAAAGCCTCGGTGCCTCCTCCGGCGGCAGCGAGATCCGTGACCGCCGCCCCACCTCTCCTCGACTGGAGGCCGGGAGCAGAGTCGCCGGCAGTGGCGAAGACGCTGATCGCAGCGACGAGGGCGAACAGCATCACCCCGGCACCGATACCCGCCAGGGGACGGCGCCGCAACAGTCGCCTGAGTTCGGCACGGATGACTCGGGTCATCGGGATCCTCCATTCAACATCGACAGATACCGGTCCTCCAGGGTCAGGCGTTGCGGGGTCAACTCGACTACGACGATTCCGGCTTCAAACGCCCGCCGGTTGACGGCCGCAGCCAAGTCGGCGAGATCCGCACCGCCGGCCTCCACCAGCAGACGATCGCCCCGTAGCTCGACGGCGAGGCGCTGGTCGTCGAGGAGACCACCCAGGGTGCGGGTCGCGTGGGGGCTGGTCGTCGCCACGGTGAGTCCGCCCCCAGCGAGAAGATCGCGGGTTGGTCCCTGATAGAGGGAGCGCCCGGTGTCGATGAGCAACAGCCAGTCACAGACCTGCTCCAGCTCGCTCAGGTCGTGAGACGAGACCAGCACGGTTCGCCCACTTCCTGCCAACCGACCGAGCAACGACCGGATCTCGCGTACACCCTGAGGATCGAGGCCGTTGGCCGGCTCGTCGAGAATGAGGAGCTCGGGTTCGCCCAGCAGAGCGGCGGCGATGCCAAGCCGCTGTCGCATGCCCAGTGAGTAGCTGTGGTAGCGGTCGCCACCGCGATCTGCCAGGCCAACCAGCTCCAGGAGCGAAGGAACGTCGGCCGGGTCATGGCCCGCCACCGTGGCCAGCATCCTCAGGTTCTCGGCTCCGGTGAGGGCGGGATAGAACGCCGGCGCTTCCACCAAAGCCCCCACCCTGGGCAGATACGCCGCGGGATTTCCGATTGGATGACCAAGGACACGGGCGGTGCCCGAAGACGGGCGGACGAGGCCCAACAACATGGCCATGGTCGTCGTCTTGCCGGCGCCGTTCGGACCGACGAAACCTGCCACTGCCCCTGACGGAACCTCCAGTTCGAGGCCGTCGACGGCAACGCGCGACCCGTACCGCTTGGTGAGTCCGTTCATGGAAATCGCTGGTGAATGCATGCTCCCAGAATCGGCGATCGTATGGATCGCGTCATCCGAGCTGTGGAGGCTTCGCGGCTACTCCGCGGGGAGTATCAGATCCTCCAGCCGGGACGGACCAGTCCGGCCTCGTAGGCGAAGACCACCAGCTGGGCGCGGTCCCGGACTCCAAGCTTGATCATCGCCCTGCTGACATGAGTCTTGGAAGTCGCGGGGCTCATGAACAGCCGCTCGGCGATCTCTTCGTTGTTCAGACCTTCGCCCACCAGGGCCACCACTTCTCGCTCTCGATCCGTGAGGCGCTCGACATCGGGCAGGCTTCCAGGATCCCGCGCCCGCGTCGAGAACTCTTCGATCAGCCGGCGCGTCACCCTCGGGGAGAGCAAGCCACCCCCATCGACGACGGTACGCACCGCTCGCAACAGCTCATCGGGCTCGGTGTCCTTGACGAGGAAGCCGGACGCGCCGGACCTGATCGCCTCGAAGACATACTCGTCGAGGTCGAACGTGGTCAGGATCACCACCTTGGCAGCTGCCAGCGACCGGTCGGCGGTGATCCTGCGCGTCGCCTCCAGTCCGTCCATGCCTGGCATGCGGATGTCCATCAGGATGACCTGCGGCTGATGCTGACGTGCGAGACGAAGCGCCTCGGCTCCGTCGGACGCCTCGCCGACGACGGCCATGTCGTCCTGGGCGTCCAGCAAGGCCCGGAATCCGGCTCGTACCAGCACCTGGTCGTCTGCCAGCACCACTGAGATCATCGGTGGTCTCCCGGGAGGTGGGCGACGACCCGGAAGCCGCCGCCGGGGGCCGGCCCTGCCTCGAGACGACCACCGAGCGCCTCCGCCCGCCGACGCATGCCGGTGATGCCCCTCCCCGGAACGGGGGAACCACCCACGCCGTCGTCGATCACCTCGATGTCGACACCCTCCTCGTAGCCGATCGACACACTGGCGGCCCGGGCCCGGGCATGGCGCGTCACGTTGGTCAGCGCCTCCTGAACGATGCGGTACGCCGCCTGCTCGACGGCTCCCGAAAGTGGCGGCGGGACGCCCGTGTTCCGGAACCGAACGTCCAAGCCGGAGGCACGTACTGCGGCCACGAGCCCGTCGAGATCGGCGAGGCGCGGGGCAGGGCTACGAGGAGCCTGACCGCCCTGCAAGAGGTCGAGGGCGGTGCGCAGCTCTCGCAGCGACTCCCGACTGGCGTCCTTGATGGCAGCCAGTGCCGGTCGGACCCCGTCGGGTTGCTCGTCCAGGAGATGAAGGGCCACACTGGCCTGCACGTTCATCAGCGAGATGTTGTGTGCGAGGACGTCGTGCAACTCCTGGGCAAGGTTGAGACGCTCGTCGCTCGCCCGTCGCTCCTCCTCCTCGGCCGCAGCCCGCTCTCTCTCGGCCATCCGCTCCCGGCGGATTCGAGCGATCTCCGACACGGTGAGGAGTAGCCCGATCCACCCCGCCACGAGGAGAAAGTGCAGCGGCCCCATCTCCTCGCTTATGCGGGGGGACCAGACGAAGGAGCCGACCAGCCCGACGAAGCCTGCACCCACCCATGCCCAGGTTGCGACCCGGTGGCCGTCCCGGATCGCCAGGAACACCACGAGGATCAGGCTGAGGAAGATGGGCCCGTAGACGTATCCGAGACCCAGATACAGATCCGTGACGACGACGGTCACCGCCACCGCCACCACCGGCCACCGGTGCCGGAATGCCAGCGCCACGGGGCCAATCAGCAGCAGAACGATGGCGAAAGCGTCGGGGCCGAAGCGATCCGGCTGGTTCTGGTCGACCGCGGCGCCAAAGGAGCCGACGATCTGGATGACACCTATCACCGGGGCCGTCATCCACAGGGTCGACCTGGAGTTTCGCGTCACGACCGCACGGTATCTGCAGAGACGAGATCCGTCCTCCCCCTTGCGGCGCAGACCCGCCTACCACCGTGGGAGTAGACGCGTAGAGTTGGATCAAGCCCTGACGAGCGAGGAGACCATGTCGGAACAGAAGGACGTAGTCCTCTCCATCCAACTCACCGAGGACGCCACCACCACCGCGGCAGTGGCGTCGCTCGACCTTCGAGGCGACCACTTCGAGGCGACGGGAAGGGCACGCCGTAACCCGATCGACCCGCCCCGGCCCCTCATCGGAGAGGAACTGGCCATCGCCCGAGCACTGTCGAAGCTCGAGAGCAAGATCATGGACGCCGCCCAGGACAAGATCGACCAGTACCTGGTGCACTGAACACCGACTTCTCGGCGCACCCCGGCGCAGGAGCGACCGTTGAGGACTACCCCGGTGACGAGCACCTGTTCATCGATACCAACCTGTCCTCGTACGACGCAGGCGCCGCCGACCGCTGGGGGCCGGTCATGAAGTAGGTGACGTCGCCGCCGAGGTCAGGTCGCGCTCTTCCACGATCGCGAGATCCAAGCCGAACATCGTCGCCGAGATCGCCGTGGGTCTATGCACGATCGGCCACCCACTCCTTCGGTCTCCGCCAATGCTTGTCTGCTCGACAGGCTTTACCTACTACGGAGACTTCGGGCCAGGGACTCGAGGGATCGAGCAGCGTTCGCCCGCCACCAATGCACGAGTCTCGACGACCTGCCAGAGAGCGGCCCCTCGGCGGATCCCTCGCCGACTGTCGGGCTTGACGCAGTTTCGGTGGCGAGGTCGGCAAGGCCCGCGGTGATGAAGGTGGCGAGTCGCCCCGCTTCCTTGGGCGTCATATGCGACGTCCCGACACAGGTGTCACCTCGCCAGAGACTGAGGACCACGAAGCCCGACTCTCGATGCCATGTCGCTCTGAGAGACGAGTGGTCACCATCGGCGATGAACTCTCGGCGGGGCTCCGAAAGAGGGTCAGCCTCGCCCATCATCGTTCCGCTCCTGTTCCTCGGGGCATGAAAGGTCGACACCCCTGGTTTCAAGCTACCAGCTGCATGAACTGGGACCCGCCAGTTCACAGCCGACTGCGCTCACCCGGGCGAGTCGCGGCAGCTTTCCCACGCCGTGACTCTGATGCTCAATCCATGTCGTGCCGGAGCTGACCGCCGGCGGGCTGAAGTCGGATCGTGAAGGCACCGTCCGAGTACGCCAGCTCGCCGCGAGTGGCGAGGATCAGCCCACGAGCCAGGTGGAGGACGGCCGGAGGTGAACTCCGTTGCCGCCCCAGCCGCCGGACCGAACGCGCGCACGGACGAGTACGCCGGCTGCGTCATCGACTGGTGATCGCCGTCCTCACACGGCCGATCACGTCGACGCGGCCGGTACGTCCGCCGCCGTCCTCAAGCCGTTCGGGTGCGCCAGCCGTCCGCATAGCTCTCGCGGGCGAGCGCCGAATACGGCGTCGGCGTGACCCTGACACGGATCTCGGTCTGTATGTGGCGTTCCACGGTGGTCTTGTCCGTGCCACCGTCCTCTTCACCCCAGACGAGGGTGAGGACGTCGCCTTCCTCGATGTTCGGATCCACGACCCCGAGGGAGATCATGGCTCGGTCGTTGAACGTATACCCGCTGAACATCGAGAACCCGACGGTGTCTCCGTTCATCGTCACCTTGTCGTAGGTCGCCGAGGTGTAGTTCGACAGCGGCAGGTCGATGTACTTGTGATTGTCCTTGTCGAACATCGACCCGAAGACCCTCACCACATCGTCAGAGTTCCACTCGAACGTGACCTTCTTCCGGTGAGGCTCATCGGCCATCGCCTCCAGGGCGTCCCGACCGATGAAGTCGTGATCGAACTTCACGTAGAACCCGTAGCCCAGCTCGTGCGGGAGCAGGTAGTAGTCCTCGATCTCTTCGGAGACGAAGCTACCTCCGATCGATCCGCTCGCCTCGTATCCGCTCGCCGGCAGCCACTCTCGGTACGGCTTCATCCGGTCGTCGGTGTAGACGGCCGGCAGCGGCGAGGGGATCCAGCCCGACTCCAGCGTGTTGGTGGCGTACGCCCGCGAACCCACCTGCCGCAGTCCAAACGTCTCGCCCGCATCGAGGATCGCCTGGCGAACCTCCTCTCCCTCGGAGTACGGGCCCCAGATCTCGACTCCGGGTGCCCCGGCCATGCCGTGGCGCAATGCGGGAACCTCACGGCCCGCCACGTTGATGGCTCCGATGTTGAAGAACCTGATGTCCGCAACGGGTCCCCCGTGCAGCTTCTCGATGATCCGGGGCGCGTTGGGACCCTGTATCTGGTAGCGGTAGTGCCGACGCACGACGGGCTTGTCCATGGGGCGTGACGGTGACCTGTCGTCACGCTCGACGGTCACGTCGCGCCCGCCCGTCTCGGCGTGGAACTGCACCCAGTTCACGCTCGGCACCCGGCCGACCATGTTGAATCTGTCCTCCGCCAGTCGGAACAGGATCACATCACCGATCACATGCCCGCCGTAGTTGCAGGGGACGAAATGTTTGGCTTTCGTCGTGGGGAAGTCGGCGAGGCTGTTGATGGCGAGTCCGGACAGGAGGTCGAACGCATCCGGACCCTCGACGGTCAGTTCGGCCATGTGATGGGACTGGTCGAAGAGAACCGCCGTCTCCCGCCAGGCGCGTTGCTCGTCGCGCCAATTGGTGAATTCGGACGGGACGACCGGATACACGTATGCACCGATCTTCGAGTTGCGCAGCATGTGGACCGGATTCCCGGCGGAGTCCAGCACGTCCTGCAGGCTTCGCTCGCTCATCGTCTCTCCCCTCTCACTCTCCTCGGGGCTCCGCAGAGGAGTCCGCTCGTCCATCTGACTCTCTTTGGTCGAGCGTACCCGGGACCACGGCCGAGAGTCACGGCCTCTCTCGCCGGCGCCTGAGGCGTCGTGCCAGGTACATCCCGACCGGCGGGCCGGCGACAAGGGCGACGACCGCCATTACGCCCGCCACCGGCCGCTGGGCGAACAGGTCGCCGGGGGACGTCTCGTAACCCTGGTCCACCCCGGAATAGATGACGACGTTGACCGCAACGATGGCACCGACGACAGCTCCGAGAATCCCTCCGACCAGCACGTCGACGGCCGACCCTCGATCGGTCATGGCTGCGAGAGACCCAGCTCCTCGGACCGCTGCACCCACCGGGCGATGTCACGCGGGCTGATGATCCCCACGACCCGGTCTCCGTCCAGCACCAACACCCGCTGCTCCTCGGACTCGGTCAGTTGTCTGAGCACTTCGTCCATCGGCGTGGAGGCCGCGACGGTGCAAGCGTCCTCCAGTCTGGTCATCGCCGACCACGCCTGTCGCACCGTCCACTCCTCCCGCGGGACCTGGCGGATGCCGCGGAGGGTGAGGATCCCGAGCGTCGTTCCGTCGCTGTCGTTCACCGGGAATGCGGTGTGGTCGTACCGCAGGAAGAACTCGTCCACCGCCTGGTCGAGGGTGGTGTCGTCGGTCATGGTCACCAGCCGGGGCGACATCACGTCGCTCGCCACCAGGCCCGAGAGGACCCGGCGCACGATCGCCTGCGCACCCGAGGCGGTGGCGGCCTGGAAGAGGAACCAGCCGATGGCGGCGTACCACAACCCCCCGAGATTCCCGTTCATCAAGATCACCAGACCACCCGCGATGAGGAACCCCGCCACCACCTTGCCTCCTTGCACGGCGGTGCGAGTCGCCCGCTCCAGATTCCCCGTCGCCCGCCACACGATCGAGCGCAGCACCCTTCCACCATCCAGCGGGAAACCGGGCAGGAGATTGAAGACGCCGAGAGCCAGGTTGAGCCAACCGAGATGACCAACCCCGAACAGGACCGGGGCAGGCAGGAGGTCACCGGTGGCGTTGACGATCGACCAACACACGCCCGCCAACACGATGCTGGTCACAGGACCGACCACCGCGATCGCGAACTCGTCTCCTGCCGTCTCCGCCTCCTGTTCGGTGCGGGTGACACCGCCGAAGATGAAGAGCGTGATCCCTTCCACCGGCACGCCGAGCCGACGCGCCATGACCGAGTGGCTGAGTTCGTGCAGCAGCACCGAGACGAAGAAGAGCACGGCGGTGACGGCACCCAGCGCGAGTGCCGCCGCCCCGGCGAGGGAGGGGAAGGTCGACTCATACAGGAACGAGAACGACCAGCCGATGAGGAGGGCGATCACGAACCAGGACGGATCGATCGTGATCTCGATCCCCAGCCAGCGTCCCAGTCTGATCCGTCCCTCGGACATCACGGTTCCTCTCGCCGGTCGCGCCTCGGATCGCCCGCTTGTTGTAGCAGCGCCGAGCCTTGGCTGGAGGCCGCGTCCGAACGTGTCGGGACCAATGCCCCTGGCCGCCCTGGACCTCGGGGTCCAAGGTGGAACTCACGAGCCGGAGCAGGACATGACACATCACGACCAACGACACGAGCCTCAACTGGGAGCGGTCTTCGCCGAGCGTGCCGCCGCCGAACAGGCGGTGGCTGAGCTGGGCGAGATCGGGCTGGCCGACGAACACCTCGGTGTGGCGTTCCGCCAGCCAGACACGTACGTCTTGGAACACGACGCAGGTCGCGCCCTGGGACATGGGCCCGAGCGTCCGGTCGCCGTCGGCGCACCGCTCGGTGCGGTAGCCGGAATGGCGATCCTCACCCAAACCGTCCCAGGCGCAGGTGCGATCGGAGTCGGCGGTCTCCTCGCGGCGGGAGCGGTCACGGGCGCGCTCGCCGGCGGCTTCTGGGGCGGCTACCTGGGTCTCACCGGGCATGAGTCGGCGCTGGAGGACGAGTGGGACTGGGAACGGACTCGGCTGCAGCCCGGGGAGGTGCTGATCGTGGTCTGCCGGCATCCCGAGCCCGGGCAGGCCTCGGAGATCCTGCGGCGCTACGGCGGCTCGCTCGTCGCCAGTCCGCTCCAAGTGAGCTGAGGCCGGCGACAGGCCACTGACACCAGGGTCGAATCGCCCGGATCGTGCCGGGTGGGTGCCCCCTGCCACTCGGACGTGTCTCGGGGCGGGCCGTGCGGACTCAGGTCGGCGCCAACCCCGACCATCCGCGCTCGAATCCGGCCTATCACGCCCCACTCGGATCGCGCCAATCGCAGGGATTGTTGCGGGATCTGACGTAAGAACTGCCACTAATGGAACTAGGGACTTTTGGCCCTATTGGACGGACGAAGGAACACGTTGAGTCGTCCCTGAGACGAGTGACCGTTCGTTCTTGTTCGAGCTGTCTGGTCTCACCGCCGGAACCGACCAAAGGCGCCGATACATGACCGAGTTCACTCGACGCAGATTCATCCAGCTCTCGGGGGGCGCGGGGCTGGCTGTCCTCACGGGTGCACTCGACATCGGTCTCTTCGCCCTCGAAGGCGTTCCCGGCATCGACAACCCGCTGCAGACCTATCCGAACAGGGACTGGGAGTCGGTCTACCGCGATCAGTACGCCTACGACGACAGTTTCACGGTGATCTGTGCTCCCAACGACACGCACATGTGTCGGCTCCGTGCATTCACACGGAACGGGGTGGTGATGCGACTCGAGCAGAACTACGACGGCGGCAACTATCGGGACCCGCAGGGGAACAGCTCGACCGCTCATTGGAACCCGCGCGGCTGTCTCAAGGGCTACACCCTCCACCGTCGGGTCTACGGACCGTACCGGCTGCGCGGCCCGATGATGAGGCGGGGCTGGAGAGAGTGGGCAGACGACGGCTTTCCGTCACTATCGGACAATCCGGAGTTGCGCACGACCTACCGGTTCGATGACCGTGGCAACGACACTTTCGTCCGCCTCACCTGGGACGAGATCGACGACTACATCGCCCGAGGCCTGGAAGCGGTGGCCCGCACGTATTCGGGGGAGGAGGGGCGCCGTCGTCTCATCAACAACGACGGCTACGAGCCCGAGATGCTCGAATTCTGGGAGCGCTCCGGTGTGCGCACGATGAAATTCGGCTCCTCCCTGCCCGTACACGGTGTGGCGGGGAAGTTCGGACTCTTCCGCTTCGCCAACATGCTGGCGCTCCTCGATGCGAGTGTCCGGGGAGTCGGTCCCGAGGAGGCCCAGGGTGCTCGCGATTGGTCCGAGTACACGTGGCGGGGTGACCAGGCACCGGGCTTTCCCTTCGTCCACGGCCTGCAGGCGACGGAGACAGACTTCAACGACCTTCGGCACACCCGTCTGCTGATCCAGGTCGGCAAGAACCTGGTGGAGAACAAGATGCCGGAGAGCCACTGGTTCCACCAGATCATGGAGCGAGGGGGAAAGATCGTTTCGATCGTTCCCGAATATGGCCCGCAGTCTTCGAAGTCCGACTACTGGATCCCGGTCCGAGCGGGGCTCTCCGACACCGCCATCTTCCTCTATCTGGCCCGGGAGCTGATGAGGCGCGGGCTGTATGACGTCGACTTCGTGAAGCGCTTCACCGATCTTCCACTACTCATCCGGCTCGACACGTTGAAGAGGCTGAGAGCCGCCGAGGTGGTAGCGGACCACGAACCGCTGGTCGACGCCGACGGGCCGAGCTTCACCCTCCATGGGATGACCACCGAACAGTACGAGGAGATCGGCGACCGCGTGGTGCGTGACGTCGGTGGCGCCATCCGGACCATCGGTCGGGAACATGTCGGAGACCGACTGGCCGAAGCAGGAATCGACCCCGAGATCGACTGGCGGGGAACAGTCACTCTGGCCGACGGTTCAGAGGTCCAAGTCGCGACGGCGTTTCACCTCTACACCGAACACCTGGCGGACTACGACCTCGACACGGTCGCCGACATCACCGGCTCACCCAGGGATCTCCTCGAGCGTCTGCTCGACGACGTGGCGACGATCCGGCCCATGGCCATTCACGTGGGCGAAGGCGTCAACCACTATTTCCACGCCACGCTCCACAACCGGGCCACCTTCCTGGTGGCGATGCTCACCGGTCAGGTCGGCCTGCCGGGCACAGGTGTCAGCACCTGGGCCGGGAACTACAAAGGCGGAATCTTCCATGCGGCGCGATGGTTCGGTCCCGGCGTCGGCGGCTACGTCAACGAGGACCCGTTCCGTCCGCTGGTCGACGAATCCGACGCCTACGACTTCGACAACGTCCACCACTACATCCACGGGGAGGAAACGTCCTACTGGGGTTATGGCGACCGTCCTCTCGTCGTCGACACGCCGTCGGAGGGGCGGAAGGTCTTCACAGGGCGAACCCACATGCCGACCCCGACCAAGGTGCTCTGGTACAACAACGCCAACCTGATCAACCAGGCGAAATGGGCCTATCACCTGATCAAGAACGTCAATCCCAAGGTCGACATGATCGTCGACCAGCAGATCGAATGGACAGGTTCCGCCGAGTTCGCCGACATCATCCTCCCCGCCAACAGTTGGCTCGAATTCGAGACACTGGAGATGGGAGGGTCGTGCTCCAATCCTTTCCTGCAGCTGTGGAAGGGCGGGATACCGCCGCTCTATGACAGCAGGGATGACGTGGCGATCTTCGCCGGGGTGGCCAGAGCCCTGAGCGGACTGACCGGCGAGCGCCGCTTCGCCGACCACTTCAAGTTCGCCAGCGAGGGCCGCCCGGAGGTCTATCTCGATCGAGTGTTGAGGGCATCCTTCACCACGGACGGCTACACGGTTGCCGACATCATGGCCGGCAAGTACGGGGAGCCGGGTGGTGCGCTGATGCAGTACCGCACCTACCCACGGATGCCCTTCTGGGAACAGATCAAGGACAGCATTCCCTTCTACACCGACACCGGCCGGATGAACGCCTACTGCGACCTACAGGAGGCCATCGACTACGGCGAGAACCTCATCGTCCATCGGGAAGCCGTGGAGGCCACGCCGTTCCTGCCGAACGTCATCGTCTCGACCAGTCCATGGCTCCGCCCCAAGGACTACGGCATCGGCCTCGATGAGATGGATCCCGACCTGCGCCAAGTGCGCAACGTGATGATGCCGTGGAGCGAGGTGCGCACGACGGTCAATCCCCTGTTCGAGCAGGGATTCCGATTCCTCTGCCTCACACCGAAGTCGCGTCATTCGGTCCACTCTTCATGGGCCATAACCGACTGGCATTGGATCTGGAACTCGAACTTCGGCGATCCGCAGCGCAGCGACACCCGGATGCCCGGAGTCGGAGATGCACAACTCCACATGAACCCGGTCGATGCCCGCGGTCTCGGCCTCGAGAACGGGGACTGGGTGTGGATCGACTCGAACCCCGCCGACCGTCCGTATGTGGGAGCGTCAGCCGAGGACCCGTTCTATGAGGCTGCCAGGCTGATGGCACGGGTGAGCTACAACCCGGCCTACCCCCCGGGTGTCACGATGATCAAGCACGCCTTCTACATGGCGACACCCCGAACCGTCGCCGCCCAGAAGGCACGTGCCGACGGCCGGGCATTGGCCGACACGGGATATCAGTCGAGTTTCCGTCACGGCAGCCAACAGTCGTTGACCCGGGGCTGGGCACCGCCGATGCACCAGACCGACACCCTCTTCCACAAGGCGGCCGCGGCCATGCAGATGGTCTTCGGCTTCGATGTGGACAACCACGCCGTCAACACGGTGCCAAAGGAGACCCTGGTCAGGATCACCAAAGCCGAGAGTGGCGGTCCCGCTGGAGTGGGTGTGTGGTCGGGAGCAACCACGGGAAAGAGCCCCGGGGGCGAAGACCGATTCATGCAACGGTATCTCGGTGGGGAGTTGGTCACGATCAGAGGGAGATCGGTGTGAAGGAGCCGGCCAACGACGACCCGCTCGAACTGGTGGCGGTTGGCAATCCCGCGGGGGTCACGGAGGAGGGCGATCGTGACACGGCGCGTTGCATCGTCGAGGAGTACGCCCTCACGGGCTTCAGTGCCCATGACATCGCCGAGTTGTTCACATCACCCCTGTATGGGCTGCCTCATGCCATCTATCGACGCCGCGGCGACCAGTTCGTGCGGGAGCTGATCACCGGCGTGTTCGGAGCCCGGCGATGACCACGGCCTACAACTGGCAACTCGGCCGGGAGATGGAGTATCGGTTCGAAGGGGCCGGAGCCCAACGTCAGTTCGCTGCCGTCTTCAACATCAACCGATGCATCGCCTGTCAGACCTGCACGATGGCGTGCAGGTCGACCTGGACGTTCTCTCCCGGTCAGGAGCTGATGTGGTGGAACAACGTCGAGACCAAGCCGTACGGCGGATATCCCCGCCACTGGGACGTCAACCTCCTCGAACTCCTGGAGCAGGCCAACCCGGGCGGCCAGGTGTGGGACGCGGGCATCGAGTCCGCCGACGCCCCCTACGGCCGGTTCGACGGAAGGACCATCTTCGAGGCGGTCGGACCCAACGACACCGCGGTCGGCTATCTGCCCACCGACGAAGAGTGGAAGGCACCGAATCGGTTCGAGGACCATGGCACCGGTTGGTCGGCCAAGGGCGCGAGCCTCCCCGAGCACGACGGCTGGTTCTTCTATTTGGCGCGGATCTGCAACCACTGCACCTATCCGGCGTGTCTGGCCGCCTGCCCCCGCAACGCCATCTACAAGCGCCCCGAGGACGGAATCGTGCTCATCGATCAGGAGCGATGCCGCGGCTACCGCAAATGCGTCGAAGCGTGTCCTTACAAGAAGGCGATGTACCGGCCGACCACGGGTACCTCCGAGAAGTGCATCGGGTGTTATCCGCGGGTGGAGGGCTCGGACCCGATCACGAACGGGCAGGCGATGGAGGCCAGGTGCATGTCCGCTTGCGTGGGCAAGATTCGCATGCAGGGTCTGGTCCAGGTCGAGACCGACGGAACATGGGCCGAGGATCCCAGCCACCCCCTCTACTTCATGGTCCACGAGGAGCAGGTGGCGTTGCCGCTGTACCCGCAGTTCGGAACTCAGCCGAACATCTACTACATCCCACCGCGCTGGGTGCCACGCGACTACCTCCGTCAGATGTTCGGCCCCGGGGTCGACCGCGCACTCGAGCGGTACACGAGACCATCCCGGCGGCTCCTGGCGGTACTCCAGCTCTTCCGAGCCTCCCAGCAGATCGTCTTCTCCTTCGATGTCGAAGAGGGGCCGCAGGTGGGTGAGGTCGAAGTCGGCGGCGAGCCCTATCCGATCTTCAACGACACCGCGATCGGCTTCGACATCACCGGTCACGAGATCGTTCGAATCCAGGTCGAAGAGCCACTGCATGAACGCCCGCTGAAAGTGAACTCGATATGACGACCATGCGCGGTGTCCGAGACGACGTTGTCGAAGCGGCCGGACGTGCCGTTGTCTATTCACTCCTCGCCAGTGGCCTGGCAATGCCGAGCCCGGACCGGTGGTCGCTGCTCACCTCGAAGCTGATACCGGCATCCCTGGCGATCGCATTTCCTGACCCGCTCGACGACCTCACCGCGGACCTGTCCTCGATGCTCCCCGTGGATGTGGACACGTTCCGTGATGCACACATGAAGCTCTTTCCGCCAGTGACATCCTCGGATGCTCCGGGATACGAGACCGCCTATCGGGGCGATGGGATCTTCCAGCAAGCAGCGCTCCTGGCGGACATCGCCGGGTTCTACCGGGCACACGGTCTTCGCGCAGGTGGGACGGAACGAGAGCGGCTCGATCACATCACGGTCGAACTCGAGTTCATGGCGGTTCTGGCGAAGAAGACCGTGGCGGCGATACAGGCCGGTCGCTCCGACCACGCCGCGATCTGTTCCGACACGGCCGCCATGTTCCTTCGCGACCACCTCGGATGCTGGGCGCCGGCCTACGGGCGTCGTATCGCCACGGTGAGCACCAGCACTTGGTATCGGGGCGTCGGAGCACTGCTCACGGCATGGGTGGAGATGGAAATGAGCTCGGAGGGCGTGGAGCCCGTCGAGGTCGTGGAGGAGCCGCGGCCGATCGAGCCCCCAGACGACGGGATGTGCGGACCGTGCGGTGTGCCGAACACAGGAGTGGGGTCATGAGACGGGCACCCACCCGATGGACTCTCGTGTTGAGTGTCGCCCTGCTGGCGGTGCTGTTCCGTATCACGGACACCAACCCGGCCATGGCTCAGACACAGCGGATCGGCGCATGGAGCGTCTCGTCACAGCCGGGATTGGACGGATCATCCCCTGAATGGCAGTCGATCATTCCGGTCTTTCTTCCCGCCACCGCTCAGCAGGTGACCCCACCCATCGGCGGAGGCGCGGTGGAGCGGCTCTCGGTTCGTGCCGTCCACTGGGAGAACCGGCTGTACGTGATGCTGGAGTGGACCGACCTCACGCCGGATCTCTTCTCGGATCGTTCCGAGACATTCACGGACTCTGCGGCCATCCAGTTTCCGGCGGTGGCCGGAAGCGAGGTCCCTTACATCTGCATGGGACAGGCCGACCAGGCAGTCAACATCTGGCAGTGGCGCAGCGACCAGCAACGAGGCCTTCCCGAGCTGGGGGCCGACGGCTACGTGGATCTCTATCCATCGACCGATGATCTGTATTTCCCCGCCCGCGCGGCAGGAAACCCGCTCGCTCAGGTCGAAGGCCGGGTGGCGGTCCGGAACCTGGTGGCCGGAGGCTTTGGCACATTGACAGCCGCTGACAACGGAGAACTCCAGGGTCAGGGTGTCCACCTCGGTGATCGGTGGAGCGTCGTGTTCACTCGTCCGTTCGAACCGTCGGGCGGACTCCAGCCGACCTTCAGTGGAGCCGAGCCGATCGACGTCTCGTTCGCGGTCTGGGACGGCAGCAGGCAGGAGCGCGACGGCCTGAAGTCGGTCTCGACCTTCACCCAACTCACGATCACACCCGAAGATCCGCCACGTCGCTCCGTGCCAGCATCGGGAGACTGGCCGGCCTATGCGCCACCCAACGGGCTGGCGAGCGCGGCTGTCACCGTGACCATCCTGCTGCTGGTGGGCATCGGCGTCCTCTGGCTCTTGATCTCGTTGCGCCAGGCTCTGAGGCGGGCTGATGTCGATGAGTCGTAGCAGTAAAGGACCGCCGGGGCTGTTGTGGCTTCTCACCGTCGCGGTGCTCGTCGAACTCTTCGCTCTTCGAACGACCACCCGCACCCTTATTCACATCCCGGGTACCGATCGGTTCGAAGTCCCGATACGTGTTCTGGCCGAGGGAGGTCGTCTCGCGTACTACATAGCGGCGGTGTCACTCATCGTGTGGCTGACGGTCGTGGCGCTGGTTGGACTCCGCAGTCGAACTCCGCGTCTCGTCGTCGTGGGAGCCGCGACGATCGTGTTCCTCATCACCGCCGCTGCGGGACGCCTCGACGCGCTGCCTTGGACTGCCGTGGCATGGACGTCGCTGGCACTGCTCGTCGTGGCCGGCCTCGCAGGATGGCAAGGCGTTCGATCGCTGCCGGTCGGCCTCTTTCTCGTGAGTTCCGTCGCGGCAGGATGGAGCGTCCTCGGCCAGACGACCGGCGAGGGTCTCACCGGCCCCCAGGTGGACCTCCTGATCTGGATCGCCGAGTTCTTCCTCGTGTTGACCGGCCTGGCCGCCCCATTGCTGCTGCAGCGAGCACCGAGCGTGCCCGCCATGGTCGTCGGTGCCGCCACGGCACTCATGGTGGCGGGTGCTTTCATCGCCGGCGCGTCGACCATCTCGATCCTCGTGTTGTGGAACGTCGGCGTCCCGGGTTGGCTGCCCGGGATCGCGTATGCCCTCGCCGGCGGAACCCTGATGGCAACGCTCTGGTCGGCGGCCCGGCGAGCAGAGTGGTCGATCGTGATCGGACTCGCCTTGCTGGCGGCGGGCGGCGTCGGAATGATCAGCACGTACCAGACCGGGTTGGTGCTCGCGGGCCTCGTCTTGCTCGGAGGACTGGGCGACGTGCTTCTCCAAGCCGAGGGTTCGTCGGCAGCGACCGTCGACCCCATCCGATCGCCCGATCGCCTGGATGGGGCGGCCACCGCCCCGCCGCGAACTGACGGTTTGCCGGCGGGCGCAGGCCGATCAGTGTTCGCCCACGGACCGAGACGATGAGAACAGCCGAGCACGCCACGTTGGATGAGGACAACCTCTACTATCGGGCTCTGGCGGACCCCATCCGTAGACACCTACTCAGAATCCTCGACGACGTGGCCGCGCCCATGCATCCGGATCAACTGGCCAGTCGAGTGGGGCTTCACGTCAACACCATCCGTGGACATCTCAAGCTGCTGGAACGGGCGAAACTCGTCGAACGCACAACCATTCACCACGAGACTGCGGGCCGCCCCAGGGTCCTGTTCCGGTCCGTGCCCCACGATGCACGATCACCAACAGCCGGGGGGTATCGGCTTCTCGCCGAAATTCTCGCGAGTTCCATTCAGGCGACCAGCGACGAGCCCCGACGGACGGCACTCGAGGCCGGACGCGTGTGGGGTCACTTCATCACCAACCGGCCGGCGCCGACAACGGTCGTAAACCCTGCTCAGATCGTCGACGAGGTCGTAGCCACCTTGGCGGACCTCGGGTTCGAACCCGAGTCCAGACCCCACGGGAGCACCACGGAGATCCTCCTCCATGACTGCCCGTACCGCGAGATCGCCCGGACCAGGGGTGACGTCGTTTGTGCAGTTCACGAAGGTCTGATGCGGGGCATGGTCGAGGCGATGGGACATGGCGCGAGCGTCGATGCGCTCGAGCCGTTCGTCGAGGCCTCGCTCTGTGTCGCTCGCATCTCGGCTCGATGAGCGTCGAACTGCGCCCTGAGGTCGGAACGCCGGCAGCGCCGTCGTCCTCCGCCCGGTAGACCCGTACTCGGCGGGTTCGCCGAACAGTGGCTCACCACGGGCTGACGGAGCCCGAGGGCCGGCCAGGTGACCCAGTGCGTGTTGGTCGTGCCGCTCCAAAAACGTGGTTCCGGCAAGACGTGGTCGGCGACGTCGGACGAGGCTCGGGCGACCCGTCTCAGGCGGATCGGCAGACAGCCACGCTGCCGATCCGCCTCCCCACTCGAGGGTGGGCTATGGACAGACGCTGTCGCTTGCCGCTCCGAAGCCGCCGTCGCCGCCGGTCAAGGGTGCGCTGCCCACGTCCCGCGGGATGAGACCGGTTATCGGTCCACCGGCGGCGGCGCCCGCCGGGCCGTCGTCGGCCCGATTGCCGCCGGTGATCGCATTGTCGACCTTGCAGCCCAACTCGAGCAGCGGGGTGACGCCGTGGACGTGACCGAGCGCCGCCGGTGCGAGGCCGACAACGAGCAACGCAGCCAGTATCGACACGAGTATCAGATGCCGCATGTTCATCTCTCCTTCCGTTCCTCCACCTGTCGCCCCTCTATACGCCTGGATCGGAGAACCGGTTCGCAAGAACGACCGCTCGCTCGACCGAAGTTCACCCAGAAGGTCCCGCTCGGACTTGACAACCTTACGTCGTATGACTACCTTACGCCGTACCACTTACAACGTATGGCGTACGTCTCGATGAGGGTGTTCCTCGCCCAGACAACGAACCCGCCGACCACCGGCGGCGGCCACCAGCTCAGCCCGGGCAGTGGCAACTCGCCCACCAAGGAAACCCGGACATGATCGAGAGAAGTAGACACATGACAGCGACGACAACCACCATGAAGGCCGTGGTCCAGGACGGGTACGGCCCGCCGGAGCGAGTGTTCAGGCTGCAGGAGATCGACAAGCCCACGATCGGCGACGACGACGTCCTGGTTCGAGTGCGGGCCACCAGTGTGAACACCCCGGACTGGATCACGGTGGCTGGGGTCCCGCGGATCCTCCGGTTGAAGTCAGGGTTGCGGCGGCCGTCCACACCGGTGCGGGGAAGCGACCTCGCCGGGGTGGTGGAAGCCGTGGGCAAACACGTGACCGACCTCCAACCCGGCGACGAGGTCTTCGGATCCGCCTGGGCCGGCGCCTCGGCCACGACGGGCACATTCGCAGAGTTCACCGTCGCTTCGGCGTCACAGCTCCTCGAGATGCCCACAGGACTCGGCTTCGAAGAGGCTGCAGCATCGGTCATGTCGGGCCTCACCGCGCTGATCGCCCTCCGGGACGTGGGCGAGGCGAGGCCGGGAACGCGGGTCCTGATCAACGGCGCCTCGGGAGGCGTGGGGACGCTGGCGGTGCAGATCGCCAAGGCGCTCGGTGCGGAAGTCACCGGCGTGTGCAGCACAACGAATCTCGAGTTGGTCCGATCCCTGGGGGCGGACCACGTCATCGACTACACGGCGGAGGACTTCACCCGCGGGGAGCAGCGCTACGACGTCATCCTGGACAACGTGATGAACCGCCCGGCTTCCGCCACGGCCCGAGTGCTGGCACCCGCCGGGACGCTGATTCCAAACAGCGTCGGGAACACGGGAGGTTTCTTCGCAGGCCTGCCGAGGATGGGGCGGGCCGCTCTGATGGGATGGGGCTCGAAAGACGTGCGGTTCGTCACCTGCGTGGTGAACCGCGAGAACCTCGCTGCGCTCGCCGCGCTGCTCGAATCCGGCGACGTGAAGGTCGTCATCGACAAGACCTACCCGCTCGACGACGCCGCCAAAGCGGTCGCCCACATGTTGGGACACCGCGCCAGAGGAAAGATCGCAATCACCGTCTGAGACCACCGGGCCGATCATGATCTCTCTCCCGACGAAGCGACGACGTCGACCTGCGCATGAACGTGAAGGAAGCCGGCTGATCGAACGACTCAGTCACGCGCTCGTTCGCCTTGACCGCGGGGTGATGCCTCCTAGCGCCGCAGGTCGGAAGCTGGTCGCTGCGGCGCTGACCCAGATGCGTGGCCGACCACGCCTTGCCACGTCCATGCGTACCAAGTGATCATCAGGAGCAGCACCGCCTCCGCAGCCGAGCCGAACCAGTAGAAGGCCCAGGTCTCTCCCACCGCGTTCCCTATCGAGACGAACACGAACAGGGAGGCGACCACGACGTTGGCCCCCCGGGCCACGCGTGCCGGCAGCGCCAGGGACAGGAACACCATGAGGCTCGGAATCGCCATGAGAGCCAGCGCGCCAAGCGCCCAGCCCTGACTGACCTCGAACTCCCATACGCGTCCCACCAGGATGTCGTCGATCGTTCCCGGCTCGTACAGCGCCAAAATGTCCACGTACACATATAGGAACATCACGGACATCCACAGCGCCGACAGCTTCGGTCGGACAGGCACCTGAACGTCCTCCAGTCGCCGCAGGCTCCGCTCGTCTGTCGTGTTGCTCGTCATGTTCGCTCCCGGTCGTTGGCTTACTAAGTAATCTACGGTTTACTTAGTAAGCTGTCAAACGCTCGTCTCAAACAGGGAGAGAGTGGACTTGGCCGGCCGAATCGCCTCAGACTCACAGCCTCGCGCACCACTGAGCAGGGAGCGGGTGCTGCATGCCGCCATCGCCGTCGCCGATGAGGTAGGCGTGGAGTCGCTCACCATGCGTCGGCTGGGTCGACACCTCGGAGTCGAGGCGATGTCGCTCTACAAACACGTGGCCGGCAAGGACGAGATTCTCGACGGGATCGTCGACATCGTGATCGGCGAGATCGATCTACCGTCGGCAGGTGCCGACTGGAAGCCGGCCATGCGACAGCGAGCCAACTCGGCCCGGCGGGTCCTGGCGAGCCACCCATGGGCAATCGGAATGCTCGAGTCCCGAGGAGCGATGGGACCCGCAGCCATGCGGTATGTCGACGCCGTGATCGGAAGCCTCCGGGCCGGAGGTTTCTCCGTCGAGATGGCGGCTCACGCCTTCTTGCTGATGGACAGCTACATCTACGGATTCGTGGTGCAAGAACTGAGCTTTCCGGTCGGGATCTCCGAGGAGAACACCGAGCCGGCACGAGCCGTCCTCCAAACACTCCCGGCCAACCAGTATCCCCATTTGGCGGAGATGGCCAGGGAGCACGTCGCGAGACCCGGTCACACCTACGTCGATGCGTTCGACTTCGGCCTGGGTCTGATCCTCGACGGCCTGGAGACGCACCGCGACGGTTGACGAGTCGGCCCTGGAGACGAGCACGACCGCACTTCGCGTACTCGATCGATTCTTGTCGGTGTCGGGAGCTTCGCTCGGAGTTCAGTTTCGGCTGTTGATCACGGGTGATCGCTCATCACACCCTCGCCTCGAACGACGCTGGGCGTTCCCCGTGCCGGACGCGTTCGGCCGTCACGACGAAAGCCACACCCCAGGCGATCGCTGCCAGCGCCCAGGGCAGCGTGAGACTCGAACTGATGGGGTAGACGAGCGACACGAACCCGAGCAGCGCCGGCAACAGACCGGCTACCCAGGCGGTGAGCCTCCAGCCGTCCGGCCGCAGGCTGGCCAACAGGCCCACCCCGCCGACAGTGAGTCCGAAGGCGGCCATGAAGCCGTAGTGGCCGGCAGCCGCGTGGTCGTCGGCGACGGCGACCTGCAGCTCGATGTTCGAAGCCGCCAACAGGAGCAGCGGCACCGCCGTGACCACCACCAGTGCGACCATCACCCGGTTGGCCCGCGCGACCCGGAACGAACCGAAGAAGTCATGGCCCGCCGGGTGAAGGCCCAGCGCGATGAGAGCGGCCGCTCCGACAGTCACCCACGGGGGCTGCAGCACTCGCGTGTCGCCGGCGAGGGCAGTAGCCAGTAGGACCACGAGCAGCGAAACCGTTGGGATCAACGCCATGAGCTGGCCGGCGACGTTTTCCGCTGGTCGCCGGAGTTGGGCGAAGATCCCGACCAGCGCCGGGATGAAGAGGAACCCGAATGTGAGGTCGTGGATGCGGTGGTGAGGCTCTTGGAAGTGGGTCATCCGGGCGAATGCCCCCGGCAGGTCGACGTCCAACATCATCAGGAAGACCATCACACCGTTGAACCCGGCCGCCATCAGAGTGAGCAGTAGCGCCAGCGTGAACAGCGGTGACGCTCGGAGTGAATCAGCGGCTTCGCGGGCCGCGTCCATCAGCTCGAACCTCCTACACCAAGGGTCATGTCAGCCCATTCCGTGTTGTACCGGCGATGTGTGTCCGCCGCCGACGAAGAGTGCGAGAACGATCAGGAGGACCACCAGAAGACCGATGATCACAGCCACCTTCTGCCAGCGGGCCAAGCCGGTCTTGCCGCGGTCGGGCCCGATTCCTGCGCCGTCGTCGTCGCCGGCGGCGGCGACATCGTGGGGTGGGTCAACCATGTGCGTTTCCTCCATCACCAGGCGTCACACCGGTCCGGGTCTCCGGGTGACGGGACGGCTCGTAGGGGCGGACCAGCTCGACTCGCTGCATGAGGCCGACCTTCCAGGGCCACCGCCAAGGCGTGGCTCCCGCTACCTGGAGTCGAGAGCCGCGGGCGTGTTCGACCGGGTCGGGAATGTGCCGGTGCAGGGCCCGGATGCCCGGACGGAAATCCCAGATGAGCGCCCGCCCGCCGGGCCTCAGCACTCTCCCGACCTCGGACAGGCCAGACTCCGGGTCGGCCCAGTGGTGCATCGAGAGGGTGCTGATCACCAGATCGAACGACTCGTCGGGAAACGCAAGATGTGCGACATCACCGACCACGAAAACTGGTCGGCGATCGTCGATCACGTCGGAGTGGGCTGCGTTGGCTCGGGCGCGGTCGATCATGGCCGGGTCGAGGTCGACTCCTGTCACGTCGAGGCCATGCCGGCGTGCAAGTCGGATGGACAGGTGGCCGGGCCCGCATCCCACCTCGAGAATCCGAGCCTCCGCCGGGGCGGCTCCGGCGACGTCGTCCGCGATCTGCTCGTAGAACGATCCGAGCAGACGCCGACTGAGAGCGTCGTAGGCGCCGGCATCCGTCACCAGGATCCCGCCCGGCACACTGTGTCCCCCACCGGAACGGAAGCCGTGCCTGGCGACGACAGCCGCCACGGCCGCTCCGAGCAGGATCAGCCCGGCCCGCACCCGACTCGTGAATGTGTGACCCATCGCCGGCTCCCTGCTCGTCTGTCTGACTCTATGCGAGACACTATGTCTTAGCAAATACATGATGTCGCGGGCAAGGCCATCGTGTATATTGGGTTCGTGCCAAGTCGTTGGACCGAGACAGTCGAGACACACCGCAACGACGTCCGCCACGCCATCATGGACACCACCGCCGCGCTGGTCGCCGAGCAGGGGCTGCTGTCGGTGACCATGTCGGAGATCGCCGAGAAGACGGGGATCGGTCGTGCCACCCTCTACAAGTACTTCCCCGAGGTGGAGGCGATCCTGATTGCCTGGCACGACCGTCACATCACCGGCCATCTCCACCACCTGATCGAGGTCCGAGACGACGCCGACGACCCGGGCGAGAAGCTCGAGGCGGTTCTGGAGGGATACGCCCTCCACTCCCACGAGTCCCGGGGACACCACGACACTGAGCTGGCCGCGCTGCTCCATCGCGGTGAACACGTCGCTCGCGTAGAAAGGCAGCTCAACGACTTCATCCGAGACCTGCTCACCGAGGCCGCAAGAGCGGGCCACATCCGAGACGATGTCGCCTCGGCCGAACTCGCCGCCTACTGCCTCCACGCCCTCGCAGCAGCCCGCAGCCTGCCGTCAACCGCCGCAGTCCGCCGACTCGTCCAAATCACCCTGGCCGGGCTTCAGCCTCCGCGCTGACCACTCGGAACCGCCCCACCAGGGATACCGGCGGCGGTCTGGTCGGCGCCCCGACCTTCACACAAGCTTGATATGGCGGATGGCGTCGGCTTGACATGACCGTCGTTGACTGAGGGTGTCTCAACAAGAAGGAGTTCTTCCCATGATGTGGGGATATGGCGGTTTCGGCTTTCTGTGGATGGCGCTGTTCTGGATCGGGTTGATCCTGGTCGCGGTTTGGGCGGTACGCGGCGCCGATGAGCGCAGGCGTGACCCGCGGCAGGCGCTCGACATTCTCGAGGAGCGCTTCGCCCGCGGAGAGCTCGACACCGAAGAGTTCGTGGCGCGTCGCCGCGAGCTGGCGAGTTGAAGAAGACATCGACACGAAGGAGCACCGAAGATGAAACGAATCGCATTCGTGGCCGCGGTCACAGTGGTGGTCGGTCTGGCCGCGGCGGGAACGATCCCGGCGCTGGCACAGGCTCAAGCGACCCGATCCGAGGTCAGTTGCCCCTACCACGACTCGAGTGTCATGCCTCCCGGTGAGATGAGTGGGTGGATGGGGTCGGACGAACACGCCGAATGCATGTCGTCCCCCGAACACGGGCAGATGCACGCCGGAATGGCAGGCTCCCAGAACATGATGGGAGCCGGCAACATGATGGGAGCCGGCAACATGATGGGAGCCGGCAACATGATGGGAGCCGGCAACATGATGGGAGCCGGCAACATGATGGACGCCGGCAACATGATGGACGCCGGCAACATGATGGACGCCGGCAACATGATGGGCGCCGGCAACATGATGGGAGCCGGCAACATGATGGGCGGAGCCGACCGGTGACCGGCCGTCGACCCGTGGGCGGAAAGGGTCCCGCTCATCGAGAACGGCACTCTTACCATTGACAGGGTGGACCGACAGCGGATCCTCCTGGTCGACGACGAGCCTGATCTGCGGCGGATGGTGCGCCGCTACCTGACGGCTGAGGGTTTTGACGTTGTCGAGGCTGCCGACGGCGCATCCGCCCTCGCTCGTCTTGGCCGTTCGGCGCCCGACCTGGTGGTCTTGGATGTGGGAATGCCGGGCCAGGACGGCTTCGCAGTGCTTCAGGAGATCCGGAGGACTTCTGATCTGCCGGTGATCATGCTCACCGCTCGGGCAGAGGAGGTCGACCGGGTGGTCGGGCTCACCATCGGCGCCGACGACTACGTGACCAAGCCGTTCAGTCCGCGGGAGTTGGTCGCCAGGGTCCGGGCCGTCCTACGCCGAGGACGCCTCACCCGGAGCGACGAGGTACTCGATTTCGAGGAGATCACCGTGGACCTGGCCCGCCGTCAGGTCATGACGGACGCCAGAAGCGTCGAGCTGAGCGCTCTCGAGTTCGATCTCCTCGCCGCATTGGCTTCGGCTCCCGGGCGTGTGTTCACCCGGGGGCAGTTGCTGGAACGGGTGTGGGGGTGGGACTACTTCGGGTCGGAGCGGGTCGTCGACGTTCACATCGGCAACCTCCGCAAGATCCTGGACGACGACGCCTCCGACCCTCGGATCATCGGAACCGTCCGCGGCGTGGGTTACAAGTTCGTGGCCGTACCGAGATGAGACCTCCCCGGAGGACCTTGAGGGCACGGCTGCTCCTCTCTCACCTGGCGGTGGTGGCGGTGGGTATGGCGATCCTGCTGGTTGCGGGCAGCCGTCTCGGTTCGATCTTCGTCGATGCCCACCTCCGCTCGATGGGCCACATGATGGAGGGGATGGCCGCCACCGGGATGAGCCAGTTGGAGGAAGGCATCACCACCGCCTTCAACCGTGCCCTGCTCTGGGCCACCATCATCAGCGCTGTCGCCGCCGCGGCATTCGCCACCTTCTCCGCTCTCCGTCTCCTCCGGCCCCTCGAGGAGGTGCGGCGGGTGGCACGCCGCCTCGCCGACGGCTCGTATCACGAACGTGCTCCCATCCCCCGAGACGAAGAACTGGCCGCCCTGGCGACCGACGTCAACGCCCTGGCCGAGGCGTTGGAGGAGACCGAGCAGCGCCGGTCTCGTCTGGTCTCCGAAGTAGCTCACGAGCTGCGTACCCCGGTCGCGACCCTCAAGGGATACATGGAGGGCCTCCTCGATGGAGTCTTCCAGCCCGACCCCGAGACCCTGGCTGCCGCGGTTCGTGAAGCCGGCCGGTTGGAGCGCCTCGCCTCCGATCTGAGTTCGTTGTCGCGGGCAGAGGAGGGCCAGGTCGAGCTTCACCTCGAGACCGTCGATCTGAATCATCTGGTCCATGACGTCACCGACCGCCTCCGCCCCCAGTTCGACGACCAGGACGTGGACCTGGACGTCGAGTCCCGCCCTCCGCTGCTGGTGGTCATCGACCGGGACCGGATCGCCCAGGTGCTCACCAACCTCGTCGGCAACGCCCTCTCGTACACGCCTTCTGGGGGCGCGGTCCGGGTCCGGCTGACGCCGCACGTCGACACGGCCCGGGTGGAGGTGTCCGACACCGGCCGAGGTCTCACCGCAGAACAGCTTGGTCTGGTGTTCGATCGCTTCTACCGGGTAGACCGGTCGGCTGCGGGAGGGACGGGGATCGGGCTCACCATCGCCCGCAGCCTCGCTCGCCTGCACGGGGGAGACGTCACCGCCTCGTCGCCGGGGATCGGCCACGGGTCGACGTTCATGCTCACCGTCCCGATCGAACGCGGCGCAAGTCGTAGCCGGCCAAGGTGACACCAGGAATGCGATGCGCTGGTTGTTCCCGCCGGGAGATGCATGCAACAGGGTCAACCACTCCTGTTGGCCTCACTCAGAACTCGCCGGGCCCCATGACCATGTCCTCATAGTGACTTTCGCCCCTGCCCCACCCTACCCAGGGTGGGGCAGGATCTCCTTGGAGGTGGCGTCAGATGATGTGGTGTGACTGAATGGGCTTCTCTGGGTGGACAATGATGATCGTCGACTGGCGGGCGTCGGCCGCGACCATGGGGGTATGTGCCATGCGTTCAGAGGCGAGGACCCGAACCGTGCCGACGTCGGACGTCGTCAGGACTCTCGAGTCATGACCGGCACTACGGCAATCGACGAGGGAGTTGGCGTCGGCCGCGTGCGCCACGCCGTGACAGCGGTTTGGGGAGCGGCGAGCGGTGTGGCACCCCACGTCCTCCACCATGTGGGACCACTGGCAGGCGCCGCGGTCCTTGCGGGGACCGGAGGACAAGTTCTCTTCTTCTTCGTCGGCCTGGCGGTGGCCACGCCGATGATGATCCGGCTGTACAGGCGGTTCCAGACCTGGGCTGCCCCTGCCATCGCCGTCGCCATATTCGCCGTCGCCTACACGGTGTCCTCGCTCTACCTCGGACCACTCTTCGCCGGAGACGCGACTGGATCGATCGAGCCCAAATCGGTGACCACCACCACCATCGACCACCACGGCCACTGAACCACACGGTCCTCGAAGATGAAACGTCGTCAAGACGCTCGACGTCCCCGCAACCACCTGGAAGATCGTGGTAGCCGTCGCCGTCACAGCAGCCGCGGTAGACGGGGAACTCCTACCGGCCGACCCAGCCGTCCGTACGCCTGCAAAGAGTGATCAGTGGCCGTGGCCTACCGGGGCTGAGTGCAGGTGGCGTCCACCGTCTCGGATCCTCACGTCCAGCCCTCCGGTGATGGTCTGGCACCGGTTGGGGTCGCGACACTCGGAAGGGTCGAGACTTCGGGCCTGCTCGGTGAGGCCAACCAGCTTCTCACGTGTCTCACGCAAGGTCCGAATGTGTTGGTCGAGGGCAGACAGGTGCCGCTCGAGCAGGTCGATGACGTGAAGACAGGTGGACTCACCTTGCCTGCGGAGATCGAGGACGGAGGCGATCTCAGTGAGGGTGAGTCCGGTGGCTTGGGCGTCGCGCACGAATGCGAGCCGCTCGACGGCTTCCTCCGGGTAGTCGCGGTAGTCGTTGGCGGTGCGATCGGGTTCGGGTAGCACCCCGATCTCCTCGTAGTAGCGGATGGTCTTGGTGGGAATCCCGGTGCGGCGAGCCAACTCTCCGATTCTCATGTCGCTCACTTTACCCCCTTGACATTCCAGTCGACTGGAAGGCGTACGGTGGACTCATGGGAACGATTGATGCGGAATCGAGAGGTGTCGAGATGCGTGATCCGGTGTGCGGCATGACGGTGGGACCCGGGGCCCTGCAGGTAGACGGATACCCGGAGCTCGGGTTCTGTTCGCAGCACTGTCGGCGGAGCTTCATCGCCGACCCGGACCGATACTCAGCGGGCACCATCTCCGAAAGTGGTACCGAATCGGCAGAGGACGCACCCGCCGACGACACCCCCCGGACCCAGCCGGGTGGGACTTTCCATCTTTCGGTGGAAGGAATGACCTGTGCGTCGTGCGTGTCGACGGTGGAGTCTGCTCTGAGCTCGGTACCGGGGGTGATCGACGCCCGGGTCAACTTCGCCGCCGGCACCGCCACCGTGGACACCGCGCTGGAGGTGCCGGCGTCGGTGTTGACGGCGGCGGTCTCCGCGTCCGGGTACCGGGCCGTAGAGCTCGAAGAGGACACCAACACCACCGACGCCGAGCGGGTCGAGTCCGAACGCCGCTACCGGTTGTTGATGCGCAAGTTCTGGTTCGCGGCGGTGGTCTCGATACCGGTGATCTACTTCTCCTATCCGGAGATCTTCCCCGGTGTTCCCGAGAAGGGGTCCACTGCTCTGTGGTGGATCTGGCTGGCGATGGGTGCCCTCACCCTGCCGGTGCTGGCCTGGTCGGGGTCACAGTTCTTCACCGGCGCCTGGGGCGCCTTCCGTCACCGCTCGGCGAACATGCACACCCTGGTGGCCACCGGCATCTCCGCCGCCTGGCTGTATTCGACGACCGCTGTCGTCTTCCCCGGGTTCTTCCCCGATGAGATGCTGCGGGACGTGTTCTATGACGTCACCTCGGTGGTGACCGCCTTTGTGGTGTTGGGGATGGCGCTCGAGCTGCGGGCCCGAGCCCGCACTTCGGAGGCGATGAAGAAGCTGATCGGACTCCAGGCCAAGACCGCCCGCGTTCTCCGCGACGAGACCGAGATCGACATCCCGGTGAATGAGGTCGTGGTCGGCGACGTGGTGGTGGTCCGCCCCGGGGAGAAGATCCCCGTCGACGGGGTCGTCGTATCGGGGTCGTCGGCGGTGGATGAGTCGATGGTGACCGGGGAGCCGATCCCGGTGGAGAAGGCCGAAGGCGCCACTGTGATCGGGGCCACGATCAATCGCACCGGCAGCTTCCGGTTCCGCGCCCTCCGAGTCGGCAAGGAGACGATGCTGGCCCAGATCATCCGCATGGTGCGCGACGCCCAGGGCTCCAAGGCTCCGATCCAGCGCACAGTCGACAAGGTGTCGGGGTATTTCGTCCCGGCGGTGCTGATCGTCGCCGTCCTCACCTTCCTGACCTGGTACACCTTCGGCCCCTCCCCGACATTGGTGTACGCGGTGATCACCATGGTCACCGTCCTCGTGATCGCCTGCCCCTGCGCCCTCGGGCTGGCCACGCCCACCTCGCTGATGGTTGGGATCGGCAAGGGAGCGGAGAACGGGATCCTGATCCGCTCCGGGGACGCTCTCGAGACCGCCCACCGCATCGACACGGTGGTTGTGGACAAGACCGGCACCATCACCCGCGGCAAACCCTCGCTCACCGACATCACAGCCTTCGAGGGTTACATGGAAGACGAGGTGCTGCGGCTCGCCGCCTCGGCCGAGAAAGGGTCCGAGCATCCCCTGGGAGAAGCCATCGTCCGGGCCGCTACCGAACGGAAGCTCTCCTTGGGCGATCCCAGCCACTTCTCGGCGGTGCCCGGACACGGCATCGAAGCGCGCGTCGACGACCACCACGTCGTTCTCGGGACGCTGAAGCTGATGGCCGACCGGGGTGTCGCCGCCGGGCCGGCCGAGCGGCTGCTGGACGAGCTCTCCGAGCAAGGCAAGACGGCGATGGTGGTCGCCGTCGACGGTGAGCCGGCCGGGGTGGTGGCAGTGGCCGACACTCTCAAGGAGGACTCGGCCGAGGCGATCACCCGGCTGCACCGCCTCGGCCTGGTGGTGGTGATGCTCACCGGAGACAACCACCGCACCGCCACCGCCATCGCCGGAAAGGTGGGGATAGACCGGGTGCTCGCCGAAGTGTTGCCCGACGAGAAGGCCACCCAGGTCAAGCTGCTGCAGGCGGAAGGCAAGGTGGTCGCGATGGTGGGTGACGGAATCAACGATGCCCCTGCGCTCGCCCAAGCCGATGTAGGGCTCGCCATGGGCACCGGCACCGACGTGGCCATGGAGTCCGGAGACATCACCCTGGTCAAAGGGTCTCTCACCGGTGTGGCAACCGCTATCGAACTGTCCAAGGCGACGATGCGCAACATACACCAGAACCTGATCGGCGCCTTCGCCTACAACACCCTCGGCATCCCGATCGCCGCCGGGGTCCTCTACCCGGCCTTCGGGATCCTGTTGTCCCCGCTCATCGCCGGAGCGGCCATGGCGTTCTCCTCGGTCACCGTGGTCACCAACGCCAACCGCCTCCGCAGCTTCAAACCCACCCACCAGCTGGAGGTGTCCTGATGGACGTCCTGTTTGTCAATCTGGGAGGCTTCGCTCTGATCGGACTGATCGTCTGGTACTTCTGGCTGTCCAAGCAGACCGGGACCGTCGCCGGAATCACCAGCGACGGCAGCCAGGAAGCGTTCATCGTGGTGAAAGGCGGTTACAGCCCTGACACCATCCGGGTCACCGCCGGTCGGCCGGTGCGGCTGGTCTTCAACCGCCAGGAGTCCGACCCCTGCTCAGAACGGGTGGTCCTCGACGCCTTCGGAGTCTCCGCCGACCTCCCCCAGGGCAGCAACGTGCCCGTCGTGTTCACCCCCACCGAGGCGGGCACCTACGAGTTCGCCTGCCAGATGGGGATGCTGCGGGGCAGGGTTGTGGCGTCATGACCGCCGGATCGCATCACCGCCGGTCGGTGATGTGGGGGGCGATCGGCGTGAGCTTCTTCCTCCTGGCCGTGGTGGCGATGTTCGGTCTCGACCCTCGCATCGCCGGATACGCGGTGGGCACCCTGGTCCTGATGTGCTTGCTCGTGTGCGTGGCCGCCTTCTGGATGGACTCACACGCCGAGCGGGCCACCGCCCGCCTCGCCGAGCGGCTACACCACCGATCAACACGTCCATCGTCGACCAGTCGGGACTTTCGGCTTTGTTGACTCTGCGGTCGGCTGGACAGCGTTGATCGAGGCGTGAAGCAGAGACGGCGATCAAGGAACCAGAACGTGGAACCCATCACAGGAGCGACCGAGGACCGTGGGCCTCGATCACTCGCATCCCACGACACCGCCACCCTCGAATCCCATGGCAGGCATCAGGATCTCGGCGATGGCGCCGAGGTGCTCAGCGCGGCTGGAATCGTGAAGACGTACACCCGGGGAATCTGGCCGCGAAGACGCTCTCTCGAGGTGCTGCGCGGGGCTGACCTCGCCCTATGGCCGGGGGAGATCGTCGGGCTGGTTGGCGAGAACGGGTCGGGAAAGTCGACGCTGATGAGGATCCTCGTCGGCAGTCTCGACCGCGACGCCGGCGCCGTGTCCAGGTCCGGGTCCCTGGGGTACTGCCCCCAGGAGCCGATCCTGTATGAGCGACTCACCTGTGACGAGCACTTCCAGCTGTTCGGCAGGGCATATGGCATGACCGATGTCGTCGTCGCGGGTGCCCGAGACGACATATATGCGACTCTCGGTTTCGCCGAATGGCGGGATTCACGGGTCCAGGAGCTGTCGGGGGGAACGAGGGCCAAGCTCAACCTCGGACTGGCGTTGCTGCCCGACCCTGACCTGCTGCTGCTCGATGAGCCGTACGCCGGGTTTGATTGGGACACCTACCAGCGGTTCTGGCAATTGACCCAGGAACGGCGGAACGCGGGGCGGAGCCTGTTGATCATCAGCCACTTCATCACCGACGCCGAACGATTCGACCGCATCTACGACCTGGTGGAGGGGACGACGTTGCTCCGATGACTGGCCTCCTCACGCGTCGTTATCTCGCGGAGTACGCCCGGAGACCGCTGAACCTGGTGCTGCTGGCAGTGGTTCCGGTGGTCTTCGTGGCGCTGTCCGCAGGTGCCATCGCCGACTTCGCCCGCATCCTCGGAGGGGAGGCCGGCCTCGGCCGTTTGGAAGCAGCCACCGCGGGATGGGCAGCAGCCTTTCTCGCCGCGGTGGCCTGTTTCTTCCATGTCACAGGCTCGAGAGAGCCTGACCGGCGCTTGGCCACCGCCGGCTCCACCACCAGTGTGGTAGCCGCCCGTGTCGCGTCGTCGCTGACGTTGGCAGCAGTCGCTTCCGGAGGGGCCATTGTCGCCCTCGCTGTCCGCACCGACGTGACCGACGTGGGTCGTGCCGTCGGAGCCACCGTCATGTTCGCCGTCATCTACCTGGCGATCGGGATCGCGGTCGGAGCGCTGGTCCGCTCCGAGGTCAACGGGTCGCTGTTGATCATCTTCGTCTGGATGTTCGACGTGTTCCTCGGCCCGGCCATGGGCCGTACCGAGTCACTCATCACCCGCTTCTTTCCATCGCATTTCCCCACTCTGGTCATGTTGGACGCCGCCACTGCCCATGCCGGACCCCTTGGCGACCTCGGCGCTTCCCTGGCCTGGACCTTCGGGGCGCTGGCCGTGGCGGTGGTCGCCCTCCACTCCACCACCCGGCCCGTCCGGGCCGGCCGCCCCCAGCGGGCCATCGGCGGCTGGGCACGGCTGCGAGCCGGACTGCGCTACGCCTGGCGGGAATACCGCCGCAACACCGCACTATGGGTGCTGCTCGTGGGGCTACCGCTGTTCTTCATCTCCCTCTCCATCGCCGTGACCCCCGACGACCCCGCCCTGGTGGAAGTCTTCGAGAACGGCCGAGCCGGCATCTCGGTCCTATCCATGATCGACGTTCACGGCGCCATCATGGTCCCCATCACCGTGGCGTTCCTCGCCGGGCTCGCCGGGTTGTTTGTGGTGCTCGGCTCCGCCGAAGGAGACCACCGGCTGGTGCTCTCCGGATTCCGACCCCGTGAGGTCCTCGCCGCCCGTCTCGGAGTGATCGTCCTGGCCGCGGTGCTGGTCAGCGGTGTCTCGCTCGGCGTCACCGCGATCAGTTTCCAGCCACAGGTATGGCTCACATTCGCCCTGGCAACCCTGGCGGTGGCGGTCACCTACGCCATGATCGGCGTGGTCATCGGGCCGCTGGTCGGCCAGATCGGCGGGCTCTATCTGATGTTCCTGTTGCCCTTCCTCGACGTAGGACTCGCCCAGAACATCATGTTCGACGCCGCACCTCCCTCGTGGGCGGCGTGGATGCCGGCGCACGGCGCCGTCCGCGTCCTCATCGACGCCGCCTTCACACCCACCTTCGACGAGACCACCGGACTTCTCCTGACAGCAGCATGGCTGGTGGGCCTCACGACGGTCGCGGCGACGGTCTTCCGCGGAACTGCTGCCCCGGTCAAGGCGTGACCGGAGCAACGGCCCGGCGCCGGACCTGGCCCCCGATCCGCCACGATCAGATCGGTCACCAAGCGGCCGGCGTTCGGCGACAGGACTGTCCGAGGCACCCGAACTGGCAATCACCCGTTCGAGCAGAACGACGGCTGGGTCCATGTCTCGACCGACAAGCCGGGAAGTGCGAGATGCTGGTCGGAGACCTGAGGAGTCCCCCGACCAGCATCTCGTCGTTGGCTGCGGGCCGGACCCAAGCCAAGCGGAGGCCGGACACGGTCGGTCCCTCCGGCGTCGTCGTTTCTCCGACGTCCGGTATCGTGGTTTCTCCGACTGGACCTGGCGGTGGGCCGGCATGTGGCGGCCACAGGCGGCGTGCGCGGAGATGGCACCGTGACCAGGATCGGAGGCCTTCTGGCCAAGGCCTCGGCGGCGCGCCGGGCCGGTGTGGAGATCATGTTCTTTCCGGCCGATCAGGCGGGCGACCTCGCCGGGTTCGACCCGGGCGCCATGGAACTCGTCCCGGTGGGGACGCTGGCAGAGGCCATCGTCTTCCTCGAGGCGACGGGTGGCAGGCTCCCGAACGAGGCGAGTGAGAGCGACGCCGGAGTCGACCAGCACGCCGCTGCTTGTATCGACTGTCGGCAGGCGACCGACCGGTAGTTGGTCCGCGAAGGCTCGGTCCATCGGAGCAGCCGAGTCGGCGGGCGCCGCAGCCGGCCAACCCGTTCAAGGAATGAGGATCCTGCAGATGCTATCCGGCGGGCAGTCGGCGGTGTCCAGTCGGGCGGCGGTCTCGGCCAGAACCGTCAGGTCCTTGCGCAGCCTCCGAAGATCCCGGATTCTGTCGTCTATCTCGTCGATGCGGGTGTCGATCAGCTCGGCGACGTGGGTGCAGGGCGCTTCGCCTCGGTCGCGGATGCCGAGGACCTCCCTCAGCTCACTGAGGGTCAGCCCCACCGCCTGACCGGCCCTGATGAAGGCGATCCGGTCGATGACGGCTTGGTCGTAGTCCCGGTATCCGGAGGGGGTCCGCTCCGGCTCGGGCAACAGCCCCGACTCCTCGTAGAAGCGGATGGCCGATGTGGCGATGCCGACCTCGTGTGCAATCTCACCTATTCGCATGATCTTCAGATTAGCACTTGACATTCAAGTGTACTTGAAGGTGTACGTTGCGGTCATGACAACACAACCAAACCGAAAAGACACCTCTACGGAGCCGATCCGCCTTGCCGTGGAGGGAATGACCTGTGACCACTGCGAGACCACCGTCGCCGGGGCTCTCCGTCGAGCAGGTCTGGAAGAGCCGGCTGTCGACTGGCGGACCGGTTCCGCCGCCGGCATCGCCTCGGCCGACTTCTCCCCCGGCCGCGCCGCCGATGAGCTGGAAGCGGTCGGATATCGCCTCGCCGCGAGCGATCAGCCTGTCGCCGATGAGCCCGTGGAGCCGCACGACGAGGACTACGACCTGTTGATCATTGGAGCCGGGTCGGCGTCGTTCGCTGCCGCCATCAAGGCCACCGAGCTGGGCGCCCGGGTGGCCATAGCGGAACGCGGGACCGTCGGCGGCACCTGCGTCAACATCGGTTGTGTCCCCTCCAAGGCGTTGCTTCGTGCCGCCGAGCACCATCACCGCGCCGCCCACTCCCCCTTCGCCGGGGTGCCAACCACCGCAGGCGCCGTCGATCTGTCGGCTCTGGTCGGTCAGAAGGACGAGCTGGTGGCGACGATGCGACGGGAGAAGTACGAGGACCTGCTGGACATCTACGAAATCGACCTCCTCCGCGGGGACGCCCATTTCACGGGGCCGGACACCGTCGAGGTCGAAGGCCGGCAGGTGCGGGCCGGCCGATATCTGGTCGCCACCGGCGCCGCCCCATGGGCACCGCCCGTCGACGGGCTCGACGACACCGGCTACCTCACCTCCACCACCGCCCTCGAGCTCACCACGGTTCCAGAAACGATGATCGTGGTCGGCGCCAATGCCATCGGCCTCGAGCTCGGCCAGCTCTTCGTGCACCTCGGCACCCAGGTGACGCTCGTCGAGGCGCTCGACCGGATCGCCCCCTTCGAGGAACCGGAGATCTCCGCTGCCCTCCAGGCTCACTTCGAATCCCTCGGCGCCCAGATCCTCACCTCGGCCACCGCCACCAAAGCCGGTGCGGACGGCGACCGCCGCTGGCTCGACGTCAGCATCGACGGCAAGACGAGACGTATCGAAGCCGACCAGTTGCTGATAGCCACCGGCCGCCGCGCCCGCACCGCCGGGCTCGGCCTCGAAGCCGCCGGAGTCGACACCGACCCACGCGGTCACATCGTGGTCGACGACCGGATGGCCACCACCAACCCGAAGGTGTACGCCGCCGGGGACGTCACGACCCTGCCCCAGTTCGTCTACGTGGCCGCACTCTCGGGTGCCATCGCCGCCGAGCACGCCCTCCGTGGAACTGGGCGGCGGATTGACCTGGCCACCATGCCCCGGATCACCTTCACCAGCCCCCAGATAGCATCGGTAGGGCTCACCGAGGCCCAAGCAGCCTCAGCGGGCCACCCCGTGATCACGTCGTTGCTGCCGCTCGAGGCGGTGCCCCGAGCACTGGTCGACCGCGCCACCACCGGGTTGGTCAAACTGGTCGCCGACGAGGCCACCGGGCGGCTACTCGGCGCCCACATCCTCGCCGACGGAGCCGGCGACGTCATCCAGGCGGCGTTGATGGCCCTCAAATACCGGGCCACCGTCGACGAGATCGCCGACACCTTCCACCCATACCTGACCATGGCCGAAGCGCTCAAACTCGCCGCGCAAGGTTTCACCAAGGACGTCAAGCACCTCTCTTGTTGTGCCGCGTGAGCGCAGCCGAGCTCTCGACAGGACGAATCCACAAACCCTGCAAGTCAAGGAGAATGACGAAATGGCTTCGACAACGACCAAGCAGTATCAGATCCGCGGGTTTCACTGCTCGGGGTGTGCAGACAACCTCGGCAAGTCCCTGTCCAGGCTGGAGGGCGTGATCAAGGCCGACGCCGACTACGACAATGCCCTGGTCGAAGTGCGCCTCGATCCGGAGCGGGTCAGCGACGATGACATCCACACCCAGATCCGCGCCAGCGGCTTCGAACCGGTCGGGGCCGATGAGCCCAGCTAGTGGCCCGTCGCAGAAATATTTGGCGGGTTCTCTCCGGCCCTCGACGCCCCTGGCGGCGTCGAAGTGCTCGCCGCAGCTCCCCGGCTGCGACTGCGCGCTTCTCCTTGCCAGATGACGCCGAGTGCTCGGAGACACCCTCGCCCTATTCCGGCGACAGACCACTAGGCGGACCGGGGTGCCGGTGTGGCTGAACAGGATCCGTCACCACAGGTTGTGCGGCCGGGTCCGGCGCCGACAGGTCAGGCATCCTTCCGGATGAGTATCGGCGGGATGTCGTGTTCGTTCTGCACGTCGACGATCAACAAGGCCTTCACTCGTATCGACGGGGTGCATGAAATCGGCGTGTCGTTGGCGCATGAGGAAGGGCTGGTCAAGTACGACCCTTCCAAGGTGACGTCGGACCAGCTGCGCCGCACCCTCGAGCAGATCGGCTACACCTACCGGGACCCCGAGAAGGTACGAACCTTCGAAGACGACGCCGAAGAGCTTCGTCGGGAGCGGGGCCGGCTCGTCGTAGCCGGCAGTTTCACGGTGGTCAGCCTGGCGGTGATGGCGATCGGCCAATGGCTGGATCTGGTCCGGATCCCGCTGATGCGGTGGATCCTGTTGGGGTTGGCGCTCACCACCATGTTCGGCACCGGCTGGTTCATCAAGAAGATGGCGTGGGCGTCGCTGCGACGCGGGATCTTCAACCAGCACGTGCTGTTGGAGTTCGCTGCCTTCGCCGGTCTCGCCGGCGGCTTCTTGGGGATCTTCGTGCTCGACGACTTCCCGATCGGGGACTTCTTCGCCGCCTCAACCCTGGTCACCACCTATCACATCCTGTCGCATTACGCCTCCTTGGCGGTGCGCACCCGCGCCTCACAGGCCGTCCGCCACCTGATGTCTCTCCA
>Ga0214472_10000693_pt1 | contig 41080 bp, 34 predicted proteins | sample RVTome_6_FD_207662 | JGI IMG/M metagenome (GOLD analysis project Ga0214472, IMG submission 207662) | Soil microbial communities from uranium-contaminated site in the Upper Colorado River Basin, Wyoming, United States - RVT140D175 | ecosystem: Environmental > Terrestrial > Soil > Contaminated >...
GCCGCATCCTTACCCGACCCAGCGTCCGACACCGCATGAAAAGAAAACAGGGGCGCGTTACCGAGACGATCAAACGCCGAGGAGTTGATACGATAGGAGAAGAAAAAGAAATTCTTCTCCGCGGGAAAGTTTGTGCCTACTTGACCTGCCGGCTAATGGGTGCCGGCTAATGGGTGACCTGCCGGCTAATGGGTGACCCGTTCACTACCCGACTCTACGGGCGCGAGCACTCCTTTAAAATCGGCGGAAACCTATGATTATTTGACGGGGAACTTTACCGCCACGGGAGACATGTCGATCGAGCGGCAGCAGCACCGAACCGCGCTGCTCTACACCGGCAAGGTGCTGGTTACGGGCGGGCGGCCGTTTGCGGATATCAACGTTCTTGACTCAGCCGAGCTGTATGACCCGGCGACCGGAACTTTTTCGCCAACTGGAAATATGGTTCGGTTCCGGCGTCTACATCGAGCCACGAACCTCGCCAACGGGAAGGTATTGATAAGCGGCGGCCTGGGCGGGACCACGAATACGAGCAGTTCCCATCTAAGCCTCGCCGAGCTATACAACCCTTCCACTGGGACTTTCGCGCAAACGACTGGCGGCTTGATCACCGGCCGGCGGGGCCACCAGGCGACGCTCTTGTACACGGGCAAGGTATTGATCGCCGGCGGCAGGGGCGCTGCCGGAGTCTTGGCGTCGGCGGAATTGTATAACCCCGCTACGAACGCTTTTGCCGCGACCGGCGCTATGATAACCGCGCGCAACAGTCCGAGCTTGACCCGGTTGCCTAACGGCAAAATCTTGGTCTCCGGTGGAACCGATGCGGCCGATTTGCCGATCCAAAGCATAGAGATCTATGACCCCGCCAACGGAACCTTCACGGCGGCGGGCGATATGCCGGTAGCGCGGGACGGTAGAACCACGCGTCTCGACAATGGAAAGCTCTTGATAGCTGGCGGATCTACCCTCCTCGACGACTCGGTCAATACGGCGGAGTTATACAACCACGTGACCGGAACGGTTTCTACTACCGGTAATCTTATCACCGGGCGGCGGGATAATTCGCAGACGAGCTTGCCGAATGGGCGGATCCTGGTTGCGGGTGGCGTGGGCGGCGAGGACACTGTGCTTGCGTCCGCCGAGCTCTACACGCCGTTGATCGGGGACGCGGTCGATACCACGATTACCTCCGGGCCGGCGGCGCTGACCACCAGCACGAGCGCGACGTTTAATTTCTCCTCAACCCCGGCGGGCGGTACCTTCACTTGCAGCCTGGACGGCAGTGCGTTCACCGGTTGCGTCAGCGGACAAAGCTACAGCTCGCTCGTAGATGGCAGTCATAATTTTCAGGTGCACGCGACCGACGCCCTTGGCAATACCGATCCGACACCGGCGAACCACAACTGGACGGTGGACACGACGCCGCCGAATGCCCTGATCAGTACGGGTCCGGCACCCGATTCGGGAGGGGCGACGAAAAGCACCAGCGCAACCTTTAATTTCACGTCGACCGAACCGGGAAGCACGTACGCGTGCAGCCTTGACGGTGTTTCCTTTGCCGCATGCGCGAGTCCCAAGACCTATACTAAATTGAAGGTTGGGAACCATACCTTCCAGGTTAAGGCAACCGACCCGGCGGGAAACATCGGCGCCCCGGCGAGCTTCAACTGGACGATCGATACGAAGGCCCCGAATACCGCTATCACTTCGTTCCCTCTAACACTGACGAACAATCCCGTTGCAACACTCACTTTTACTTCGACCGAGGTGGGCGGCGGTTTTCAGTGCAGCCTGGACGGCGGCGCGTTCGCGCCTTGCTCCAGCCCGTTTGTCTCGAGCGCGCTGGGTGAAGGAAAACACAACTTCCAGGTGAAGGCGGTCGACGCCGCGGGGAATATGGATAAGACGGCGGCCAAGTCCAAGACGTGGACGGTCGATACCATACTACCGGTCACCACCATCACAGGGAAACCGACGAACCCGACGACGAGCACGAGCGCGACGTTTAAGTTTACCTCGGAGAAAAAGAGCACTTTCCAGTGCCAGCTTGACGGCGGAATAGTCGAATCGTGCAAGAGCGGGAAGAAATACACCGGGCTCCTACCCGGACTTCATACGTTCCAGGTTCAGGCGACTGACAAAGCCCTTAATGTCGAACTGACACCGGCAAGCTACAGCTGGACGCAGAATTGATTCGTTGCGCGAGGGACGTTTGATCCTGGCCCAGGGCTGAGGACCTGGGGCGGTTGGTAGAGTTGGATTGAGAAGCGATGATGTAGAGATCGAGGCCACCGGCGTTGCTGCGTAGGCACCGCGCGCTGGGTTAAGTTCGCCAAGCGACACAATCGTTCCGCGCACTTGTGATTCGAGTGAGGTCGGAAGCGTTCCCAGCGCTCTTTTCCGTATTGTGGATGTGGCTTCCGTGGCAGGTCATAAGGTAAGGACCTGACCCCGTAACGACCCCCGCGACCCCGGCGATGTGCTACCTCGCCGTTTTTAACCCGGCGCTGCCGATCAGTTGGCCGCCCTCGGTTTCGAGATCTAGCCGCAGCTTTGTACCCGGCGCGATACTGTTGAATGAGAAGCTTGTCCAGAGCCGAAAACCTTCTGCTCGTCCGCCCACTATGTTGTGAAATGACGAAGCGAAAATGAGCTTGCCGTTTTGATACCAGCGGTGGCGCACCCGTTCCGTAAGGCCCAACGGCGCTTTGATCGCCGTCACGCCGTAGAGCCGGAGCGGCTGGTTCGGCTGAATTTCGGTCAAGGGAGACACGACACGCAAGGAGTCTTGGTCGAATTCATTGCCGAATTCAACGCTTGCCAAACGCAGTGGAGCCGGCGGGATATAGGGGCGTCCCAATTCCGCGAGTCCGAGAATTAAAATCCCCGTTCCGAAGGCCAGCGCCCGGCGGCGGATTTTAGACTGTGACCTTGGATAATAAAGTGACAAAAAGCCTAGGATCGCCAACGCGGCGCTGGCGCGCGTCGCGATTGTGTTGCTGACGCTCCATAGGATGGGCAGCATGACGTTGATCAGGGTGAATAGATTGAATGCGAAAAAGGCGGCTGTCAGGCCGCGCTTCACCGACAGATGACGGTCATAAATGACGTCGAGCGTCGATACTGTAGCGGATAATCCGACCAACAACACGAAGGCGATATTGCGGGATACGAGAGTGGCGCTGGCGTAGTAAATCGGTAGGACGAAAAACAGCATCTGCTGATAAAGATTTTTGTTGAAGAAATTGACCAGGAGACGGAGCCGCGGCGTCCATGGCACCGGCAGGCGAGGGTGGTTGAGTAACTTCGGCAGAAACAGGCTGGAGAGCCAGATGAAGCTGATATGAAAAACCACGAGACGAAGGTAAGAAAAATTCCGTTTGCCTAGCCACATGATGCCGATGCCCAGGATCAGGGCATAGAGGCTATGGAGCCACCAGAGTTTTTCTTGGTGCCGATGAAACCATTCGATCAATCGATGGCGGAAGCTTGAACGAGATGTCGCGATGCTTGCGTTGGAATTCGGCATAAAGGCGCTTTATCAGTTAAAGCAAGCTTCGGCTTGATTGTCGATGGGATCAGGCGACCGCACCGTTGGCGTTATTGTTCCTTGCCCGATGCGGTTGCGCGGGAATCTCCCTGTTGCTTTATGAGTTTAGCCTAGCTACAAATTAGATCTGTCTAACAGACACCTCATATTATAAGGAGCGCGTATGGCACAGAAGTATGTGGATAGTTTCGGCACACGAAAGGTTCTTAAAGTCGGCAGTGAGAGCTACGATATATTCCGCCTCGATCTGCTGGAAAAGGCGGGATTTAAAAACATTTCGCGTCTGCCGGTTTCATTGAAGGTCCTGCTGGAGAACCTGCTCAGGCAAGAAGACAACCATCACGTCAGCAAGGGCGATATCGAGGCGCTGGCCAACTGGAATCCTAAGGCCAAACAAGAAAAGGAAATCGCTTTCATGCCGGCGCGGGTGCTAATGCAGGATTTGACCGGCGTGCCCGCCGTGGTCGATCTCGCGGCGATGCGCGAGGCCATGAAGCGGCTCGGCGGCGACCCAAAAAAAATCAATCCGCTGGCGCCCGTAGATCTGGTCATCGACCACTCCGTGCAAGTGGACTACTTCGGTAGTGCCGACGCGTTCCAAAAGAATTCAGAGATCGAGTTTCAGCGCAACGTCGAGCGCTACGCGTTTTTGCGCTGGGGGCAGAAGGCTTTCGATAATTTCCGGCTCATTCCGCCGGACACGGGGATCTGCCATCAAGTGAATCTCGAGTTTCTCGCTCCCGTGGTCTTCCGCGCTAAAAAAGACGGCGCTTATTTCGCCTATCCCGACACGGTGGTTGGCACCGACTCCCATACGACGATGATCAACGGTTTGGGCGTGGTCGGCTGGGGTGTCGGCGGCATCGAGGCTGAAGCGGCGCTGCTCGGGCAGCCGATCATCATGGTCACTCCTGAAGTTATTGGTTTCAAATTACACGGGAGACTGCCCGAGGGCGCGACGGCGACTGATTTGGTGCTGACGGTCGTGCAGATGCTGCGCAAGAAGGGCGTGGTGGAAAAATTCGTCGAATTCTATGGCCCGGGCTTGTCCAGCTTGAGCTTGGCCGACCGCGCGACCATCGGCAACATGGGACCGGAGTATGGCGCGACCATCGGCTACTTTCCGATCGACGACGAGACGCTTCAATACCTAAAATTGACCGGCCGCGATCCGGATCTCATCAAACTCGTTGAAACCTACGCCAAAGAGCAGGGAATATACCGGACGGATTCATCTCCCGAGCCGATGTTCACCGATACTTTAGAGCTAGACCTTGCCACCGTGGTGCCGAGTCTGGCTGGTCCGAGAAGGCCGCAGGACCGCGTTCCGCTCACCGAAAGCAAAAAGGCCTTTAAAGAAGCGTTGCCGTCGCTAATGAAGGGCGGCGATGCCAACCAGCGGGTTACGGTGCAGATGAACGGCGACAAGTTCCAGTTGGGGCATGGCTCGGTCGTCATCTCCGCGATTACCAGTTGCACCAACACTTCCAATCCCTCTGTGCTGATCGGCGCCGGGCTGCTGGCGAAGAAGGCCACCGAAAAAGGACTGACGCGTAAACCTTGGGTGAAAACTAGCCTGGCACCCGGATCGAAAGTCGTTACGGAGTATCTAAAGGATAGCGGCCTGCTGCCTTATTTGGAAAAAATCGGCTTCTACCTGGTTGGCTACGGCTGCACCACCTGTATCGGCAACAGCGGCCCGCTGCCGGAGGCGGTATCTAACGCGATTCAGGAGGGCAATCTGGTCGCCGCTGCCGTGTTGTCCGGCAATCGCAACTTCGAAGGGCGCATTCATGCTAACGTGCGCGCGAATTATCTCGCGTCGCCGCCGCTGGTCGTCGCCTACGCGCTGGCCGGAAGTATGGACTTGGACCTATATAACGATGCGCTTGGCAACGATCCAGAGGGCAAGCCGGTTTACTTAAAAGATATCTGGCCGACGCTGCAGGAGGTCCAGGAAGTGCTGCGCAAATCGGTCAGGTCGGAGATGTTCAAAAAAGAGTATGCTCAGGCCACCGAGGGCGACGTGCAGTGGAAGAGCATGCCGGTTCCCGAAGGCGAGCTGTTCAAGTGGGACGGCCAGTCGACCTATGTGCGCGAAGCGCCTTATTTCGACGGCATGACACGCACCCCTGGCGAGCCGAAACCGATCGGCGGCGCACGGGTTCTGGCGCTGCTCGGTGATTCGGTGACGACGGATCATATATCGCCGGCGGGTTCCATCGAGAAGAATGGACCGGCGGCGCGCTACCTTACGAATAACGATGTCCTGCCCAACGACTACAACCAATACGGCGCTCGGCGCGGCAATCATGAAGTGATGATGCGCGGCACCTTCGCCAATATTCGCCTCAAAAACATGCTGGCGCCCGGCACCGAGGGCGGCGTGACCGTCCATCTGCCGGACAAGAAACAGATGTCGATCTACGACGCCGCGATGCAGTATCAAAAAGAGGGGACGTCGCTGATCGTCATCGCCGGCAAAGAATACGGCACCGGTTCGTCGCGCGACTGGGCGGCCAAGGGGCCGCGGCTGCTCGGCATCAAGGCCGCCATCGCCGAGAGCTTCGAGCGCATTCACCGAAGCAACTTGATCGGCATGGGCATTGTGCCGCTGGTGTTCAAGTCAGGCGAGAATCTCAAGACTCACGGCCTGACCGGATTCGAGAGGTTCGACATTCTCGGCATCGGTCCCGGACTGAAGTTGCGCCAGGAGCTGACCGTGAAGGCGACCGGCGATGACGGCAAGTCGTCGGAGTTTAAAGTTATCTGCCGCATCGACACGCCGGCGGAGCTCGATTATTACCGGCATGGCGGAATTTTGGAGTACGTATTGCGGCAGTTGCTGCAGAACTAGCTTTTGAGTCTTGAGTCTCGGGTCTCGAGTCTGGAGTTCCACGCGAGACACTGGACGCTAGACTCCAGACCAAATTGGCGTAAGCCGATGAGAAGGCGCGAGGCGCTGACGCTATTGAGCAAATCGTCGCTGGCGCTGCTATGCGGCTTCGATTCACTCCCTCGCCGCATTGCCGATGCCACGGAAAGACTTGCGATGGCCACTCCCAACCACATTCGCCACTTCACCGCCGATAATCCCGGCATCATGACGCTTCAGGGAACGAATCAGTACGTCGTCGGCAAGGAAAACGTTGTCGTCATCGACGTGGCGCTCGGCGCCGACTCGAACATGGACGGGATCATCGAACAGGCCGAGGCGATGGGCGCCAAGAAGATCGAAAAGATTCTGCTCACACATATCCATAGTGATCACTGTGGCGGCGCTTTGGCGCTCAAAAAGCGCACTGGCGCCAAACTTGGCATTCACCGCTCACGCGCTGGATTTCTGGGCGGCGAAGATTTTCAATACGGTGACAACGACCGTATCGCCCTCGGCGGCGGCGAGCTGCATGTCTTGCACACGCCTGGCCATGAGTCCGGCCACTGTTGTTTCTATGAAGCGGGCGACCAAGTGCTTTTCAGCGGCGACAATATTCTCGGCTTCGGCACCGCCGTGATTCGCCCGCCGGACGGCAACATGACAGACTATTTGAAGTCGCTGGAGCGGCTGCTCGGATTCAATATCAGCTTGATCTTGCCCGGTCACGGGCCGCTCATCGGCAAGCCCGAGACAAAAATCAGGGAGTACATTCAGCATCGCTTGGAGCGCGAGCAACAGGTGCTCGCGGCGCTACGCGAGGGGCGCAATACCATTGGCGATATCACACAAATGATCTACGTCGATGTTTCTCCTGCGCTCCAGAGAGTCGCCGAGTTTTCCGTACAGGCGCATCTGGAAAAACTGATGCGCGAGGGCCGGGTCAAGAGGGAAACCAACCGTTATCTGCTGCTGAGCGACAACTGAGCCCGCTTCTTGGCCGAATCGAAGGGCAGGTCCGCCGATTCGGGGTCGATTTCGAGGTTCTTCCAGTTTTCTTCGCTGATTTCCAAGGCGCGAGCTGACGCGATGCCGTCGAGAAAATGCACTACGGCACCTCGGGCTTGCAGTACCATCGAGCGTCCCGTGCGCAGGTTCGCTTTCCGGTCGTCGGGCTGACCCGGCGTTTCGTCGAAGCGCACACGGTGGCGCCGCTCCAGCACGGCGCGAAAGGCGTGTTGGAAATCTCGCGCCTCCTTGTCGCTGCTCCAGGCGCTGATCCAGGCCGTTATCAATCCGTCACCGTCAGGGTATGCCGAAAGATGATCGCCGGTCCAGCCTGCGGCGATCTGCCTGGCCTCCTCGCGCGGCCGATTCGAACCGAGCAGTATTTGGATTCGATACTCTCCCAGAGTTTCATCGAGGACGGCGTTTTCCTTGAATTGTCGCTTGAGTCCGAAGGGCGTGATGCGTAACGGGATCAAGCGCCGGATGTAGTACTTCTCAGGATGGAGAATCTGCGCGCTGGAGATCGGCGGATCGGCGAACAGGGCGTTAACGCCGCTCCAACCTTTGGCCAAGAACGCCCAGTGGGCGAATTGACTTCCCTCGCGGTAGGGGAAAACCAGCTCTTGCTTTAGGAGTTCGGGAAGATGGCCGCCGGCCTTTTCCAATTCCGCGGCAAATCTGTTGGTCGCTTGCGCCCAATTGAGCGGTCCCAGGTATTTAGTCAGGTAGTTGAGCGCTACCAGCAGTGCGTCGCCGTCCGCGAGCGCGTGAAAGGCGAGCTTGCGATCTTCCGAACCCAGGCCGTTGACTCGATCTGACCAACGGAAATGCTGGTCTTGCAGTGCCCGCGTCAATGCGAGCACGGAGGCAATTTGATCCGCGTCTCCATGCCGCTTACCGGCCAACGCCTCACCGAGCCTTGCCGCCTCCGGGGCGATCACCAGCCGTTCGCGCCCGGCTTCGTACACGGCCAACCGCTTCAGTCTCGTAAATTCCGTCATCGCCTTGCTAACATCGACAGACTCGGCGAGAAGACCGACGCGCTTATAGGCGTGCGCGATCTGCGCCGGCGATGGACCGCCGATCCTGTCCCCGACACCCGCGCTCGATAAAGCCGAGAGTCCGGCCTGTTCCGTCACCTGCTTGAACGGCAGCGCGCGAATCTCACTGACTCGCTGCTTGAGCTCGGCGAGAGAGACGGCGGGCGTGATATTGGCAGGCGATTGTGGGCTGGAGCATCCCGCAAGTAGCCCGGAGAGAATAGCGACGGCGATCCACCGGAAATTATTTACTGCGCCGGAGCGAGAATTGCTTCTTCGTGGAGACCCACGGACAAGCCCGTGGCACCTTCCAGCACGCCCGTGGGGTGGAATCCTGAGCAAAAGCGCCCGGCCAAGACCGAGGCTCGATTTGAAGGATGGACCGGCGTCGTCCACTATTTCTCCACGATGATCACGGGGAACCCGGCCTGGGAGACCTGCCGCGCTTGTTCCTCAGCGGCAGTCCGGTTCGAAAAGGTGCCGAGCTGGACGCGGAAATAGGTAGCGTCTCTGGTTTGCAGCGGAACGATGGTTACATCGGCGTAGTCTTGCGCAAAGCGATCGCGCAACGTCTGCGCGTTTTCAAGCTGGGAGAACGATCCCAACTGAAGCGTGTAATCGAGCGAATCGCGGATGGCTTGGATCCGATAGGGGCCGCCGTCGATTACCTCAAGTCGCACCGGGATGGTGCCGGGGCCCACGGCGCCGAGGGCTTGTGCGGCGGCATAGGATAGATCGAGGATGCGGCCTTTGGCAAACGGTCCCCGGTCGTTGATGGTGAGTTCCATGGAGGCGCTGTTTTGCAGGTTCGTTACCATCACCCGGGTGCCGAGGGGCAAAGTCTGATGCGCCGCCGTCAATTCATGCTGGTCGTAAATGACTCCGCTCGCAGTCGGCTTGCCGTGAAAACCGGGGCCGTACCATGAAGCGATGCCGGTTTGGGTGGCCCGTCCGGTGACGGGCGCAGGCAGACTGACCCGCGCCGGCGGCAGCGCGCAAGCCGCCTGCAAGAGCAACAAAAATACCGCTGCGAATAAAAGCCTGGCAGGCCGCTGAAAAAGACTCATATGCTTCGTTGCGCTCAATCGCCTCGCCCCAACGTACCAGCTTGCAAAGCGCAAGGGGCAAAGAGCAAAGGAGAACACTTTGCGCCATGCCCTTAGCCCTTGGCGAACTTTCGCGCCTCGCCTCTGAGATCTTTTTGAGCAGCCTGCAACCGAGTTTTTCGGCAACCTGCTAGAGCTTGATCGAGCCGGCGAAACGGTCGAAGCGATTACTGCGGACATCGAGAAAAGGATTATACAGAATCGTCCATAGAGAAAAAAGTCATCGAGGGTGGGACCAGTCTCGCGACTCCGACCCTTCGACTCGAGCCCCGGCCTTGGCCGGATGCTCCTGCTCAGGATTCCGCCTCCCGGGCCACTTGAGTGTGCCACGGGCTTGCCCGTGAGGGCTCCACAAATTGACCTCTGTGGAATTTGCCATTCGATTTCCCTCTGGGTGGTGAGGTTCTCGAACCACGTCTCGGTGGTGAATAGTCTTTCACAGTTATTCCGGAAGACCCACAAAAATTAAACAAACCTCGGCTGTAAGCCGTGGGATTTCAACCATCCCCGAAAGGGTCGTCAACGCGAGTCGGTTCTTGCGCCCACGCGCTCAGGGGGTCGATTAGATTTAGCTTGTAGGCCGACCGTTTCTTGTGCATGTTTTCCAAACCAGGGCCGGGGATCTGTGTCAGGACCCCGTTAGTGGCTTTCCGTTCACCTGAAGGAGTTCTCATACGAAGTCCCGGCTATACACACGGCATATTGAGACAAACAGCGTCAACCCTTGAAAAAATGCTTTGGCATCCAACTTGCGGCATACGATCCCTTCAGAATAAAGATAGCAGGCCAAATCAAAAAGTGAACGAGGCGGCAAACCATGAAAGTCTCTGAGCCGCCGAGCGACAAAAACGATTCACCGGCGCAATCGGCCATCCAAGGAAACAACACACCTACTGCGGAGTAGTGCCCTTTCAGGCAAGGCAATAGAAATGCCTATCACGCCAACCCATGACACCGAATCGCGCTTAAAGATGCTCCAAGAGATTAGCTTAGCGATTACCTCCACTTTGGATTTAGATTCTATCTTACAAATACTGTTTCAAAAAATTGAATCCCTCCGCCCTTATGGCGCCATAACTTTCATCAGACTCGTAGACAAGGAGACAAGAATATTAAAAACTCTGGCCTGCAGCAATATTACCGAGGAAGAACTGAGACAGAGTGTCCTTGAAGGGCGCATCGCTTTAAGGAGTATTGTAGGCGAAGAAAAGACGCCTACAATCGTCGTCAACACCTCTGTGGATCAGCGGATTCCCCACCTTGAACTATTTGAGAAATACGACCTCGTATCCTACATAGGATTACCTTTGGTCATCAAAGGGAAAACTCTGGGGGATATTTCTATATTCACAAGAGAAGAGCACTTTTTTAGCGCAGAGGAAATCGCAGTGTTCACGACTCTGGCCGAGCAAGTGGCTATAGCCATTCATAATTCTCAATTGTTTGATGAGACGAAAAGGCAGGCGGATGAGCTGCGCGAGATCAACGAAGAGAGGGCGGACTTCACTGCGATGATTGTTCACGATCTTCATGGGCCGCTGGGGGCAATCATGGGGGCGAGCGAGATTCTGCAAGAAGGGATTTTGGGTCCGGTTACCGACGACCAGAAAAAATGGCTTTTTAAGATCGAAACCGCTTCCCGCAGATTACTGGAGCTGGTCAATCATTTTCTTGATCTATCCATATTTGAAGCCGGCAAAGTGAATTTGGACAAAAAAGAGGTTGATCTGAATCACCTGATACAAGACGCGCTCGATTTTTATCAGAGCCTAGCGAGGGGCAAAGAGATTGTCCTTCACAGCCGTCTTGTCACAACTTTCCCCCGATTTATTAAAGCTGATCCTCACCGCCTAGCGGAGGTGTTGGAAAATCTATTGAGCAATGCCATCAGGTTTAGCCGCCAAGGCGGAGAGATCGAGATAGGAGTCGATCGGGAGAATGAACGAGAGGTCAAGCTATGGGTTAAGGACAACGGGATCGGAATATCTCCCCAACAGATTGGCCAGCTGTTTGAGAAATACCGTCAAACCGCAAGCGGAAAAACCGCTGGTTACGAGAGCACCGGTCTCGGATTGGCGATCTGTAAAATGATTGTGGAGGCTCACGGAGGAAGGATCTGGGTTGATAGCGAGGAGGGGAAAGGGACCACCTTTTATTTTGCTTTACCGATTGGTGGGTCAGGAACTTTATGCCGAGGGCTACAAGGGGGTCAGGCTGAGTTAGCCCGGGTTTGACGGACGCCTTCATAAGGGGCCAACAACCTCTCGCTGCTTTCCGATAATACTGAGTTTGGCTTGACAGAGGAGGGCGGTTAGGATGAAAATAACCGTCGCGTTATGCGGAAGGGGTTTGTCATGGAAAGAACTGTAGCGAGTTGGTTGGGTGTTTCGCTGCCGGAGCAATTTTCGTTCTTCATCAAGTCGGGTTTGTTTCTGTTTGCCTCTTGGTCGATCCTCTATGTCTTGCTCGCCGCCGGTTACCCGGCCGTTCACGACAGTCTGCACAACTTCCGTCACGCGTTGGCCGTGGTGCCTTGCCACTGAGAACCTTCCTTCCGCTTTTCGGGCTCGTCGTGTTTCTCGGCTCGCCCGTTCGGGCCGAAGAGTTCAACATCTATTTCAAAGCTTCCCCGCGCCTTGAGCTGCTTCACCCCTACTCCGATCCCGCGACGCTGACGCTTTTGGTTACGGGCGCCGACGGCAGGCCGGTCGCTCAAGGCAGCCTGGCGATTCGTCTCGACACGCCCAAGCCCGGCCGGTTCTTTTCGACGGACTTCCCGTTTGTGGAAGGGAGCCGGTTGCTGGAAATGAATCTGCCTCTGAGGCAAGGGAAGGCGGATTGGAAATATTTGTTTCCGATTCGCGGCGAGTACCTCCTAATCGTCGATTTTGCCTCGCCGGATGGACGAAAGGCGAGCAAGACGTTCAATTTCACGATCCGCGAGAATAGACAAAAATGGTTTTTTCTCGGCCTGTTTTCACTGGCGCTCTTTATCTTCGGTGTGGTCGCGGGGAGAATCTTTACATCATTGGGATCGCATCACGTCACAGGGGTCGCCGTTTGTCTGCTGCTTGCGGTAGAAGGCTTGATGTCCTTGACGGAGAACGCGGCCGGGCAAGCGACCCGGCAGGGTGAACAATTTGGCTGGCTGGAAATCGATCCCGCAACGGTTGGAATTCCTACGAGCGTGCGTTGGCGATTGGCAGGAGATGAGCAGAGGGAGAAACCGCCCGCGCTGCTTACGATTACCATTACTCACCCGGAAAAAAGCAAAATGGTTTTCGCAATTGAAAGGCTTGCGGTGACGGGGGAATTCGCGATGAATTTCCAGTTTACCGACGGGGCGGAGTACCGAATTGCAGCAGTCGCTTTCATTGCCGGGCGCCCGATGCTCCGCACCGAGAGGAACATAGCCGTGGTAGCGGTTGAGCCGCCGGCGCGAGCGATGATTCCGGCGATCAGTTTTCTTGTCGCCATCGTCGCCGTGGGATTAGGCGTGGGGCGGTGGAGCAAGGGCCGCGCGACTAAGAGTTGGAACAACCGCAAAGAACACATAGAACGCAAACAAAATCCTTTGTGACCTTTGCGTCCTTTGCGGTTAAAGGAATTGAGTGCGGTTACGAGCCGAAAGTCGGTGCTTTAGCCTTCCGACACGTCGATCAGCACGCCGTCGGGATCGGACATTTGGTATTGACCGAAGCAGCAGGCCGCGAGCAGTATTTGCCTCACTTCGTGCTCCGGGTTTTTTCCCGGTCGATCTTCGGGCGACGGGTTGGCGCTGGTGAACTTTTCTAGGTCCACTTTGAACGAGGTCATGCTTTCCACCTTGAAACCGATGTGGTCCAGCGCCGGCCGCTCGATACCCGAGCCGGCGAAATCGGTGATCTGCCAGGGCAGGACTGCCAGCGTGACTTTGCCGTCGGAGAGATAATGATTAGGATCGCCGGCCGGTTTTTCCAGTTCCGTCAGATCGAACACCGTGCGATAGAACTCGCCGACCGGCTCCGGCTTAACGCAACGCAGTGCGAAGTGGCTCACGCGGCGCTTGCGTTCTTCCGCCTTCTCCGTGTACATGTCGCGGCGATTCTCCATGCCCAGCTGCGAAAGGTCGAAAACATTACCGGCGGGATCATGGGTGCTGATCCCGGCGAAAGGGCGGTTGTTGGGGCGTCTGAGCACCTGGACTTTGGGATACTTCTCCTTGAGGCGCGAAAAAACCAGCTCGACGTCCTGGACCTCGAATCCGAAGTGATCGAAACCCGCCTGGCGGCCAGGAGCGCGCGGATTGAGATTCAAGCCGATATAGCCGTCGCCGACAACCACCGCGCCGCCGGCGCGCACTTGGCTTGACCGCCTCATGCCGAACACATCTCTGTAAAAATCGCCTTCGTGATTCGCGTTGCTGGTAACGATCGCCATATGTCGTATTTGGGCAAACATCGAGGGCTCCTTTGTTCAATCGGGATTGGGCTAAGCCCGAATGGGCAGACACGGAGGTCTGCCTCTACACGGAATTCGAAGATGCTGCTGCTTAAACATTGACGATGACCACGCCCTTCGGCTCGAGATAATAGTCCAACGCTTCGGGGCCATGCTCGCGGCCGACACCGCTCGATTTCACCCCGCCGAAGGGCAGCTCGTCGTAGCCGTAGTGGAGTGAGTTCACCCAGACGTTGCCGGCCTGGAGTTTGTCGATCGCCTTGTTGGCGTTGAGCAAATTGCGCGTCCAGATCGAAGAGCCGAGACCGTACTCAGAGGAGTTCGCCTTCTCGAGCGCTTCGTCGAGAGTCTTAAACGTGTAGACCGGCAGGGCGGGGCCGAAGACTTCTTCCTTGGTCATGCGCGCGTCGTCGGGCACGTTGGTCATCAGCGTCGGCAGATAGAAAAAGCCTTTGTCGATTTCGCCGCCCTTGGGCCGTTCGCCGCCGAAAAGAGTCTTGGCGCCGCGGGATTTGGCGTCTTCGACTTGCTCTTCGATTTCCTGGCGCTGCGAGCCGGTGTGGATCGGGCCCATGCGGGTCTCTTTGCTCATGCCGTTGCCGACGGTTTTCTTTTTGAGAATTTCCACGAGTCCGCCCACGAAATTATCGGCAATCGACTCCTGAAGAAACAGCCGTTTGACGCCGAGACACATCTGACCGCAATTAAAATAGCGGCCGACATCGGCCATCTTCACGGCCAAGTCGAGATTCGAGTCCTCCATGACGATCATCGGGTCACTCCCACCAAGCTCGAGCGTGACTCGCTTGATCTCGCGGCCCGCAACCTCCATCACATGGCGGCCCACCGGCGTCGAGCCGGTAAAGGCGATGCGGCGGATGCGCGGGTTGCGCAGGAGTTCCTCGCCAACGCTGCCGCCGGGGCCGGTGACGACGTTGACGGTGCCTTTCGGCAGAGGCTTCTGCGCCTTGCCTTCGCCGAAGGTCGCCTGGGCGATCAGTTCGATCACTTTAATCGTTGCCAGCGGCGTGGTGCTCGCCGGCTTGATAATGATCGTGTTGCCGGCGGCGAGCGCCGGCCCGAGCTTGGTGCCCATGAGCGTGAGCGGGAAATTCCACGGCACGATGCCGCCGCACACGCCGATGGGCTGGCGCACGACCATGCCGTAGGCGCCTTTCTGCGGCAGCGGCACATGGGAGCCGCGCACTTTGGATGCCAGCCCGGCGTAGAATTCCAAGCCGTGAACGAGGTGGTGAATTTCCAAACCCGCTTCGAACAGCGTTTTGCCTTGCTCTTGGGTGAGTAGCTGGGCGATCTCGCCGGTATTCTTCTTGATCAGCTCGCCGGCGTTTAAGAGAGCGTTGCCGCGATCCTCCGGCGTCACGTCGGACCATACCTTGAAAGCATCCTCAGCGGCTTGAATCGCCTGCTGAACGTCTTTGTCATTTCCCTGCGGCACGGTATCGACCGTCGCCCCGGTCGCAGGATTGCGCACTTCGGTTGTGTTCTTGGTTACGGAATCGACGGACTCGCCGCCAATAAACATTTTAGCCATTAGCTATTCCTCCAAAAGTAAATAGTGATTAGTGAATTAGTGAGTTAGTGATTTAGGAATCAAGAACCAGCGGCGAACGATTGACTTCCTAGCTCACTAGTTCACTAATCCCTAACTCACTTTCCCGTCCTACTTTCCCTTGAATTGCGCGGTTCGCTTTTCGAGATACGCTTTGACGCCTTCCTGTCCGTCCTCGCTGGCGAAGGTCTGGGCGAGAAGTTCTCTCTCGAAGGCAAGGCCGTCCGGTAGTGACAATTCCAGGCCGGTGTTGATCGCGCGCTTCACTTTGCCGACCGCCAGGCTGCTTTTGTTCGGGACGATGAACTGGCGCGCGTAATCCATCACTTGTTCCATGAAGTTTTCGCGTTCGTAAATGTAATGAACGAGGCCCATGTCGACGGCTTCCTCGAACGCGATGGTTTTTCCCGTCGCGCAGAGTTCCATGGCGCGGGCCTTGCCCACCAGGCGTGGCAAACGTTGCGTGCCGCCCATGCCGGGCATGACTCCGAGATTGATCTCTGCCAGGCCGACGCGGCCGCCTTCCTTCTTGGCGATGCGGATATCGCAGGCCATGGCGATTTCCAGCCCGCCGCCGACGGCGTGACCGTTGATCGCCGCGATGACGATCTTCGGCGTATTTTCGAGCCGCATCAGAACTTCGTGGCCGTGCAAGGCAAAGTTGTTCTTGAAAGAGAGAGGCTTGCTCGACAACATGTTAATGTCGGCGCCGGCAGAAAAAAACTTTTCCACTTTGCCGGTGATGACGATAGCGTGGGCGTTATCGTCGAACCGGGCGTCGAGAATTGCGGCGTCTAGTTCCTTGAGGAGTTCCGTCGTGTAACTGTTGACCGGCGGCCGGTTGATTTCCAGGACAGCAACGCCATTGTCTACCCGATATTCTATCAGCTTTCCGTCTGGCATATATCAATCCTCCTATGTCGGAATCACTGCAATCAATTAGCTGGCATCTTAGCGCAAGTCAAGGCCGAAACCGGCAGTTTCGAGTCGACTCTCGGTCGATTATAAGTGACGCGCAAGGCGCGAACAGAAATCCAACTCTCTACTTCGAAAACCGAGCTAAGGGCGGTTGGAATGTCGCCGGAACTATGGCATGACTAATCCAACTTTACAGCTAAGGAGGCAGTATGAAAGTTAGACCGAAAAGAAAACCGATCCAATGGCCGGACGGCGCGCGGGTTGCGCTTACCCCTTGCGTGGCATTTGAAACCTGGCCGGAGGATCTCGGCGGGCCCAAGACGCAGCAACATCAAAATCGCCGCGGTTTTCCGAAAAACGCGCTGACGAAAAAAGACCTGGGAGCGATCACCGACCGCGAGTTCGGCGAACGCGTCGGTATTTATCGTTTTTTGGAAATTTTCGAGTCGGAAAAAATCCGCACGACGTTTTTTCCGACCGGCGTCACGGTGCAGAACTATCCAGAGATTTTCAAGGACGCGGTGGAGATGGGGCATGAGATCGGCACGGAAACCTGGATTCATGACTACAGCTACATGAAAAAGCGCGACAAGGAGAAAAAAGATCTCCAGCGGACCGTCGACATCGTCAAGAAAGTCGCTGGCAAGGCGCCGGTGGGTTATCTTTCCACTGGCATCGCGCCGAGCGTCAATACCCCGGAAGTGATCGTCGAGTGCGGCTATAGCTACTGGATGGACCCGCAGCACCAGGAAACGCCGTACACGCTCAAAGTGAAAAACAAAGAGCTCACCGTCCTCAGTTACTTCGCCGATCTTAACGATTATTCAAGCTACCAGCGAGCGGGGAGAACGCCGCGGGATCTTTTGCAGATGTGGAAAGACTGCTTCGATTGCCTTTACGAGGAGGGCGCCACCGATCCCAAGTTCATGATCTGGGGCAATCATCCTTTCGTCGGCGGCCGGCCGTTCCGCGCGCACCTCTTGCGTGAGTTCATTCGCTACGCCAAGAGTCACGGCAAGGTCTGGTTTGCCACCGCCGGCGAGCTCGCCAAGTGGTACCGCGAGAATTACCACGATGCTCAAGCGGAAACGTGGCCGAACTTCGCCTTCGCCGGTCGAGCGGGCACACTGAGCGACTTGACCAAGCCGTAGGTAGGAAGGTTTCCATCTGCCAAGATCGTGCATAGGAATTTCCCTCTGACGAAAAAGAAATCCCACGAAGAAGCGATCCGGAGGGGCATCGAGCAGTTGCGCCAGTCAGGACTGGCGATCGACGATACCTCTCCGGCGCTTATTCCGCGCCTACGAGAGCAAATGGACAAGGGGAAGGACACCGCCCTCGCGGTCGTCTTTGTTCTCGGTAGAATATCTGACACCGCCGCGATTGAGACCCTGAAGGCCATTGAAAGGGAGACCACCGACAAGGACGTGAAGAGAGAGGTCAAACGGTCCTATTTCAAGTTGGCTCAGAGAGGGCTGGCGCTGCCCAAGGAGGACCCATCCGAATCAACGGCGAAAGCGGTATTCACGCGCGCATCCGAAATCGAAGCCTACATGTCTTCCGTCGACGGCGGTGGCGGCCGCCTGGTCTGGATCGCCAAGGTGCAGCCGAACCATGGGCTCCTGTTAATCCAGGCGATGCTGCACGACCGCGAGGGGTTGCTTCGGATCGGCAGCGCGCAGGTCCGGCGCAAAGAGCTGCGCAAGATGGCCGACGATATTAAGCAGCAGCATGACGTGACGATGATTCCGGTTCCCTGGGACTATGCGGACCGGATTCTCTACGATGGCTACGAGCGGGCCAAGGCGCGGGGCCAGAATGGTTTAGAAGATTTTCATGAAATCCGCTCGATCATCAACACCGCCAAGCCCAAGGAGCAGCCTCACCCGATTTATCGGCGGTTAAACCCGGACGAGGCGCGCGACGGCGCGTGGCGCGAACAATCGCGTCGCCTGCTCGACGAGCCGGAGCTGCGCTACTGGATTCTGACAGACGATTGGCTACAAGCGTTCCTCCCGCAGATCGAAGAAGCGCAGGCGAGCCGTCTTGTGCTCAACCCGGTTCAAAAAGAGGAGCGCCTCGCCGCCATCGTGCGCGAGGCGGTCAAGGCGCTCTGCGCGGGAGAAAACGCCAGGCTGTTTCAGCGCCGGATGGAAGACATGGCGCTCTATTTCGTCGAGACCGGACGCTCCGAGGTGGCGAAGCTCGCGCTCGCCGTTGCCCTCCAAGCCGGCGAGGGCGATCCCGGCCCGCTCGATGTCTCCTTTCTCACCGGCCTCGTGCAGAAAAGCTTCGCATTCTTTCTGTCGGAGCAAAAAGCCAAGAAAGAAGAAGAGACTTCGCTGATCGTCAAGCCGTAGTGTCTGATGGACCGTTCGACGGCTCGGCTGAGTTATGTCCGGGCTAGGGGCGTGCGCGACCGCAAATATCCAACGCGATGAGCGCGTAGATCTGCGCGGCTTTGAGCATCACGTCGATATCGATCTCTTCGTTGCGCGGCCCGATGCGCCGGCCGCGCGGGCCGATCTTGATCGCCGGGATCCCTAATTCATTGTAGACATTCGTGTCAGTCCAGATGCTGGCCCGATCGGGCGCTTCCGGTTTGATCTTCTCGCCGAAGAGGTGCTCGTAGACTTCCTCGGCTGACTTCACCAACGGTTCAATGTTTTTTCCCTCGTGGCCGAGCAGTGACTTGTAGATGTCCAGCTCGTAGTCGAGGCCGAGACTGTTGAGAGCGCGCTCCATTTCGTACTTGATGGTGACGGGGCGCACCTGCGGCGGCATGCGCACGTCGACGTAGATCGCACAGACGCCGGGAAAATAGTTGGGCCGGTAGGGCGCGCCGCCCTCGATGGCGCCGATGTTGACCTTGGGATAGAGCGGGCCGGTGGGGGAGTCGTAAATATATTTCTCTTCGAACTCCGCGCCCCAGCGCTCGATGGCGTCGATAATCTTCGTCATCTTGACGATGGCGTTCAGCTTTTCCATCGGATGCGTCGCGCGCTTGGATCCCCACGCGGCCTCGGCTTTCCCGAAGGTCTGAATCCTCGTTTGAACCACGCCGGTCTGCGTCCAGACGATGTTCAAGTCTGAGCCGTCGGCGACCACTGCGTAATCGGTGTGCATGCCATGAGTAAGCAGATGGCGCGTGCCGGCGCCCTCGCCGCGATATTCTTTAGTCTGCCAGGGGCCGATGGGCGTGCGCGAGATCTCGCCGGCGACGGCGGCGAGCAAGACATCTCCTTTGAGCTTGATGCCGCTTTTTTTAAGCGCCTTACCCGCGATCATGAAAGCCGCCACGCCGCCTTTCATGTTGGAGATGCCGAGGCCTTGGACTTTGTTGCCGAAGATCTTGCCTTTGAGATCCGACTCAGGCTCCATGTTGGCGACCATGCGGCGGTCTTCCTCCGTGCCCGTAAAGCTCGTGTCCGTGTGGCCGTTGAATCCTAGACTTAGTCCCGTGCCCTCGCCTTTGACGATACCGATGGCGTTGGGCCGGTCGAATTCGACGTCCTGGCGCACGGCCTTTAAACCGTTGGTTTCGAACCAGTGCAGAATAAATTCCGCGATCGCTTTCTCCTGACCCGTGGGACTCGGAATGCTGGTCAGGTCGCAGCCGAGCTGCGCCAGCTCATCGCGATCGATGTGGGCGAGGACTCTCGTTGCCGCCTGTTTATCGATGGCCATTTACATTTCCTCCGACGTGCGTTGAAATAACTACAAGCCCGCAGGGAAGTCAAACGATCCTTCGCCTTGAAAAATTCGAGTCTGCCGTCTACAGTCGGTAAGCCATTTTCAACCAAGATTCCACCCATGTCGCTGCGCGATAAATTCTGCGTGATAGTAAGGAGGTCCATGGACACTTCGACCATCGTGATGATGGCGGCGGCGGCGTTCGCGCTGATTGTCGTCTATTGGAAATCGCCGGAATCGGCCGGCAGAGGGCTTACTGCCACAGGCGTGCTCATCCTGGAAATCAGTCCGCGCATGATCGCGGCATTCACGCTGGCCGGTTTGATACAAGCGGTGGTGCCGCAAGATGTGATCGTCGGCTGGATGGGACATGGATCGGGATTGAAGGGAATGTTGATCGGCATGTCCCTGGGAACCGTGACGCCGGGCGGGCCGATGACACATTTTCCCGTTGTGGCCTCGCTGTTCAAAGTCGGCGTTGGCGTGGGGCCATTGGTTTCCTACCTTACCGCCTGGTCTCTTTTTGGCCTGCATCGCGTCATCATGTGGGAAATCCCGTTTCTCGGCGCCAAGCTCGTGGCGGTGCGCGTGGCCGTCAGCTTTTTCTTTCCGCTTTTCGCCGGCTGGCTCTGCCAGAATATTTGGGACCGATTACACGCCTGATGAAGGTGACTCGCAGAGCATTTCTGCGCCTCTTGGGGAATGCCGGCATCGCCATGCCGGCGCTACTCGAACAAACGGCCTGCACTCTGCCGGTCCTCGACGCCCCAGACCCGGCGACCGGATTGTCGCTGGGATATACGGCCGGGGACGTTACAGCCAACGGCGCGATGATCTGGCTGCGCACCGCGCCTGATTCAGCCGTGTCAATTCAATACGGCAAGGATGAGACTCTCCAGCAGTTTGCCGAGACGAAATCTTTCAAAGTAAGAGACGACGCCGATTCGACCGCGCTCATCTCGCTCGACGGGCTGGAACCGAAATCGACGTACTATTATCGGGCGGTCGTTGAAGGGCGAAAGCACGGCCCCATCGCGCGTTTCGTCACCGCGCCGGCAAGCGAGGATCCGGCGAGAGTCAGCTTTTGTTTCAGCGGCGATAGCCGGGAAAGTTACAAGCCCTTCACGATTATGGATGCGGTGCGCGCCCAGCGCCCCGATTTCTTTCTGCACCTCGGTGACACTATTTACGCCGACCGGGGCGGCAGCGCCCGCCGGCTCGAAGAATTTTGGGCGAAGTATCGCGCCAACCGCGATGACCCCGCGACCCAGAGATGTTTTTTGGAAACCAGTTGGTATGTGGTGTGGGATGATCACGAAGTGGAGGATGATTTCTTGCCGGATCATCCCTTGGCGCCCATCGGTAGAAGGGCCTTTCTGGACTATTGGCCGATCAGGCGGAAGTCACAGGAGCCGGAGCGGATCTATCGCGCTGTTCGCTGGGGCCGGGCGTGCGAGCTGTTTCTTCTCGACACGCGCCAATATCGCAACCCGGCGAAGGGAACGATGTTAGGACCGGCGCAGAAAAAATGGCTCCTTGAAGGTTTAAGCGCGTCATCCGCGCTGTTCAAGTTCGTCGGGACTTCGGTGACCATGGCGGGCGGCGGCAGAGATCGGTGGGATGGTTTTCCAAAGGAACGAGCAGAAATTTTGCAGTTCATCGCCGCAAACAAGCTTCACGGCGTCGTATTTCTGAGCGCAGATATGCACTACGCCGGCATTACCAAAATCCCTAAAGGTTACGGCTTGAAAGACATTACGGCCGGGCCTTTGGCCTCGCCCTTAAACCGGATCACCAACAGCGCCGCCAAGCGTTTCGAGTATTTCTTGGCGGAAAACTTTAACTTTGCCAAAATCACAGTTGATCCCACGGTGCAACCCGCGCACGCTTTAGTCGAATTTATCGATCAGGACAATCAAATGTTTCACCGCGCGAAGATTGCTTATAGGTAATCGAATTAGCAGTATTGCTTGGAGTTAGGAAGTGTTGGGTCGTGGAGCCGTGATTCAATTCGCTACGCGGCGGTTTTGTAAGGCCTCGGGATTGATGACTCTGGTTAGCTTTCCTCCCATATAGTCGAGAATGTTGTTCACCGCGTTCTCCGCGAAGCCTTCGAAGCCCGAGTCCGTGGGCCAGCCGAGATGAGGGGCGAGCACGACGTTATCCAGCGCCCGCAATGGATGGTGTGCCGGCAGCGGCTCTTCGAAGAAAACGTCCAAAGCCGCGCCGGCGATGGCGCGCTCTTTAAGGATTTGCACCAGCGCATTCTCATCGGCGATGGCGCCGCGGGCGGTGTTGACGAGATAGGCGCTCTTTTTCATCAAACGAAGTCGCGCTTCGTTCAGAAGATTCCGGCTCTGGTCCGATAGGGCCAAGTGAACCGAAACAACGTCGGCTTGGCGCATGACGTCGTCCAGCGCCATATAAGTCGCCTGGCATTTCACTGCGCGCTCGGGCGTCAGCGTCGGGCCCCAGGCGATGACATTCATACCGAAGGCGCGGGCAATGGCCGCGACTTCGGTGCCGATTTTACCAAGCCCCAAAATTCCCAGCGTCTTTCCCTTGAGAACATATCCTAAAACCATCGGCCATTCGCCACGGCGCATGGCTTGATCGCTTTGCGGTATCCGACGCATGACAGCAATCATCAAGCCGAAGGCCAGTTCCGTGGTGCTGTTGCCGCCCGGCGCCAGGGCGACGATAATCCCCGCCCGCGTGGCGGCTTCGATGTCTATGTGATAGGCGTGATTGCCCGTTTGCGAGATGAATTCGAGATCGGGCAGCGCTTCGATCAGCGAGGCGGGAAACTTGGTGCGCTCGCGAATCGGGATGATCGCCTGCGAACCTTGCAGCGCTTCGATCAGCGCCGCGTCCGTCGCCAGCTTTTCGGTGAAGACTCGAACCTCGGTCTTCTGCCGCAGCCGTTGGATCGCTTCGGTGCCGTCAATGGCGCGCTGGTAATCGTCGAGGACAGTGACTTTCATTTTGAGAACGACAGCAGACCGAAGACGGACGACCAAGTAGGGTGCCCGGTCGTTGGTCGGCGGTCCTCCGTCCTGGCAACCGTTTCATCTCCTACAGCACCGCGATGCCGGCGATCTCGATCAAGTAATCCGGATGTGCCAGTCCTTTGACGATGACCAGAGTGCTCGTCGGGGGATTTTTCTTATACTGCCCGCGGCGGACTTCGTTGTAACCTTCGCGGTATTCTCGATCGGTGATGTACGTCGTCGTCATCACTAGATTGTCCAACGTCCCGCCGGCTGCCTTTAGGACGGCTTTCAGGTTCGCGAAAACCTGCTCCGTCTGCGCTCTTATGTCTCCTTTGCCGACGACGTTGCCGTCTTTGTCGGAGGCGGTCTGGCCGGCGATGAATAGCAGCTTTCCCCCGCTATTGAGGACTCCCTGGCTGTAACGCGGCCGCGGGTCGTTTAACGTTTTGGGCTGAATGACCTTTCTTGGCATGTCGCACCTCTTTCTACTTAGTCGGGTACCTTTTTGCCATCTCGTTGAAAAAACCTTCCTTCTCCAGTTCCTGGAGAAAACTCAGATCGACAAATTGCTCCGGCTTGAAATTCTTCGCCTTGGGCAGCTGCGGCGCGAGCACGTCGAGCATGAACTGAATGCCCTTCAGCGTCGGGTAGGGCTTCTTGGGAATTGATTTGATATAGCCGTTGTAAGAGTCTTCGAGGACGTTGGGATCGTTGGTGCGCATGTACTTGGCGAAAACTCGCTGGGCTTCTTTCTTGTTGGCGTAGATGAAGTAGATCGCTTCGACAAATCCCTTTAGCGCCGACTTCACGACCTCACGGTTCGCAGCGATATAGGCGGTGGAGGTGGCAAAGCCGTTGCCCTGCACTTCTACGCCGAGATCGCCCACTTGCACGAGCTCGCTGAGTCCCGCTTTGCGCGCCAAGGGCGCCGCGGAGGTCGCCAGAAACGTCGCATCGACGTAGCCTGAATTGACCGCGGCGATGCGCTCGGGATCGAGCCCGGCGGGAAGGAGGGTAAATTCCTTCAAATCGGCGTTCAAGTGGCGCGCTACAATGATCGATGCGTAGTGCGTCGATGAATTGAAACCGGTAATGCCCAATCGTTTGCCTCGGAGTTGTTCCAACTGGGTGATGCCGGGCCGGGTAAAGATGATGAAATCGTATTTATTTTCGACCGCGGCGACGAGCACGATGTTGTGGCCCTGGATGGTCGCTTGAACCACGGTGCCGATGTTGACGATCGGCGGATCGCCGCTGACCAGAGCCTGAGTGGCCACTTGCCCGCCGCGAAACAGGATCGGTTCCACTTCCAAGCCATACTTATTGAAGAGGCCCGTTTCCCTGGCGACCCACACGTTACTCTGTCTGAAACTGAGCGACGGATAGCCGATCTTGATGCGCTTGAGCGCTTGGGCGTCAGCGGTGGTGAAGTGGAATAGGACCAACAGGACGAATGGGACGAATAGTTTTTTCATCGCGTGCCTGCCCGTTGTTACTTGGTTGGATAGCGTTTCGCCATCTCGTTGAAGAAACCTTCCTTCTCTAGCTCTTGCAAAAAGCTCAAGTCGACGAATTGCTCCGGCTTGGCGGTTTTCGCCTGAGGCATCTTCTCGGCGAGCATGTCGAGCATGAACTGGATTCCTTTGAGCGTCGGGTAGGGCTTCTTGGGAATCATCTTGACATAGCCCTGGTAGGATTCTTCCAAGATTTCCGGATCATTCGTGCGCATGTACTTGGCGAAGACGCGCTGGGCCTCCTTCTTATTGGCGTAGATAAAATAGATCGCTTCGACGAAACCTCTCAAGGCGTTCTTCACCACGTCTCGGTTGCTCTTGACAAAATCCCGCGACGTGGCAAAACCGTTACCCTGCACTTCGACGCCGAGGTCGGCGATCTGCAAGAGCTCGACGAAGCCGCCCTTGCGCGCCGGCGCGGCGGCCGAAGAGGTAAACAGGCTCGCATCGATCTTTCCCGCCGCCATGGCCGCTATGCGCTCCGCGTCGGGGCCGGTGGGGAGGAGCGTAAGGTCTTTGGGGTCGAAGTTCAGATGTCTCATCAAAATGATCGTCGCGTAGTGCGTGGCGGCGCCGAAACCGCTGATGCCGAACCGCTTGCCTTTGAGCTGTTCGAGCTTGGTGATGCCGGGCCGGGCAAAAAGGATTTGATCATAATTGTTCTCCACCGCGGCGACGAGCACGAGAGTGTGCCCCGTCAAGTTCGCTTGTACGACGGTGCCGATGTTGACGATCGGCGGGTCGCCGGCAGCCAGGGCCAGGGTGGCGAGCTGCCCGCCGCGAAGAAAGATGGGCTCGACTTCCAGCCCGTACTTCTTGAACAGCCCTTGCTCCTTGGCCACCCAGACATTGCTCTGCCGAAAGCTGAGCGATGGATAGCCGATTCTGATTTTTTTCAGCTCCTGCGCATGGGATATTCCCAGGAGCGCAAACTCGACGACGAGACTGACGATCAGTACTTTCGACCGCAACTTCATTGGATCACCTCACGCTCCCTTGCTGAAATTTCGCTGCTCGGTCATTTCTCCAAACGGCACAGAACTTACGACCCTTCGACTCAAGCCCCGGCCCTGACCGGAGGCTCCCGCTTAGGACTTTGCCCCACGGGCGTACTGTAAGTGCGACGGGCCTGCCCATGGGACTTCACTTTATCTCGGTCTTATCGTATGGGAGCCCAGTGCCGTAGTTGGGCCATCGCTCGATCAGATTGTCTTTGCAGTTCTCCAGCCAATATTCCGCCATATCGATGCCGCGGGGGAACCAGACTCCGGGATGGCCTTTAGCGTAACGGAAAAACTCTCTCAAGATGCCGGTCCTGAATGGCCGGCCGATCAAGAATGGGTGCAACCCCAGACTGATGAAACCGGGGTAGGTTTCGCCCTCTTCGTAAATCCAATCAAAATTGTCTTTCCAGATCTGGAGCAGCTCGCGCGGTGTTCGGCCGGCGTCCGCCTGGCCGGTCCTGTGGTCCGTCGTCCAGATCCCGTAAGAGGCCAGCACAAGCTCCCCGCCGTTGACTCTGAGGACGTAGGGCAAATCCTCGTGCAGAAAACACATCCAGTACTTGTAGCCCAGTTCGGTGAGGATTCCAGGCGTTTCGTCCGTGGGCAATTCTCCCGGCATGATGAAGCCGCGCGGCTTGAAACCCAACACGCGCTGAAACGTATCCACCGTGCGCTTGATATCGGCGCGCTGCTCCTCCACCGTCATCATCGTGACGTACTCATGGCGCCAATTCTCGGAGCACAGCTCGTGCCCGGCGGCGACGATTTGCCGCATGAGGTCGGGAAAGGCCTCGACGGTATGGCCGTTGACAAAAAAACTGGCCTTGATGCCCTCCTGCCTCAACACCTCCATCACCCGGTAGACTCCGACGCGCTCCCCGTACTGGCGGTCGGTGATCGACGCGGTATCTTTTTTGAACCTGGCGTCTCGTTGGATTCCCCTGCGAAATTCCGCCTGGGTGGAGGTCGGCGTGCCAAGCTCATCGGGCCAGCTCTCGGTGACAACGCAAGTGGTGATGGCCACCCGGGCGTCGTTGGGCCATTTAATCGGTTTTCTTCTGAACATTGGGGTCTCCTTATTCTTCGCTTATTTAAGTCCTAATTGTTTTTTGGCTTCCTCGACAAATGAATTATCGACGTAATCCGTGATCGGCGGAACTTTTTTCCCCTCGTATAATCCATCTTTGACCCTTAATTCCATCGTTTTATCGAAGGATGCCTTGCCCACGGTTCCATCCTTGGGGAACGGCTGGAACTCTTGGATGAGATATTTGTAATCTTCCTCGGCCGATTCGCGGCTGCTCTTGAGCACCTTCATGTGGATTGCGATGGACTCTTCCTTGTTTTTCGGATCGTAGAGCCAGCGGGTCGCCTCGATCATCGACTTGAGATAACGCACCACCTCGGTGCGGTTCGATTTCAGGTAATTATTGTGGGCGAAATCGGCTGTAAACAGAATCGGTCCCAGATGCTCGTGAAAATTTGCCAGCTTCCGAAAGCCGTCCTTGGCCGCCCGAAAGGTGAACGGCGGTCCCATGAAGGTGGCATGGACTGACCCCCCCTTGAGCGCCGCATAGCGATCCGGCGAGGTGCCGACGACCAGCAGCTTATAATCGGTCGCCTTCAGTTTATATGCTTTCTCCAAGACCTCGTGGACCATCAACGTCGTCCCACCGGTGAGCGTGCTGACGCCGAGGGTTTTGCCTTTGAGGTCGGCGCCGCTCTTGATTTCCTGGCGGGCGAAGATGTCATAGGGAATCTTTTCCATGTTGGCGGCGACGATTTTGACCTTGGCGCCTTTTTCGCTAGCACCGATAACGTAGTCGGGATTGATGCGGCCGATGGGTATGGTCTCGCTCAGCACCGCGCGGGTGGTGTTGGTGGCGCCGCGGATGACGATGACTTCGATCTGCAGGCCGTTTTTTTCAAAGATCTTTTTACGTTCAGCGACATAGAGCGGCCAGCTCGATGCGGTGTTGCCGCTTTGCGTGAAACGCATCTTGAGCATACCGGACTCGGCCGCCGGAGCGGAAGACGTGAGCCCAACCGCCACCCAGACCGACACCAGCACAGAGATGCCTATGTTTTTCAATCTTTTCATAAAACCATCCTTTCTAGCTCGCAAAATTACATCTGCGTGAAACCTCCGGCCGCGTTGACCTCTTCTTCAATTTGTTTCCACACGACGTTTTCCAAGTCAAGAAAGCGCGGGTCCGACTTGATGTCCAAGGTCCTTGGACGAGGAAGCGGGACCTGAAATTCGGAGCGGACGGTGCCCGGCCGGTGGCTGAAGACGATCACCCGATCCGACAGCAGGATCGCTTCCGCGATCATGTGAGTTACGAAGATAACCGTTTTCCGGGTTTCCCGCCATATGCGCAGAAGCTCGAGTTGCATGAAGTTACGCGTCTGCGCGTCGAGAGCGGCAAAAGGTTCGTCCATCAAAAGTATTCGCGGATTGACCGCCAGCGCGCGGGCCAGATTGACGCGCTGCTGCATGCCGCCGGACAACTGGTGGGGGTAGTAGTTTTCAAAACCGGACAGGCCCACGAGTTCGAGGTGCTTGCGCGCGCTCTGCTCGGTATCTTTGGCGTTTTGCCCCCGGCCCTCGACGCCGAGCAGCACATTCTTCAAGCTCGTGCGCCACGGAAGCAGCGAGGCGCCTTGGAAAACGAAGCCCATCAAAAGCTCCTGATTCACTTCTTCGGCGGATTTGCCGTCGATCAGTATCTGTCCGCCGGAATGGGGCATGAGACCATTGATCACGCGCAGCAGGGTGGTTTTGCCGCAACCGCTCGGGCCGACGATGCTGACGAACTCGCCCTCTCGCACCGTCAGGTTGATGTTTTTGAAAATGACGAAGGGATTCCCATCGGGACTGGGGATTTCCTTGTTCAAGTTGCGCAGCTCAAGCACCGGCCCGGCCATGTCAGTTCCCCCGCGCGTCCTTTTTCCATGGCGTGGCATAGGCTTCCACGCGCCTGACGACTTCGAAACCGAATATCCCCAGCGCGGCGAAGACCGCCACGCCAACGAAGAGGATCGGAATGTTCAAGGTCTGGCCGGCAAAAAAGATCAGGTAGCCCAAACCTTCGGTGGCGCCGAACCATTCGGCGATGGCGACCCCGGTGAGGCCGCGTCCGATGGCGAGGCGCACGCCGGAAAGAACAAAGGGAACCGACGCGGGCAAGAGAATTTTAAAGAACAAGGCCCGGGAGTTAAGGCGAAAGGAGCGCGCCAGCTCGACGTATTCCCGGTTCACCACGCGCATGCCGTAGTAGGAGTTGATCAGAATCGGAAACACGCAGCCGAGAAAAACGATGGAGACCTTGGCGCCGCCGCTGACGCCGAACCATAGAAGCAGCACTGGCGCGAAGGCGATGCGCGGCGTGGTGTAGAGCGTGGTCATCCAGGGATTGATGTAATCCCTCACGACTGGACTCAAGGCCATCAGGAATCCCAGCGGCACGCCGGCGAGGACGGCCAGGAGAAAGCCGTAGAAGAAAATCCACGAGCTGGCGAAAAGATGCGGATAGAGCTCGCCGTTGACGAAGAGCATTTCATACCCCGTCGCGACCACGACGATCGGCGATACGAGGAACGTCGCGTCGTTGACGACCGTGGTGGCGATGAAATGCCAAAACACCAGCCCCGCGAGCACGGAGCCGACGCGCAGGATCGTGGAACTGAAGATTTGCGGGCGCGGATTCATCTGCGGGGTTAAGCTTCCGAAGACCATTCGGCGCTCTGGCGCCAGGGCGCCATGCGCCGCTCGAGGCGCTTGATCAAATTGAAACTCACCAGGCCGATCACGGCGAGCAAAATCACGGTGACGAATAGTTTGGGACTGTCCCAGGTTTCCGAGGAGTCGCGCAAGAGATAGCCGAGGCCGGCGTTGGAGGCCATGAGTTCGGCCACCACCACGGCCAAAAGTGCGCGCCCGACGCCTAAACGCATCCCCGTGATGATGTAGGGTAGGGCGCCGGGGAAGCGGATCTTATAGGTCGTCTGCCACCCGGTAAGCCGAAGCGATTGGGCCAGTTCCAGCCATACCGGATCCAGGTTTTTGATGCCGGCGGCGCTATTGAGAATGATCGCAACAACGGTGATTTTGAAAACCACGATGATCTTGGAGAGCATGCCGATGCCGAACCAGATGATGATCAGCGGCACGATGGTGATGACCGGGATCGAGTAGAGCGTGGCGATCCACGGGTCCATGATTTCATCGAACCATCGATACATGCCCATGAAGTAACCGATGATGATCCCAAGGATGCAGGCGGTGCTGAAGCCGTAGGCGAACTCGATCAGAGTCGCCTCGAAATGCTTGTTGAGCTTCCCGCTGGCGGCGAGCGTCCAAAAAGTGCGCAGCACGCTGCTCGGCGGCGGAATCAGCAGCTCGTTTTCCAGCAGCAGGCGGGTGAGAATCTCCCAGATGACCACGCCGGCGAATATGGATATAGCACCGCGGGCGATTTCCTTTTTGAACAACGGTTGTCTCAAGTTTCTACCGATAGAGTTCCGGATCTGCGCCGGAGTCTTTGCCGAGATGAATTTTGGGATAGACGGAAAAGCCGCCGGGCCGGCCTTGCACCATGAAGTCGACGGGAATGAAACCCTGGAGCAGCGGTATCGGTAACTCCATGCCGGCGAAGGTGCCTTTCTGATCGGACCCGACAGAGAGTTGGTTGCCCCACAGGCCGGTGGGCAATGCGCCGCTCATGCTGAAGCGGCTCGCCGAGATGCTTCCCTGGATGGGCGGGAGCCGGTATTTGCTTCCCGGGTCGCGCTCGTTTTCACTCAACAGCTCATAGTCCAGCACCTTGGGGTATGTTGCCGCAGAACCTCCGACTTCGCGCACGAACGTAAAGGTGGTGTCGCCGCGCTCTTCAGAGCGCTCGCCGCGTTTTTCTCCTTCCGCGCGAATCACCGGCAGCGGCAGATTCCGGATGCCGCCAGCGCTTCCTTTGGCTCGCTGGTTGACATCGGCGAGGGCGACCTCGAGGTTCTTTTGCCGCAACGTAGCGAAGAATCGATCCGCCATCGGTTTGGACAACGGATAGCTTTGACTGCGGACACCCCATGGGGTTTGGTAATAAATCAGCATCTCGTTGTCGCCGAGCAGATTGACGCCCCGCTCCGCCAGTTCCATGTTGCCCGTGTTGCCGTCGAACAGAGACGGTTTGAGACCGAGTCCCCGCGAACCGTAGATCTCCGGGTGTTCCATTAGGAATTGCTTGCTCATCCGTAACCCGCGGTTTTCGTCCTTGGCGAGTGCCGCCAATTTTTTCGTCGCTTCGGCGGCGGCCGAACTTTCCGGATAGACATCGAGGATCGTCGTCAGATAGGATTCCTGCGCGGCGCGCTCTTTGTTCTTGGCGGCGGCGTTTAAATAGGATTTGGCCATTTTGTCGTTGAGGTCGGCGATTTTCTCTTTCGACGCTGTCCCGGAAAGCTCGTAATAATTTATCGCCTTGTCGAGCATGCCCCGTTCCTCGAACGCTTCCGCCAGTACCTTATAAACCTCCGACGCGTTTTCCGAGTTAGGGTGGTTGCGCACGTAGGCGACTCCGGTGTCGATGACGGGTTGAGCAGAAACCGGGTTGTTGGTCGCAACCTGGTACAGATTATTCCCCACCATCATGGCGTTAACCATGACCATGGCCACACCGGCCCCGGCCGGTCCACCGACGGCCACGGCGCCGGCCGCGTATAGGAGGTTCTTCTTGAGCAGGTCTTCGCCCAAGAGAACGTACTTCGCCGACTGCAATCGGCGGTCGCTGCGCGCATCTTCAAAGGAGCCGAGGAGATTGTATTCCCGGCTCTGCAGCAAGGTTGAGGCGCGCGTTTTCGCGTCCGGGTTGATGGCCGAACGGATGATCTGCGAAACGGCTTTCTTCGCCGCTTCATGCCATCCTTTCATCTCCATAGCCACGGCTTCCGCGTCGCGCGCCGCGTCGGCAAGTGCCGTGCCGGGGTATTTCCTGTCGATGTCGACGGCGACCCGCTCCACTTGGTGCGCGTCGCGCAGGGACAAAGCCTGAAGCAGCCGCTTCACATCTTCGTCCCGCTCTGCCGGCGCCCCCGCCTCCTCAATCGCAGCCAGAGCCTTCCTTTGGCCCTCGTCCCGGTCCTTCGATAATGTTGTCGCCCGATCGAGCCCTTTTTGCACGTCCCGCGACTGGGGATCGAAAAATGATGCGAGCTCGGCATGAAAGAGCGCCTTGTCCGATTCGCCCTTGGCCAGCGCCTCGTCAGCCTTGGCGAGCTGTTTCTGCGCCAGCGCCGCCATTTTCTTCTTATCGAGGGATTCGACTCGTCTGCGAATCTCGGCACTGCGCGGGTCGTCGGGAAAGCGTTTTAAATAATCTAGATCCCGCGCCAGCGCCCGGCGTTCTTCAATCGGCATATCGCGGTCGGCCAGCGCGAAAAGTTGGCCCACGGCGGTCTCTACCGCCGCGCCGATATAGTTTCCCGAGGCGACTCCGACCAGGTCCACCGAACTGAGCAGACGGTTGACCATCCCGCCCCAGAAATTGGTCGAGCTGCGGCGCATCAACTGGTCGGCCTGAGTGAGGTCGTCCTGATTGATGATCGCTTCGAGATATTTCTTGCGCTGGTCCGAAGAGGCGTTCTTGAGCGCGGCTCTTTGGGCGGCTAGATGAGGCTCGCGCTCCAGGATCGTATTGTTGACGAGGTCCTGCACATGCTCCGTCAGTCCGGTGGCGGCCTGACGGTCCTTTTGCAATCGCCCATCCTCATACTTGAAAAACGTTAGATGCTGTTCGAGCGCGGCCTTGTCATTGAAGAGGGCGTCGATCAAAACTTCCCGCGTCCGTTTGTCGACATCGTCGGGAAAATATTGCGGTGGCGCCAAGGGTTTCTCGAAAGGATCGAACTCGGGCAGGGGGTTGAGGATTTTTTCCAACGGCAGTTCACGCTGCTGCGCGCCGGCGCGCGGAATCGACACCGAAATGGCGATTAAAAGGAAGACCAACAGGGTATGGCCAAGTTTGTCTCTCATCGGTTCAGTCGCGTCATCTTTTCCAGCAAACCGCGCAGCGCTTCGATTTTCCCCTGGGCCTCGATTTTCTCAACGATGCCATCTACTTGTACCACCTCGGTATAAAGTCTCAAGGCCGACTTGGCAAATTGATCGAAGGCCTTGAGATCGAAGACCAATCCCTCGGGGTCATACTGGGCGGCGTATTCCCTTGCCAACAGCTCATAAAAATCCCCGAAATCGATCAGATAACGATAGATGTTCTTGCTTTGGCGGTGCTTGGTGACGAGCTGGCTGTAACCGAGAATCGTCAACTGATTGCCCTCTTTCAGGCGATAGCGGTTGGCCTCGACGAAGGCGACCTTGGCGCGATCGACCCGCTCTTCCTCTATCCGGGCAAGATACTCATAAGCGGTTCCCTGGTGCTTCTTAATCAGTTCGTTCCATGCCGCGACTTTCTCATCGAGTCCGGCGATGTACTGGAAAGGATCATCGGCGGCCAAAGGTTTGTCGAGAATGCGCAGGAAGAAATCGATGATTTCGGCGTTCTTCCCCGCTTCGCTCCCCAACCGTCCCTCGGTCTCGGCGACTTTGCGATAATAAGACGCGGCCTGATCGTATTCGCGCAGCCGCTCCAGGGACAGGGCTTTGTTGAACTGCACGATGTCGGTGAACTTGCCGCGGTTTTTTTTCTCGTAGTCTTCGAGCCGCACCAGCGTCGCCTTCATGATGTTGACGCCGGTAACGTCCTTGGGAATCGGAAAGCGGTAGGTATCCTCCTTGGCCAGCCGTTGAAAGTCTTTGACGATGTCCAGGAGATCGCCGGCGGGGACGTAGCGCGCTTCGCCGGGGGAGGTGCGGGAAGAGCAGCCGGCAAATAGAGCGAGGGCAAGCGCCAGTGTTATGGCGATTGATGGCGCCAATGTGGCTGACCTGGACCTCAAGGTTTTCTTTCCCGGGCGGATTGCGTCACGGCGCGCACCCTTTGCTCCGCTACTCTGTCGTGATCAGCGAGTAAAACAGTACCAGCTCGCCGTTTTTCCCAGCGGCAAAGTCATGGGGAGTTCCCTTTGGAATATGGCAAACGGTTCCCGAACGAAGTTCGATGCGCCGTCCCTTGACCCGCAGACGCCCGCGTCCCTTGAGCACCTGACAGACGACGTCCTTGTCGTCGTGGTTGATCTGTCTGGGGTCGGAGTTTTTTGTCGGCCGGAATGCGATAAGGCCGCTGGTGAATTGCTTTGCCTCGAAGCAGTCGGCGTAGCGGATCTCTTCGTTGAGCTTGCGCAGCTTTTTCAATGCCGCGTTGATGTTGATGATTCTCATTACAATTAGGCGATAGGCATTAGGCCGCAACAATTTTGTAGGGGCGTAATTTATTACGCCCTGGGCGCGATAAATCGCGCCCCTACATTGCCTATTGCCTACCGCCTTTCCCCTCCGTCACCGCTTCGACGATCTCTTTGATCGCCTGCTCTGCTTGATCATTCGGCACACGGCTGGAGCCGACCACCTTATGGCCGCCGCCACCGTATTTTTTCAACAGCTCGCCGACGTTGACGCTGGAGGTCGGGTTGAAGATGTTGTAGCCGACGGATATCGCCGTGGTGTTTTCTCTTTGGGTGTCGTAAGCGACCTTCACTTGAATGTTTCCCTGGGGAAAGAGCGTGAAGATCAAGAAGCGGTTGCCCTCCGGAACTTCTTTGACGCCGCGCAGGTCGCAGTAAATGACGTTGCCCCTTAACGTCGTTCGTTCGAACAAGATTTTGCGCAGTTTCTCTTGCTCGTCGCGAATTTGCCGGCAGCGTCTCGCGACTTCGGGATCCCTCATCGTCTCTTCCAGCGACGCGTCCCGGAGCAATTCGATCACGCGCAGCCAGTAGGGCTCGTCGCCGGCGTTTCTCCCGTCGGTTGTCATGGAGACCAAGACATAGCCTTGGGGGTTCAAGACATCTTCCCGCTCCAGTTTGCCGGCGTCGATTCGGTCGGCTTCCTTGAGCAGGTACGTGATGCGCTCGGAATTCAAGAAGCTCAGGCGTGCGGCTCTGCCAGGGTCCGAGGGCTCCGTGTAATACTCATAGACGACACGAGCGGCGCTAGGGGCCAAGCGAAAGCCGCCTTTGCCGGGCATGATCGGCTTGGGAAAGTCCGGCGTCGTATTGGTAATGTGGTGGTCGAACCAGAGCGTGCAGTTCGGATGGTACGGCAGGTTAGTGATGATGTCGCCGGCATGGATTTCCACCAAGCCGTCCTGCATGAATTTGGGTTCCACGAACAGGTAAGAATCGATGCGCTCGAACTTCGTGACGAGCGCGCCGCACACGAGGCCATCGAAATCCGCGCGCGTGACCAGCCTCATGGGCGAACAATCTCCTCGACAGGCGTCAACGGAAGATTGAACGCCGTAGCGACTCCTTCGTGGATAACTTTGCCGCCGAATGTGTTAAGCCCTTTCGCCAGCGCCTTGTTCCGCGCCATCGCTTGCGAGAAACCGCGATTCGCAAGCTCCAGGCCGTAGGAGAGCGTAGAGTTCGTGAGCGCGTAAGTTGAAGTGTTCGGCACGATGGCCGGCATGTTGGTGACGCAATAATGCACGACCTCTTCTTCGACGTAAATCGGTTCGCGATGCGTCGTCGGCCGCGAGGTCTCGGCGCAGCCCCCCTGATCAATGGAGATATCCACGAGCGCCGCGCCGGGCTTCATGAGCTTGACTCGATTGCGCGAAATGAGCTTGGGCGCTTTCGCGCCGGGGATCAGTACCGCGCCGATGACCAGATCCGCGCCGGCGACTTCCTCTTCGATGTTGGCGCGGTTTGACATCAGCGTGGTCACATGGCCGCCGACGATGTCGTGGACGTAGCGCAGTTTGGCGGGATTGATATCGATGATGCTGACGTCGGCGCCGATGCCCACGGCGACATGGCATGCGGCGGCGCCTGACATGCCCGCGCCGATGATGACCACTTTTCCCGGCCGCACGCCGGAGGCGCCTTCGAGCAAGATGCCTCTGCCGCCGTTTTCCGCCTGCAGGCACCAGGCGCCGACTTGAATCGACAGCCTCCCGGCGATCTCGCTCATGGGCGTCAAGAGCGGCAGCGAGCCGTCCTCAATCTGGATGGTTTCGTAGCCGATGCCCGTGACTCTTTTGTCCAGCAGGACGCGCGTGACGGATTCGGAGGCGGCAAGGTGGAGGTAGGTGAGGAGAATCAAACCCTCGCGCAGGAGCGGAAACTCCGACGGCTGCGGCTCCTTGACCTTCATGATCAAGTCCGCCTGTTGCCAAACTTCCTGCGCCGAATCCACCAGCGTCGCGCCGGCCCTTTCGTAAGCGCGGTCGGTTAGGCCGCTACCGCTGCCGGCGTTCTTCTCGATCAAGACCTTATGGCCGCGAGCGAGGAAGGCGGCCACGCCGGTGGGCGTTACGGCAACTCGGTTCTCCTCGATTTTGATTTCTTTGGGGACGCCGACGATCACAGGTTCAAGTTACGCGAAGGACCACGGTCAGTCAACGCGGAGAGGAGGACAAAGCCCATTAACCGCAAAGAACCTAGCGCGACAGAGCCGCAATCGAAAAGAAGAATGGCCGCAAAGAACGCATAGGGCGCAAAAAAAGGAGCCGGAATATCTCCCGCAAAGGCGCCAAGGCGCAAAGGTTGGAGAAGAGGAAGTGAATTTAATTCTGAATGGCTAATTTTTTCTTCCGAACTTAGCGTCTTTGCGCCTTTGCGGGAGGCATGTCCGAACCCGAGAAACATTTGTGCGCGCCGCGCAAATTATCACGGATAGCAGTGCAAAGGTCGCAAAGAAAAGGGTTTTCCCTCTCTTGCGTTCTCTGCGGTTAAATTTCTTCTACCGCCAGACGGTCCAGGCGAGGAGAAGCCAGCCGATCAGGAAGGCCACGCCGCCGATGGGCGTGATCGCGCCGAGCCAGCGGATTCCGGTGATGCTGAGAAGGTAAAGACTGCCGGAAAAGATCACGATGCCGAAGATAAAGGACCAGCCGGCCAGCGGCGCGCTGCTTTGTGGCCAACGTGAAATGGCCAGAGCAACCGCGATCAGACCCAACGCGTGATACATCTGGTAGCGCACGCCGACTTCGAAAATCGTCAGCATGTCGGGCGGGAGACGGGATTTGAGGCCGTGGGCGGCGAACGCCCCGAGAGCAACGCCGATAAAGGCCATCAACGAGCCGGCGGCGAAGAAGAAGCGATCCATCAGTCGTGCTCGTTGTTCGTGTTCGTGATCCTCAATACAGGATCTTCGGGCTTCCGCGTGGCTAACCTGGCCACCGCTATTTCAGTGCAAGGATTCGGAGATTGCACCGCGGAGGCGCTGAGGTCGCAGAGAAAAGGGAGTAGAAAATAACCTCCGTGAACTCGGCGTCTCTGTGGTGAGAACTCTTTCACAGTAATCCCGGAAGAGCTTCAATACAAACCAAGCAATGGCGCAATTACGTCGAGGGGGCGCCGCGGTTTAAGGACACGACCATCTCGCCTTTCCGGATCACGATCTGGCGGTAGTCCTTGCGTTTGCTCAGAGCGTCGAGCAGGTTCACCAGCGGCTGGCGCGCCGTGAGATATTCTTTCGGAGCGCTGGCCGCGCGCATCGTTTCGATCTCTTCGACGTTCAAATTCCAGCGCAGCAAAAACTCTTCGTCGGAAACGCTTTCGGCGTTCATCTTCTTGCGCAGCTCCTGGACCGTCGGTTCGGGTGGCGGCCGCTCGGCCCACTCCTTGGCGCGCGGCCGGTCGAGAATCTTGGCTTTGACTGCTGGGTTCATCAGCTCGACGCCTTCGCGCCCCCAGTAGCCGAGCGCGTATTGAATGATCTGATCGGTGACTTCTTTATAACGCTCGCCGACGATGACATTGATCGCCGCCTGGCTGCCGACGAACTGCGACAGCGGCGTGACCATGATCGGGTAGCCAAGCTCGGCGCGTACCTGCATGGTTTCTTCCAGGGCCTGGTCGATCTTGTGCTCCATGCCGACTTTGCGCAGTTGAAAGCGCAGGTTCGAGATCATGCCGCCCGGCACCTGGTGCTGGTATTGCGAATAGTCGTATTCCACCGGCGCGCCGATGGGAAATCCCTCGCGTTTGGCGATATAGGTGAAATGATCCGAGACCGGCTTGAGCGATTCCTCGTCGATCAGCGTTTTGTAGCCGAGCGCGCGCAGGTTCTTGGCCACGTTGAACAGCGACGGATTCGACGAGCCGTCGGCTAGCGGCGGCAGCGCGGTGTTGACGATCTTGATGCCGAGCTTGACCGCTTCGAGACAGCAGAGCGGGCCGAGCCCGGTCGTGCAATGGGTGTGCAGCTCGATTGGGATGCCGCCGGCGTTCTCGAAAATTATCGGCACCAGAGTCTTTAGTCGATCCGGCGTGAGCAAGCCGCCGGGGTCCTTGAGGCAGAGGCGTTTGACATTGAGCGACGCCGCCTGGCGCGTGCGCTCGGCAAAATATTCATCCGTGTGCTTCGGCGAGACCGAATAAATGATGTTCGGCACCGGATTGATGCCGACGTCACGGGCGACTTTGACTTTCCACTCCCAGCCTTCGAGTTCGTTCCATTCTTCCGAGATGCGCGCCTCGCGAATGCCGTTGGCGGCCATCCGTTCCATGAACAACCGGTACAGCGATCGCGGCGTCAAATCGAAGGCGCTGAAGCGTCCGGCGTTGAGCCGCAGTGGCGTGTGACTCATCCGCTGGCTGATGAGCTTCACGCGCGCCCAGGGGTCTTCTTTCAATTCGCGCACGCATTTTTTTAGATGCGAGCTGGAGATCAGCTCGATGGCGTCGAAACCCGCCCGGTCCATCGCCTCGGCGACCGGCAACATCATGCCCGTGGTCATGTTCTCCGCCCACAGGCTCTGGTGGCCGTCACGGATCGTCGTGTCGACGAATTTGATCCCGTCGGTGGTCACGGTTCAGAACCTCGGAATTTACTCACCACGAAAATTCTCGAATTCGGAATTTCATCCCGCTAAGGCGCAAAGGCGCTAAGTTCGGCGGGGAAAGATAAATATTATTACGAGTTATTTTCACTATTTTTTCCGACCTTTGCGGCCTTGGCGTCTTTGCGGGAGATATTCCGAGTTTCGGTTGCGGCATTGTCACGATAGGTCCTTTGTTGTGAATGCCCTCTGTTCGTTAGAGTTGGAGGCCGAAGAACTTCACGGCGTTGTCGAGCATGATCTTTTTGCGCACTTCCGGTTTCATGTTGACCTGCTGGAATTCTTCCAGCCAGCGCTCGACGCCAATCGCCGGCCAGTCCGACCCGAACATCGCTTTGTCCTGGAGCAGTGTGTTGACGTTGTGAACCAGTTCCGCCGGAAAGTATTTAGGCGCCCAGCCGGAGAGATCGATGTAGTAGTTCGCTTTGTGGCGTGCGATGGCCAGGCTTTCCGCCGTCCACGGCCAGGTCGGGTGCGCGCTGATTATTTTCAGTTCCGGGAAATCGGCGGCGACTTCGTCGATGGCGATGGGCTGGCTGTATTTTAGTTTAATGCCCATGCCGCCCGGCGTGCCGGCCCCCGCCGCGGCCATGCCGCCGTGGAAAAGAATAGGCATGTTGAGCTTCGCGCATTGTTCCCAGAGGGGATAGAAGCGCACGTCGTTGGCGAAGAAATGCTGCCGTGCCGGATTGAGTTCGCCCATGCCGGACAGGCCCAGGTCTTTGCAGCGTTTGATTTCATCCAGCGCCAGCTTCCCCGTCCAAGGATCGATGGCGCCGAAAGCCAGGAACACGTCGGGATGTTTTTTCACCGCGCCGGCGACGTGATCGTTGGGCACAGGCGCAAGACCGGTAATGGTCTCGTCGCGGGTGTTCATGATGACGGCCATCATCTTGCGCGCGCGGTACTGGTCGGCCATCTCGTCGATGGATACCGGCGGCCGCTCCCGGCCGAAGTACTTGGCCATCTGCGCCGTGCGGTCTCCCTTGGCCTTCTGTGTCGTTTCATCGGAAAGATGAACGTGAATGTCGATTGCGACGATGTCTCTTGCCATTGGCTTAAGCCTCCTCGTTAGTTTTGTTTCGTTATGGCATTGGCGGAAGTCAAGTTCAAGGTTCAACGTTCAATGTTCAAGGTTTTCGGACTTCGCGATTGCCCTGGGATGCAAGGGCTTGGAAGCAATTGTCTCAGTCCCGAGCCTCGCCCTTGAACGCTTGAACCTTGAACTTTGAACCGCGCGCGACTACGCGCGTCGTTCCAGCGTGACGGAAAAGCCCGTCGTCTGGACATGGATCTGACGGTTTTGGCTGCGCTTCGTCAACTCTTGCAATAGATTGACCAGCGGCTGCTCGGAGTTGAGATAGTCGAGCGGGCGCGGGTTGGCGCGCATGGCGTCGATGTCCTCTTTGCCGATGATCCAGCGCAGCAGGAGTTCCTCATCGGAAGTGCCCTCGGCGTTCAGTCTGCGGCGCACGTCGTCGGCGCTTGGCTCGTCGGGCTGCCACTTGGCCCATTCTTTTGCCCGTGGCCGGTCGAGGATCTTGGCCTTAACATTCGGGTCCATGTCGCGCGCGCCTTCGGCGCCGGCGTGGCCGAGGGCGAACTTGATGACCTGGTCGGTGACCTCTTTATATCGCTCGCCGACGATGACGTTGATCGCCGCTTGGCTACCGACGAATTGCGACAGCGGCGTCACCATGATCGGATAGCCGAATTCTTCGCGCACGCGGATACTTTCCTCCAGCGCCTCGGGAAATTTATGCTCCAGGCCCACCTTGCGCAGTTGATGGCGCAGATTCGAGAGCATGCCGCCGGGAACCTGGTGCTGGTACTGGGTGTAATCGTACTCCACCGGGGCGCCGATGGTGAACCCTTCGCGCTTGGCGATGGCGGTAAAATGTTTCGACACGGGCATCAGCGCTTCTTCATCGATGGCGGTCGCGTAGCCCAGAGCGCGGGCGTTCTTAGCGACGTTGAACAGCGACGGGTTCGACGTGTCGTCCGCCAGTGGCGGCAGCGCCGTGTTGATCGAGCGGATGCCGAGCGCCATGGCTTTGATGCAGCAGAGCGGGCCGAGGCCGGTCGTGCAGTGGGTGTGCAGTTCCACCGGAATGCCGTTGGCGTTCTGAAAAATGATCGGCACCAGTGTTTCCATTCGTTCCGGGGTCAACAAGCCGCCGGGGTCCTTGAGACAGAGGCGATAGGGATTCAGCGAAGCGGCCTGGCGCGTCCGTTCGGCGAAATAGGCGTTGGAATGCTTGGGCGACACGGAATAAATCAGGTTCAAGATCGATTTTAGGCCGGCCCGATGGCACTCGCCGGTGCGAAACTTCCAGCCCTCGTAATCGTTCCACTCGTCCGAGATGCGCGCTTCGCGGATGCCGTTGGCGGCCATGCGCTCGACGAA